>Ga0209777_10004562_pt1 | contig 16299 bp, 21 predicted proteins | sample FrelakmetHBP12HB_FD_187147 | JGI IMG/M metagenome (GOLD analysis project Ga0209777, IMG submission 187147) | Freshwater lake sediment microbial communities from the University of Notre Dame, USA, for methane emissions studies -HBP12 HB (SPAdes)... | ecosystem: Environmental > Aquatic >...
TGCCCGAGCCTTGCTCCGCCCCTGGCAGTTCCTCGGTTGCACCATTCTCTAGCCCGAGCTCCGCCGTGGACACACGCGACTTCTCAGCCCGTTTAACCCGATACAGGGCTATCGAGTCGTGTTCCAGCGACTCGATCTCAGGCATCAGGTTCTTGGCCCGCTTGATTACTGATTCCATCTCAGTTATCAGCCGAGCCAGTTTTCGCGTCGTAGTTGGCATTCGTCTCAGGGTCTTTCTCCGATATCCCATGATATCACCTCCTTACTAGCTTTCTTTCTAGCCATGGTTGTTTCCCAGGAGGTTTTTAACTTGTTTCAGCAGCTCTTCGCTATAGCGAGCGTACCAGAGACCTTGAGGTCTGGACCAGCGAAAGCCCAAGGCCTTGAGCGCCTCGAGCACAGAGACCTCCGGCTTGGCGGGGAACACGACCTCGATGCCGTTGCGCTCCTCATTGCGGCGAATCGTCACATCGCTGACTTTGGCAGGCTCTGGAGTTATCGGCTGGGTACCCGGGTAATCCTTGTACGCCAGCATGGACTTGGCATAGGAGTTAAACTGGATCTCGTAGCATACGTTGACCTCTTCGCGCCCATCGTAAGCATGCTGCTTCTCAGTGCCGAAGACCTCAGATTCAAGGTAGTTGCCGTGCCCCATGGAGTAAACCTCCGTGTGCCACTCCCATGCCAGCTTCGCCAGTTCGGGATATCGTTCAAGCACACGGCGGGCCAGGGCCTGCTTTTCAGCCTGCTTCGGCACTATGGCCAACAGCATATTGGGCCCAATACCATGATGGGCACAGAAGTAGTCTACCATGGTGTCGGAGTCGTTGAAGTTTATTTCCAGATAGACCGCCATCATGCCATCAGGGATCGCCACCTCTTCAGGCTTGCACCACTTGGCTCTCCAGGCTGCTGCTTCCAGGTCGCGCTCATGTTGCACAGCTACAACAGTAGCCTGCCTGAGCAGCACCTGCTCTTTGGTCTCTCTTGCGTCAACGACCGGCATATGCTTGTCGCATATTTCCCTAGCCTTCTGTATGAATGGTTTGGCAGTTTCAGGAGTCAGGGTCTGGAAGTCCGGCAGGCTGTCAAGATAAGCCGCGAGCGCCGTATTGTAGCCTTCCTCATCCGTCAGGAATTTATCAGGCCCAAATGGGCTCCAGAGCATTGTGGTGCTCTCCTTTTCCCCTACTATGCCGGTGATCTCCTTGAAGAATCGGCGCAGACCGAGAGGGCGCTTGAGCTCAGAGACGATCCTTTCGGCATCTTCCTTCTTGGCCTGAATGCTGACCTGTTTGCCACCGATGGTTGTAGTATATGTGTGTAGAGACATCTTTCTCACCTCCTTTCTTTCTGGGATTTTTGCCATTATTTTCAAAAATGAGTGCATACGGGACAAATTTAATCCTTCTCCATTTCCTATATGGGCCCCTCCTATGCCGGCGGCTGGTCTGCCGCTTAACTTTTTTGAGACCGCACAATAGGTCAACCAGACCGATGACATCCACATTCCGCCCGATCAATTCCTGGGGATATGTCCTGATATAGTTGATAAGATCTTCCTCTTTAATTTCCCAAACGGAGCCACCTCCCTTTTGGGGAGGCACAGCTGGATTGTGAGAATTGGCTTTCAAGGCGCTGCAGTCTATGCGGAGCTGCAACCACTTGTGGTCGACACCGAGCAGCTCGCAAGCGTCGCGCTTGGTATACCAACCATCACGGTCGCGGCGGGATAGCCCCAGTCGCTTTGACCTCAGCACCACGGAGTTAACAGACCGGTGCATGAGTTTTGCCACCTTGCCTGGGCAGTCGCGCGACATTAGCTCCTCAAGATGCTCATCTTCTTCCTTGGTCCAGTAGTGCCTATCCTGGAACGATATGCCCATCTTCTGCACCTGGGCCTTAACGGAATAGAAGCTGACACCCAGCATATTGGCGATCGCTTGGGCGGATGCCGCATTACCCTTGTAGTCGCGCCTGACGATGATGATTTCCTCATCGGTCCAGCGATGGTTATGACTGTAATCGCGGTTATAATGTTTTGTCATATTCTTACCTGAGATAAGGCAGAGGCTGGGGGACACCCCCAGCCTCTGAATCAGCTAGGCGTCGTACCGGTATTACTTTATGTTACTTTTGTCTCTGCTTCATGCTCTTCCTGCGAGTCCAGCTCCTGCTCGGTGGGTTCGCCCTTACCAGGTTCCTCTTTGTCTTCTGTGTCCTCGCCTTCGGCTTCCGCCTTGGCTGCCTCTATTGCGTCGGCTTTCACCTCCGGCGGAGCCTGGTCAGGCCATGTTACCTGCATGGGCATGATGGCTACGAATGGGGCCTGGCTATAGCGAAACACCGCGGGAGCCGTGGGGGTAGTCACCTTTATGGTCAGCAGCCCCTGTTTCCCCTTGATGTACTCCACGAGGTAGTTTATGTGTATCGCTATTCTGCCGCCGCCGTCCAGGGTATGAACCGGGATAGTTGCCTCAACGTTGGCTGCTCCCGCCTCTGCTGAAAGCTTCATCTGTCCCTTATCCCAGAGCATGCGCACTGCTCCAGCTCCAACCCCAACCGCCTCTTTGGCAGAGACTGCGAGGCTTCCCAGCGCTCTCTCCAAATCCGGAGCCATGAGTTGGACCTCGTTCTGCTCTACCCCCGTTGGAATAAGCGCTTTGAAGTTGGGCGGCGTCCCCTGTATGGTTTTACACAGCAGTGTTACTATGCCGAACTGGGCCTTGAACAAGATGGGGCTTATTTCGACCTGCATCATCCCCTTGTTTATTGCCATGTCGACAACACTCTGTACCGAGCCATCAACAGGCCTGGGCGCTTTTTTCCATAGGTGCTCCAGGATGTCGATCGCCTTGGCAGGCAGGATCACGGTTTTTAACCCATCCGCTGAAGGCAGGGCTACGGGCAATGTCTTGTATGCCATCCTGAAACCATCTCCTGCCGCAATCTCGAGCTCATCACCAAGGAACAGGCTGACTCCTGACAGAACGGGCCGATCTTCACCTTCGCTGCAGTAATCCAGCATCGCTACCAGGTTGGGAACCAGCATGTCCGCAGATATCTCATTCTTTATAACAGGTTTTATCTGCGGGATAACCGGGTAGTCTCTGGGGTCGTCCGCCTCGAGGGTGGCACTCCCATCCGGCCACTTCAGAGATACGTTCTTTCCCAGCATCTCAATAGTGACCTTATCGCTGCCTGGCACGTATGCCAGCAGCTTTGAGACCTGCTTGAACGGCAGCAGGTATTGCCCTACGACCTCAGGCAGATCTATCATAACGCCCAAGTTCAGGTCGGTTGCGATTGCCTGCCCATCCTGCAGCAGTATATTGTGCAAAATAGGCCAGGCTTGCTCTTTAACTACCGCAGTCCTAGTCTTGCGGCCGCGCCCTTTGCCAGTCTTAACCTCCGTGGCTATCATTCTCGCCCTCGGGGTAGTGAGACCTTCCAGGAGGTTCATGGAATTCCTGAGTTTAAGTACCTGTATCTGCATTCTTCAATCACCTCCTCTCTAGGCATGACTCCTTGGCTACGGCGCCTAACTGTTAACCTGCTTAGAACCAAGAGGGTTGAGCTTTTGCCGCCTCTTCCTTCTGGGTCTTCTTAGCGGTAGACGCTGAGGGTGTCGGTGCCGGCGGGGGCGGCGGTACAGGGGCTTGAGGGTTCTTGGGGCTTGTGCTCCACTTCATCTCTGCCAACTGCACCAACGCAGGCAGCTCGGCAGCGATGGACACGAGATCCCCCTCTACAGTGGAGAACACAGGGTCGCACTCAGGACTCTGAATCCCCACGGACCCGTGGCCATCTTTGAGCAGAATGACTATTTTGACTTCAGACGCCATGGCTCACCTCCTCTCTGCGTCTTCTCTTTCAAAAGTCAAACCTCGGACATTTATCCTCAACATAACGGCAACGTTTACAGGCGTGGCCATAGTGGGTGTCAGCGTACCGATATCCATATCCAGCGAGAGCTGCATCCAGGAGCACGTGCCATTGAGAATCCTGCGCACCACCTCGAGCACCAGGGCACCCATGCACTGATTTATAGTGGGGCTTTGCTCATCCCGTGCCACAGCTTCAGCGCACGCGGGCGCCGGCGGCAGTTCCAACAGCAGCTCGGGACGCTGCTCTGTCGGCAGCGGCAGGCCATAACACACCTCTGTCTTTGTTTCGAATGTCTTTTTGATGTGCTCGCTGGGGCAGTTCCCAATTAGCACCTGACCGAAATTACGGCCATTTCCTGCGTCTACCCACCAGCCGCGATAGAAGCTCATCGGTGGGTTGCATTTTGCAATTATCTTCTCTGCGATATCCCTGCGGGCCAGGCCGTTGTCCACACAGCCGATGATGATCTCCGGCATTGTCTCCAGCATGGATATCGGCTTAGTGAGGTACGCTATGCGGCGGTAGTATTTTGTGCTCAGCCGTTGTGCCAGGGCCTCGCTTTTCAGCAGCCCCAGCTCGTTCTTGAAGAAATTCTGCCGCACCAGGTTGCGCTCCTCAACGTGGTCGTGGTCAACCAGCAGAAGCACAACATCATCCTCCAGGAGCCGGCACAGGCCTTCCGCGACAAAACCGCCCGTGCCGCCACAACCCACGACACACACCCTGAGAGGCTGGCGACTATATTGATCTATTAGATGGTTATTGAGCTTATACATGGCCGAACACCTCGTTCAAGCTCAGTTTATCGTAGTAGCCGTAGACGCCTATCCGCACCTTAACCTCGGGTATAAGCATGTTGAGATTACCCACTACGACATAGATCTGCAGCCCCAGTTCGTCGTGATTGTCTATCCCACTGAAGAAGGACCGCATCATTCCGTGGGAGTGAAGCTCCATCACGGTATCAGGCACGCGCTCATACAGACAGGATCCCGCATCGCCTACCTGCTGCGGGTATATCAGGCGATAGCCGTCCTGCCATGATACCGCCAGATATTGCTCGTGCAGGGCTTCAGCCATCATGTGCGATATGGCGGCGTGATAGAGAGCCCAGGGGATTTTACCCTGCTTCAACACCACCAGGGTGCGCATAGGCTGGAGGCCTCTCACCTGGGCGGTGCCCACGCAGACGGTGGCGTTGATAAAGCGATTCTCCGCCCTGATGAACAAGCCGTTGGATCCAACGACAAAGTCGTAGTACAGGCCAGGATCACCCACCAGGCCTTTATCCGTGAAATACCGGTAGCCTACTTCGTTCATTGCCGTTATTTCCTATTTTTAGCCTCCGCCTTTGCTAAAGCTTCTTTAATCAAGCGAGTGCTTGATGCCCACAATGGGTCATTTTTCAATTGACTATGCATTCCTATGATGTCGGGTAAAATCCCTTTGAGAACTTCATACATTGCTGGTGCTGCCGCTATAAGATGAGCATTGCCTCTGGTACACTCATCGGCTTGATAAACGAAGGCTATACTCTCGCCGCTTCCATCCTCAAGTATATTTCGGATGAAATAGCCCTTTTCTCTTCTGTCGAATTCTGTTACCCATTCGCCTTTTGTGTATTTCATTTTTCTCCAATCCTCCCCTTTACTCTTCAGTATCGGCTATCTCCCACTCTTCGCCCGGGGGGAGCTCGTTCACCAAATCTAAAGCCTCGTTAGTTCCAGTTACCTTACGATTGGTGAAGACATCCCGCAGAGTGCCAAACGGCTCGAGGTCATCAAGCGGGTACTTTTTCTTGCCGTCCAGCTCCGTCCACAGCTTCATCAGGTCATTACCGTATTTTTTGGAGCGGCTGCCGTGGTCCGTAACGGCCGTGAAAAAGCTGATCATGAAGGACTTGGGGATATCCTCTATCTTGGCTGGGTACTTATTCGAGCCTCCACACGTAGTGCCATCACGATAGGTGTTGAAAAATGGCGCGTGATACACGAGCGCCTTCATGTTTACAGGCCTTCTTTTGGCCGCATACACGCGCGGCGCTTGACCTGGCCGGCAGACGAAGATCAGGCCAGGCATGGGCAGTTGGAGCCGGCGCGCGGGCTTGAATGGTTCCGTCATCAGCGCTACAGGCCATACGTGGGGATCTTGCCAGAGTGCGACCTGGCCCGGGCCCCAGCAAAGCGTGTCGCGCGGCAGCAGGCCTGATATCAGGCTCGTCTCTCCTAACAGCGCCAGCGCAACATCCCGCGCAGATACTACGCGCTTGGATATCACGCCGTCGCCGCAGAATAACGCCACAACAGTGGTGTCATAGAAGTCTAGCCTGACCTTCAATTGGTCCGGTGCCACCTCCAGCGACGGCGGCAAGCTCCATTGGAGCGCCTGGGGTTCTTGTGTCAGCGTCATTGTCACCTCCGTTCCTTATGTCGTCCAGCACATCCGTATCGATCCTTATACCACCCTCTTTACCTACGAGAACGGTGCGATTTATAACCGCTAAAGCATCAGCTCGTAGTTTGGGGCTGGCGCTGGCTTTCTGCAGGCGCAAATGGTTCTCCCCCACCTTCTCAAAGATGAAGCCCATCGGCGCTTTCCAGACGCCGCCGATGCTTAAATTACGCACCAGATCCACCAGCCAGTCCACGTCTGACTTGCGGGGCTTAAACACCGGCTCCGGCGCGGCTTTAGCAGGCTTGGTGGCGCGCTTCTTCTGCCTTTCCTCCAGGAAGTCCAGCAGCTCCGCGAAGTGAGTCTTCGTGTCCTCCTCGAGCCAACGGTAGAACGCACCTACTTTTTCCTCTATGTCCTGCGCCTTGAGCCAACTCTTCGTGATATCCTCGACGTTTTCCCTAGTCCAGTCCAGCTCGGGCCCGCCCTGCGCTACCATCTCCTCATCATTGTCGTGGAAGCAATCGCCGGTATCGAAGTTCAGTATGTCGCTGACTGTAGCAAGTGCCTCAAAACGAGTGCCCTTCAACAAAAGGTGCACATCATCGTGGCTAATCCCACCGGGCGGTACCCGCGCGAGATCTTCCCTGCGCACAAGCTTGCTGCAGGCATCCGCCAGCGCCACCCGCTCGCCCTCGGGGGAGTCGGTGCTTCCATACGGGTCAGCCAGGATATACGCGGCGAGCATTAAGCCCTTGCAGAAATACTCCTCTGCTATCTCGTGGTAAGCGTCCCAGTTGATAGATAGCGTCACGACGGGAATTTGAGTACAAAGGTCGTAATAGTCATCGCGCTCGCCATCAGTGAAACCGGGATAGAGGGGAAAGTACCGCTGCTCAAATGCGTTGGCGAACAGCATCATTCTATTCGCTGCGCCCGCCTTGCTTCTCACCTCAGCCTCTATATCAGGAGTAAATTCCTTCACTATGCGCATGAATTCAGCATAGTTTTCGGTGGTCAGCAATAACTCCCGGAGGTCGCGGAGAGAGGGCGGGGCAGCACGCTTTGTGAGCTTCTGGCTTAAGGTTGCAAGTGCTGTAGTTGCCACAATAAAGTTACCGCCTTCTTAGTGTCCGCCGCGTATGCGTCGGCTGCCTTCGCTGCGTCCTGGATCTCCTTCATGTTTAAGCTCATGAGGTCCTCGTCAAGAGAGCCATCAGGTTTAGCGAAGCGCCAGGCCAGCTCGATGAGCTCGATACGTTGCTCTGGCAGCCGCTTTAGGGCTTCGATGTAGTTTGCCATGACTTAGCCTTTCGTGCCCACCCTACGAACAAATTCGTAGGATGTATCCTCGCCCTTCTTCTGCTCCCGGGTCTCGGCATTGGCCAGCTCCGGGAAAAATCCCGTCATCATGACCTTGACCTCTTCCACGGAGCGGTTCGGGTCGGGGTCGGGGAACGTTCTGCCATCTACAATGAATTCACGAGCCATGATTCACCTCCTTTCTTTAATCCCCTTACCACTGGCCCCCGCGAGGGCCAGGACGTAGGAGGGCTAAATATAACCTAGTGCTAATAGCCAGGATGGTTTCCCGTGTTCGCAAGTGCCGTCGGGTTCAACCCAGCACCCATCGAGTGATTCACATCTACTTTCGCTTTCCCACTCTTCCAGCGTGGCGATACTGGGCGGCTTGGGGATAGGGTAGGCGTCAGGGTGCTTGGCTAGATACTCAGCCAAATTGACACCATCCTTTAGTTTGCGAACCCTGTTAGCTCTGAAAGTGTACTGCGCCATTCCCTTCATTTCCTTTCTACACCTTAATCGCTTTGGGGAAATAGGACTTGAGACAGTCGGCGCAATACACGTCGTAGGGCTCATTCTTCGCCAACTCTCTCTTGCCTAAATAGATCAGGTATCCCTCTTTTGCTTCAGTCTCATGGATGTTCCCATTACACCCATTGCATATGACTTCATCATTGGGGATTGGTATAGCCGTGTGGCTGTCGGGCGTGACGACGCTAATGACCCTGTTCTGAAACATAGGGGCACCTGTGGACACCTTCTTAGCATATACGGGCATGATTCACCTCCTTTCATTTGGCTTCATGGTCGAAGCAATAATCTTAAACGCATCGCTTATTGAGATTCCCATCCTGTCGTTTTTCGCATCGGCAATGGCGACGGCGGTAGCGAAGTCCGTGCCCCAGAACCAGTTAGTTGTGTAGTATCCTTTCGTTCCCTCTGCTGCTATCAGTGCCCTGAATTCGCCCTTGTCGTTGACTTGGTTCTCGAGCACGAAGAAAGCTATTCGCTCGTTTTGCATCACTCACCCCCCTTCTAGTGGTGTCTTGAGACCTTACCGCCCTGGAGAACGATAGCCCCGGCATACTGCCACTGGCTCACGTTCTGACCGTGCCAGTTATAGGCATCCGCTCTAACTGGGAGAGCGAGGTCATTCACGTAGAACTCCCAGATGTACTGGGAGTCAGCCTTGTGGTACGGCCACATCGCGATCTCAGGCTCCTGGGCCGCAGCGGCTTCGGTTATGAGATTGTGGTACTCAGCGGCTAGAGCATGCCAGAACTCAGACTGATTTTTGGGGAGGTCAGCCTCCGGGATTCCTTTGAGCATTTCGGAAGGTGCAACGACATGTGTTTTGAGCACATTCACCTCCTCTCTGGTCAGATTGAAGGCAAAGGGACTTGATAGCTTATGGAGGGAACGTGGCGCTTATGCCACCAGCGTCCGTTTTTGAAGATGCCTCTATAAACAAGCCGCCCACAGGCAGGGCAGGTTCCTTTGAACCGCTCCACCGGTGGGCGGTAGTATTGTGGCCTCATGTTTATTTTCCTGCTAGGATGTTCTCGGCTCTGGATTAGTCGTGGGCGTGGACCCAGGGCGCAGCGACTCTACGCCCCGGGCTGCCCTGGTCTACTGTTTGCTGTTCCTACGCTCTAAGCCCATGCCGATCTTCAGCCACACATAGACGATGGCTGATACGCCGACTATGCCGGCGAAGAGCAGCGCAGCGAACTCCCACGAGTTAGCAGGGATGTTCATCGTACTCCTCCTTTCCTGGTTAATGAGAGGAGTGGGCGAAGATGGACAGTCCCGCTGCGTGTCGGGAAGGGTAGAAAATGACAAAAAGAGAATACCTTCAAGAGGTGTCCTCTTTTTTAGGTTCGCTTATTCTGTTTTAAGAGAGATATTTGGAAACTGCTAAACTAGCACACTCGCTGACAACCTCAAGTATGGTACTCGGCAACGGTTTGCCGTAGCGTATAGACTTCCGTTTCTTACACTTCGACAAGGGGCGGAGAGCTTCGCTTATGTCTATATGTAAGGCTACTATACTCGAAGCTAACCTAACCTTGACAAATGGCTTGAAGGTAAGTGAGTCTATCCCCAACCCTAATATCTCAAACATAGACTGAGAGTCGTAATATATGGTTTGGGATATAGCGTTGAAGTGTCCACGCAGACGACCATGCTCGTTAAGTGAGTGCAAGCGTTTAGCTTCCAAAGCTCGCTCATACGCCCTTGCCGAAGCATCTTCCCTTACCCAATCGTGTATGACTCTATCCATCGCTTGGTCGTAAGCGGTGTTTAGTCTCTCACGATAGACAACATCATGCCCGACACCGTAGGAACGAGTGTAAACTATATGCCCCTCAGCATCTCGCAAGGTGATACCATCCCTTGTAACGCAAGGCGTGTCCTTGACTATGGGATGAGTAACCAAATGCGGGACAGCTTCGAGATAGTGTTCTACCTCTGGACACGCAGGGTGTCCGAGCAGACACTTGTTCCCATAGGTGGAGAACAGAAGGGCAAGTTGCTTCTGACGCTCAGGCGTAATCCACTTACGTCTTTGCATCGTCTTTCCCTTCCCGATGATTGCACAAAGCTAGAGTCAAGCGTAGCGTAAGACGCTAGGCGGGGACTAACTCCCTCTCGGCTTCGGGCACAGCTTCGGCTTCGGCAGCGTGTCGGGCGACTATGGCGGCTACCATCTTGGTATTCTGAGCTTCGGCAATAGGGCGACCAGTCTCGATGTATTTGGAGACAAGCCCCTTGTAGGCATCGGCGTTCTCGGTTGCGACCTTCTCAGCGTAGTTCTGAAGATTGGCGACAAAGTTCTCACGCACTAGGCGTATGGCGTAATTGATTTCCTTCGCCACGCCCAAGCGGGGTTTGCCACTTTCCGAGAACTTCACTTCGCCGTCTTTCCCCACGACTAACCGCATGGGGCAACCCATAGCCTCAGCAGGGATAAAGGTCGCACCTTGCAGGTTCGTTGCGGTGAAGAAGGGCAACCATGTGGTATTCAAACCGATTGCCCATAGCTTACGCTCGGAAACTGCCGACTTCGGTAATGGTCGCACAAGGGTTGCGATATAGCTCGGTACTTGCATAGTGTTCAACTCCTTTTAAGTTATTCACTACGCTTGCACTCTAGCCTTGTGCAATCATCGCTTTCCTTATGACTTCGCTCGCTTGCTCGCTTTCGGTGTTAGAACCTAATCGCTCGCTCGCTTGACCATCCTTCTAACTGAACGTGCGAAGTGTTTGTAGTGTGTGCCTGGTATGCTTTAGGTTTGCTAGTCTCGTTCTATCCTGCGCTCCTTCCTTTATATTCACTTCGACTTCGATGGTATCAAGATAGCCGAAGCTATTTCCATCGTCAAGAGATTGGGCAATCTATCTAAGACATAGCTATGTTTTAGAGCAAAATGGCATTTTTGATTTTTGAAGCTAATTGAACGTGATTGAAGCTAATTGAACCTAGATTAGAGCATTAGAGACACAGAGAGCCCTAGCACACCTCACTTAGGCTCACTCTTTCCTATTCGCTCTCCACTAGGAAAGCATAGGGTGTCAGGGAGCTGTCGTGCTCTTCCCTCTCTTTTGGGGTGTTCAGCTTCGGGGTAGCTTCAGGGCAATATCTGCTCACGTTTTCCTATTGCATTGCTATTCACTGGGAATCGTTGTGCTGCGGAGCGCTGGATTTCCTTTAGGTTCCGCTTTCTTTGTTTTAGTATCCGCTTTGTTTCCTTCGTGTTCTGCTTTATTTCCCTCGGCTTGCGCTTTTTCCTCTCTTGTTTCGGCCTTTCCGGCAACTTCCCCAGCCTCAGCTAAAGGGACTGATGCGGAGGAATCTTGAGCGGTTTGGGCTGAATTCTCCAGGGGCAATGGTTCCCCCACGCCCCCGCGTGAGGGGCGACAAGGAATCTTTAGCTAAAGGCATAGAATGTCTCAAGGGGAAGATTTATCTTACAAATTGATATCTGCAGAAGAAACCCTTAGGTTCAATTCGGTAATCATAAAATGTGCAACCAAAGAAGTCTATTCACCCAAACCAGACCCGTGGATTCATCAAGGATGGAAGTATGGTTTCGAATGGTTGACGACTCCGTAGACCTATGTGTAGTTTTTACAGGACTGAATAACTGTCCGGAGGTTAAAGTTAAAGTCACATTTCGTCATTTAGTTTAGCATAACTGCCGGCACAGTTTGACAATAGTGCTCCAAGTTGTAGAATATTTGCATGGAACCCATCGTCAAGCTCGTTCTCCCGTTGGAGAGCTGGGTGTTGCAGAAAGTCGCCGGCCCGGTCTACACCGATGCCATTTGGAGGGCAATCGCACTTAGTCGAGTGCCACCCCCACAGAGTCTGGTGAATACCATCGTGAGAGAATGCGCCGATTTGGATAGCCCAGCGCTGCTTGCACCATCGTACAGGCGGCGGGTCCGCAATCGGCGCAAGCGTTACGTGCGGCGTCAACTGCGGGACAACCCTCTTATGTTAGCAGTTCGTGGGTGGCTTCTCACGTGGTGGCAAGAGCTTGAGGCTGAAGGCTACACCGCAGACCCCTCACGTATTCGGAAGCTAGCGGACAAAGAGGCCGAGACTAATGCTTATTATGAGGGTCTTCTCCAACTCCAAGGGGAGGAGTTGCCGGAGCCACTGGGTTCGCTAGTGAGGGCCCGTCCAGACGCGATTAATCTGTTCTGGGAATTTGCCCTTTATGGAGAGGGCGGGAGTAACCCAAAAATCCCGCGCAATTCGCCTCTGTTCAAGATGCTCAATATAGACCTAGAAAAACTGGACACCCTGACTTCTGAGCAGGGTTTGCTCTATTGTCTGTCGCAATATGTAGCTCTTCAGGGACTAAATGGTAGCCCACCGAAGATGGCTAATCTTCGCCAATTGCTCCGATGGGTGGTCAGAACCCATCTTCCCCCTGAGCGGGAACCTGAGACCACACCGGAGGCCATAAGTAAAGCGAGGGAGGCGGGGCTCGTTCACAAGGGCATCGTAACGAGAGATAACGAGACCGGAGAAGTGGTCGGAATGGATGTTGAGGATAGAAGCGTTGCACAACCAGAGGACATGCTTCACTTAGACGATAAAGAACGCCTGTGCCAGTTTGCAGAGATGGCTGGCATTGACCTGAATGAATTTAAGCCTAAGGAACAAGAACGAATGCTGGATTTATTGAACTTTTTTGACCGTGGCAATGAGAAAAGCTCAAAGGTAGGCACATCTTTGAAGGAATATTACGGAGGCCGAGCGGATTCGGAGAAAACGCAGCGCGCTAGGCTATTCCAAAAAATAAGAGAGTCCACTCGTCATGCCTAGCTGAAAAACTGATAACTAAATCTTAGAATTTGCCACTGTTTTGACGGCGACTTTTAAAAGTCGCCGTTTTTGTTTGTTTACTTTTGCCCCCTTCTCGTCCCTTATTAAGTGAGGGGCAGAAGTATATGACGTCAGCTAATTTGGTATTGCAATATCCAGACTGGCAATCAGGCAAAATCCGCCTGCTCGCTAGTACCAAAGATAAAAAGGTTCTAGCAGCCTTTAAGAAGGCTGTTCTAGAAGAAGCTTATCTCAATCTGCTTGGCTGCGATGATGAGATTCTTAGGATTGAATATAGTGAAGAGTTGCGCAAACTTGAAAAGCTGCTCAACGCCCTTATACCTGAGACACTGGAGGCAGAAGGTGCCTAAGCCAGATACAAAGATGCAATCAAGCGTGATGGTGAATATCCAGCCCGGCCCGACGTCACCAGCTCAAAAACAGGCGTGGAAGCGCTTCTGGCAAAAACTGATAGCGGAAGCGAAATCGGGAAGCGAGGTTGACAAATGAGCAGTAAGCCGCTTGATAAAGCGCTTCGCAAAGCTATACAGGGCAGCCGTAACAGGACCGGGCTATGGCTAGCCTGCCAACTGCGGGATAGTAGATACAGCGAAGCCGAAGCCGAGCCGGTAATGATAGAGTACGCCAGCCGTGTACACGGGAACGGGACTCACCCGTACACCAGGGCGGAAGCGATAGCCACACTTAAAATTGCCTTCGGTAGACCAGCGCGGGGCAAGGGTATGGGGGGGGATTCAAACAACGGTAAACCGTGTCAACCTGTCAACGGTATGCCAAAACAGCTACGAAATAGGGTTGACACCCCAAAAACCAACGGTGTCAACGGTGTCAACGGTTTAACCCTCGCAGCATTAGCTGAGGCCAAGCTTTTACCAGCGGCGTTTCTTAAATCCCTGGGTGTCAGCGATTTCAAGCTAAGCGGGCTGCCAGTGGTGCGGATACCCTATGCTCCAAAATGGCCTCATGCGCAGAGAGATGTGCGCCTCGCCACTGTATTGGGTCATCTTCTCGGCGTCAAAGGCCCTGACCGTCAGGGCTGGTACAGGGCCCCAGTTGCCTCTACCAAGTTAACGGAGCGGCGAGGCTTCCAGACCCGCTACAAGACTATTTTGGAGCGCCTCCGAATGAGCGATTTATCGCGGCGCAAACCCGCCAAGGAACTGGGCATCGGATACGCCACCCTCAAAGGGCTCATTGACAGTCAAAACCGAATTCAAGCAAAGGACACAGGGGCCTAGTCGTGAACCGTCTGGCAACGATTCTAACGGACATGTTGCGCTCTGCTCTGACCTGGGAGCAGGATCATGGCCAGCCGCCACTGTGCGGGTATGAGAAAACGTTGACCGGCATACGCAGTCGGGTATACAATGGCCACACAGGAAAACGCCGCGGAGGTGAGCATCATGACGATGGCAATGACCAGGAGAGGCACGAGCCACCGATTGACCTTCGAGAGTCTGAAGGGCCTTCGAGCTGAAGGCTACATCAGGGACTCCACACTTGACCAGAGGGATGGTTCCGGCCCTGACATCCAGAGGCACGATATCCAGCGATTTGCAGAGAGCTACAGCCTTATACTAGGGCAGAGGTGGTACACCGAGTTCGTCAGCGGCAGGAGCGTGGCCGGGAGAAAAGAGTTCCGCCAGTTCATCGAGGATGCCCGCCTTGACCTCTTTGATGTGCTCCTGGTGGACCACACATCCCGGTTCGGCAGGAACCAGGCGGAGTGCATTCGCTATAAAGAGGAGATGCAGGGGCTGGGTAAGGTGGTGGTATTCGTCTCCCAGGGCATCATCAGCGGCAGCGACAGGGACTTCCTCAACGAGAGGATCAATGAGACGCTGGACGAGCAGTACAGCCGTAACCTCTCCCGCTACGTCAGGGCGGGAAAGGCGGAGAAGGCGGCCAAAGGGCACGCCCTGGGCCATGCGCCGCTGGGGTACAAAACGGTGAAGGCCCCCAGTGGGAGAGGGGTCCACATGGCGCCCGATGAAAGAATCATGCCGGCCCTCCTTGCGCTGCTGCGGGGATACGCCTGCGGACGCCACTCCTTCAAGACCCTTGCCCAGCACCTAAATGCCCAGGGGTACAGGACCAGCAAGGGCAACCCCTTCACCGAAAGCTCCATCAACCAGGTGGTCACCAACCCCTTCTATGTGGGAAAGTTCTACTTCCACAAAGGTAAGCAAGACGAAGAGCTCAGGGACGGAGTCCACGATGTGCCGGAAGAGGTCAAAACCCTGTGGAATGAGTGCCAGGAGGTCAGGGCGGAGAAGGCCAGGTCAGGACATCCCAGCCCACCCTCAAGGCAGCACCGGGTCTACCCTCTGACGGGGGTCCTGGTCTGCGATGGCTGCGGCCGGCCCTTCCACGGCGTATCCACCATCTCCAAGCCCAAGAGCTATCCCAGGATGTTTCACAACTGGCACCGGTGCGACATGAGGCCTCTATCGGTATCGGCGCCAATGGTGGAAGGGGAGTTCGCCGATAGGGTGTTGTCCCAGATTAAATTGGACGACGGCTGGGAGGAAGCCGTCATCAGGGCCATGACAAACGAGGGCTCCCAGTCGGATTGCAGCCTGGAGGTCAAGAGGATAGAGAGCGCCATGGCAAACCTCAGGAAGCAACACCTCTGGGGAGTCATCACCGATGAGGAGTTCCGGACGGAACACGTCTCGCTGGAGAGGCAGAAGAGGGCTCTGGAGGCTGCCAGAGCGCCCCTGATGAGTCCCAACCTGGACAGAGCCGCCCAGCTACTTTCGGACCTGCCGGCTCTCTGGCAACATCCTGGCGTCACCCCCGAGCAGCGGCGGGAGTTGGCCAGAGAGGTATTTGAGGAGGTCCGACTGAGAGAGGGGAGACTGGCCGCCGTTAAGCCAAGACCCGAGTATGCCCCCCTTTTCGCCTATTCCATATGGCGTTACAATGTTGTCGGTGGTGACCAGTCATTCTGAGCGAAGCGAAGAATCTCGCCAATCCCACCATGACCAGCTAGTATAGCCAGTGTAGGGTGGGTGAAATGAAATGCAACCTACCACCCCAAACGCAGACTAGTGCTTAGTTGCATAAATAGACGTTATATGATATACTATCGTTATGACGAGAGCAAGTGAGATTAATTTGACCGAAGAAGAACAAAATAAACTTGAGTCCTGGTTGCGCAAAGAGACCACTGAGCAGCGCTTCGTAGAGCGGGCCCGTATCGTGCTGGAGGCAGCAGCGGGAAAAGCAACCAAGGATATTGCCCAGAGTCTACGAAAGCGTCCAGCTACCGTGAGCAAGTGGCGAACCCGATTTTCCCGAAATCGATTGGCGGGGCTTGAGGATGCTCCTCGGACGGGTAAGGCAGCCAAGTA
>Ga0209777_10004563_pt1 | contig 16298 bp, 17 predicted proteins | sample FrelakmetHBP12HB_FD_187147 | JGI IMG/M metagenome (GOLD analysis project Ga0209777, IMG submission 187147) | Freshwater lake sediment microbial communities from the University of Notre Dame, USA, for methane emissions studies -HBP12 HB (SPAdes)... | ecosystem: Environmental > Aquatic >...
CTGCCGGAAGTAGCGGCAGGCTAGAGCAGTTCACGAATGGCTGTGGCCTTGTGGCACGGCCTTCCAGGCCGTGGACACGGGCAAGATGCCCGTGCCACGAATGCGCGAGGATACACCCAATCGTGAACTGCTCTATCCTTTTGAATAGTCAGCATTTGGCCGCCAGGGGCCAGGTATTTATACGATGATGTCCTGCTGCCATCCATTGGAGGGAATTTTCGAACCAACGTGAAACCCCAGAGGCGGTCTTTTTCCATTCTCGCCAATGCTGGCGCTCGACGCGAGACCAACAGTTGAAAATGCTTTTTCCCGCAGAAAGGTAACGCGCCCGTGCCCCCCATGTTGAACTTCCCTTGGACGAAACGGATTCGGTTCTTGTTGTTTTCGTGCAATGACAGAAAAGTTGCACAAAATCGGTGCGGCGCCTGGCCCTCCCCTTGGTCAATAATACTAATGCAAGGAGACGTCTTCTTACCCGAGGCGACCACTTGCACAAATTCTGCGAGCATGCCACGTTCAGATTTGGACGCATTGACCAACAGGCCCTCGCGAACACCAAAATACTTTGCGGTCGCGTCTTGAATGCTGTCGGGTGCGGATTTGCTCTCGGGATCCAGGCCCGCCTCGCGGCATTTCAGCATAAGGACTGCCTCTATGGAATTGATGATTTTCTCTACAAGAGCAGGAATGGCCTCAGCGGACTGATTCTGCACTGTGCCGACATTGTTCTCTTTGTTGCCATACGCCAACCAGTTGGCAGGATCGGAGCAAAGGGGTACCGCATTCAGAATGTCCTCGACCTGGTCCTCTGTCTCAGCCTCCACAAGTTCTAGCAAGAGCTTCTCGGCGTCCATTTTGCCTCCTGGGTCTATCTGCGCAGCCACATGATCCCCGGCAGTTCCTTCTCAACCAGTTTGAACTCTTCATCTCCCGTGACTAACTCAGCGTTTCGCAGCTTGGCCAAGGCAGCGGCAAAACAGTCAGCATAAGCCATTTTCCGGGTGGCTTTGTAAATGGCGGCTTGCCGCACCAGTGCCAAGTCTGTGCCCACAGGCACGATCTCTATAGGCAGCGCAGCAATGTCTCGCGCTTTTTCCTCGGCGAGCTCCTGCGAGGCCTCTCGCATCGTATTGTAGTAAATCTCCCCCCAGTTTACCACGCTCAGCAGCAGTTTGTGCGATCCTGCCTCAGCCTTGACCAGGAGCTTCTCGACCTCTGCCGCCGCAGGCTCATCCTCGAAGAAGGCGATCAACGCCCAACTGTCTAGCACCTTGGCCGCCATGTCACAGTTCCCCCTCGCGTCTGCGGTCTTCCATGAGTGCTTTCAAGACCCCTTTGCCCTTGAGCGTGCCGCGCAACCGCTTGATGTGCTGTGCGGTAATAGGCTTCAGAACAATGTGGTCGTTCTCAGGAAAGACCAGCGCGCGAGTACCCTCCTCAATCGCGAATTCTTTGCGCAATCGCAACGGGATGACCACTTGCCCTTTCGTTGTGAAGTACACCATGTCCATTGTCTCAGTCTCCTTCATATCCGCTAATCATACCGCTTTACGAAAGTAAGTCAAGTGAAGAATAGTTGGATTACGAGAGTATAGTACAACCAGCATGACTCTCGACACTGGAGCGGCACAACGCAACTGGCCACAGACCACTGGCCATTGACAGCTTCTTCACGTCCTCAACTGCCCCGTCCCGTCGCCAAGCCACTTATAGTTGGTCAATTCCTCGAGCCCCATCGGCCTGCGCCCGCAGTTGCGCCACCGACTTCGCCACCCAGCCCCAGCGCAGCGGCGGATCGGCCTCCGGGTAGCGGCCTGAGCCGTCGCCGCGCCAGCCTACACCGATGACCGGCCCCGCTCTATCGGGATCTCTTCCCGAGCCGTTCGCCAGCAGCGGCGCGCATACCCAGGCGCTGGCCGCAAAAGCGATGAGGGTACACCTGCGGTGCAAAGGCTCTTCCTCTTGTGCCGTGCGCTATTCCACGCCCTTGAGCGAGAAGATCAATAGGGTCGGCGAGTCCTTGGCACCCACCTCCACCATGAAAGGTTCGCCTTGCGAGAGGGTGAAAACCGGCTTCGCGATGGGCTTGGCGTCCTGCTTGATTGTCACTTCCACCTTGGCCTTGCCGTGTTGGAGCTTAATCAGGGACACCTCTACCGTGTATGCGCCGATGACCGCGTGATCTTTGCCCCCACTGGGCGGCTTGACAGTCTTGCAGCCCGCGTCGCTGAAAGTCCCAAAGAGGGTGCCTTTCAGGACCGTCTTGAATTGCGCGAGCGAGCCTGGGATAGTCTGCTCTTTCTTGCCAGGGTCCGATGCAGCCACGCCTTGGACCTCTATCGCCACCAGCTCGGCACAAGCAGCCCAGGACCCCGCGAGCACTAGGGTGCAGCAGGCAATATGTAAAATACTGAATGTGGAACGTGAAAGGTGGTGCCATTGGCGTAACAGATTAGGTGCTGCGCCGCATGTTAATCGCACGCTGCCGCTCCCTCCGGCCATCTGCCTCTACTCGGGCAACCAACTCCAATTGTGCCCTTTTTCGCCGCCAAGTCCAGTATCATCCTTCAAGAGGAAGCACACCACGGGCGAGCGTTGTCCTTCCGTGTACTCGATATGAGCCTGGTAACGGTCATCAAGCACCTCAGGCACCTCGGGCGCCTCAGACATTCCCTGTTCGGCGCGCTGGAACGGCACGTAAGCCAGCAGCCCCAGGAGCACCGCGGCCGCCAGGCTGGCAGCCGCAAGCCAGCGCCACGGGGCGAGGGGACGTACCACTTCCCTCGCTCTCTCTTCGCTTGTTTCCGTGAATGTCAACGGAGAAGCAGAGCGCTCCCTTCTCCTCGTCCGGACGTGGATGCCGCGCCAGACTTCGTCCCATTTCCGGGCGCTTGGCTCGGGTGCTTGGGCTTCGGCAAGGGCAACCCGAATACCTGAAGCCCGACGCCGCAGAGCGGGCGCTTCAACCTGCAGCCTGCGGGCAATACCATTCCATGTTTGCTCGAATGCCTCGTCCGAGACCGCAGGCGCTGGCAGCGCTGCCGCAACTCCTTCCAGGCGCGCAAAGGCACGCCGGTCGGCGGCACTCACCGCAGTCGTCTGCCGCGCCACATTCCGCCATGCTTTGGCCGCGGCGGGCTTCTTGCCCGCCAGATCCGGCACAGGCAGGCGCGCGGCGGCGGCGTCCAGTGCTTTGTAGGCGCCAACCACTCGGCGCAGCCCAGCGTCCGTGCTCAGCTGGCCACCCAGATCCTGGGCCTTCGCGGTGTCCAGTTCGCCATCGGCGAAAGCCGAAAGGGAGATAGCAGCCGTGTCGTCGTTCACATTTCCCCCAAGTGCGGCGCCAGCAGTTCCTGAAGGCGCTTCCGAGCGTAAAACAACCGCGACATCACTGTGCCAATATTGCAGTCAAGCGCTTCCGCAATCTCCTTGTAGCTCATCCCTTCGGCCGCGTGGAGCATGAACACCGCGCGGTGGCTGTCCGACAACTTGAGCAGCGCTTCGGACAACGCGGCGCTGAGTTCCGCAAGCTCCGCCTTCTGTGCCGGGCTTTCCCCTTCGCTCCTGGACCTGACAGCCGCAACGGGTTCGTCCCGCTCACCATCCTCCCTGTCCCCGCGCTGCTCCTCCAGTTCCACCTCAACTCCGCGCCGCAGATGCCGCAGGCGGTCAATCGCCAGATTGACCGCGATGCGCCGCAGCCACGGGTAGAACTGCGTCTCCCCGCGCAGGCTCTTGAGTTGCTCGTAGGCGCGCACGAAAGCATCTTGGACCACATCGAGCGCCGCGTCTTCATTGCGCAAGAGCCTCCAAGCCACGGCGAAGACGCGCTGCCTGTACTTGACGAACAACTCCTCGAAGGCCTCGGCGCCGCCGGCCGCCGCCCTTTCCACCAGAGCGGCGTCCTGTGCATCCGAAGCTGCCATCCCCGCAGCCGTCTGTGCAAACGGTTTCCCTGCGGGAGTTTCTCCCCCCACAACTTCCGACGCTGCATGCTCAGGATTATTCATGAGTTGGCACCAGGATTACGGTCCGTTCCGGCGGGGCCGTTTACTCCTCCTCCGCGGCCTCGGCCGCCCCATGCTTCCTCAGCAGCCTGGTCATTTTGCTGCGGCCGTTTCTCCTGGCCAGGTCCATCGGCGTCTGGCCGTCCTGCATTTTGGCCTGGATATCGGCCTCATTCTCCAGCAACAGTTGCGCGATCTCAGTATCGTTCTTCCGGACGGCGATGTGCAACGGCGTTTCCGCGTCCTCATCCGTTGTTTTGGCGTTCACCTCAGCCTTGCCGGCGACAAGCAACTCGACGATAGCCTTGGATCCAGCACGGCAAGCGACGTGCAAAGGCGTTGAACCGCTGATGTTCCTGGCATTTATGTCTGGGGACTTGCTGAGCAGGAAGCGCACGACTTCCAGGTGCCTGCAACTGGCCGCCCAGTGCAAGGCCGTATCGCCCAGCTTGGTCTTGGCCTTCAGCAGCGACGGGTTATCGTCCAGGAACTTCCTGACGGCTTTAAGGTTACCCGATTTGGCGGCTGCAAAGATGTCCACCGGCGCCATATCGGGATCTTCGGCCTCCTTTGCCTCCTTGTCCTGCAACTGTCCGCCCTCTTGCGGCTCAGCCGCACCGGGCTGTGTATCCGCACAAAGGAACAGGCCAAGGAGGAGGACCTGCATACTAAGGATAAACCCCATTCGTTTGCCCCAGTTCTTCGATCGTCCCTGTAGAAAGCACCCCATTGGTCTGCCCCCAGCAGCCACCCATCATACCCGCTGGGACAGCCATCGCCAGTAACTGAGTACTGAGTGCCGGAGTACTGAGTACTGAGCGCCAGCGGCTCAACGAACTCAGTGCTCAGTACTCCGGCAAAATGCAGGTGACACAAAGCCGCCGCTGGTTGTATTATAAGTGACAGAAGGTTTAGCCGAGGAAGGCGTTTATGAGAAATCTACGGTTGCTGTGCCCGCTGTGTGCTTGTGCTGTGCTTGCCTGGGCCGACACGGTCGAGATGAAGCCGGAGGGGGCGGACCAGGAGGCTCCCGGCCTGAAGCTGGAAGGGAAAGTTGTGCGCGAGGTAGGCGCGGCCATCGTCTTCGCTGTCTACAACGAGACCGGCCAGGTGCTCATCCCTAGGTCCAAGATCAAGAGTATAGACTACGACGTTGACACCCAGCTTAAGGATCTGGCCGAGGACGACTACCCCGGCCGGTATCGCGTCGGCAAATGGGCCATCGAACACCAGAAATACAAGGAGGCCATCAAGCTCTTCGAGGATCTCAAAGGCAAGGAGGGCGTTGGCCAAGATATGTTAAAGCTTCTGGCCTATGCCTATGAACAACGCCAGCAACTGGACAAGGCTTTTGAGAATTACAACGACTACCTCAAGCTCAACCCTGACGACGCGGAAGTCGCCGCGAAGGTTGAAAAGCTGAAGAAGGAGGTCAACCCCGAACCGGAGGTGGCGCAGGACACCAAGACCGCCGTGGGAAAGGCCAAGGTTGAGGAGGGACTGGAAGCAAACGGTGTGTGGGTGCGCGAGAACTGGGGCCATCCGGGCTCAGTGGATGTCGTCCCGGACGAAACAGGCCGCAAAGTGGTCGCCATGCAATCCCTTGGCGGCCCGGATCCGGATAACCAGAAGAAGTTCGCCGTAAGCCGCACGGGGCAGCCGCTGAATCTCTCCGACAGCAAGGAAATGCTCTTCAAAGTCCTCTGTAAGTCCGATGCCCCCGTCAGCCTGGCCATCGCTTTTGTCAACGCACAGGGCGATTTCCACGAGATGGCGCCCAAAAAGGTGGCCCCAAATTCGTGGGTGAACTTTTCGCAGAAGATCGAGGGCAAGATCTACAAATCCAATCGCAACGACTTCAAAGGCTTCAACCTGGGATTGGAGGGCAGCGAGAGCATCAAACGCATCCTCTTCCTGGTCTACTCCAGCAAGCCGTTCACGATGTACCTGGAGAGCATCTACTTCAAGTAGGCCTGTGTGCCTCGCCAGGGGACGAGCGGAGAGAGATCAAAAGGGAAAACATGAACGGCCGCACCCGCCACGGCATCCGCTTGCCCTCCGCTTCCCTGCTGCTCCTGCCTCTGTTCCTGGCCGCGCTTTGCTTCTCCTATGCGCTGGCTACGGCGGACGCCGCGCTTGGCGGCACACAGCGCGTCGCACTGCTTGCCAAGAGCCGTTTCCTTGGGCAGCCGCTGCGCTTCACCCATCCTTTCCTCCAGGCCGGCAGCGATTTTCAGTTCCCCGGCGGCGGCAACGCGCCTATCGACCCGGATGGCTTTGACCTGGGGGATGCGCCGGCTCTCGGCTCGGTCATGCGCTACATCACCGCCGCCGGCGGGTATCAGCCTTACACCTTCACGCTGCTGCCCCTCCTGGGCAGCCAAGCCGATGGCGGCACGAATCCGTCCCCTGCCTTGCCCAGCTTGAGCCCCGCCGGCCTCCTGGCAGGCCAGATACCGCCTGCTGTGGGCAGTTTCCTGCGCTTCAACGTGGGGTTGGCGGATTTCGTCGGCTCTCAACGTCTGGGCACGTTCCGGCTGGGCATCGTGCCGGCCGGGCTGGTGGGCTTCCGCTTCGCGCAGGACGCGCTGCCGCGGGCTCAGCTTGGCGGCAGTTACTTCACCAATCTCGAGACCGTCGGAGCCGGAGGCAGCGTGGTTTTCTCCGTGGTTTCGGCCAGCGTGTGGCTCCAGTCAGGCAAGACTCAGAACAGGTTCAACAGCCTTGAGGAGGTCGGGCTGACTCTCGCCCCTGACGGCGTGCTGCTTGGCCGGCCCAGCAAGAATGGCGACATCATATTCACGGCCCAAGCCGTGGACTCAAGCTCCGGCATATTGGCCGCAAGCCGCTCCGGCCTGGGGCAGAGCCAGACATTCACCATCCCGGTTGACCTGAACGTGCCACTGAACAGCGAGATGCTCTCGGCATCCTGTTCCCTCCGCGGCAATCGCGTCGTGGCAGGCTCCGACAATTTCTCCTACTCCGGCTATCTTGATACCCGAGGCTACACCATTTTCCGGCTGGCGGGCAGCCCGGTGGAACTGCGCATAGGCGGCGCGGTGTTCCGCGGCGCGTCTAACGACAAAGGCCAGATTCGTTTCCAGTTGGGCTCGACCGACGCGAAAGGCAAGAAGCGCAGCAGCGGGCCCAGCGCAAGGCTGTCTCCTACCAGCGGCCGCTTGACCATAAGGCTCACGGGCGTTGACCTGGCGGGTAAGATAGGCCTTCCCACTCAGACCACTGTTCCGATAGACCAGACCCTGCAGACGCTTGTTCTCGGCCTCGACATCGGTCCGTTCCGGACTTGCGAGGTCCTGAAGATGAAGACCAGAGCATTGAGCCGCGGCTCAACCACAATGGCCTACATCCTCGGCAAGCGTGGTTTCTCACGGGCGGGCGGATGCCAGATACTCACAGTCGTAGGCGCGGACTCGGCTCCGCTCGCCAACCCCAACGGCGACCGCTGGCTGGCGCGCTGTTTGACCGTGCCTGGCCAGGATGACGAGACCCAGACCGCCGCCCCGCAGGTTGTTCTGGGCGGGACCAAGGCCACGATCCAGGTGGGCGATTTCTCGCAGGGCCTGACCCTCACCAAGATGCCCGTGCGCCTGCAGTTCAAAGGCAAGTTAACGGACCCTGGCATCTACACGTTGTACCTCGATCCTGTGCACTTCGTATGCCGGTTGCAGACCAACGTCCTGTTGAGCGGCGATACCAACATTCCCGGCGCCATCACGACTAAGAACCCGATCGTCTTCCCGATGGGGGTCTCCTTCACTGGCTTCAACGGCCAGACCGGCCGCATCATCGCACCCAACGGCCGGGTATGGAGCCAGCAATGACGACTTCCGGCCGGGCCACATTCGTCTTCCAGACCACCAGTTCGCTGTTGCCCACTTCCGGCGCAGGCCGCCGCCAGACCCCGTCTGAACTGAACCTGCAAGCGGTCTTCTCCGACCGGGGGTTATGCGAGTTGTCGCTGGCCGCAGGCTCGTTCCTCGCGCCGCTCTGCCACGGGCTTGAGCAGTTGCGCAAGCCCCAACGCGCTGCCGCGAGGTTCGAGCTTCTGAAAGAAAGACTGCTGGCGCGCCTGGGCGGCGGACGGGCTGGCTTTCAGTGGCGCGAATTCGACCTGTGCGGCCAGCCGGATTTCCACGTCCGCGCCTGGAAAGCGATGCACGCGCTCCCATTCGGCCAAACGGCGACTTATGGCGATATTGCCAAGGCGGCCGGCGCGCCGCGCGCCGCGCGCGCTTGCGGCCGGGCGTGTGGAGCAAACCCCATTCTGATTTTCATCCCCTGCCACCGCGTGGTCAGCGCTTCCGGTCTCGGCGGCTTCGGTTGCGGCGTGGAATGGAAGAAACGCTTCCTGGCGCTGGAAGGAGTGGACTGGCGGAAACTCTAGCCGGGACTGTTGTCTCGCACGTACTTCCCTATGGCCGCCACCGTGTCCACCCAGATTCCATTGGCCGGGTCTTTCGCATAGCGGCAAAGCTCTTCGAGTTCACCGGCCAGCGTCACCTGCCGGCCGCCCGCGCCGATGTCGTGGCCGGCGAAAATGAGCCAGTGGCCTTGCTGCACAGTGCCGTCCACCCAGGCTTTCATCTGGTCAAAACTCAGGCCATCCACGCTTTGCGCCTGGGCCTGGGCCAAGTCGCAGAAAGCGGGGTCGTTGGCCGACTCGCCCATGAATTCCCGTCCCACAAGAAAATGTTTCGCCACCACAGGCACATAGCTCCGCACTTGCTCACCGCGGCCCACGTAGGTCTGGCCGCAAGGATAGGCAAACGTGACGGGCCGCACTCCCAGAAGCTTCTCGATGGCCGCATTGGCGCCCAGGATTTCGTCCCGCTCCATCTGCTCCAGGGAGTATTCCTCGAGCGCGTTAGGGCGCGAGAACGAGAAGTTCCCGCTGCACGGGTGGGTCAGCGTGTGGTTGCCGATCTCATGGCCGTTCGCGGCGGCCTGCCGCCACGCCTCCAGTTTCTGCTCCATAGGCTTAAGCGAAACATAGAACGTGGCTTTGACGCCGTGAGGGTCCAGGAGCGGGAAACCGTGCGCTGTCTGCGACCAGCGCGCGTCATCGAAGCTCAAGCTCAAAGCCCCGCGTATCCCTGAGGGCCAGAAGGGGAGTTTAGTGCTTTCGCAGGCCATATCAGCAGTTCAAGCTCCCACGGGTTCATTATGAAGGACCATCAACTTACCGGAGTACTGAGTACCTCGAACCGTTGGCGCTCAGTACTCAGTACTCCGGTACTCAGTGCTCCTATCACCTACTTCTTCGGCTTCTCCTCTGCCACCGGCGCAGGCATGAAGCTGGCCAGCACAGAAGTAACTGCGGCCAGCGGCGGCGAAAGCACCTCGAAGGACGGCAGCGGGCTGCGGCTGGCCAGGAACACGCCGTTGGCAGTCACGCGTGCGACGGACAGCCCGGGGCAAAGGTTGCTTGCGACCGCCTCGGTCGAAGGCAGCAGGTTCAGGTCAATCCCGGCCCGGCTCAGCACGCCTGTGCTTGCGATCATCCTGAGCGCGCCCGTGCCCACATTCACCACCGCCTTGTAGATGTAGGCCCAATCCACATAAGAGAAGGCCGAGCCCAGCTGTCCGCCGGAATTCTGCAGGGCCTTCGTGAAGGCCTCGGACTTGGCGAGCCACGGCCCTTTCTGCATGATCCGCACCGCATTTCTGGCCGACGGAACGTCCACAGCGATGATCAGGCGGTCATCCTGGAACGCGAAGGCCGGCGAGACACTGACCAGGCCGCCCATGGCCGAGGCGTTGAAGTAGCGAATCGCCCCCGGCCCTTCGGCGGTCTTGAGTCCCCCGCCCGTCGCATCCGCCTTGGCGGCAAGGCGCGGGAGCAGCTCATCCAGCAACTTGGCCGCGCGGTCCTTGTCTTTAACCGCCAGGGCCGCGGCGAATGCGGAGACCGCGCCGACCGGGCCGGTATCGGCCTGGGCCGCCAGGCTGGTGATGGCCACCTCGCTGCCGAACGCCTCGCCCAACTCTTTCTCCAGGTTGCGACCGGCCAGCTCCTTCTCGACGGCCTTGAAGTTCTCCAGGCCCTTCTCCCCCTGCATCGCTCTGTAAGCACTGCGCATGAAGGGCAGGATGCCCTCCGGTTTCAGCCGGAAGGCCGTGGCAAACGGTGTGTTCGCGGGGCAGATCTTCAAGGCGTCGTCGCTGAGCTGCCCTTCGGCAAGCGTGCCCAGGATGCCCTGGCGCTCACCTTTCGTGAAAATCGCCGTGCGCGACTCGAATGCCAAGCCGTTCATCTTCAACGACCAGGCGACCGCGGTGGCCTTGGTCAGCCCCGCTTGCTCCAGAAAGTTGGCCAGAGGTGTCTTGCCCCCTGCTGCCCCCGGCTGCGCGCCCCCCAGCGCCTTCTGCAGGCTGGGCAGGTCCAGGTAAGCCAGCAGGTGCTCATCGCCCGCCAAGCCACAGTTCTTGAAAAGCTCCGAGTCGCTGAGGCGCTTGGCCAGAGTGCCGGACATGCCGTCTACCACGTCTTTGCACAGGTCCTCATCGTTGCTGATTAGCAGCCGGTCGTTGAAGAAAGCCAGGGTCAGCAGGTTGGTGCGTTTGCCCTCATGCGTCGGCGCGATGGACAGCAGCTTGGCGCCATGAGACTCGGTTATACTGACTGCGTCAATGCTTATCCTAACCGTGGTCAACTCCGTATTGAACGGTGCGATTTTGAACTCCGCGTTCTTCAGGAACCCCGCCAGCGCTTGGAGCTGCGCGTCAGTATCTTTGGGGTAGCCCCCGCCGACGATGGCGATGATGGCGGGCCTCTTCTGGGCGCGAGCGTCCTCGGCCGAATAGCGCACCGCCAGTGTCAACGGCCCGCGCGTCATGCTGTCGAGCATGTCCGCGATGGGCTTTTCGAGCTTGATGTTCCTCAGGCTCTGCACCATGTTGCCCAGCATCTCGCAGAAGGCCTTGGTTCCCGCCATGAACTCGCCGGCCACCCCGGCCGGTGCGGGCGCTTTGGCCTCGGCTGCGGGTTGGGCCGGTTCAGCTGGCTTGGGCGGCGGGGGGGGTGCTGTAAGACGGTTCCAAGGTCCTTCAAGGAAGGCGCGCACTTCGGCGTCATTCAGAATCTGGGCTGGCGCCGTCTGGCGGAAATCACTGGCCCACTTTTCCCACGGAGCCACGTGGACGAGCATGACGGTGCTTTCCGGGAGCATCTCCGGAATGCGTTGGGGTTTTTCGGCCTCGCCCGCGCGCACGATGAGCGCAGAAGCCCCGAGCAGCGCGACGGCCAGAATGGCGAACGGCGTGCGACTTTTCCTCACCATGGCGGTTCTCCTTTCGAGATAGCCCACATCCAGATAAATGAATCGGCAAACGTTCAGTTCTTCAAAAACAATTCTATCACCTGGCACGGCGCGACGCAAGCCACGGGCCAGCGGGCCATCGGAAGATCGAGCCAGCGGGTCAAGTAACGGCACCCGCAGGTTGTTGGTTCGCCAGATCACCCGATGACCCGATCACCTGATGGCTCGATCACCAGATTCGCGGGAGCTCGCAGTGGGAGGGCAACAGCAATGTCTTCATTGACAACACCTTGGGGTTGTGCTAAGAAAAAACCATGGCCAGACTTGCCCGCGTTGTCATACCCGGCGTGCCGCACCATATCATGCATCGCGGCAACCGCCAGGATCCGGTCTTCTTCCGCAAGGACGATTACGTCGTCTACCGCGATCTGGTCGCCGAGTGGTGTGCGGCGTGCGGGGTCAAAATCTGGGCCTATTGTCTCATGCCCACCCACGTCCATCTGATTGCGGTGCCAGCAGAGGAAGACTCGCTGCGGCGCGCCTTGGGCGAGGCGCATCGCCGTTACACCGTGCGTGTGAATCAGCGCGAGGACTGGCGCGGCTATCTGTGGCAAGGGCGTTTTGCCTCCTTTCCCCTGGACAACGCGTACCTGCGCACGGCGGTGCGCTACGTGGAACTGAATCCGGTGCGGGCGCGCCTGGTGAAGCGGGCCGAACAGTATCTGTGGAGCAGCGCGGCGGCGCACGTAGCGGGGCGGGACGACGAACTGGTGCGGGTGCGGCCGCTGCTGAAGCGCTTCGGACCGTGGAAGGCATTCCTGGCGGAGGGGTTGACGGAGCAGGATGTAGAGATCGTGCGTGCACACGAGCGCACTGGCAGGCCGCTGGGCAGCAAGGTATTCGTGGCGAGCATGGAGGCGCTCACGGGGCGCGTGCTGGCCCCCCAGAAGCGCGGTCCGAAGGGGCCCTGGAAGAAGAAACGGAAGAAGAAGTAGGCGTTCTACAACGGATTGAAGTTGATGCACTCCAGCTTCAGCTCTGGCCACACCCTTTTGGGGCACAGCAAGATGATCAGGCGGTCGCCAGCGCTCGCCCGGTAGCCCAGCGCCGTCTTGCTCAACGAACGATAGATGCTCAGCGTCTTCTGAAGCGGTGGCGGCGGTTCCTGAAAGTCAAACTGCCGCAGACAGGCAAAATCCTCCGGCCTCAGTCCGCTGTCGAGCTGGTAGTAATAATCGTCCCCTTCCACAATCAGACACGCCAAGCGTGCGTCGCCCCGCGTCGCCAGGGCCAAACGGCACTGTCTGGGCCGCGTCACACGCTCGACCTCACGCACGACAGACTCCGCCAGACTGTCTGCGCGGACCTCCAGATGCATTGGCCCCTTGGCCGCTGCGGGCGACCCTCCCCCTGTCCCCCTCCCCGCCGCGGGAGGGGGTAGGGGGAGGGGCGACGACGGACGTTTCTCTTCAGGCTGGGGTGCAGCAGAAACGGGCGCTGCGGGTTTCGTCGGGGTTGGAACGGGAAGATACCACCACACCAGGGCCGCGAGTGCCAGCAATACCGATATCCCCAGCAGAGCGCGCCTCAGCAGCTTCATTCGTGAACCCCCACGACATGTTCGACCAAGTGGCGCAGCTAATCAAGAAAAACGGCAGGAAAACCGGCGACTTTGGCATGGCAGTATATAATGCACCCAGAGAAAAGGAACGTTTCAGGTTTCAAGTTCCAGGTTCTCGGCTTGGGTAGTTCAACTTGAAACGCGGAACTTGAAACTTGAAACCAGTCTTGGAACATGTCCTCTGACAATACCCCTGCCCTTCCGCGCACACCCCATTCCTGGCTCAGCCTGGCGCTGTGGTCAGTTCCCCTGGCCCTCCTCGCCGCGGTCGTTTATGTCTTCGTCGCGGCACTGAGGGCTGAGCCAACACCAGAGCAGGGCCCCCCGCCCTGCATTCTCATCCTAGACCATAGCTATCCGCTGGCCATCGTTGAGCCGGGCGGGCGCACGGTGATCATTCCCGCAGAGCCTACGCGCATTCTTCCTTCCGATTGCGGCATGGCGGACATCCTGGCCGCGCTGGTGGACCCGCAACGGCTCGCAGCCGTGCCCGCCACAGTGGACGGCTTCGCGGGCGCTAAGGAGTTCTTTGCTCAGCACAAAGAGATTCCTCGCTTCGAGCGGTTCGAGGCGGAAACGCTCTTCAGCCTCAAACCGGATCTGATCCTGGCCGTGATCTATCGCCAGAACGCAGCCGCTGACCTGCTGGAGCAGCACGGCGTGCCGGTGCTGAGGTTCGAGCAGTTCCGGAGCTTTGCAGGCATTCGAGCTTCCTTCATGACAGCCGGCTTGGCAGTGGGCGAAGAACAGAAAGCCAGGGCGTTGGCGGATGATTTTGACAAGCGCCTGTCCGCGGTGGAGAAAGCCCTGGCGGGCCGCCCCAGGCCGCGCGCGCTCTGGTATTCGAAGTATGACCAGGGCTTCGCCGTCGGCACGGGTGAAAGCCAGGACGAGATCCTGCGGCGCGCGGGGGCAAGGAACGCGGCGGCGGAGCTGAACCTGGTGGGGCATGTGCGTTTTACACTTGAGCAGATGCTGAAACTGCGGCCTGACTGCATCGTTGTCGGCGGCGAAGACGGGCTGGACAGCAACCAGGCGCGGATCGTGCTCAACGAACCGCTGCTGGCGGAATTGCCGGCGGTGAAAGAGCGGCGCATCGCGGTCGTGCCGGACCGTTACGCCTCATCGGTCTCGCAGTATATAGTGGACGCCGTTGAGATGCTCGCCCGGCAGTTGCATCCGGATAGCGGAAAACCGAAACCTGAAACCCGAGAGCTGAAACCCGGACCCCCATGATTCCACCTCGCCACCGTGCTCTCTGGATAGGCGCCGTTCTGCTGCTGCTTTTGCCGCTGCTGGTTCTCGTGGCCACAGGCTACAGCGAGACTGGACGCTACGGAATGCTGAGCGCCGCGCGCGTGGTCCTGGCCGAACTTGGATGGGGCGCGCCGTCGGCGGAGCACGAGATACTGAAGCTGCGCCTGCTGCGCGCGCTCTGCGCCGTGGGCGTAGGCGGCAGCCTGGCGTTGGCGGGCGGCATGACACAGGGCCTGTTTCGCAACCCGCTGGCAGAGCCTGGACTTTTGGGCGTGGGCAGCGGCGCGATGCTGGGCGCGGTGGTGGCTATCGCGCTGCTCGGCGGCTACGGTCCGGAGGCGTGGATGCGGCAGCAGGCCGGCGGCAGCGCCACGTGGGACCGCCTGCTCTCTTTCGGCCTGGTGCCGGCGCTGGCCTTCCTCGGCGCTCTGTCCGCCACTCTGACGATCTACCGCCTGGCCACGCGCCGCGGACGCATCTCCGTGCCCGGTCTGCTGCTGACGGGCCTGGCCATCAACGCCCTGCTCGGTGCCCTTATGGCCACGCTCCAAGTGCTGCTGTTGCAGGATTGGCAGGCCTCGCGTGCCATCCTCGCCTGGGGCTTCGGCACGCTCGACGACCGTTCGCTCTTCCACATCGTGGTCGTCTGGCTGGGCGCGCTGGTGGCCCTGCTGGGCATGCCCTTTGTGGCGCTGGAACTGGACTTGCTGGCCGGCGGTGAGGAAGACGCCGCGGCCCTGGGCGCCGATCCTGGGCGGATCAAGACCCTCGTCCTGGCCTGCGTGGCGCTGGCGACGGCCGCTTCGGTGTCAGTCAGCGGGCAGATCGCCTTTGTGGGTTTGCTGGTGCCGCATGTCATGCGGCAGATTGTGGGCCCGCATCACCGCCGGCTCTTGCCTGTGGCCTTTCTGGCCGGTGCGACACTGGTGTTACTGGTCGTCGTCTTTCAACACGGGATGTGCCCGCTGCTGGCCGAGTGGGTCGCGGCAGACAGCCCCAAGCTCGCCCTGGCCTGCCGGCGGGTCACAGGCATGCAGCCCGGCGCGCTGACCTCTCTTCTGGGCGCGCCGTTCTTCCTGTACCTGCTGCTGAAACAGGAGAGGAAGATCATAGAGGTGTAGCGTGGATAGGGCCGGTTAGAGATATGGGAGAAACCACCGCGATCGAGGCCCGCGACGTGCGCCTGACTTACCCCAACGGCATCCGCGCGCTGGATGGGGTTGGCATCCACGTCTCGCACGGCGAGTTCCTGGCCATCCTCGGCCCCAATGGTTCGGGCAAGAGCAGCCTGCTGCGCACGCTGGCCGGCTTGCAGGCCGTGGACTCAGGCGCGGTCCTGCTGGAAGGCGCGCCCGTGGGCGCCCTGGAGACGCGCGAGCGCGCCCGGCGCGTGGCGCTGGTACCAGCGGCGCTCGAGGTCCTGCCCGGCTATACCGTCGAGGATTTCGTGCTCATGGGCCGCTACGCTCATTTGCGCGGCTGGCGCCTGTACGGGACCCATGACCGCGAGGTGGCGCGCGAGTGCCTGCGGCGCGTGGCTGCGTTTGAGTTCCGCGAGCGCGAGATGAATGAGCTCTCCGGCGGCGAGCGGCAGCGGACGCTCATCGCCCGTGCTCTGGCGCAGGAAGCGCGCACGGTGCTGCTCGACGAGCCGACCAGCGCGCTGGACCTGGCCCACCAACTGCTGGTCTACCGCCTGATCCACGAAATGCACCGCCTCAGCGGGCGCACCATTGTGGTAGTAACACACGACTTGAACCTGGCCAGCCAGTTCGCCGAGCGCCTGGCACTGATGCAAGGCGGGCGCATCGTCAAGCAGGGCACGCCCGGCGAAGTGCTGCGCCGCGAGGTGCTGGGAAAAGTTTACGGCCCGGACCTGGCCTACGGTGTCTTTGAACAGACGATTGCCGGCGGCGCGCGGCCTTGGGTGCTGCCGTGGGCCAAGCCGTAAATGTGCCGCCGGCATCTCGCCGGCTTCATGGCAGGGACGGTGGAGATGAATGACAAGGACGAGCGCCGGACCCGTTGCACTTCTTGGGGCGTGTGGTAAGTTCGGGCGCGACAACCGCGGCACGGAGAGATTCCGCATGGCACTGATTGCTTTTACGGCCAACTACACTGACCATTCCAACG
>Ga0209777_10004564_pt1 | contig 16297 bp, 14 predicted proteins | sample FrelakmetHBP12HB_FD_187147 | JGI IMG/M metagenome (GOLD analysis project Ga0209777, IMG submission 187147) | Freshwater lake sediment microbial communities from the University of Notre Dame, USA, for methane emissions studies -HBP12 HB (SPAdes)... | ecosystem: Environmental > Aquatic >...
GAAGCGGAAGTTTCTGATACCCTGAAGATTTCCAATTCGCATTTGTCGCTGGACGCGCCGTTTTCGGTATCGGAAGACAACAGTCTGATCGATGTGCTTGAAGACGAATTCCAGCCGGCTCCCGATGAAGCGCTGCTCGATCAATCGCTGAGGGTTGAAATCGAGAAGGCGCTCGACACACTTACTCCCCGCGAGGCGGAGGTGATCAATCTGTACTTTGGCCTGAATCATGAAAAGGCATTGACATTGGAAGAGATTGGCGCCCGCTTTAACTTAACTCGCGAGCGAGTAAGACAGATCAAAGAAAAAGCCATAAGGAGGTTGCGACACGCTTCGCGCTCTCGAAGCCTGCGAGCGTATCTGACCTAAGCTACAGCTAAAGACGTTAATATTAGAAGAGGCGACGCGGCGTTGCCTCTTTTTTTAAGCCCAAGGCGTGTGCGGTTAGCTAGCGAAAATCCTCGTGGTGCATGGTGTTTCGGGTCGCTTTGACCCAAGACTGACGTTGATGCGGGAGACCGGCAGTTCCGCAGAACCATTTGGTCGGCAACTTCCGGCCAAGTGATGCGCACGATTATCCGAAGGACACCGAGACCCGTCTGGCAAAAGACGGTATACAAAGTCAGGCGTAGGCCAAACAAAGAATTTTCTATTGACATTTTTGCTAAAGTATCCCATGTTACTACCCGGTGAACAATCGAGAGTCTGCATGGTCCAGCTACCAAAGTTGGGCCTGTAATTGCAGACAGGAAGTCGTCGTCTGCCGAGGAATTTGGGATGTTCGTCGCAGACTTGAACGTATTTGATCATCGGGAGGTTACATGTCCACAACGATTCACAGAACCAGAATGTTGGTCTTGGGTCTGGCGATCCTCTTGCTCTCAGGAGGTACAGCTTATGGAGTGAACCAGATTCGCCTGGGTTGTCCGGTGACGATGAATCCAATTGTGCCCGGAGACTCGGTGTCAATTTCAGTATACATCACTAACGACACAGTGCTGGAAGCGTTTACATTTGGATTCAAGTGGAACAATCCGAATGTCAAGGTCTCTTCCACGGACTTGACCGGATCGGTGCTTACTTCACAACAAATCGCCTCCGGTTGGAATCAAGGGATACGTGGCGCCGACACGCTCTACGCTCTCTTTGGTTGGAGCCGTGGGGTGGGTGCCTCCCCCTTTTCGAGGCATCTGAATGAAGTTCTGCTGTTTTCGATCAATGTTGTCGTGCTTGATGGTGCTACGCCGGCCTGCGTGAACTTCGATTCGACTTTTGTTCCTCCTGCCCTCTGGTTCAAATTCTACCCCTTGGGTGGGAGTGAAGAAGACAGCTTCACGCCCGATTATGTTGATTGCGGCGTGTCAGAAATCATTCTTGGTGGCATACAATGTTCGGTGGATCACAATCCACCGGTCGCGATCTGTCATGATGTATCTGTCATCAGTGACACTACTTGTCACGCTTACGCATCAATTGACAACGGTTCCTTCGATCCCGATCCGGGTGATGGCATAGCACTTCGGCAGATTCCCGCCGGTCCATACATTCCGGGAGGCACTCTGGTCTCCTTGATCGCAACCGACTATTACGGCGCCGCCGACACATGTCTGGCTATCGTCCATGTCCAGGGAGTGCCAGGCTGCCCAGAGCAATATAATCCGCCTGTCGCGATCTGCCATGATGTGTTTGTCAGTAGTGACGGCACCTGTCACGCTAACGCATCGATCGACAATGGCTCCTATGATCCGGATTCGGGTAACACTATAACCCTTCGGCAGGTACCGGCCGGCCCATATCCTGTGGGAAGCACCCCGGTTTCCTTGTTCGTCACGGACTACTGCGGTGCGGCGGACGGTTGCCAGGCAGTTGTGCATGTTCGGGACGGCGTGAGCCCGATCATCTCCTGTCCGTCCAATATCACGAAGGATATCCCTGTTGGTCAGTCGAGAGCAATCGTTTACTTCCTGGCTACCGCGACAGACGCATGTGATCTGGCTCCAACGATCGTGGCAACTCCGCCTTCTGGGTCGTTCTTCCCTGTTGGGACGACTTCTGTCACGGCTATAGCGACCGATGCGTCAGGAATTGCCGATACTTGTCAGTTTAGTGTGCAGGTCAATGAGGTCGCTTTCATTTGCGGCGATGCCAACGGCGATGTCAGCGTAGATATCTCCGATGCAGTTTATTTGATCGCATATATTTTCTCTGGTGGGTCTGCACCCGATCCTTTAGTCGCGGGCGATGCCAACTGTGATTTGGCTGTGGACATCTCCGACGCAGTGTATTTGATTGCATACATATTTAGCGGAGGGTCAGCGCCGTGTGCAGGGTGCTGGTGAGCTGATGGGTTGGCGGGCAAAGGCGTCTTGCCCTGTGCCCCAGGACCGAAGACCGGTGTGGTGTTGGGACAGTCGTCTTAGGCAGTTAAGCGTGCCATCCGAGCTTTGGCGTCCTTGATCTCTCGCAGTTCTATCTCAGGATTGCTCCAGTATCTTAGCATCTCTTTGTAGTACTTTGCGGCTGCTTGTTTGTCACCCAACGCTTCACTCGCGATGCCAAGCAGGTAGTTGTCGTAGGGGAAAAAGTAGCCGGAGGTAGTTCGTTCGCCGCCACTCACGAATGGTTCAAGCCATTCGACGCCTTCTTTATATCGCCCCGACTGGATGCACATCTCACCAAGTTCTCTTCGAGCATCGGCTGAAGCTGCGCCGGTCTTAAGCAGTTGCTTCATGGCATCAATTATCTTGGCGGTGTCGGCAGCGGCAAAGCCATCGAAAAGACTCTGAACAAAGCCACCTATGGGCAGCAGGTTGTCGGGTACACGACCGCGGAAAACAGCAATCGCATCTCGCTGCATAGTTCTGACTTCGTTCGCATAGGATCTGTCAATACTCACCAGCCCGACCGGATAGTTGAGTCGCTGAAACAGGGTGGCCCAAGGCAGCGATTTCTTGTGATAATAAACGGCGCTATCACTGAAGCCATAGGCATTGAAATACTGGGAGATCGCTTGTAGGGCTGTCATGATCCGCACGCTGTCTTTGGTTTCGTGAGCCTGCTCCAAAACACCGAACCGGTATTTCATGCTGGTCTTGAACTTGCCCGACCAGTTGGCAAGATTCGCCTTCCAGCGGAAATAATCGCCCATGCGAAAAGGATCGCTTTCGTGAGCTTTGCGGTATTCCTCAAGGTAGCGATCAGCGGCGGCGAAATCGCGCTGGCTGACATAGCAGTCGATTAACGATGTGAGTGCTTCGGCATCTCCCGGATATTGTCTCAAGACGTCGTTATAAGCGGCAATTGCCTCCTCAAACCGACCCTGAAGCGCGTATAGCTCGCCGAGTTTGCGCGAGGCGGCCGGTGATTCCGGATGGTATTGCTGCAGACGCTTAGAGTATTCGATGGCCTTATCATAGTCCTTCAATCCCTGGTAGCACTGAACAAGAAATCTGAGCGCGAGCTGATACTTGGGATCCTGCTGCAAGACGTCGTGGAAGAGTTGGATCGCGCCCGTAGTGTCTTTGATCAGCTCCCAGCGCAGCAGCGCGTAGACGCTCTTGGATTCCTGGTCGTCGGGGTATGCGTCAACCAGTGTCTTCATCTTGGCAAGCGCCAGATCGAAGTTCTGCTTCAGCCAGATTTCCGCATAGACATCAAGCAGATTGCGCTCTTTGGCCGGCAGATGCGAATCGAAGCGTTTCGCTTGGACAAAATAAGGAACGCCGTCCTGCATACGACCATTGAAGATATAGGACATGCCGATACGCATGTAGGCCAGCGCAAATGTGGAATCCAGTGCCACAGCCTTATTGAGGATCACAATCGCTTCGTCATAGAACTCATCGAGGAACTTCTGCATGCCAAGATGATAGTATTTGTATGCTTCGGGAGATGACGTGGTCAATTGCGACACGCCCTTGTCGACGAGAGCCAGCCCGCGCATGTTCATGGCTGACGCCATTCGAGTCGCCAGGGAATCAACGAGCGTCATTGGATCGTCGCTAACGACTTTCTCCGCCAAAAGGATTTTGCCACTGGCAGCATCCTCCAATCTGGCATCGATGCGAATCTTTCCGCCCAGCTTGAAGATCGAACCAGACAAGACATTAATGGCACCGAGCTCGCGCGCCGCCCGTACCTGATCTTCATAAGAGTACTGGCTGAAATCATCCCCTTCCCCGCCGAGTTCCTCGACGACGCGACGCTGGCTGATGATATTTATCGATGGATCCTGCGCCAGATCTGTGAGTAATATCTCAGGCAAGCCTGTCTTGAGCCAATCAAGTTCAGCATCGCCGGTCTTGTTTTCGAAACCGAGAATCGCAACTGCGTAAGTACCTGCTTGCAGATTCGAACTCGCGCCGCCCGATAGTAGTTTCTTCAAAGGCGAGAACCCTCCCAGACGCAGCGCCAGAAGCATGACAATGAGAACGGCGCCGACCCTGAATAGGCGTTTGATTCGCTGTTTCTTGCGATCAGTGCGGAGGGCCGAGTTGATCTGTGCCGCCACCGAGGAAGTGGAACTGGACACACCGCTGTCATACTGGCGACGCAGATTGCGCAAGTCGACCACCAGGTCACGGGTATCTTGATATCGGTCATTAGCGCTCTTTTGCAGACACTTGTCAATGATCCGCTCAATTTCTGGATTGATGTTTTCATTCTTGCTGCGTGGTGATGGATGCTGCGCTTCGAGGATTTTCGCCAGGATTGACACTTGCGTGGAACCGACAAACGGCATATCGCCGGTGAACATCTTGAACAGCAGCACGCCGAAAGAGAAAATGTCGGAACGGTTGTCGACCGCTTCGCCGCGCACTTGTTCTGGGGACATATAGGACACTGTGCCAACGACAGTGCCGGCAGTTGTCAATTGCTTCTTGACTGTTTCGCCGGAAGCAGGCGCCCCTTCCATTTGCAACGGTTCGATCGCTTTGGCGAGACCGAAATCGAGAATTTTGGGTTCATCATGCTCATCGATGAGGATGTTCTCCGCCTTGATGTCGCGGTGAACGATACTCATCTTATGCGCGGCGGCCAAACCCGAGGCAATCTTCTCAGCCAAACGCAGGAGCGCGCCGGTGTCAGTGGTCGAACTGGTGACATATTCCGTCAGCGTCCTGCCTTTGATGTACTCCATGACGATGTAACCGATGTCTTTCTGGGACTGTGGCTCGGTGGCGGCGCCGATGTCATAGATGGCCATGACGTTTGCGTGGGAGATTTGGGCAGCGGTCTTGGCTTCACGCTCAAACCGATCGCGACGATCCTGATTGTCGAAATAATCATCCCGCAGAGTCTTGAGGGCGACACGGCGGTTAAGCTTCAGGTCCTCTGCCAGATAGACCTCGCCCATACCTCCTTCACCCAACTTCTGTAGTATCTTGAAATGTCCGAAATCCTGTCCCGGTGTCAACATGACCAAACCTCAATTCTTAGTGTAATAGTATTGCCGAAACTCGAAGTAATTTCAACAAGATTCTTGTGAAGCCTGCATCGATCACAAATCCGTCACCGCAAAGCGGGATTGATGTCCGGTCTGAAAAGGGCAAACATCGAGCAGGAACCTCTACGTAGTCTCTTTGTTAGACTCGTTGATACTTCGTCTACACTAGTGAGGAGACTGCAATGAACCAGGAAAAATACTCTAATACAGAAGGAACGGTTGCGGCTGTCAAGCTGCAGCCGGATATGAGTATCCACCTCGCCGACGCTGCTATCGCCGAAATCAAACGCCGCCTAACGCGCGAATCCGGTGGCGAGAAGAGAATGCTGCGGCTCAGAGTCGCAGCCGGTGGCTGTTCAGGACTATCGTACGAGATGGAGTTTGTGGGGGCAGGTGACGTCAAGGACAGGGAGTTTGTGTTTGACGGCTTGAGCGTGTTGGTCGATGCCCGTTCGATGGTCTATATTGCCGGCATGACGCTCGATTACTCCGCTCAGATGGTGAATGGCGGTTTCCGGTTCAGAAATCCCAAGGCCAAACGCTCGTGTGGCTGCGGCACTTCGTTTTCAGTGTAGTCCGCAATGGAGATTCTGGAACTGAAGGATTTCGCGAATAAAGGGGCGTTTTTCGAAGACGATTTCGACGTGCGGTTTGCAGCCTACGACTGGCAAAGATTCAACAACAAGGTGGTGCGTGTCTCGAATTGCGGATTGACCGATGTACCCGGGTGGGTCTATTTGTCGGTTGGCATTGAGTTGTCGCAACGCGCCTGTAAAATCTTTTTTGGTGACAATCACAATCCCCGAACGCTATCTACCCGCAAGGCCGATACAAATTCCAAGGCAAGGCATGAAGCATAAAGTGACATTTCTGCCGCACAAAATTACCGTTGAGGTTGAGACCGACAAAACGATAATGGAGGCGGCGTTGGCAAACGGTGTCGAATTGGAGCACAATTGTGGTGGTAACTGCTGCTGCACTACCTGCCACGTTATCGTACGCGAGGGGGAGGCGCATTTGTCGGCGTTGGAGGAAGAGGAAACTGATCGCCTCGAGAAGTGCGCCGAACTGTCAGCAACCTCCCGGCTCGGATGTCAGGTGAAGATTCGCGGCGATGTTATGATCGAAATTCCCGAACGTGATCCGTTCCGCCTTGATGGTCTGGAGGAGTTGGAGAATTTCGGCGAGGAATTGCTGCGATTAGACTGATAGTTGAAAGCGCAAGTGAGGCGCCACAGTTGCGATGATCGATGTCTACGATGTGGTTGTAATCGGCGCCGGCCCTGTCGGGTTGTATGCCGGTTTTTTTGCCGCGGAAAATAAACTTCGCGTAGCAATCGTTGATGCGTTACCTGATGTCGGCGGTCAACTCACTGCGCTGTATCCCCAGAAATTTATCTTTGATGTCGCCGGATATCCTCAAGTAACGGCGACGCAGCTCGTGGATAAACTCAAGCGTCAAGCTCTGAAACACCATGTGTCTCTCCTGCTTGAGTTCAAAGTGGTGACGCTCTCGCTTTGCGAAGATGAGAGCTATCGAATCGTTTCTGAGCAGGGTCGCGAGATTCGCGGTCGCTACATCATCATTGCCGTCGGAGCGGGTTTGATTACGCCCCGCAAGTTGGAACTGCCGGAGGCCGAAAGGTATTTGGACCGCGGACTGGAATACGTGGTCAAGGATGTGGAAGAGTACGGCCACAGACGGGTATTGATCGTTGGTGGAGGGGACACCGCACTCGATTGGGCGAACTCTCTGATTAGTGTTGCCAGGGAGGTTACGGTGATTCATCGTTCGGAGAGGTTTGTCGGTTTTGAAGGATCTCTGCAGAAGTTGCGGCAGTCATCCTGCGCTGTCCACACCGATACAAGACTGACGGCAATTTCCGGCGAGGGCAAGGTCGAGCGAGTGCAGATCACGAACTCCAAAGAAGGATGGACCAAAGAACTGGAAATTGAACGAATCCTCGGCTGCATTGGATTCACGCCCAAGCTCGGGTTCATCAAAGAGATCGGCTTTGAGATTGCCGAGGGTTCCATTCGCGCCGCTGAAAACATGCGCACCAACGTCACCAACGTCTATGCCGTCGGCGACATCTCCAATCATCCGGGGCGGATCAAGCTGATCTCTACCGGTTTTGGCAACGTCCAAATCGCCGTCAACGACATCATCCGACGCAGCAATAATCCGTCATAACACTCACCTACGAACTTTCAAATCAAATACTGCCGGCTGACCACTCTGTAAATCCATGTTGGCAGACCGACGATTCGGAGTGCAAACTGCCCGAAGCTATTGAGAGACTTCGCGTGGAGCCCGATTCCACCATCTCATGAAATTGTCAACCACTGCTGTGTGGTTTCCTCATGAATTTACCAAATTTTGTCTTTATTTATAGATTGTCAACACCGGTTGAATATCACATCATAGCTTCACCTGAAAGCCGGCCATTGAGTCGCTGCAGAAAATCGAAATGCAACAGCAAGATATTCGGAGGTCAAGATGCTTCGTACACTTCTCACCGGATTTACGCTACTGGCAACGGTCATGGCGATCATCGGGGGATGCAGCAAGGATTGTGTAGAGTGCCCCAAAGAGAGCCCGGTATTGTACCTTAATAAGCACAAGATTAATCTCTGCGCCACCGAAACAACGTCCACGCTGGCAATTAGCAACAAGGGCCAACAGACACTGTCATGGACGATCTCCATTTCGCCGTCAACGGCGGCTGCCAAGCTCGGCGATGCGGAAGCCGGCGGGTGGCTGACAGTCTCGCCGTTGACCGGCTCGGGAGACGGAACAGTCACTTGCACCGCCAATCGCAACAAACTCGACAAGTTGGGAATATCCCGCGCGACGTTGATAATCAATGCTCCCGACGCGGCGAATACGACCCGCGATAGCGTGGAAGTGTCGATCGTCCAGAGCAGCGCTTGGATGATCAACGATGACGGCGTTTTCGACAGTTGCGCAATCGCCACTATCGATGACTACTACTGGGTCAAAGAGTTTCGTCTACCATCGGGTGTTGACGGCATGATCGTCGATTCGATCAGCTTCTACTTCTGCGACGGAGGTGATTCCATTCAGTTGCTCGCGAATGATTGGACCGTTATGGACAACGATCCCAACAGAGTGAAGTTTCCCGGTCGATTCTTGTTCACGTCAATGCAGCCATACCTGGAAACTACTTCCGGATGGAACAGTTATCCGGTCAACTGGTACATCAACGCAGATACCTTCTATCTTGGTTACTTCCAGTTGGGCGTTAGCTCACCGAGACTGAAGATTGACACTTCTCCCGCCGACTCCGTGAACACCGGTTGCTGGACTGCTCGTGACATCAATACGGATCCTGACAGTGTGGATTTGAGTTGGTTCCGTGAAGGAGTATCACAGACCTTTGCTATCAGGGCCCATGTGAAACCGGCATTTCAGTATGTTGGGAAGGCGGGTGTCAAGACATCAACTGTAGATCTGTGGAATGCGCTGGAGTTGGGTTACCAGCAAAAGGGAACTCGGTTGACACGTCTTTGCCCGCTGCGTCACGACTGAGAAACGGCGCCACCTCAAGGAGCAGACCATGAGTCGTCAGGAACCGGTCACAGCGGGCTGACGGCTCTTTGATTGATAAAGACCTACAGTTTCTTCCAATCCTAATGATCCTCGGTAAGGGGACTGTTGAAAAACCTTGGAATTGTCATTGTGAGGAGTCCCGCAGTGGCGGGACGACTAAGCAATCTGCGCGCCTGCATCGCGGACCCGTTCGCCCTGAGCTTGTCGAAGGGCAAGAGGCGTCCGTTCATCCTTCGACAAGCTCAGGACGAACGGACTCAGGATACTAGAGAACGTAAATCGAGATTGCTTCGTCGTGCTCCACACCATGCATCACCTCTCCGCACTCCTCGCAATGACACAGTCTGGGTCTTTTCAACAGTCCCAAGTACCTGGCCACGGGACCGTAACGATTTTGCTTGCCCGAAGAAGCGTCGAAGTCGTAGCTTAAGATGTGTGGATTCTGTCGCGCTATATTCTTAGGGAACACCTCGGTCCCTTTCTGTTCGCCCTCTTCGTCGTCCTTTTTGTTCTGATACTCGACTTCATCCCGCAGATGCTTGATCTGATCATTGGCAAAAATATCGCCATCTGGACGGTGTTGAAGCTATTGGCGCTCAATCTGGCTTGGATGTTAGCGTTAGCAGTGCCAATGGCGGTGCTTGTGTGCACGCTCATGGCTTTCGGTCGTCTGACGGGGGATAAGGAGATTCTGGCGATCAAGAGTCTTGGCATCAATATGGTGCGGCTCATGCTTCCCGTCATAGTGGCGGCCTCGTTAATCGGCGCGGGGCTGATCTGGTTTAACAACAACGTTTTGCCGGACGCCAATCATGCCTTGGCGAATTTGCGTTCTGACATTGGACGACTACGGCCGACGTTTCAATTGCGCCCGGGTGTGTTTGTAAATGATATACCCGGGTATGTCATTTTGGTGGATCATGTTGATCATGTGCAGTCAAAGATCTGGGAAGTCGTGATCTACGACCGCACCAATCCATCGGTCACTCGCACTATTACCGCGGACAGCGGCGTAGTCGAATTTTCGCCGCAAGGGGAATCGGTAACCTTCCACCTTATGGACGGGCAGTTGCATGAACAGGACCTCGGCAAGCAAGGTTCCTACCGACTTTCGGAGTTTCGTTCCCAGACCTTCAAAGTGGAGAACCTGGATACGGAGTTGAGAGAAACAAAGCAAGAGTATCGCGGCGACCGGGAGATGTCCTCGGGAATGCTATTGGATCGAATCCACGGCTTCGAAAAGGAGTTTACGGACTACAAACATTCCGTCCTTCAAGATAGCGATTCGCTATTCAACATGATTCTCTCACAGCCACAAGAGATCACCGAACAGCAGGGCCGCACAAACGAACAGTGGGAACGCATGGTCATCGGGCAGACTTACACCGATTTCGTTCCGCTCAGCCGACTGATGAAGACGCGTCGATCGCAGCTTTATGCCAGCGTCAAGTCAATCAGCAAATACAGGGTGGAAGTGCACAAGAAATATTCGCTACCGGCTGCTTGCCTGGCGTTCGTCTTGATTGGTGCGCCGTTGGGGGTAGTCAGCCGCAGAGGTAGCATGGCGATGTCGGTTGGCATCTCGATCGGACTATTCACCGTGTACTGGGTTTTTCTCATCGGCGGCGAACAGTTGGCCGATCGTCTGATTGTGGCGCCGTGGGTCGCGATGTGGGGCGCAAATATATTAATGGTCGCGGTTGGTCTGTTGCTGCTCTACTGGGTCAAGAGCGAAAAGAGCTTTGTGGCCGCGCTGCGGTCGGTGTTTTGGCGGAGCGAGAACGCGTGAACATCATAGACCAGTACCTACTCAAGAGATTCTTCCTGACTTTTTTTGTTTCGATCCTCTGCTTCGTCCTGATCTTTGATCTGGTCAATCTGGTCGAGCGGATTGGCGATCTACTTGAATCCGGTGCAACATTCGCCGACGTGTTCATGTACTATTTCTATTTCACACCCTTCATTATCGTACTCACCTGCCCGATTGCCACGCTCTTGGCATCGATATTTTCCATCGGCCTGATGGCCAAGAGCAACGAATTGTTGGCGATGAAGGCGGCGGGGGTTTCGCTTTATCGTATTGTGGCAACCTTGGTTGCCGGAGGTATCCTGATCGCAATCGGGCTGTGGGTGTTTGGTGAGATGATTCTGCCGGAAGCCAACAGTCGAAAGAACATCCTCGAGGCAGAGAAGTTCGAAAGACGCAGCAGTGGAAGCGCGACCGTCTATCGCAACCAGATGTTTCAGGGGTTGCACGGACGCGTATTCCAATTCACGAATTACGTCTCCAAATCGGCGACTGGCGAAGATGTTGTGATTCAAACTTTCGAAGGCAATAAGCTTAAACAGTTGATCACCGCTAATCGTTTCGTATGGCAGGACACAATCTGGGTCGGCAGCGAAGTACAAGTCAGAGATTTTGGGGATTTTGAATCCGACCCGGAACCGATCAAGAACACGAAATATCCGACCCTGCCTTTCCCCGACTTCCGTGAGAAGCCGACCTATTTTGAAGACTGGTTCAGCCGCCAGGATCCCTTGTCGATGGACTACTTCAAGCTGAAGAAGTTCATCCAAGTCAGTCGCCAGCTCGGCAAGGACGTAACCACACAAGTTGTTGATCTGGAAAACAAAGTTGCGTTCCCATTTATCAATGTCATCATCATTCTAATAGGCGTTTCGTTGGCGTCTAATCCCCGACGCAGTGGATTGGGGATCAGCTTCGCCGTTTCGATGGCGATATCGTTTGTTTTCTACACTTGCGTCAAGATCGCGATCGAATTCGGACATGAGGGAGCAATCTCGCCGCTAATCGCCGCATGGGGTACGAACGCAGTCTTCCTTCTATTCGGGCTGATATTGCTGTTCAAAACACCAAAATGAGCACTCTGCGAACGAGTGCCACGGTCAATCCATACGCATCCGGAGTTGAAGCACCTTCCTTGGCCTATGTTACTATCTGCGATGTTATCGCCGGTGTTTTGGTTGAGTCGTATGTAAATACCGCCCCACCACAGGGCACCATCTGCCCGGTCGTCTTGTCCTTATGCTCCAGCCAACCACCGGTGTTGTAGAGTGTCAAGGGTTGTCCGCCCGTAGACTGTGTCCAGGGAGCGGTATCGGCGCCCCACGGTATTGGCTCATGCGTATGACCAAAGATGACATAACGCGGATTCGGAATGGCCAGTTGGGTCTGCTGATTCATGTATTCGATCTCGAGTAGGGTGGCGTCGAAAAAGCGCCGGAAACGATCAAGCGTGTCTTTGGTGTGAACAAATTCCTCGCTGTAGCGCGTCGCTTTCATTTTCTCCAGTTGTGTGACGATCCACTTCTTGCCATAATTGCAGGCTGCATCGCGAGCGGCTTCCTCTGGATCAAGCAACCAGCGCGCCGGTGTCATCCGGTCAATTTCATCATCGAGTTTGTCCAGATACCGTTTGACTCTGGTGAGATTCTGTTCTTTCACTTCCTGCACCAACGACTGGACCACTCCGGTAAGCGGACCTGCCTGGCCAATACCTGAGCAGGCGAGTTGATTGAGCGGAAAGTTGATGGCAACCATCTCGCTTAAGTCGAGCGCATTACCAACACGGAGATCGGCCTCCGCAATTTTCAGCGCCCACTCACTAAGCAGCGACCAATACGATTCGAGGTAGTGTCCGTGAGTCAAAAGGATGGTGTAGCTGTCGGTCAGCAGATAGACGTTGGGATACGCAAACGCAAAAGGCGTGTCGGCGCCAGTGCCATCTTCGTTTCTGGTGATCTTGTCAAGAAACAAGCCACCATATCCCCAGGACGAACTGGGATTTCGATTTACACCGAACAGCGTAAATGCTTCGCCGCTGCGGTTACTACGACAGTCAAGTATACCCGGTACCGAATAGCGGAAAGCACGCGGTGGTCGACCCTCGTTGATCCGCCGGATGACGTTGACATCGTGCTCGTAGAAGTGCCACATGTCAAAATCGTGGTTGCCGGGAACGTAGATGATCTGTTTGGCGATTTTGTCGCGCTGCAACTGCTGGAAAAAGACTTTGGCAACGGCATAGGTCTCTTCATAACTGGCAATCGAGAAGTCAAAGATGTCGCCCAAGAGAACTAGAAAGTCGTTGTTCTGCCCGACGGCAGCGCTGAAGTCATCGTACTTTGGACCGATGGTCGGGTTCTGCTTTGATTCTGGCGGGTTAAAATGCGCCAGTTGACACAACGGATCACCGAAGTGCACATCGGAAATGATTGGAATACGCATAGCTGGGACTCCTCCCTTAATTCTATATACTGCCACGCAAAGAACGTATACTCCTGGCGACATATTGAGAGGAGGCGCGGTGGCCAAATTCACCTTGTCGGCAGACGTTTGCAGCCTATATTTGTGGCTATGTTCGCACGCTTCAACAAAACGGCCAAACCAACTCCGGAGGCGGATACACAACTGGCACAACTCTATGTCAGCGGCGAAAAAGTGACCTACAATCAAGTCGATCGTTGGATCAATCAGGTGACAAATCTGTCGGTCTGGCACTTTGTTGAAGATGTTGAGGATATCAATTCGATCGTGCATTTGAAGCTCTTTTCGAGCCTGAAGAGTCAGCGTTTTCGGGGTGAATCGACGTTTCGCACATACGTCCAGCGGATGGCACGCTATACTTGTATCGATCAAGTGCGGAGCCAACGAGTTGCGCGCCAAGTCGATCCGGAGGACTTGCCGAAACCATCGGGAAGCGAACGCCCTGATACGGCGCATGAGGCCAAGGAAGAGCGACAGATTTTCGTCAAGATTTTTCGTGCAATTGGGCCGGAATGCCAGAAAATCTGGCGGATGATCTTTACTGACTCCTTGAACTACAAAGAGATAGGAGAGAAGTTACATTTGCCTGAAGGCACGGTGAAGCGTAAGGTGCACGAGTGCAAGCAGATGGCAATAGAGCTCAAAGAAAGGCTGATTTAGCTGAACCGTTGGAATCCTCAAGCGACAGTAAGATCGAAAGGAGAACTGCTATGAGCGTCAATAAGGACATTCTCGATCTGATCCCGCTGCTCGTACAGGGTAAACTTAGCGAGGCGGAGAAAAACATCGTTCTGGAGCAGATTCAGAAATCATCTGAACTGCAAAAAGAGTACGATTTCTGGCAGGGTATTCATGCTATCCGCCGTGAACTGCCACGCTATGATTTTTCCGCACATATATTGCCCGAGGTTCTCGACCGTTTCGCGCAGAATAAGATAAATCAGTTGTCGAACGAGTATTCAGATATAACTGCTCACCTGCAAAAATGCTCGTCGTGTAGTGAAGATATCGAACTGCTGCGGCACACCGTAAAGCTCATTCCCGAGGAGCAGATGAAAGCAACCTCGAAAGAGCAAGACGCCTGGCAACATTCGATTTTCGGGTTACGACTGCCGACAGTCAGAGCGTTGGCGCCGGTCTTCTCATTTCTGGTCGTTGTGCTGGCACTTTTTGTGATCTTTCAGCGCACCGGCGAACAGGGGGATATCGCGACGATTCTTTTGAAACCACAGTTTGAGAAACGCAGCGTAACCGATATCGCCCATGTACCGGAAATGCAGGTATTTCTCAAGCAAAATACCGGCAAGGTGATTTTTGCATTTCCGACAGACCGCATCGATGTTCAGGAATACCACTATGCCATCAGTCTCACTCCCAGAGCTGGCGCACCTGTCGAGTTAAACAGTGTGAATATCCAATGCCAGAAGACCCAGTTGACAAACCAATGCGAGTTGACGGTCACCGACAACAATATCCTCAAGCAACTCAAGCAAGGTGGTAGTTTCGCCCTGTCGATCAAGGAGCAGTTCCCAGCCGGTGTGCAACTCGAACCGGCGGAGTACGAGTATTACTTCAAAGTGCTGGTGAAATAGATCCAGCCATCGGAGTCCACCGGTCGTATAGATGCCGCCATAGAAGCTGCTCGCGATCTAATCAAGAATCACCGGCAACTTGAGATTCGCAATTCTTGCAACTCGCTACCTGCATCCCTCACACGGCGCGGGTCCGCTCTTGAAAATGTACGTGATCAGATACACCGCATCAGCGATATCGACCGTTGAGTGTTGCGTCAGGTCTTAGCGGAGGGGGTGCGGTGTTGTGGGAGCGTGACCTGACGCCAGCTAACATCAGAAGTGCCGCCAGGTCACACGCCGCGAACAGAGGAGTGGTTTCAGGGCAAGCGGTTCGTCGCGGCGCAAGACCTGACGGAACAAGAAATGTGTTGAATTGATGGTTTCATTTCAGCAACACCATCTTCCGTGTTATCACTGACGAGCCGGCAGTCAATCGATATAAATACACTCCTGAAGCCACCTCCTCCCCATGCTCGTTCCTTCCATCCCAAGTCGCGCGATAGACGCCAACCGGCATGACTTCATCAACTATCGTTCGCGCCGTCTGACCAAAGACATTTAGAATGTCAAGTTTTACATCCGCTGTTCGAGCCACCGAAAATTGAATAGCTGTTTCCAGATTGAACGGATTCGGGAAATTCTGCCCTAAGGCGAAGTGTTCAGGAATTTCTCTTGAATCAACCTCTTCGACTTCGGTGGGCGCGCCATCTGGACCACCCACAAAGTTGATATTCAGTCCGGTCACACCTGGCCCGGACAAAGTATCAAATAGGGTTGCACTTATGTCATATACGCATTCTGCCCGAGGTATGACCTTGATACAGTAATCATCTCTAGGTACTGAACTGAAAGAAAATAATCCATTTGCATCTGTTGTATCTTCCTTGAGGAAACCTTTTCCACTGGCTGAGAGTTGAACTATCCGATTCGGAATTGGTATCCGGCCCCCCGCATTCATCCAGTAGGCATATCCAGACACCATGAATGAGCTCCCTTTAGCCCATTGAGCCAGATAGGCCGAGACCTTGTTCCCCGCAATCGTGAAATTGCCTCCCGCGATCAGGTTCCCATTGTATACGGTCAGGGACAAGACACTATAATTCACCCCCGATCCCAGCGCTGACCAGCCAGTACCATCCCAGGAGGCGATACCATTGAAATCACACCCCGCGATCAGGTTCCCATTGTAGACGGTCAGGACATGGTAGGGTCCGCTCATCCCCGATCCCAGCGGTGACCAGGCCGTGCCGTTCCATGAAGCGATGTAGTTTGCGCTTGTCCCCCCCGCCGTGAAAAAATTGCCCTCCGCGATCAGGTTCCCATTGTATACGGTCAGGGCTAAGACAAAGGGATGTATTCCTCCCATCCCCGATCCCAGCGGTGACCAGGCCGTGCCGTTCCATGAAGCGATGTAG
>Ga0209777_10004566_pt1 | contig 16293 bp, 17 predicted proteins | sample FrelakmetHBP12HB_FD_187147 | JGI IMG/M metagenome (GOLD analysis project Ga0209777, IMG submission 187147) | Freshwater lake sediment microbial communities from the University of Notre Dame, USA, for methane emissions studies -HBP12 HB (SPAdes)... | ecosystem: Environmental > Aquatic >...
AAAGTATTCATTACCCGAGGGAGAATGAATACTTTGTCTACCTTCTGAAATCCCGCCAGCCTCCGCTCAGGTGCACGGACAATATCCATTACATCTACATCCCTGCCTTCGGTGGAAAGCATCTGAAAGCTTTCTCATATTTCTTCCTGTGTTCGGTTCATTTCCTGTTCAAGGGAAAGTACGACGCTGCACACGTCCATAATTCCGATTTCGGATTGTTTTGCTTGGCGTTGAGAATGAGAACCAGGGTCCGCATCGTTGGCACATTCCACGGGAAGCCGTACGAACGGAGCAAGTGGGGTCTTCTTGCTCGCACATTTCTAAGAATGTCGGAACGTTTGTTTGTCATGTCTTGCCATGCCCTCACGAGCGTTTCGAGTTCTCACGCCATGGATTTGCAAGCGATGACATCGAAACACATTTACTACATACCCAACGGTGTTGATTTGACTCAGAGTGGTGCGGACATGTCACAGAATGAGCTGCGGCAATTCGGATTAGAGAAGGAGATGTATATTATGTTCGCATGCGGGAGACTGGATGCAACAAAGGGATTGCATCATCTTCTTGCTGCACACAAAAACGGAAACTGGGACAAGAAACTTTTTGTCGTTGGTGATTTTTCACATCAACCCGGATATTCGCGTCGTATCGAACAGGAATGCGAAGGCAACAAGAAGATTATTCTTTGGAAGAACCTAGTTTCCAAGGATGTTTTGCTCGCGTTGGTCCGAAATTGTGCGCTATTTGTTTTTCCTTCGGAAGTTGAGGCGATGTCTATGGTTTTGTTGGAAGCGATTTCGTGCAGAAGGCTCGTTATATGTTCCGACATTCAGGAGAATAAGGAAATCGTTGGGCAAGATTACAAGTATCTCTTTTCACTCTCCTCTCCGACGGACTTGCAGCACAAAATAGAGCAAGCGCTTTCGGATTCGAATCAAGAGGTAATTGAGCGCGAGCTTTATGAGCGATGCGCGAGCTGGTTTGATTGGAGGTATATCGCTGTTCAGTATATTGAGATCTACAACAAATCACCTGCTCTATCAGGATGTTGAAAAAGGAAAATGTAGAGTCCGGCTCGCGGCAAAGCCGTCCCTCCGGGATAACCGAACGAGACGAATGCAGGAGGATTTTCGGTGATGTGCGATTGCTAATCGGACTCTACTATGCAAATCTCGCTTTCTTCCACAGCCTGCTAGTGTCCTTTAATGTGAATTGCTCCGTTCATGCGTGGGAACGTTCAGATGCTGACCGAAGGAGTGTCAGCAAGACGGAGAAATCAGCGTCATCCTGTCCCGGTTCTCATGGGGACGGGATTGCAAGACGTGGAGGAAATGGAGACTTTGGGAAAGAAGAATTTTGTTCGTATAATGCACGGATGATTCTCAAGAATGTCAGTAATCAAATGAGCTACTAATACCGAATACGCTGTGAAAGCACGTTTATGAATATTCCCTTAGTCGATTTACAAGCGCAATATCGATCAATAAAGCCCGAGATAGATGCAGCAATTCAGAATGTCATTGATACATCTCAGTTCATTCTTGGCAAATCAGTTCATGACTTTGAAGAGGCTTTCGCAAAGGCTCACAATGCAAAGCATTGTGTTGCCGTTGGCTCTGGAACTGACGCGCTCCACGTCGCTCTGTGGGCTGCAGGTGTTGCCGCCGGAGACGAGGTGATTACCGCTCCGTTTACGTTCATCGCGACTGTTGAGGCAATTTCTTTGCTTGGTGCCAAACCTGTTTTCGTTGACATTGATTCGAGAACATTTACAATGGACCCGGCGAAGGTCGAGCGAGCAATTACCTCAAGAACAAGAGCGATTCTTCCGGTGCACCTGTACGGTCAGCCGGCTGAGATGGACAAACTCACTGATATTGCCCGGCGTCACGGCGTCATCCTTGTCGAAGACGCCGCGCAGGCACATCTTGCAAAGTATCAGGGGAAATCTGTGAGTGGTTTTGGGAAGGCAGCATGTTTCAGTTTTTATCCGGGGAAGAACCTGGGCGCTTACGGAGAAGCGGGCGCAGTTCTCACGAACGATGACGCACTTGCAGTCAAGATGCGAAAGCTCCGCGACCACGGACAAGTTGAAAAGTACAACCACGAAATTTGGGGGCACAACTATCGCATGGATGGGTTTCAGGGTGCTGTCCTCGGTGTGAAACTGCGGTACTTAGGACAGTGGACCGAACGGAGAAGACAAATAGCAAAACTGTACAGAGAGCATCTAACCGGCGTCGGCGATTTGGTCTTGCCATTTGAGTCCCCTGAGGTCTACCATGTCTATCATTTGTTTGTGCTAAGAACGAAGAGACGATCCGCCCTTCAACAATATCTTACTGAAAGGGGCATCGCAACTGGACTGCACTATCCAATCGCATTGCATATGCAGCCGGCTTACGTCCATCTCGGCTACAAGAAAGGAGATTTTCCGGTCAGTGAGAAGACGGCGGATGAATGCATGTCACTTCCGATTTATGCGGAGCTTACAGAGGAGCAAATTGGATATATCGCTGACCAGGTAAAGGCATTCTTTCGTGCCTAGCCGCAGGATTTGAAATTCTCGGGAGGCGCAAGAATTCTTCTTTCTTTAGAAATTGGCTAAATTAGCCGATTTTGGCTACTCATCTGTGCAAAAATGTGACAAAAATCATCTGGTAAATGCCATGAATTTTGCATTTACAGTATTATTCTTTATATTGGAAAAAAAATTACCGGCAAGTTTGTATAATCTATGGGGTATCGGCGAGTTGCTAAAAGTTTTGCTTGAGCTATGAGGTATCCAGCGTTTAAGTATATCCTGGCTTTTCTTGATTGGATTACACTCAATCTCGCTTTCTCGGCTGCTGTAGCATTGCATGTGCACTCCACTGATTGGTTGTTTGTCCCCACATTTCCTTTCGCGGCTCCAGAACTTGTAGCATTCATGGTCTGTTCGATCGCGGCGTTGATGGTTTTCCAGTACAGTAATTTGTACAAGATAAACGTCATTCTTTCTGTTGCTGACCACCTGGTACGATTGACGAAGTCGATCGTGTACATTAGTGCAGGAGTTGTCATCCTGTCATTCTTTGCAAAGTCCCACTTGATACTTGATAGTCGCCTCGTGGTTTTCTACTTTGCGACATTTGGCATGTGTTTACTTGTCATTACGCGACTCGTTGTGTTTCGCATCGGGTTGACACTCCTTTTCCACTATAATCTCTATCATCGTAATGCAATCATCATAGGAGCCGGCAGGATTGGTCGGTTATTAGCGGCTAAGTTATCGATTGATAACCCCTACGGCCTTCGTGTAGTCGGATTTCTTGACGACTCCTGGCAGATTGGAACACCTGTATTCCACGGCATCAAGGCTATCGGAGTCATCGACGACATTCAGCGACAGTCGGCACGCTGGGCTGCTGACGAAATTATTGTTTGTGTTGAAGAGGTCACTGCTGAACAGCTACTGGATATTTTGGAAAAGTGTCAGGAAACGGATGCTTCCATCAAAATCGTGTCTCCACTGTATGATATCCTCCCTTCTTTCAGGTTTACAGAACTCTACGGAGATATCCCTGTCGTCGGTCTTGCTCAATCAGCTCCGGGCGCGGTTGTCGCAATCTATAAACGCCTATTCGATATTGCGCTGGCAATTGTGGGCACCGTGATTCTCGCACCGCTATTTCTTATTATCGCGATTGCTATCAAGATCGACTCTCCCGGTTCGGTTCTGTACAAACAAGTTCGTATCGGAAAGAACGGGAAAACGTTCGCGTTCTATAAATTTCGGTCGATGTTTGTTGGTAGCGACGATGGTGATGATTCGCGAAGAGAAAAAGTCGCGCAGTTCATTCTCTGCAAGGCTTCGGCAGCAGACGGGTCGACCAAGATTGTCGACGAATCGAAAATCACACGGGTGGGGCGTTTCATCCGGAAGACGAGTGTCGATGAACTTCCCCAGTTGTTCAATGTCATCAAGGGCGACATGAGCCTTGTCGGACCACGGCCTTGTTTGCCGTACGAGTGGGAGCACTACGAGGAATGGCATAAGAAGCGGCTTAGCGTTATGCCGGGGTGCACCGGTGTTTGGCAGGTGAGTGGGCGCAGTGCTGTCGGTTTTAATGATATGGTTATACTCGATTTTTATTACATTCAAAACTCTTCTCTTCTGCTGGATATTCAACTGATTTTGAAAACCATACCTGTGATGATATCTGGAAGAGGAGCCAAGTGAACGCTTATTCCATGGAGGTCTCATGAAAATTGCCATTGTTGGTATCGGATATTGGGGACCTAACTTAGTCCGTAATTTTGTTGCGACGGATGAGGTTACGAGTGTTGGGTGTTTTGACCTTAGTTCTGAACGACTCAAGTTTATCAAGCGTCGAAATCCATCCATCACTCTGTTCAATTCCTATGATGAAGTGTTGGCGTCGGATGTTGACGCTGTAGTGCTATCAACTCCTGTGTCAACACATTATCCATTGGGGAAAATGGCGCTGGAACACGACAAACATTTGCTGCTTGAAAAGCCGATGGCGGCGAGCGTTAGGGAATGCGAGGAGCTTATCAATCTTGCTGACAAGCGGAATCTCGTTTTGATGGTGGACCACACTTTTGTTTTTACAGGGGCAGTACGCAAAATCGAAGAAATAGTGAAGTCAAACCTGATCGGTGACGTATACTACTTCGATTCAGTGAGGATAAACCTAGGACTCTTTCAACATGACGTTAACGTGCTTTGGGATTTGGCACCGCACGACCTATCGATTATGGATTATATCCTGCAGCGTAAACCTACTGCCGTATCATCTGTTGGGGTTCACCATATCAACGGGATTGAGGATGTTGCTTACCTTGCCGTACATTTTGACTCGAATCTCATAGCACATTTTCATATCAACTGGCTGGCACCGGTCAAGATCCGTCGTATTCTTATAGGCGGCAGCAAGCAGATGATCGTCTATGATGATATGGAGCCAAGCGAAAAAGTGAGAATTTATGACAAGGGCGTTGAAGCTACGACACAGGAAGGCATCTACTCGACGCTTGTGCAGTATCGCACGGGAGACATGTACGCTCCGAAGCTTGACAATTCAGAAGCGCTGAGTCTCATGGCTCAGGATTTTGTCGGTGCAGTTCAGAGAAAGCACAAGCCAACTACAGATGGTGACGCGGGATTAAACGTTGTCAGGATTCTCGAAGCCGCTGATCGTTCTCTAAGGAACGGCGGGAAAGTGGTGAAGCTTTTGTAATATCCTTCATTCCTTCGAGGCGCACGCGAAATGGAGCTTAAAAAAATTGCACCCGACGTCAAGCTAGGTAAGAATGTCAAGATTTTCGATTTCGTTAATCTATACGGGTGCGAAATTGGGGACGGATCGAAGATTGGTGCATTCGTCGAGATACAGAAGGGTGCAAAGATAGGCCGCAACGTCAAGATCTCCACACATACGTTTATTTGTGAAGGTGTCACGATCGAAGACGGCGTCTTCATTGGCCACAATGTCTCGTTCATCAATGACAAATATCCACGTTCCACGAATCCTGATGGTACAACACAGACAGAAGAGGATTGGAAGATCATCCCAACCGTCGTAAGAAAGCGTGCATCTGTCGGAACGAGTGCAACGATTCTTTGCGGTGTGACGATCGGTGAAAATGCCGTAGTCGGAGCGGGGAGCGTTGTCACGAAGGATGTTCCTGCCAACACGGTCGTTGCAGGGAACCCTGCACGCGTACTGCGCTCGCTGTAAATCTGGAATTCCGGCCTTCCTCAGGGGGCCTATTCACATCCTGAAAAACGTAATCCGAAGATGTCTCTCTTTCATTGAGGAACTTATTCGACCCTACCGCGACGAAATCTTCTTAACACGCGCGCATTCAACATCTGGCATCAGATTGTCTTTCAATCAAAAAATTCCTATACTGAATCTCGAAAATAAAGTGCATTCACAGTTATTTCGACTTCGCGATGAGAATTAGTATTATTGGGACCGGGTATGTTGGGCTGGTTATTGGGACGTGCTTTGCCGAGAGCGGTAATGATGCTGTCTGCGTCGACATCGACGCTGCCAAAATCCGCATTCTACGCAAAGGCCGGTCGCCAATCTACGAGCCGGGGCTTGAAGAATTGATCAAGAAGAATATTGCCGAGGGGCGACTTTCCTTCACCACAGACGTCGGGAAGGCGGTACGGCGTTCCGAAGTGATTTTCCTGGCTCTGCCGACTCCTCAATCGGAAGACGGCTCTGCCGACCTGAAGCATGTACTCGCTGCTGCCGTGGATATTGGTAAACATATGGAGGAATATAAGGTCATAGTCAACAAGAGTACTGTCCCCGTAGGGACAGCTGACCGGGTGCGCAATCTCATCCGTAAACATACAGATGTCGAATTCGATGTGGTATCTAATCCAGAGTTTCTGAAAGAGGGGAATGCCGTCAACGATTTCCTGAAACCCGACAGGATCGTCATTGGGTCATCGAGCCGGCGTGCGATTGCGATTATGCAGGATTTGTATTCTCCGTTTGTTCGTACAGGGAATCCGATTATTATCATGGATGAACGAAGCTCGGAGATGACGAAATATGCAGCGAATTCTTTTCTCGCCACAAAAATCTCGTTCATGAATGAGGTTGCGAATCTCTGCGAGAGGGTCGGTGCTGACGTCGATATGGTGCGAAAAGGCATTGGAACCGATCCGCGAGTCGGTCTGCAATTTCTTTTCGCCGGCGTCGGCTATGGAGGCGCGTGTTTTCCGAAAGACGTCTCGGCATTGGTGAGAACCGCCAAAGAGTACTTCTATGAATTTAGGATTCTTAATTCGGTCCAATCTGTCAACAGAATTCAGCGAAAACTGTTCGTGAAGAAGATTGCTATGGGTTTGGGGAACAGAGTGGAAGGGAAACTCATTGCCGTCTGGGGTCTTTCATTCAAACCCAACACAAACGATATGCGTGAAGCACCATCCGTGACGATCATCGAGGATCTCTTGAAACGAGGTGCGAAAGTGCACGTCCACGACCCGATATCCAACGATGAAGCAAAGAAATATTTCGGTCGAAGGGTAAAGTACTTCAAGAACAACTACGATGCGCTACGGGGCGCCCATGCCCTTGTGGTTGTAACAGAATGGAATGAATTCCGGCGTCCGGATTTTGACAGGATGAAGCGATTCATGCGCGGCCACATCATCGTTGATGGCCGGAATATTTACAACCCGGCTATGCTTCATGAAAAAGGCTTCAAGTACATCAGCATCGGCAGGAATGTCCCCCATGGAGGCTAAAGAAGCGGTAAGCGTCGTAACAGGGGGCGCAGGGTTCCTCGGCTCTCATCTCTGTGATCGCTTGCTTGCGGAGGGGCACCGCGTTATTTGCATTGATAACCTTGTCACGGGGGATGTCTCGAACATCTCGCATCTTCTAGGGAATAAACAATTTCAGTTTGTCCATCATGACATTACGAACTACATCTTTATTGACGGTCCGGTTCATAATGTCCTGCACTTTGCCTCTCCGGCAAGTCCAATTGACTACCTGAAACTTCCGATTCAAACCCTTAAGGTTGGCTCGCTCGGCACTCACAAAGCTCTAGGATTGGCTAAAGCGAAGAATGCCCGGTTCTTGTTGGCTTCTACGTCGGAGGTATACGGAGATCCGCTCCTTCACCCGCAAGATGAGTCATACTGGGGGAATGTCAATCCTATCGGTTACCGCGGTGTATACGACGAAGCGAAGCGGTTTGCTGAGGCAATGACGATGGCGTATCAACGTTACCATGGAATCGAAACCCGGATTGTCCGAATCTTCAACACATACGGTCCACGCATGCGCATTAATGACGGGAGGGCCATACCAGCTTTCATTTCGCAAGCGCTGCAGGGTGAGCCAGTCACAGTTTTCGGTAGCGGGACGCAGACTCGCAGCGTTTGTTATGTCGACGATTTGATCGATGGTATCTATAGATTGCTTTCTTCGTCAGTTAAGGAGCCAGTCAATATCGGAAATCCTGATGAGCTTCCGATTCTTGAGCTTGCAAAGGAAATTATTGAGCTAACGCATAGCGGGAGCAAGATCGTGTTTAAGAGCTTACCCGAGGATGACCCGAAGATTCGACAACCTGAGATTTCAAAAGCTCGTGCTTTGCTAGGATGGGAACCAAAGATACTTCGCCGGGAGGGTTTGAAACGGACGATTGACTATTTTCAGGAGAGGGTTTCCATTCACAGCAGTTTTCGATAACCGTGACTGTTTATGCGACCGCAAATGATCGCTCTGCTCACAGTCGCATTCTTCATGACGCGACCAGCAGACCAGTTGTGCTCTGGCCAGCTTCAAAGAAAATTTTGCGAGCCGAGCATCCTGATGTTCTGCTCAGGAACCAAGGCAATCGATTCTCTCCCCGCAGGTTCTGACTCAATTTCCCATGTTGCCGTGGCTTCATCACCCGAGGTCGATTATGGCAGGATGGCGATGGTCGGGGGCGGTCTGTTCGGAAGTATGGTATTCATTCATTTTTACCAGCAGAGCGGCTGGTGGAAGGATAACCGGGCTCCATTTCATTTTCACGAGGACCTGGTATACGGCCTTAACGTCGATAAGATTGGCCACTTTTACGGAGCTTATGCTCTGGAATTTGTTATTGGCAAATGCCTGGAATGGTCGAACGTTTCGGAAGAAAAAGCGCTCTGGATAGGTTCGTCCGGAGGTCTTCTGTTTCAAACGTATGTTGAAATCGAAGACGGATTTTCCGCCTGGGGTTTTGACCGCGTCGATTTCGCGTCGGACGTTGGGGGCGCTGCGTGGCCGATCGCTCGGTACTATGTGCCATTTCTGCAGAATTTTGACCTGAAGTTCAGCTATCATCCTTCACGTCTGCTGGGAAGTAATGAAGGCATAGGCTTCAAAGGTCAAAAACATCTCATGATCGATGACTACGAGGGACAAACGTTCTGGATGGACCTGAAGGTTCATAATCTCTTGCCAGAAGCGGTTAAAGAATATTGGCCCGATTTTCTTTGTGTAGCTGCTGGATATGCAGCCCGGGATGTCGCCGGTCCAGACCCTTATCGTGTCTATTTTCTTGGACTAGATCTGGATATGACGAAGGTCATTCCTCCGAGGACGGCATTTCTCAAGACACTGGGTCAAGCATTGAATTTTCTTCATGTTCCCTTGCCGGCAATTCGAATAGCTCCGACCGGAGCCTTTTACGGTTTCTATTTTTGAAAAAAACTTATGAGTCTTTGTAATCGCTTTGTCGTTTTGTTCATCTTGCTTGTTGTTTTGTGCTCGTCGACCTTTCCACAAGCGGAAAATGTTCCAACTGTTAATCCTGTCTATCTTTTTCTAAAGAGAATGGAGGTCAAAGGCATTATTGGGCGTTACCATGACGCAATTCTTCCACTCTCGCGTGGGCAGATTTCTGAGTTTCTTGTTGACATCAAAGAGAAAGCAGATTTGCTTACAGAGGTTGAGCGCAATCAGCTTAGAGACCTCTATGTAGAATTTCAGTACGACATCGATCGTTCCAGAGAAGGAGTTTATAACATCCTGGATTTTTCAGAACCGGGGATTGGTCCGACAGCCAATGCTCTATTCTCGGAGAGGGAGAAATGCCTGTATTCTTATGCAGATTCCAATGCGTCGCTTTTTGTCGACGGTTTGCTGACGGTTGATGCCCGGCGAAGCACGGGAGATGCACTTGGAGGTGCCAACGCAGAATTCGCGCAGTTTGGCGGTAGAATTCGAGGAACGATATACGGTAAACTGGGATACTATATGCAGGGGACAAATGCCCTGTTCAGAGGAAGCAGAGATGTTTTATTACGGGATACGCAATTGAATCAAAGCTATACTTTGGCGAATGTTTTCAATACCAGTAGTTTTGATTTCTCCGAAGGTTCAGTTCGGTACGACGCCCGAATCCTCTCTCTGCAAGTCGGTCAGGAGAGAATTCTTTGGGGAAACGGCTACGGCACCAAGCTTATTCTTTCCGATAACCCTCGAGTATTTCCATTCGTACGGGCCGACGCGGAATACAAATCATTGAAATACACGTTCGTTCATGCATGGCTGCTCGGAACAAGGTCATCTTACAAATTCCTCCTTCCTCCGGAGACTACCAGCAGAGATACACTTGTCGAGCCTCTGAATGCCGACAAGTATCTTGCTGCTCACAGGCTTGAGCTATCCTTCCCGGCTCTGTTTGATGTCGGATTTCAGGAGGTACTGATCTACAGCAATCGGTCGGTCGACCTTGCGTACTTGAATCCAGCCATTCTGCTGGAATCGGCACAACGGTCACGTGACGAACGGGACAACAATTTTTGGGCGGTTGATATCCAAACTCATTTTCTCAAGAACGTTGAGTTCCAGGGTACGGTCGATTTCGACGACATTAATTTCTCAAACTGGGGATCGAATTCGTGGGAAAATCGGTACGCGTATCAGTTAGGAGCGATGGCCACTGACCCGTTGTGGATTCCGAACACGACGATTGCTGTCGAGTACACCAGGGTCCAGCCGTACACTTTTTCCCATGGTCGTTCTCGGGATAACAGCTACGGCAGCGATGGTAGAATCCTTGGGACCCAGATTGGTCCCAATGCGGATAGCTGGTTTCTCCGCATCGACCACATGCTGACACACAGGATCTTTGCTTCGATTCAAGCTCAAATTCAGCGGAACGGTGAGAACGTCAACAGCTCCTCCGGTGTACTGCTCAGAAATGTCGGCGGCGATTTCTTGCAACCTCATCGCGATAGCGATTCGACGATAGTAGAATTTCTTGACGGAAACCTTGTCAGGACGTTTGCCTTGCAAGCCCAGGTGAGTTACCAGATTGTACGACAGATTTTTGTCGATGCGCGGTATATGTTCACTCGCCAAACGGATTCAAGCTTAAACAACGAGAGCATCAACCATGATTTCGGCGTCGCTCTTCGCTTTGACTACTGAGCCCAAGCTGAACATTTTATGACGATTTATTGTTATTATGTGGGCACTTGGAGGAAGGGTTTGGAACCTTGACTTTCAGGAGCAGTTATTCTTATATTGTTACGCAAATCAATCGTTTTTCTGGTATTTCTCAACTACGAGGTAACTAAAAAGAGGATCCATCATGCCAATCAAGCTAGGTGACAATGCTCCCGATTTCACGCTTAAGGATACGGACAGGAACGACCGCTCATTGAAAGAGTTCCTGGGCAAGAAAATCGTCTTGGCGTTTTTCCCCGGAGCGTTCACGGGCGTTTGCACGAAGGAGATGTGCACGTTCAGAGATTCACTGTCGAACCTCTCCGGATTGAATGCACAAATCGTGGCTGTAAGTGTTGACTCGCCATTTTCCAACAAAGCTTTCGCGGACGCAAACGGATTGAAATTCCCTGTTCTGAGTGACTACAACCGGGACGCCATCAAGAAGTACGGCATTGTTCACGACGGTTTTGCCGGACTCAAGGGTTACACCGCCGCCTTCCGTTCGGTCTTTGTGCTCGACAAAGACGGCATCGTTAAGTATGCGTGGGTGTCGGAGAATCCGGGTGTAGAGCCGCGATACGATGAAGTCATGAAGGCGCTTGCTTCGTTCAACTAGATTCTCTCTCGTAATCGGAAAAAGATATCGATGCTAAGGATCGGGGACAAAGCACCTGACTTCTCTCTCGTTGATGGAACGGGAAAGAACATTGGGCTCAAAGATTTCCGAGGGAAGAAAGTCATCCTGTATTTCTATCCGAAGGATGACACGCCGGGCTGTACGAAAGAGGCATGCTCCTTTCGGGACAATCTTGCTCGCGTTCGCCGGAAGGGCGCGGAGATCCTGGGGGTAAGTGCTGATTCACAGGAATCTCATCGGAAATTTTCGGAAAAGTTCGGTCTTCCGTTTCCATTGCTCAGTGACGAACGGAGAGAGGCCGTTAATGCCTACGGTGTGTGGAAGCAGAAATCGTTCCTCGGCAAGAAATTCATGGGCATTGAGCGAACGACATTCATCATCGACGGCGACGGCATGATTGTCCACATTTTTCCCAAAGTGAAAGTCGAAGGTCATATCGATCAGCTGTTGGAGAAACTCTAATTAAATTCTGTTTCCTTTCACACTTTTGTTAAGGAGGAACGCATGAACGTAACCCAAAAACTCCTTGCCGAATTCGTCGGCACGTTCACGTTGATTTTCGTCCGTGTCTCTGCCATTTGTAATGACGTCGGCCTTGTAGGCATCGCGATAGCCCTTGGACTTGCTATCGCAGTCATGGTTTCTGCGAAGGGACATATTTCCGGCGGGCATTTCAATCCTGCGGTTTCTCTTGGCGCCTTGGCTGGCGGGTTGTTCGTCGTTATGCGCCATGCACAGCGGCAAAGGAAAAAAGTGCTCACATCCAATTTCGTTCATTGTTTAACCAAGTAACAAAGGAGTAACCACTATGGCCAAGAAAAAGACGCTCACAACCGAATCTGGAGCACCTGTTGCGGATAACCAAAATTCTCAGACAGCCGGACCTAATGGACCGGTATTGCTCCAGGACCATCATTTGATCGAGAAGCTAGCTCGTTTTGAGCGCGAGCGGATTCCCGAACGCGTTGTACACGCTAGAGGCTCAGGCGCGTATGGCTACTTCGAGGTAACCAAAGACTTCACCCGCTTTTCCAAAGCGAAGTTTCTAAGTCAGGTTGGCAAACGGACCGAGGTTTTCATCCGCTTCTCGACAGTTGCCGGGGAGAAGGGATCTGCCGACACTGTGCGCGACCCACGTGGTTTCGCGATAAAGTTCTACACTGAAGACGGTAACTACGACCTCGTCGGGAACAACACGCCGATCTTCTTCCTTCGCGATCCGCTGAAGTTTGCTGACTTCATTCATTCTCAGAAAAGAGACCCACATACCAACGTTCAAGAGCCCGATAACGTGTGGGACTTCTTTTCTCTATCCCCGGAGACCACACATCAGTTCACTTGGTTATTTGGCGACCGAGGCATACCAGCAAGTTATCGGAACATGGACGGATTCGGCTCCCACACCTTCCAGTGGGTAAATGCTAAAGGTGAAGCGTTCTGGGTGAAATATCACTTCAAGACCGACCAGGGCATCCGTTGTCTCACATCGAAAGATGCTGCACGGTTTGCAGGTGAGAATCCCGATCATCACCATCTGGATTTAATGCACGCCATTGAACGCCAAGAATATCCGTCGTGGACATTGAAGATGCAGATCATGCCGCTCTCCGAAGCAGCAAATTACAGATTCAATCCATTTGATTTAACTAAAGTCTGGCTGCATAAAGATTATCCGCTCATCGAGCTTGGTAAATTGGTGCTCAATCGCAATCCCGAAAACTATTTTGCGGATGTTGAACAAGCAGCTTTCAACCCGGCACATTTCGTTCCAGGAATAGGTCCTTCACCGGATAAGATGTTGCAAGGGCGCTTGTTTGCATACGGCGATGCACATCGTTATCGACTTGGCGTGAATCATACTGCTCTGCCAGTCAACAGACCACACGCATCCGAAGCCAATAATTATGGCAGAGACGGACAGTTGCGTTTCGACGGCAACTCCGGTCGCGCGAAGAATTATGAGCCTAACAGTTTCGACGGTCCATCTCAAAGTAATGAGCCAACATACGCACCGATTGAAGTTCACGGCGCAACTGGCTCATTCGTCTGGGAACGCCACAAGGAAGACAACGACTTCGTGCAGGCGGGCAACCTGTACCGATTGATGAGCGAGGATGAGAAGAATCGCCTCGTTGACAATATTGCGAACAGTCTATCGCATGTTAGTCGCGAGGAAATCATCGAACGTACAATCAGCAATTTCCGAAATGCTGATCCTGATTACGGAAATCGTGTAGCGAAAGCTGTTCAGAACCTGCGGAATCACTGAGCACCACCGGTTACGAACACCTAACAGCACGCATTACGACGTTCACTTTTTTTGCAAAGACAATAGTGAAAGCGAGTTTGACACAATCAATGGAATTCACTCCACCCAGTTTGGTGTGTGTTGGCTGCTTCGCACATTTAATTGCACGAAACGGGGCGGTGTAATGCGTACAGACGGTCTTCCAATCATGCTGGATGTCCTCGCCGGCGCCGCGATGAATCCCGCGCCTGTATTCGGACCGGCACTCGTTGGAGCGTATCGGGACCATCATTTTGTCTATTGGATCTGAAAAGAAAAAATGGTTTCATGACTATGGTATATCTCACAAGAAGAGAGTATTTCAGTGCGTCGCATCGATTGTTCAATCCCAAATTCTCGTATGATGAGAATCTCCAGATCTATGGTAAGTGCGCATATCCTAACGGACATGGCCACAACTACGAATTGGAAGTTACTGTCGTTGGCGAGCCGGAGCCTGACACCGGTATGATTATGGATTTGAAAAAGCTCTCAGAGATTGTTTGCCAAGAGATCGTTAACAAGGTAGACCATAAACATCTCAACGTTGATGTTGATTTTCTGAAGGACATCATTCCGACTGCCGAGAACCTGGCGACTGCCTTCTGGAGGATCTTGTCGCCGAAGATGAGATCGGGAAAACTATACTCGCTAAGAGTGTATGAAACACCGGATAATTATGCGGAATATCGGGGGTAAGTATGGCACATCAGACATCAGCAACGAACGCGCTAGAAAAAAACATTGAAGACCTGTTGAGGAATATTGGGGAGAACCCGAAGCGTGAGGGGTTACGCCGAACGCCTCAACGCGCGGCGAAAGCGTGGGAGCTTTTCATGAGCGGTTATGACCAGGACGTTCGCAAGGTTGTGAATGGAGCCGTGTTCAAGGAAAAGTACAACGAGATGGTCATCGTCAAGAATATTGACTTTTTCAGCATCTGCGAGCATCATCTGCTTCCGTTTTATGGCAAGGCACACATCGCGTACATCCCAAACGGCAAGATCCTTGGTCTCAGCAAGATACCTCGTGTCGTTGAAATTTTTAGCCGCCGCCTGCAAGTGCAGGAGCGCCTGACGCAACAAATCGCCGACACGTTGTTTGAAACGCTTGAGCCTGATGGTGTTGCAGTGGTGATTGAAGCGTGCCATCTCTGCATGATGATGCGTGGAGTGGAAAAGCAGAACTCACTCGCCACAACGAGCGCAATGCTTGGCTCCTTCCGTGAGGATGAGCGCACTCGAAACGAGTTTCTCAATCTCATTAGCAGCAAGCTTGCCTAAGTCGCGATGACGGCTCGTAGTTCTCTCGCTATCCGTCGCCCGGTAGCATGGGTGACAGGGGCTTCACGCGGCATTGGTCGGGAAATCGCAAAGCAGTTTGCTTCCATTGGGTGTGAAGTATGCCTTTCGGCCCGCTCGAAGGAGCGGCTGAGCTCAGCCGTGAAAGAAATTGTCAAACTTGGGGGAAGAGCACACTCGTTCCCGTGCGACGTTTCGAGCGTTCGTGTTGTTTCGAACACAGCAAGATGTATTCAAAGAGAAGTTGGAAGGATAGATTTGCTTGTTAACAACGCCGGGATCACTGTGTTCAAATCTGTTCTGTCTACCTCTCTGAGTGATTTCGAGAAAGTCCTTGCGACGGATTTATTCGGCCAAATAGCTTGTGTGAAAGCCGTGCTGCCGGGGATGATAAAGCGAAGGCAAGGGTGGATCATCAATATCTTATCAAACGCGGCCGTCAAGACATTCGAAGGATCATCAGCCTATACTGCGGCAAAGTCCGGCATGCTCGGGTTCGCGAAAGTCCTGCGTGAAGAGATGCGGCGGTATGGTGTGAAGGTCATCAATGTTATTCCTGGACCCGTGGAAACGCACATGTGGAGTGCGTCGGACCGGAAAAAATATTCCGGTCGAATGATGACTGCGAGAAGCGTTGCGGAGGCTGTGCTGTCTGTATACCAGATGCCCGGTGACGCCGTCGTCGATGAGCTTATCATACGGCCAATATTGGGAGATATCGACTGATTCATTTAATGGAATGATGGAAAGATGAAGTGATGGAATTAAGAAACAAGACGGCGATAGTGACGGGAGCGGGGAGAGGAATTGGCAAGGCGATTGCTCTCGCTCTTGCCAGGAATGGTGCGAATGTGGTGGTTACCGCACGGACAAAATCAGAAATTGATGCGATTGCGAAAGAAGTGGAAAACCTTGGAGGAACATCGCTGGCAATTAAAGCGGATGTTTCTCAAGAACAGGATGTCCAGAATCTCGTTTCCAGAACAGCTGATGTTTTCGGCAAGGTCGACATTCTTGTAAACAATGCCGGAATCGGTACGTTTGCGAATGTCGCCGACCTTTCAGTAAGAGATTTCGATGCCATGTGGCAGG
>Ga0209777_10004567_pt1 | contig 16288 bp, 13 predicted proteins | sample FrelakmetHBP12HB_FD_187147 | JGI IMG/M metagenome (GOLD analysis project Ga0209777, IMG submission 187147) | Freshwater lake sediment microbial communities from the University of Notre Dame, USA, for methane emissions studies -HBP12 HB (SPAdes)... | ecosystem: Environmental > Aquatic >...
CCAGGCCGGCGTGGAGGGCATGCTCCTCTGGCTGTCCGTGGCGCTGGCCGGCGCCGACGGGCTGGTCGCGAGTGCGTTCTTCAACGGCAGTCGTGTCCTCTCCCCGGCCAAAGCAGTCCTCGATGCCGACGCCATCGGGATGTTGCAGCGCTTCCTGCGCGGCGTGTCCGTCGACGAGGAGGCCGCTCTTCTGGATGACATCGCCGAGGTGGGCCCGGGAGGCCACTTTCTAGGACGAGGCAGCACGCGCGCGAGGGCACGGTCTGGCGAGCTCTTCGAGCCGCGCGTCTTCCAGCGCGAGCGTTGTGAGGGCCGCGTGGACACCGCGCTGGTCGGGGAGGCCGCAGCGCGGGCGCGTGAGATCCTCGCCGCGCATCACGTCGAGCCGTTGCCGGAGGAGGCGAGGTACGGGTTGGGGGCGGTTGCCGTGCCGCGACAGCTCCCCGTTCCTTTGCGGGTGGCGCAATCTGAGGGCTTGGCTGCTTTCCCGAGCTGAGGAGCGGACCGACGCGCTTGGCGAGCAGGATTTCCCCGAGGGCCGGATTGGATGGCACCTGTGCCAAAGCCTCGAGCAGCTCAGCGGGGCTCTTGAAGCGGTCGTCAGGTTTCTTGGCCAGCATTTTGAGGCACAGTCTTTCGAGCTCCGTGGCTAGGCCGGCGCGTATGCTTCTGGGAGAAGCGGGGAGCTCATAGGCGTGTTTGTAGATCAAGGCCGCTACGCTGTCCGCGCTGAATGGGGGGGCTCCGCAAAGGCAATGGTAGAGGACGCAGCCCAGCGAGTAGATATCCGAGCGGATGTCCACGGCTTTGCTGGCCCCCTGCTCAGGGGACATATACGCGGGAGTCCCAATGACAAGGCCGGCCGTGGAGACGCTTTGGTCTGCAGCAACAGACTTTGCCAGGCCGAAGTCCATGACCTTCACGAGTCCGTTCTTGGCCAGCATGATATTGCTGGGCTTGATGTCGCGGTGCACCACGCCATGTTCCATGCCCGCGCTGAGAGCCTTGGCGACGCCGCGCACAATCTCAAGCGTCTCCTCCAGATCCAAGGGGGCGGAATCAACGCTGAGAAGCCGCTCCAGGTCTACTCCGTCTATATACTCCATCGCGAAATAGGGAGTGCCCGCGTGCTCACCGACTGTGTAGATCTGGATGATGTTGGGGTGAATCAGGCGCGCGGCCGAGCGTGCTTCGCGGTAAAAGCGTTCAATGAACTGCTCCCTGTCGTTGGCGGGAGCAAGGACCTTCAGGGCCACCCAGCGGTCCAGCGCCACCTGGCGGGCACGATAGACCTTGCCCATGCCGCCTTCGCCCAGAAGCGATTCAATGACGAATTCGCCGAATACCTTTGGCTCGCCGGCCATACAGCACTCCGCATGGGCTTTTCGCCACCTGCCTGAAGCCTACACCCTGGCCAGCGTGCGGCAACAACCCCGCGCACTTTACACGGGTTTCACGTATTCGTCGAGTATGGCTTTCAAGTGATCCACCAGTTCAGGGTCGAACTGTGTGCCGCGCCCTTCGTCCAGTTCCTGCCGCACACGCGAGGCCGTCATTGGTTCCTTGTAGGTCCGGCGCGTGACCATGGTGTCATAAGCGTCGGCAAGGGCTATGATACGGGCCCAGAGGGGGGACTGTTCCCCTTTCAGGCCGTGCGGGTAGCCGGTGCCATCCCAGCGCTCATGGTGGTGGGCGATGGCCGGCAGCAGGTCGGAAAGCAGTTCAAGCGAGGAAAGCAGGTCGCGGGCGATCATCGGATGCTTGCGCATGATGACGAATTCTTCCTCGGTCAATTTACCATCTTTCAGCAGGATTTCCTCCGGCACGCCAATTTTTCCGAAATCATGGAAAACGGCGGCCAAGCCGAGGCGTTCGAGGTCCTCTTCGCACAGCCCTTTGCGCCGGCCTAACATCCGCGACCATTTGGCTACGGAGTGGCTGTGGAAGCGCGTATAGGGGTCCTTGGACTCCAGGACCTTGACCATCACTGTCAGGATATTAACAAAGAGGCGCTGGGTGTGGAGGTCGTTCTCCAGGATCATGGTGTTGATGCGATGCGCGGTCAGAGCTGTTTCAACCTTGAGTTCCAAGCCTTCCTCGCCATGCTCGCCCACCGCCAGGTAATCGAGCACGCCCAGCGCGTGGATGCGTTCCCGCACCTTCTGATCATGGTACTCGGTAACTGCCAGTATCGGACCGGGGAACGTGCTGCGCAACTGGCACAAGTTCTCCCAGGACTGTTCGCTATCCGGCTGCACGCCGAAAACCACCAGGTCAACCTGGCGGTTGGGCCTTTGCTGGGCATGCTCATTAAGGGCTTCCGGATGAGCAGGATATGCCGTGGCTTGGCCAAACCCGACCCTGCGAAGTGCGAGCTGATGAAATTCGCGCCACGCCAACACATCGTGCAGAATCAGGAGTTCGCATTCCGCACGATCTATCTCGTACAGTCCTTCTGCCACCCCTTCGTACCCCATAGCTGCGCTTTGTTCGTTGTCAAGGGACTTTGGCTGCACGGTATCACTTACTGCAAGTGCCGCGCCAAACGCATTTTGCCGAGTGGACTTGGCCTTTGCGGGGCTTTGGGCATCAGGCATCAGCATTAGGGATTCGGCCTCGGGCATTGGATTGGCACCTGAACCAAAAACCCAAAGTCCAAAGCCCAAGGTCTAAAGCCCAATCCCCAAAAACCAATGCCTAAAGCCAGAGTACTGAGTACTGAGTAAGTTGAACCGCTCTCGGCTCAGTACTTAGTACTCCGGCACTCAGGACTCCATATTATCGGCAACTTTGGCCTCCTACATTACTGCTCTGGGGCGAGCAGCCTGAATACCACGGCTATGAGGAGTAAAGCTTGGAGACAAAGTGCTAGTGGTGGCCACCAGGGAATGCATTCATCCGCTTCGCCCCACCACTGCCGGAGCAGTTTGACCAGGGCCCATACCTGCAGCAACCCGAAAACCAGGCCCAACAGGGCGCTGATGGTATAAGAGCTGCAGCGCGCATCTCCGCCCAAGGGGAAGCGCTCAAGTCGCAGCAACCCCAGCAACCCAGCAGGCAACAAGGATAGGCCGACAATGCGCAAAGCCTCGCTCCGCCACCGCGCCTTGCCCATAATCGTATAGACAGTGAACATCCCCACTAGCCCGCCTGGAAGAAGTGCAAACAGCGCCAGGGCCAGCCATTTTACCCCCAGGCCTTTCTTGCGCCTTGGGGCTCTCCCTGTTCTGCGGGCTTGGGGCCAGGAGAAGTTTGCCGCGAAGAGGCGGTCGAGTGCCGCCACGCCGCCGATGAAGGTCACGGCGGCCAGGCACAGGAGCGCCAGCATCTCGCCGATGTAGAGCGTCTGAAAGCGCCACCAAGGCAGCGCCAGGATTCGTCCCAGCCACAGGGGCATACCCGCCTCCATCTTTCCAGTTTCAAGTTTCAGGTTTCAGGTTCATGCTCCTGCGCGGCTAACGTGAAACTTAAGACGTCAAACTTGAAAACCTGCCACTATTCTACCAGCAATTGACAATTCCGCCCAAAAAGAGGAAGATGCCGCACATCGAGTGGCAAGTGGCGAGTGGCATAGTGGCGCTTCGGTGTGTTCACTAGCCACTAACCACCAACCACTAACCACTCTCCTGGCACCGCGGAGGACACCGTCATGTGGGCCCGCATCAAACGCATTTTCCGCTCTTTCATGGGCGCGTTCATCAGTCTTGGCGAGGACCCCAAGCTGATCCTTGAACAGAACATCCGCGACATGCGGGACAAGGTGCCGGAGATGAACACCGGCATCGCCAAGGCGCGCGGCGGCATAATCCGCATCGAGAACGAAATCACTCAATACAAGCAGGAATGCGCCAAACTCACCGCGCGCGTCAAGGCCTGCCTGCTCAGCGGCGACGAGGCGCTGGCGGGCCAGTACGCCGTGCAGTTGAAGCAACGGCAGGAAGCACTGCAACGTGACGAAGAACAGTTGACCGCGGCAAAGGCCGGCTACGAGGCGCTGCTGAAGCTCAAAGAACGCTACATGCGCGAGATGAAGCTGAAGACCGAAGAAGCCATGCAGGCCATCCGCGAGGCCGAGGCCTCCAAGTGGAAAGGCGAGTTGGCGGATGTCTTCCAGAGCTTCGAGGTAGCGGGCGTGGATGCCACGCATCAGGAGATGGTTGACAAATTGCGCGAGAAATCCGCCATGGCCGAAGGGAAGATTGCCGCGGCCGTCGAGAGCGTGGACATGAAGACCATCGAGATGGAGGAGAAGGCCCAGGCGCTGGAAGGCCAGGAACTGCTCAAGCAGTTCAAGCTCGACCTCGGCCTGGACAAGAAAGCCGAAGCCGCTCCGGCGCCAGCCGAGGCCGAAGCCGCAGCCAAGGAAGCGCCCAAGACCATCGGGCCGGAACGGCAGAAGGTGCAGTAGGGGACAGCGGTTTCAGGTTTCAGGTTTCAAGTTTCTGGTTCATGCTCCGGCGCGGCTAACTTGACACTTGAAACCTGAAACTTCAGTCCGTAAGGCGGGTTAGTGGCGCCAGGTGGCGCCGGGGAGCTTTCACTTTTTTAGCGAGGAGAACATGAAACAGATCTTGTTGGCAGTGGTAGTCGGTGCGGCATGCCTGCTGGCCTTGCCGGCCGGCTTGTGCGCGGGCGAGAAGAATCCCGTGGTGGAGATGGAAACCTCAAAGGGGGCCATCGAGATCGAACTGTACGCGGACAAGGCCCCGGAAACCGTCAAGAACTTCCTGGGCTATGTGAAGGACAAGTTCTACGACGGCACGATCTTCCACCGCGTCATCGCCACCTTCATGATCCAAGGCGGCGGCTTCACGGCGGACATGAAACAGAAGGAGCCGAAGGAACCCATCAAGAACGAATCCACCAACGGCCTGAAGAATGAGAAGTACACGGTGGCCATGGCGCGCCGAGGCGACCCGAATTCGGCCACCGCGCAATTCTTTATCAATACCGTAGACAATGCTTTCCTCGACAAGGACAAGGCGCAGGACGGCTTTGGCTATTGCGTCTTCGGCAAGGTCATCAAAGGGATGGAAGTAGTTGACGCCATCAAGGCAGTCCCCACGGGGATGCAGAAGGGCATGCAGGACGTGCCTAAAGAGGAAGTCCTGATCAAGTCGGTGAAGGTGAAGGAATGACCGCGCAGTGGGCGTTGCCCCTTCCCTTCTTTCTTCGGAGGATCACATGCGATTGGTTCATTTTGCCTGGCTGGCGGCAAGCCTCATTTTGGGCGTGACAGCCTCAAAGACTGCCGAGGAAGAAAAGGCAGCTACGGAACCGGCCAAGGCCAGTGCGCCGGCGGAGCCTGAGGGCATGGTGAGAATATTCAACGGGAAGGACCTTACGGGGTGGGACGGCGACCCGAATCTCTGGTCCGCCAAAGATGGCACAATCCGGGGAGAAACCACCAAAGAGCATGCTGCCAAGGGCAACACGTTCCTCATCTGGAAGGGCGGCACGCCAGGCGATTTTGAGCTGCGTTTGTCCTACCGCATGAGGAATGGCAACTCCGGCGTCCAATACCGCAGCAAGCACCTGAAAGAACAAAAGGACAATGCGTGGGTTGTGTCCGGTTACCAGGCGGAAGTGGCGAATTCTCCCGGGCACGATGGCTTCCTGTACCACGAGAGGGGACGCGGGAGCATCTGCCTGGTTGGCGAAAAGGTGGTGATGGAAAATGGCGGGAAGAAAAAGGTTGTGGGTTCGGTGGGTGACCCCAAGGCCATCGCAGCAACTCTGAAGCCGAACGAGTGGAACGACTACAGCATCATTGCCAAGGGCAACAACCTCGTGCATTACCTCAACGGCGTCCAGACGATAGATTTCACGGATGAAGACGAAAAGGGGCGGGCCATGTCTGGCATCATAGCCTTGCAGATTCATGCCGGCGGGCCGATGATCGTGGAATTCAAGGATTTGCGCTTGAAGACATACGGTGGGACGGAAGCGAGATAGGCAACTGCCGGATTCGCGTTCGTCTACCCACCGCCTTGGTAAACCAGGCAATGAAGGCTTGATCGCCAAGCTGACTTCCCTAGGGGAGGAGCTCGACAATAGCCTTCAGTCTGCCTCCCTGATCCTCAGCTCTCGCGCCTTGCGGGTCTTCGCGACGACAGCCCTGTTTTGGGCGGCGCGGTGTATCCCAAGTATGAGATTGGCCGGACTGCCTGGCACGGCTTTTCGGGTGGCGCGACCCGCCGGGTCGCGGCTGCGAGCCAGCGGCTCGCACACGGCGATAGGCCTGGCCGGCATTGAAGCCCGCAATGGGGAAACGGAGGTCGTGCGGTGGCAAGCAAAAATGCGATGAATCGCCGTGAGTTCCTTGGCCGGGGCGCGGCTGCGGCCGCGGCGGCTGTGGCCTTTCCCGCCATTATCCCTGCATCCGCTCTAGGCGCGGACGGGAAGCCGTCGCCCAGCAACCGCATCACCATGGGCTGCGTCGGAGTTGGGGGACAAGGCTCCGGCAACATGGGCAACTTCCTTGGCCAGCCTGCCTGCCAGGTCCTGGCCGTGTCGGACGTGGACAAGCAGCACGCCGATGGCGCGAAGAATGCCGTGGACAACCGCTACAAGAATAAGGACTGCAAAGCCTACGGCGATTTCCGTGAGCTTCTCGCGCGCGACGACATTGACACCATGTCGCTGGGCACGCCGGACCACTGGCACGCCATCCCGGCGATCCTGGCCGCCAAGTCCGGCAAGGACATTTACGGCGAGAAGCCTTTCTCGCACGATCTGCGGGAAGGGCGGGCGATGTGCAATGCCGTCAAACAGTATGGGCGCGTCTGGCAGACGGGAAGCTGGCAACGCTCAGGCGGCTCTTTCCGCTTTGCCTGCGAACTGGTGCGGAACGGAAGAATCGGCAAAGTCCACACGGTTGAGGTCGGCCTGCCCACAGGCGGTCCGGGAGGGAGCGAGAAGTTCTGCGATCCGCCGCCGCATATGGACTACGACATGTGGGTCGGGCCTTCGCCCTGGGCGCCGTACACCCCCGACCGCACGCACTGGAACTGGCGCTGGCAGCTCGATTTCGGCGGCGGCCAGATGATGGACTGGATCGGCCACCACGGCGACATCGCGCAGTGGGGTCTGGGCACGGAATACACGGGGCCGGTGGAAGTCGAAGGCAAGGGCGAGTTTCCCACCAAGGGCCTCTATAACGCCGCGACGACCTACAAAATCACCGCCAAGTTCGCCAGCGGGGTCACCATGATCATCGCCAATGACAAGCAGCTTCCCAAAGGCATGGGCGCGCGCTGGATTGGCGACAAGGGCTGGGTGTGGGTGGACCGCGGCGGGTTCGACGCGGAACCCAAGAGCTTGCTGAAGGATACCATCCGCCCCGATGAGATCAACCTGTACCGCTCGAACGACCACTGGGGCAACTTCCTGGAATGTGTGAAATCGCGGCGCTTGACGATTACGCCCGCGGAGGTAGCGCACCGCTCCGCGAGCCTGGGGCACCTCGGGCTGGTGGCGATGCTGCTGGGCCGCAAACTGCGCTGGGACCCCGACAAGGAAGAGGTCCTCGGAGACCCCTCAGCCAACGCGATGTTGGGCCGCGCCAAGCGGGAGCCGTGGCGGCTGTAGCACGGAGCGGCGACCAAGAGAATGTGCAGGGGCAGTTCTGAGGCGCATTGGAGTGACGACATGAGACGAAGTTGCCGGATTGCTGGCCTGCTGCTGCTTGCCTTGCTGGGGGCACCGTTGCTCCGGGTAGACGCGGCGGATTACACGGAGGCGGCCAAGTTTGAATTCGCCAAGGGGCGCGAAGCCCTCTCCGCTATTGAGGCGGAGATCCGCGGCACGGCGCCTGAGCGATACAAAGACATTGAGGCCAAGCTGCTGGAAGCACTCAAAGCTCCGGACGCCACTGTGGACGGCAAACGGTTCCTGTTGCGCTGCCTCGGCATTGTCGGCTCAGCCAAATGCGTGCCTGACATCTCGGCGTACCTGGGGCATGAACAGCTTGCGCATGGCGCGCGGATGGCGCTGGAGGCGCTGCCCTGCAAGGAAGCCGGCGCCGCGTTACGGAAAGCTCTGGGGAGCGTAAAAGGCAAACAACTGGCCGGCGTTGTCAACTCGCTGGGCGTGAAGGGCGATGCCGAGGCCGTCCCAGAGATAGGCAAGCTGGCTGGCGCAGCAGACCCGGTGGTGGCGGAAGCAGCGGTGGGCGCACTGGGAGATATCGGCACGCCAGACGCCGCGCGAATCCTGGAGGAAGCCGCCGCAAAGGCGCCGGAGGCGCTAAAGCGACCCATTGCCAAGGCGCGGCTCACCTGCGCCAGCCACCTGGCCGAAACAGGCAAGAGCGACAAGGCCGCAGCCATCTACAAGACCATGCTGGACAATCCTCCCGCGCCCGCGGCCCGCATCGCAGCTTTGCGGGGCCTGATCGCCTCGCTCGAGCGGAAAGAGGCGGCCGCGTTGATCGGGCGGATGCTGGACGGTGAGGACGCAGGCCTGAGGACCGCCACCCTTGCGGCTTATTGCGGCTCTGCGGACAAGGAACTGAAAGACGCCGTCGCGGCGCAACTGGCCGGGATGAAGCCCGCAGCCCAGGAAGCACTTCTGGGCGTGCTGGGCGGGATGCCGGAAGTCTCCGCGCGCGCGGGGCTGCTCAAGATCATCCAGGACAGCAAGGAGGAGAACCTGCGCGCGGCGGCGCTGGGTTGCCTGGCCACGCACGGCGAAGGCGCGGACGTGGAGTTGCTGGTCAAACTGGCCGCCAGGAAGCCGGAGAACACTGAGACGAAGGCCGCGCGCAACGTGCTGGACAAACTGGGCAAGGCCAGCGTGAACGAAGCGCTGAGCAAGATGCTTGATTCGGCGCCTCCGCCCGAACGGGCCGTGATCCTGAGTGTTTTCGCCGCGCGGCATGTCGAAGCTGCCTTGCCGGGGCTGGTGAAATTGATGAACGGCAGCGACGCCGCGGCGGCGTCTGAGGCGGTCAAGGCCATTGAGGCCCTGGGCACGGCGGCGGAGATGCAAGCTGTGGCCGCGCTTCTGGCGAGCTCTTCTGCGGACAGGGGGGATGCCGGACTGCGGAGCGCTCTGGAGGCCGCCGGCACGGCCATCTGTTCCCGCGCCACGGACAAGGAGGCGTGCGGGCAGGGCGTGCTTGCGGCCTTGGACAAGGCCAAGGACGCGGCGGCGCGCTGCGCGCTGCTGCGCATCCTGACGCGCATCAAAACGGCCGCTTGCCTGGCGGCAGTGCGCAAGGCCATGGATGACAAGGAGGCGGAAGTCAGCGAGGCAGCCGTCCGGGCGCTGACCGAATGGCCCGAAAGCGCGGCTGTTCCCTACCTCGTGGACCTGGCCAAGACCACAGCCAAAGACAATTACGCCGTCTTGGCAATGCGCGGCTGCCTGCGCCTGGCAGGGGTGAAGGAGAGGCCGGCGGGAGAACGGCTGGACATCTACAAGAAGGTGCTCGAAACGGCCAAGCGCCCCGATGAGAAGAAACAGGCCCTGGCCGGCACGGCCGACTTGATGACACCCGAGGCGCTGGAACTCCTCAAGGGGTATTTCGCGGATCGGGCGCTGGGGGATGACGCGGCCAACGCGGCGGTCCGCATGGCCAAACAGGGCGGCCCGTTTCTTGGCGACAAGGCCGCGGAGGCCCTTGAGTGCATCAAGAACCTGCCTGGAGTGAGCGAGCAACTGAGAAAGGCCGCGGAAGAGGGCATCAAGGCGGTGAAGAACACTGGGCAGGTGGACGGCTTCATCGTGGCCTGGATGCTGGCCGGGCCCTACACGCAGGAGGGCAAGAACAGCGACGCGCTCTTTGACACCGTTTTTGAGCCGGAGAAGCCGAACGCAGCGGCGGTTGCCTGGCGGGCGGTGATGCTTGAAAAAGACAAGCACCTTGTGGAACTGGACAAGATTCTTGGGGGCAATGAACGCGTGGCCTACCTGAAGACCGGGATTACTTCGGAGATGGATCAGGAGGCGCTGCTGGAGGTCGGCAGCGACGACGGCGTGAAGGTTTGGCTGAATGGACAAGTGGTGCATGCCAACAACGCCACACGGCCGTGCACAGAGGCCCAGGACAAGGTGAAGCTGAAGCTGAAACAAGGCGCCAACACCCTATTGTGCAAGGTCACTCAAGGCGGCGGCGAGTGGGCGCTGGTCGCGCGCCTGCGCTCAGCCGGCGGCAAGGAAGCGGTGGGAACGACGGTCTCACCCAAATGACATTTTGGATTTTGGATTTTCGATTTTCGATTGGCACGAAGCCAAGCGGGCAGTTCAATCGAAAATCGAAAATCAAAAATCCAGAATGTCTATGCCGGCGTGCCGATGGGGAAGACGTATAGCGGCTCGTGGCCCGGCGGCAAGCGCAACACCTTGGCCAGTTCGGCGTCGTCGAATGCGCCCACCATCACCGTCCCCAGCCCCACGCTTTCGGCGGCCAGGTGCACGTTTTGCCCGGTGTGGCCGGCCTCCATGTAGATGTAACGGTGGGAGCGGTCGCCGTAGCGCCGCGCGATGCGGCCCACTTCGCAGGTGACAATCAGAACCACCGGCGCCGTGGCGATGAAGCCCTGCCCATAGCAGGCCTCACTGATCTGATGCAGCAACTTGCCGGGGTGTTCCGGGAGCAGCACATTCCTGGCCGGCACGTAGCGGTAAAGGCCTGCCGCGATGCCGGGCACGCCGGGCTGGTTGAGAGCCGCAAGCACATCCAGCGGGTAGGTGCCACCAGCCGAGGGCACGGCACGGCGCGAACCGTCCACGCAGCCTTGCGCCGACCAGAGGATCAGCGAAAGCTGGGCCGGCGTCAGTTCGCCGCGCTTAAAGCTGCGGTGACTCCGGCGCTGGACAATGAGCCTCTGGAGCGGGCCTTCGAGGTCCGGAGCGAGAAGCTTTAGCTCGGACGCAACCCCCATGCTGGCTCTGGACATGGCCCTCACCTCCTCACGGCCATCATACCCGCCGGGGAAAAATCGAAAATCGCAAATCGAAAATCGGCCACGAAGGCTTAGATTGTTCCCCATGGCTTGTATGCGCCGCATGCTTCTATTTCCGTGCTGCTGTTCCATGGTCTGGCTCTGCGGCTGCCGCAAAGCCGCCGTGGAGCCTTACCAAACGACGCTCCAGACGCGAGTGCTGGTCAATGAGCCGGCCTATGTGATGCGCCCGGCCAACGAAACGCAAGCCCCGTGGCACAGGGACTTGCAGGTGGTGTTCGACTCCCGCCCGGCCGACGAGAAGGAGATGAACGCCATCCTTGCCGATCGCAAGCCGATAGTGTCCCAGGCGGAACAGGACTTGCTCCAGCAAGTCCAAAACGCGGTGCAGGGACGCAGGAAGCCCACGGACAAGTGGAGTGTGCTCTCGCTCTCCATCGGCCGGGCCAGGAAGGCCAGCGACATCCTGTTTAGCACCGAGGTGGTGCTGACCAAGCTCTACGCCAAGCGGCCCGCAGTTGCCTTGGACAACCTGCCCCTGGAAATGTGCGTGGCCAAGCTGGCGCGCGAAGCGGACCTCGTGTACGCCCAGCCACGCGGCCACAATCCCTTTATTACGTGGAGCAGAACGGACGTTTCGGCGTTCGAGGCGATCCAGGAGATTCTGTCCGCACATGGTCTTGAGCCCAGGTACAAGAACGCTGATTACAAGATCAGTCTGCGCATCGAGGACCAGCCGAAGAGCAAGGAAGCGGGTGGCAAGACTCAGGATGCGGCCCGGAAGGACGCGCCGGAGCCCTTGCCCCTCTACCTCACGCGCGCGGACTTCGTGAAGGCCGCCTCCGACGCTATCCTGGAGAAAGGCAACGCCATCAACAAGGCGCCGGCAGCGGTGACCGTATCGCAGAAAGAGACGCCGGCCCCGCCGCCAGAGACAAAGGACAAGACGCCTGCCCCCGCGCCGCCGCCGAAGGCCGCCACAGAGCCAAAATCAAAGCTGCACGATTGATCTTAAGGACCAGGCGGCAGGTCAGTGGTTCTGAGCCGTTCTTCTTACGTGAGCCATAATAATATTGCTATACGGTACATTCGCGGTAAAATCCTTCATGTAAAATCGCGGCGAACCTGAACGGCCCATGGCTGCAACGCTGCTGTTCTTCTAAAAGGATAATGACCACGCGCCTGTCAAGATGTGGCTGGAGCAATTAAGGCGGCAGGACCGCAGGGGATTGGCCAAGTGCGTGGCGCGCCTCCGGCAGTTGGCTCAGTTCGGACACGAAATGCGCCGCCCGGCCGCGGACTACCTTCAGGATGGTATCCATGAATTGCGGGCCAGGCAGGGGCACGTGCAATATAGAATCCTGTATTTCTTCCACGGCCGCAACGTCTGCATTTTGGCTCATGCCATCGTCAAAGAGGGCGCTGCGGTACCGAGGGCAGACATGGAATGGGCCCTACGCCGTCAACGGGCGTTCCTAGGGGACCCTGAGTCCCACGCACTTGAGGCAGAGGTGTTCTGAAAGGGGGGCTGGCATGGCTAGGCGAAAAACCAAGGACGCCCTCGAGATCATTGACCACATGATCGGCAATGACCACGAGATGCGGGAGATGATTGAGCAGGAACTGGTCAACGCACAGGTTGCGGGACTGATCTATGAAGCACGAGCCAAAGCACGACTGACTCAGTCGCAACTGGCCGAGCTGATTGGCACCAGCCAGCCTGTCATCGCGAGGCTCGAAGACGCGGACTACAGGGGTCACTCGTTGACCATGCTCAAGCGCATCGCCCAGGCGCTCGGCAAACGGGTGGTAATCCGCTTGGCTCCGGCAGCGAGGGGGAAAAGGAGCCGGGCCGTAGCATAGCGGAACTCTTCGCCGCAACCGCCTTGGGGACGGCGCCCGTCGGCGCCGCGGATCACTTCGACAGCTTGAGATCCTTGAACACCTCTTGATTGAGTTCCTTTACGGCGGCGCTGCTCTCGACCACGTTTACCCTCAAAGACAAGACGACATCTGCCGGCGCTTGGCACACTTGGTCGCTGCACGCCTGGAAGCGGACTTTGACAGCTAGAGACTGCTCTCCCAGCGGGGCGTCGGGACTGACGGCCAACAGCGCCCCGGCGATGACCGTACCTAAGTAGACTTGAAGATTGTCGCCTAGTTCGGGGGCGCTCAAAGTCTCGGCAACCGGATAGGTCAAGGCCTTCAAGCTCCCAAGCGGCGTTGGGGAAAGAGAGAAACGCAAGCCGCCCGCAGCGCCGGCCTCCGTGTGCGCCTGCACATGCCAGCCCTTCTCGATGTTGAGGCGCAAGCCCAGCGGCACGCCGGCGCCGCACCGCAAGGCGCTCTGGCCCAGAAGCAGCTCGACGGTCACCGGTCCTCTTGTGGCCTTTGAGCCGGAAGGAACGGCCCCTCCTCCTGCCCCCTCCCGCAAGGGGAAGGGGGAGGTGGCCTCGAGGTAGCGCGCGAGGGCCAGGAGCATGCTTTCCGTGGCTTGGGGCGCATGCTCCATCAGGCCCTGGAACTCATCGAACAGCTTGCGGGCCGCCTCGCGGTAGCGGCTGTCTCCGGTAAGAACGGCCAGCTCAACCAGGGCCTGCGCTGCCATTCCATTGCCGGAAGGGATGGCTTTGTCCGTCGGGTCCTTGGTCCGCGCCAGCAGCCTCTCGTGATCATCGGCCGTGAAGAAGCAGCCGCCGCCGGCCTTGTCGGCGAAGTGCTTGTCGAGAAGCGCCACAACGGAGACTGCTTCGTCCTGCCAGCGCGGCTCGCCCGTGGCTTTGTACAGTTCCAGGAATGCCACAGCCAGGAAGGCGTGGTCGTCAAGATATGCCGGCAGCTTGCTCTGGCCGCCGCGGCATGTGGCCAGCCAGCGGCGCTCCTCGGATGGCAAGGATGCCGTGGCGCCAGCCGTGCGCTGGTGTTCGAGCAGGAACTCGGCGGCCCGCACAGCTGCCTCCTTGTAACGAGGCTCCTGCAAGAGCACCGCGCCGCGCGCCAACGAGGCGATCATCAAGGCATTCCAGGAAGTCAGGACCTTGTCATCCAGCCCCGGCCGGGCGCGCTGGGCGCGAAGCCCCAGCAGCTTAGCTTTGGCCGCCTCCACCTTCTCGCGAAGCGCCTGCTCGCTCATCTTCAGGCGCGCGGCATGCGCCGCGAGCGGCTCGGCCAAATGCAGGATATTCAGGCCGCGCTCCTGGCCGCTGACCTCATCCTCAAAATTGCCGGCTTCGCGGACGTTGTAAATGGAACAGAACAGGCCGGCATCCGCGCCCAGAACCTGGTCCAGTTCCTGTTTGCTCCAAAGGTAGAACTTCCCTTCCTGCCCCTCACTGTCGGCGTCCAGCGCGGAGTAGAATGCGCCTTCGGGCGAAGTCATCTCGCGCAGCACCCAATCGCAGGTGGCGCGCGCGACACGCGCATATTCGGGCTGGGCATAAAGGGCGCTTGCCTCCGCGTAGGCCAGGGCCAGCAGCGCGTTGTCGTAGAGCATTTTCTCGAAGTGCGGCACCAGCCACTTCTCGTCCGTGGAGTAACGATGGAAGCCGCCCGCCAAGTGATCGTGGATGCCGCCCAGCACCATGCGGTCCAGCGTGAGGCGCGTCATGTGTTCGAGGCGCGGGTCGAGGCCTGCGGAGACTGACGCCAGTTTCCGGCCCTTTGGAGATTGGCTGTCCGTACCCGCTAAGTGCAACATCAGGAGGAGGGCGTTGCTCGGCGGGAACTTAGGCCGGGCGCCGAAGCCGCCGTGGAGACGGTCGCTGTTCTCGTCCATGTGGTCCACGAAGCTTTCCAGAAGCGCGTGGTTCAGGGGTTTGCTTGCGGGGATACGCTGCACCGCAAGCTGCTCACGCACGGCCTCACTGAGCTGCGCGGCGCCCTCCTGCATTTCCTTGCGCTGCTCCTTCCAGAGCTTGGCCACGCGCAGCAGGAGGGACCTGAAGCCCATGCGCCCGAAGCCATCCTCGGCCGGGAAGTACGTGCCGCCGAAGAAGGGCCTGCCGTCCGGCAGCGTGAAGACGGACATGGGCCAGCCGCCGCTTTGGGTGATGAGCTGCACGGCGGCCATGTAGATTGCGTCAATGTCGGGCCGCTCTTCGCGGTCCACCTTGATCGCCACGAAGTTGTCGTTAAGGACTTTGGCGACCTCTTCGTTTTGAAACGATTCCCGCTCCATCACATGGCACCAATGGCAGGAACTGTATCCGACAGAGAGGAACACCGGCTTATGCTCTTTGCCGGCCTTCTCAAAGGCTTCGCTGCCCCACGGATACCAGTTGACGGGGTTGTGGGCGTGCTGGAGCAGATAAGGACTGGTCTCCTTGGCCAGAGCGTTGGTGTGCAGAGGCGGATTAGTGTTCACGGTCTTCTCCTTCTCGGCGGACTCGCCGCAAGGGCAGGTTGTCGGGGCGATCAGGGCGGTTAACAACACCGCCGTGCGCCAGATCTGGCGCCGAGCCCGCGCCTGGCGAAGAGTGGGCGTTGAGCAAGTCATAGTAAGACCTTTTCCCGAAAGGCGATACAGCAAGCTGCGTGGCATGCGTGCGCCACCGCGTCCTCCAGGTAATCGTCCCCCACGTTTGGCGCTCCGTCAAGGAAGTGGCAGGTGACAGGCAGCGCGGGAGTCCTGCCCTCCCCTTGCGGAGTAGCGCAGGCTTCCAGCCTGCCAAGGAGGGCCTATCCCCACATTTGAGAATGGGCCAAGGGCCATAAGTCCTTTGGGAACGTCCGGAATGATCGCTTTTGTCACGCGTTTGATACACGTTTGATACACGTTTGATACGCGAATAATCGTTTTTGATTCCTGTTTGTACCGTGTTTGTTCACTTTTGTCGCGCCTTGGTAGCGATCTGGGCAGCCGCGCTGCGCCTGGTATTCGGTTTTCAAAAAGCCAGCAACACAAACCAGTTGCCTTTAAAATTAATTTTTCCACAGCCGGGGCATAATTTCCCTAGGGGCCGTGGGCTTGTAACTGCCAGCGCCTTACAACAACAATCCGAGCCGCGGCCGTCAGGGAGCGGACCGCTTGCTAACGGGCGCGGCTCGGGAGCCACGGGCGAGACGCCCGTGGTACGCCCCTCAGTGCTCTTGCCTTCCCTTTGGCGCCGGCCAAACGGCGTGCGAGATACTCATACTATATACTACGTATTACAGTCCTCCTTGTCAAGCCAAACATTGGATTTTTTCAGATGCGAACCTTGGACAGTCACCTATTATGACTTGGCTGGGGCAGGGGATAGGGTATCTTATCATCATGTCGCGCTTGGCTCGCTTGGTTGCGCTGGTTTGCTGCGGCAGCGGGGCTTCTCGTTCTAGGCGCTGTCGGGACCTTTCTATGCCGGCCCGGGAAGGAACCCGGATCATTGGCATCTCTCACC
>Ga0209777_10004568_pt1 | contig 16288 bp, 30 predicted proteins | sample FrelakmetHBP12HB_FD_187147 | JGI IMG/M metagenome (GOLD analysis project Ga0209777, IMG submission 187147) | Freshwater lake sediment microbial communities from the University of Notre Dame, USA, for methane emissions studies -HBP12 HB (SPAdes)... | ecosystem: Environmental > Aquatic >...
AATGCGGCCGAGGCTGCGAGAGCGTCCCAGGAGGCGGCAAGAAGGTCCAATTCGACACTCCCCGCCACTCGTGGTAGCCTATAAACCCGGGTAGTAAAATAATTTAAGGGGGTTATGCACATGGGACTTGTTTATGATTCAAACAAATCAAGAGGATTAGTCCATAACTACCCGGCGGAACTCAAACGCATCACGGATGCAATGATTGACCCCGGGAAAGAGTGGTCAGACCAGCAACTTGACCCGGTGAGCGACATCGAGGTTGACAGGATTCTGCTCAAACTAGACAATCTGGCGTCCGATAAAATCAGTGAGACCGTCGCAAGACTGGTTGCAATGTCAGCAATGGAGGTCATCGATACCGTCAGGCTCGTCAAGGCCCAGAACCATCAGACGTTCATGGGTTTTCTCGGCTCCGGTAACATGCTCGACATTAAATGGATACGGCCAAAGGACATCGGTAACCCGCAGCTTCGCGGCGTAGCCGCCGCCGGTGCACTCGGCATTTACGCCCAGGCGCCTCTCGCTGCCGGCACGTTCACCTGGCTCCGGACATTCGTGGAAAACACGGCCCAGAACCTTCTCCCGAACCAGACGATGAGCCAGTTCGCCGCTGTCATCCATCTTGGATTCATGGAGACAATCGACGGAATCTCCAAGATTTCCGATTACACCTACACGTCCGGCGGTGTCGCCGCCCCGCCTCAGAGTATTCATGCTTCCAAGAAACACTTGCTCGGCACCTCTCAAGACCCGGCCGTTCTCCCGATGGAAAAACCAATCATCGTACCGCCGTTCAGGGGGCAGCAGATTACCCTTCAGCCGACCTTCGCCGGTGATTCCCGCATTGAGCTTTTGAGCTTCATCGTCGGGCAGTGCGCCGACTTTACCACCAACGTATAGTCCGTAACATTACGGACGAAGGAGGTGCATTTTGCGACTAATGAAGTCCACTCTTGGCCCGGCTGGGCCGGGCGGATATATCCAAGCCACCGGTATTGTCATGCCGTTTGGCGAGTTCGAGAACGTTCAAAGGGCAATGGTTAAGTGCGATAACGAGGACATCGTTGCAGCCAATGATGTTGTTTACTCGTTACGCACAACTATCGTGCCAACGGTTAACGGCCCAACGGTGGTAATACACATCTGGTATGCGTCTACCACTGGTGGTGGTCCTAATGCCTGGACAGAACTCGCCGGTGCCACCGCACTTAATACCCGGACTTTTACCTTCATGGCGGAAGGGGAGTAGGAGGTGACGTATGATTAAAATGAAGATAGTCGCCGGCCCAAATCCCTACGTCGGGGGTACTGGTGCACAGGTTACGTTCGGTGAGTTTGAAAGAATCACCAAACTAATTGTCATGTGTTCCAACACGGATTCGCTTGCGGTCAATGATACCGCCTACGCCGTACATGCGAGCTTTACCGGTGTTACTGCCACCGCACTTGTGTTCTCACTGGTAACCACCGGTGCCGGTAATATCTGGACAGAACTTGCTGGTGGTAACATGGCGGCACTGAGATTTACCTTTATCGCCGAGGGCGAATAGGGAGGATGAAAAATGATTTTAACTAAATCAACACTTGGTCCAAACCCTTACGTCGGCGGCGGTTTCACTGTCACATTCGGTGAGTTCGAAAGGATAAACTCGGCCGTTGTTAAATGCGACCGGGACGATATTCTCGGTGCCGTTGATACAGCGTATGGTATACGTGTTACCATTGCGACAAACGTTGTAACTATCATCCTCGTTGCTGCATCGACAGTTGGTGGCCCTGGTAACGCCTGGGCCGAGTTCGGCGGCGGTGCTATTAATGGCCGCACATTCACGGTTATCGCCGATGGCGAGTAATTTTTAACAACTTAATACTCCGGTTACGTTCTGCCTAAGACTGTCTGCGTAGGCAGAACGTAACCAACTTTCTAAACTTGATTAATACAGCATCTCCCTGAGAGATGAGAGAAAAAAAGGATGGTGCTTTATGATAAATCAGGTAGCTCAACTGTTAAACAGAGCGTCTATTTTCGTGCGCCCAGAGGATGTTCTGCTGCAAAAAGGCGCATGGGTAAGGTTTTCCGATAAATGGCAGGGGAATTTTGGTCAGGACATAGCTGGCAAGCTATATTTAATAAATGACCATCCTGTTCTAGTTGAGTATCCACTGTCACGTATCATACCCGGAAACGACTTCATCGATATTGACCTTTCCAGCCAGACGATGCCACAACCGCCGGCCACCGTTGGTACACAGCAGTTGTACCCGATGCGCCCCGGTGTGTTATACCAAATCATCGTTGGCTTCAAGAAAGGTCATTATTTTGTTCCCATTTACATTCCCGGCGGAACTCCGATATTCGGTCTTGGCTCGTCATACTTACAGTCGCCTCTCTTTACGGCGGCAGATGGCAGACGGTATCTCGGGGCAAAGACATATAAGGACAGCCCTGAAGAATCGCCGCTCCTATCATTTTTTGCCATCCAGAACATGCCCTCTATCGTTATGCGGCTATACGCCGACACCGGTGTTGATTTTGAAAAAGTCGTGGTGACATTCAGTATCAACAAGTGCAAAATGGTGATTGTTACTAACCCAACCGAAGTCCAGAAGAACAGTGCCCTCGAACTTCCGTTCTACACCGAGTATAAGGACTTTTAATTAAAATATTTTCCGTGGAGGTTTAATATGCCTACCGCAAGAACAGCCGCATTCGCAGTGGGAGCGTTTGTCACACTCGCCGCTGTACCAAATAACAAAAAACTGGTACTTGATTCAGTTACGATTGATAACCAGGGCGCCGCCGGACATACCATCTATCTGCGAGATAGTTTTACAGCCGACCCGACCATCGCAGCCCCTGGGCCAGGCCCTTCATTACCAATAAGGGCACAATGGACAGTCGGGCCACTTCTAACCGCCGCCATTCCAGAAAGCGAACTCAAGGATAAGGAGTTCTTTGGGGCGTTGCAATGCTACGCCGATGGTGCCGAACCAGCCTGTTTTATAATTGTGGATTATCACTTCGCTTAAGGAGGCGCTAAATGAGAATTGTAGACGAGCGAGTTAGAACCGCCGAAATCCAGGATGGCGCCGTATTAAACGCAAAAGTCGGTGCTACCGCCGCCATTGTTTACTCTAAATTAAATCTCGCCACATCTATCGCAACTGGTGACATTGCTGCCGGAGCGGTTACTGAACCAAAACTCGAACCGGCGACAAGCAATAAGCGCAATGCCTATCGTGTGGCAAGGTTTATTTATGACTGGAACACCGATGGTGGCGTTGCCGGTAGTATTCCATTTCGTGGTGATGCACTTCCCGCCAAGTCGATTATTAAGGGCGGGCGAATGTATGTTATCCGAGCACTGACCGGTGCCGGTGGCACAACCGCAGGAATCACCGCCGTCGGTGCCGACGATATTGTTCCCGATGCAGCGGTGGCCGGTGCACCCTGGAATGCGGCAACAACCGAAAGGGCTATTACACCGGTTGATACTCTTATAAGTGATGTTGTATGGGCGGCAGGTGGTATTCCAAATCTTGTGGTAACGACACACAATCTCACCGATGGTGCGATTGACCTGTGGCTTGAATACATTGTCAATGACTAGCCCTATGAAGGAGAAATGTAATGATGCCGCCAGATATATCCAGGAGACTGGATGAAATTGATAACAAAGTAACCGCAATCGGCGATGCGATAAGAAACTCACCCAAGCAGGTACAGTACGCTGTACCTGCTTCTGGTAAGATGACACCAGATGAGGTCTTTTTATCACAATACTCTCCCAATGTCCAAGACAAAGGTATTGCCACGAGCGGCGATGTCATATCATTAACCGACGTGATGAAAAGCTGGGCTACGAACGCATGGCGTGGTGTATTACTGACAGTCTTGATTGGTGGTAGAAAATACGTAAAAACGGTTTCATCAAATACCGCCGACACGTTATTTTTTGATACGCTACCTGGTAACATTCAGGCACTTGCTGGTACACCGTATGTTATTGGTGCATCATCGGCACCAGGTAGTAAAATTACCACGAAAGTCATAGACCTGGCACTAATCGCCGTTGCCCCTGCTATTTCAACGATTGCACAGTGCGCCGTTGTTGACCTTTCGGGTAGGCCGTTAACGATGGCAATCACCATAGAAGCAACGTATAACGCCATCGCCACACAGGGAATAAGGATTCACGTTGTTTCCAGTTATAATAACATAGCTTATGATACCATTGATTGGGATACATGGAATCCGAGTTTTACCGCTGGTGCAATCATCAGGCAGACCAAAAACTATGGGGTCAACCCGTACGGAATCAAGATACTGGTCGAAAACCTTGACCCAGCACAAACAGTGACGGTTGTCAGGGTTTATGTAACGGTGGGGAGTTAAAACAATGTATAGACCACCGATTGACGAAATTACCGCGATACTCAGTTCTTTATCCTCGTTTGATGGGTATAATACCGTTGATGATGTGCTTGGTACTACTATTGTTTGCCCTGCACTTATCGGTAGCAACGATTTTATCACCAGTAAAACGATATTGATTGAGTCGGGCGCTCGTAAATTCGAGGACAGAAGTGCAACGTTATTTATTAACGGAACCGGAACAATTACGGTCGCCCCGGCATTTGGTGGACCAATACTACGGGGAACTCACTTTTACGTTCTCAATAGCGTTTCACCCACAAGCGCATCGGCTATATTCGCGGCTTTGTTTTCCGCCATTACAACAACGGGTGGTGGCAGCCTTGCTTATCTTGGTGTGGTGGATTTTGTACCGGGTGCAGACCAGTTCAGAATACCCACACTTGCCGGCTTAGGGGCTGGTAAGTTCGCCGGTGGTACTTCGCCCTATCGGGCATTTGTTTCAAGAAAGAACGGCGGAGGCATGGGGCTTCCCCAGGGCCAGATGAAGGCGGTCACCGCGTATGTGACCGCTACCGGTGCTTTTACTGCGCCTGGTTTTGGCGGCGGCGGTGTTAATATCGGTGATGAGGTTATAATACTACACCCTCGCATTGCCGAAATATACGACATATTGGTAGAGGTTGTTACTGACATCGGTTACGAAGGGTTGACCGACCTCGCTCACAAGCTCACAGCGGCAAGAGCGGCGCTCATTGACCATCTAAACGCCGATATTACTACCAGAGCGGTGCCTGGCGACGCCATGGCGTTGACTGCGGCTGAACGATTGTTAGTTCAAGCCTTGGTAATATCGGATGTCACTCCATTTGCTGGGGCAGATGTTGGATACATTCTAGCGCATGCCCAGATACGAACAGTCCAATCCGGCGTCAAGGCGATAAACGGCGCCGTGCAAAAGTATCTCCATATTGACTCCGGTATATACGGTGCCGAAATACTCAGTATAGCCATAAATGGAGTCATAGGGCACGATTGGTCACTGGATGTTTACGTTCCTGCCGATGATGCGGAAGCGGCGACTCAACCGCAAAGTCTCCGTGATTCTATCACCTATGCGTTAGCCGATACGTCTGGCGGCTTGCTTGGGCCGCTGGCAATCCCGTTTGACGCCTATCTCGATTTTCTCAATAACGGTGCCAACAGCCAGATAACGCAGGTAACTGTCACTTACCGGTCAAGGACAGCAATTACGCTGACCTGGGAGCCTTAAAATGTCACTAGATACAAAGAAGGGTCGTGTCCTTGACGTAGGTAAAGCTGCCGGTGTTGACATCAGCGGTGCTAATGCGACCGTGGGTGAAGTAGCAGCGCCAAAAACCTTCTTCTCGGTTGCCCCGCCTGTAAAGACCGGTACGATGGCGAATGTTGCGTTAATCCCAACATCACCCGCTTATCCGGCCGGGTATCATGCTGGAAATCCTGGCGGCTTGCCCGCCATAGACCCAGACCTTAACCCGGCGAATATACTTGCGGGGATTGTCATATTCGGAGTGACCGGCACAGCCTTTCTTTACAACCGATTTTTCCCTGAATGGTTTTCTTCGAGTAAGGCCCTGGCGGTCGTTCCGGTTGATAAGACCATCGGCAAGAACGCCGGACTTACCCGTTCGTATGTGGGAGTGTACGATAGTTCTCCGGGCGACATGGTTTACACCAATAAGCCAGTATTTGCTTCGGCTAAATCGGCAGACGTTATCCATGTAGACCAGTCCGTTCCTCCGAAGAATGCGCCGTTTACCAGTGGCTTCGAGGCGGTAATGGTTGTCGATGGTGGCGTTGCTCACGACGACCCGGTTGATACGGACGATACCGCCCATGCTCAAAGTGCCGCCGCCAATGACATGCCCCTGCTTCCCGCCGCACCGCTGGTTCTCGATGCTTACGGCTTCGGTGGTACAAGCATGTTCGATGCAGTAGACCTGAATATAGGAACCGCAGGCATCGGTGTTTGGACTATCGTTGCTAAATATTGGAACGGTGCTGCCTGGTTTCCACTGGCCGGTGTTGTCGATGGAACGGTCGGTTTTACGTTATCTGGTACTCACCGAATTTCTTTCACCCGGCCCGTCGCAGACTGGGCGTTAAAGAATATTGCGACACATAACCTTTACTGGATATGGATGGAAGTTACCATTATTACTCCACCCATTACCACTCAGCCTAAGGGTACGCAAGCCTGGCTAGTAAAAACTTCTTAGGAGACGGATATGGAATTAAAAGATTTCAAGTTCGGCGAACATTATACGGAAGAACAAATTAAGGGAAAAGCCAATATCATCTCGCTTCCCCGGTTTATCATTGCGGATAGTCCGTCTACCCGATACTGGTTTGAGGTTGACAGCGACGGTCAGTGGCATCTTATCGCTTTTAACGATTACGACCCGAAGGTACTTGTCCGTAACCTGAATCCGGTACTATCGGAAAAGCCGATAGAAGTCGGTATCGTCCAGCCGGACGATATTAAAGACGTACTGGTGCCCGGCGAGCTAGGAGCGATGCTGGAACTTACCGTCACGGACGATAAGACGGGCAAGATAATCGAGCACCGGGTAATGAAATCCAAGAGTTTCCTCCAGCAGTTCATTCAACTCTTGTACGTCAAGATGGCACTAAGCCCGACAAGTGCTCCAGTGAGCGTCAGGGACACAGGCAACACACTCAGGAATGTCGCCGAGGTCGGGAAGAAGGGTTACACATTTGATACCACCGCTGCCATAACCGATGTAACCTACGGCATTATTATAGGTAGCGATAATGGGGGTGTTTATCCACTGGCAATGGATAACTACAAGATTGGTACACTGATTCCCAACGCCACAATGAACTATTCCGCCATGCTATACGGAAATCCCGGCGGCGATGCAGGCACTGGCATATCACAGATAACGCTCACCAGAAACTTTACCGCTACTGCCCCTACTACAGTGAATGAAATTGCTCTTGTGTGTCAGGCGGTCGATACTACTGGCACAGTTAGAAAGTTCATGATTATCCGGGACTTAATCGCCGGCGGTATCGCTGTTCCCAATGGCACAACTCTCACCGTCAACTATCGTCTACAGGCACAGGTGTAAAGGAGGCTTCCGTGTTTAAGACTATTCTAACGCTGGAGAGATTCGATGAAGACATGAGGCTCCTGGAAAAACGAGAGCGGGAGTCGAGAAGCTGGCTAAAGCATTTCTTTGATGAGTTTTATCCTATGACTTCTTTTACACAGCTTGTCACCATCAACGATATTGGGGGAGTTGCCAGAACACTTGCAGCTTGCGGCATTATGAACAACGCGGGTCCATACTGCAACCTTCAAGTCGTTTCTTCTCCCGGAAACACGGGATTGTTCGTTCCGATTTCCCAAGTTGGCGGTTACGATTGGAACGGCGCAACACCGTACAGAGGTGAGGATGTTGGTATCGTGGTAGGTACTAACAATGGAGGCGCAAGCCCGCTGCAGGATGCGCTGTTAAGTAAAATTGCTCACGGTGAAATTGCCGGTCAGCTTCTATACGGAGGCTGTGAGCTTTACGGCCTAACAATCAACGTACCTGGGGGGACTGGGCAGTTCTCCATCAGGCGGTATTTCACTAATGTTCTTGGCGGAGCAATCGCCGTTGCAGAAGTTGGACTCTACAGCCCTGGCTATAATGCAACTGATACCTGCTATGTTTTCTGTATCCATCGTGAAGTGGTAGCACCCGCCGTCACGGTGAACAATGGCGAGATTCTGAGAGTCACGATTACGCCGCAGATAGCGGTATAAACAAGGAGAAAAGCCCGTATCAGGCTCAATAGGCAATAAATTGCTTGCGGCCGGGATAATATAAAACGAGGTGATTACAATGGCAAAGTACGATACACTCTGGAGAATCATCGGCGCATTGGGTATCGGTAGCGCCTTTCTTTACGCCGCAACAAGAAATCCAGCAAAAGAAGAAGAACCACCGCCATCTGGTGGCGCCGATATTAAAATCGAGGTATACGATGATAAGGGCAATCTTGTCCCGGCGCATTCACCGATTACCATTAACGAGGGTGTGGCGTACACCGTTAAGGTATCCATCACGAACTCGTCCAAATATATGTATACCAACTCACCAGCACCTGTATCAATGATGATTACGGTATCAGCAAATTATCCATCCGGGGCAGCGTTAATCCCGCTTGATTCCAGAACTGTGGCTTTTACCGCCGGTCAGACTCAGGAAAGGTCTTATTCCTTTACGGTTCCAGTCAACTCCGGCTTTGGTGGCAAAAGCTCAACCATCAATGTGAATGTTTTAACGCCCGATGGTAGCAGTGTCATCGCATCCGGAAACCAACAACTCGACATCATTACGGCCGTAATTATTTACGGTGCAACGATAACATTCGCTTAGGTAAATAAACAATGGCGAGCTATTCAAATCCTCATCTTGGCACACAGTACGTGGATTACATAACGTATCCGTATCCGACTGTGGATGTTTTCGGTGCTGAACTCGGTGCGCCGGCCGTCATTATACAGTCGTGGGACACGAAACAAATGGCTCTGGTAAACCTTGCAAATGGTGTTTTTGATGCCGACAATAATATCCTGAATGTCGAGTCGATTGAACCTAATCACGAAGTAATCGCGGCGAGTGTCTTTATAACCGACCCGGGGCCGGTTGGGGAAAAGAAAGTTGTTTTTAACTGGTATCGTGACCGAGACGGTCTTTTGATAGCTCAGTACACCTATACGCTGGTCGCTTTTAATAATAATGGAGTGAGAAGTGGGCTATTAACATCGTATATCGGTTATCTCGACCATCAAATAAACGGTTATGACGAGATAAAAGAAAGCGGTGCCTATCACGTTGACATAGTTGAGACAGTCGGAACCATCTATAAAACTATTTCAACACTTTATTTCAATGTTGTTGGGGTAGTTAATCAAGTAAAAATTACCATAACAAACACTTCAAAAAAGGGTGGTGTGTTAGCCCAAGCCACCTTTCATGTAGCAGAGTGGGACAGTGTACGTAACACAACTGGTACATGGATGAACGTAGGATTTGAAGCAGGTGGTTCTAAGTATATAAATAGTGGGTTCGGTAGCCTTAGTCTTGGTGGTGGAGGAGTTGTATATTACCTTCCGCCGTTTACCATTAAAATCTGGGTATATGACAACAATTGGAATCTTGTAAAGAGTGCAACAAATGAATTTTCTTAAAAGGAGGACTGTATGCAAGTTATCGGTGTTTGGGCGGCAATGATTGTTGTCGCCGCAATAATTGAGGCCGTACTTGAGTACGTTTTCGGTATCTGGTGGACTCCTATTCCCGACCCTGATAAGCGCAAAAAGATTCTCATGGCGGTAGGGTTATTTCTGGGCGTTATCATTTGTATCTACTATCGCATCGATGTGGTGTACGAGATGATGGCTCAGGTCGGGTTTCAGGTGCAGACCGGCATCATCGGATACGTTATCAGCGGTCTTATCGCCGGGCGTGGTTCAGAGTTCGTTCATTCGTTCATTATACTTTTCGGTAACCTAAAAACAGGCATAAACGTTACCGTTCCGGAAAACAAAATCACATCACCACCGTCACCCGGTAGCGGGGTATAATCATGGAAGCGCCTGTTATCATATCCTTAATCATTCTACTGGTCGGTGTCGTTGCTAATATGGTGATGCTGGCGTTCTCATACGGTAAGGTCAGCCAGAAGGTAACGGATAACACCAAGATAATCGAGGGACTTCAAAACGGCAAGCACGGTGTTATGCCCGAATGCCAGCAGCAATTTAACCAAATAAATACGTCTATTGGCCAGGTGCACGGTGAAATCGGTGAACTAAAGGGTAAACTTGACACACTTATATTAATGTCAAGTCCTACCAAGAAAGAATCTTAACAGCCAGATAGAGCGGCGCTGTATCACAAATATCGGGAGAGTTGGTGTAGCCTTCCACCGACAGGGGTACGGTTTGGTCAACCGTTCAGTCCGTCCCCGTCCCGTTGCCTTGCCCCAGGCATAATCGGGACTACGCCGCTCTATTTTTATGTCTCGACAAAATCAGCACGATAACGTAGTGGTTATCGTGTTTTTTTAGTATTTTATCGCTGGAACGCCGCCGGACAGAATTTTTAAGACTCGCTCTCGAAAAACGTGCTCGTACAGTGTCAAAATAGACGTGTTAAATATAATTTTCGATAAAACTTGAGTGTATATTAGTTTACAGTCCGCACTTTGAATGTAAATCGCTTAAAACTCACTGCACAATCGAAATCCTGTGCGGTAAACGCTATTTTTGACACTGGTAATGAGCTGGTGGACACTAAAAATCGTCCGGACATAAAAAAACGCCGAGAATTAGATACTCTCGGCGTTTTTATTTAATTTATTCCGGTCTACCCGTTATGCGTCCTCGTCACCCGTGATAATGCCATCCATCACGTCAAGTATTTCCTGATTCTGTTCTTCACCGAGGCGCTGTGTTAATTTATTCCATGCCCACTTGTAATGAGCATCCGGAATAAGAACATCGCCCAGTGGGGCTATTATCGACAGGTCATCATCCTCGACCCATATATCATGTGGCGGGTTGTGTTCGGCTATATATGCCATTGATACCTTGACACAACCGGGAACGGCATCGCTGACCAGTATTTCAGCGATTGTTCTTACCGGAATACTTCCAATGGTGTGTTCCGTCCTGACAACGTATTTTTCACCGACTTGAAACTTCACTCTTTCACCTCCTTTTTTACCGAGCCATTTTTCTGGCCCTTGTATTTTTTCTCCGTTTGGCAACTCAACATTGTACCATGCCGCTGCTAACGTAGATGCGGCACTTATAATGGTGACCTCCTGATTCTTAAATGGCCCATCGATAGTAATAATCGCCTTGTCTCCCGGATTGAATGGCACCGTTCACCTCCTTCTGGTTTATCTTAATTTTGCGTGTCTACGCCGTAGTTCGGCATTACAGAAATCCACTATTTTCTGGGCGGCGGTTATGTCACCACTTTGCCAGTCAATATATGGGCCGGAAAGCTCACAAGGAGCATCGGGACAACCATTTGACCACAATGGGAGTAGCAGACACTCACCACAAACATTTTTTTCGTCCCATTTGTTCAACTGGGCGCAACAGAAACACGAGTAGTCAACCGTTAAATTGGCAAACCCTAGTTTGATAACCGCCGCCGCCTTTTTATCGTAATCATCTACCGTTCCGATAAGTTGCTCCCATGTATCACGGCACAATCGAATCGTGGTAACATTGTTCAATGTGACCTTAGTTCCGTCCGCCTTCATTATCACCCGATATTTTGTTTTCATTTATCCACCTCCTTTCTTTTTAATATCCAATTAATGTTCTGGTAGTATAATCCAGCCGGGTATGAGTTCTGCCGTGTTATTGGGACACAACTCGGACACGATATATGGCTAAATGCCATACCGGACATCATTTTTGTTATCTGACCGGGTCTTAACCATACACGTCTACCGCAAATAGCACATGTGGTAGGTATACCACCAGCGATTGTAAACCCACATTCACTATCTGACGGGCATACAATAATAGCGTCACCCATTTATTGCCTCCTGCAATGCTCTAGCGAGTGCATCTGGGCATGAATAGGCGGTATCGTTACTACCGTCCATCTGCCCGGGACATTTTAGTTCTTTCAGTTCATCGATAAATTCCTGTACGGGTATGCCACATCTTAATCCAAGCGATACACACCGGGCAACGGCTTCAAGATTACACACGGCACAACCACCGGCCTTTCCCACAGATACAAATACCTCAAACACGTTACCATCGACCTTATTTACGGTAATATATACATTACCGCAACCGGTACGGTATCTGGGCGTTTCACCTTTTGTTACTTTTGGACGTTCAAGTTTTTTCACTTTCCCTCACGTAGTTTCCGTTCAATATCTTCGCACGTTTGGCACCCATCGTGCTCTGCAATGAACGATTGCTCTTTTTGGTATCTACGCATGGCGAGAAAGTGCTCAAGTGACTTGATACCAAAAGAAGAAAGGTGTTGACGTTGCTCGTCGGTTAATATGTTCCGCCAGTCGGTATTATTCGGCATGATTTCACCACCTACCAAATACCTGAATAAGTATTACGAAACCGGCGACTGCGGCAATGGTGATACCGATAACTATACCGCCGAGAAAGAATTTTAGACGCTCAAGATTAATAAACCGGGTCATTTCAACAATCTCCAAGCACGATTCCTGGGTACACTTGTGATTGGTGTTCGTCGGTCCAGTGCAATTACGGCACATTATATTCGCCACGTCCATATCAATTGGCCTTATCATTGTTTCCTCCGTTATAATTTAGTTAGGTAATGTAACAAAAAATCGTACACGACTGCCTTACCCACGAGTAATTCCAGTTCCTGCTGGTCTTTCGGTAGATATGATATTTGCGTGTGGTAACGCTGTGTTAATACCTGGTCGATAATCTTGTGCGCCTTCGCATCAAATAACTGGTCAAACCTGTTTTTGGCGATATTAAATTTGGTATTCGCTTCGGCAATCTGTTGTTCAACCACAACCTGTTTTGGTGTTTTATCTGTCGCCATAATCGTACACCGTCCTTAGTTCACATCCATGACCGTCAGCCAGATTATATATTTCCCCGCACCGGACGCACTTAATCGGTGCTATGGCATTTTCCGCAAGTTTTTTGTTTACGAAGTTATTGTTAAATATTTCACCACATTCAGTGCATACCCAATCATGGTCATTGTCCCGCTCGTGTAGAATAATTGCAGGGTCATGGCAATTAGGGCACTGCATGGTCATCATAAACTTGAATACCCGCATCTCCTCGTCAAATTGACTGCGGTCAAGTTCATTCTCGCCGTAAATTAGCTTAAAGCAATTATCATGGGAGTAAAACCTGTACGTGATATTGGAGTACGGTTCGGTTAATTCATGCAATAAATTGCTATCGAGATGGCACACCGGGCATTCGTGCGATGTGGACTTGCGTGTGCCATGCAAATATTGACCGCATGTCGGGCAGGCGAACACATCACCGGCGACGAACTCGCATGTCTTATCGCACGTCGGGCATTCTGGCGCTATTAATATGGTCATTACGTATTTTCCTTATCTGGTCGGCTATAACATTGGCATCTTCCAGTGAAAATTGCCTCGGTGTCATTCCGTCCACGTTAATCTTGTGTTCGACCGGGCAATCAGCGATAAATTTCCAGAAACCGTCCTCCAGCCATGACGGAACCCAGCAACTTGAACGGCAAACGAATATGCGGTCAAATACCAAACGGTAATTGTGCGGGTAATCTACCATCCTGGTGATATGAACTTTCGGTTTGTCGGCATAAAGATTTTTCTTATCCCATGCAGGTATCACGCTATGAATACTGGCACACATAGATAAATACGTTGCCCAATTATCACAGGTAATAACCGGCTGCTCACAAACTTGCCCAATCGTTTGGTACGCATCGTGATGAGCATCGAAATTCCATATCTCGGTGATACCGCCATATAATAATTCCGCTCTCGCTATCATGGCATGGGAATCGGCGTAGAATAGCTCGGTGTTCTTGGTGAATCTAAATCTACCCCAGAAGTTCAACTGGTCACCACTGAGACCGGGTAGCGGTTTATCCCATGATAAAAAGTCTGCCGCCCTGAAAGACCAAACTGCCTCGTGCAGAAACGGGTTTTCCTCGTTGTGCGACCAGTCATCCATGTGATTTTCCTGAAAAAAGAAGTCGAAATCGACTGATAACAGTTTCATTAATTTACCTATCCTTCTGTTAAAATTTGAATTGTTCCGGTACGTCCGTGTGTATTTGACCACGATAAAAACCAATTGTATATATTAATTTAATAAATTCCGCCATTCTTGCGATGGGCTTACAGTCAAAATATGCCGATGTCATTAGCGATAATATAGGCTCTGATGACCTGGCACTAACCACAAGCATTTCGTAATGTTGTTTATAGTATTCCAGAAAATCCGTAGACTGTTGCCTCATTATATTAACCATATCGGGCGATAATTTATGTGTTTTTTCAAACTCATTAAGTGCGGCATCTGTATCCTCAATCCAGTCCATCTTCATGGGTTTATTTTACCTTCCTTCAGTAGCAATGTAACCGCATTTAGCCGTAATGAAAATTCCTTGCGGGTAGAGAGTAACTCTTGCCATGAAGATTCTAGTGCCTCAAGGTCGGGAATTAGTGTGTCCATCATGGCAGTATAGCCGTGCATTTTGGACTGTAAATCCTTTAGTGATGCGATACACCCAGGAATATCATGGTCAACACTTGGAACGAGTTTCGCTATTGTTTGTGATGGGCCATTGTGACCACCGGCTAGTTCACCGTCTATAACATGCGCCGGACGTTTACCGGCCGGGTTTTTAAATTTAGCCGGTGCAATCGCCTTGCAATCTTCGCAACTTTTCGGGTGAAATTGTGCGATAACCGGGTCATAGACAGTGACACCGCACGGCATAATATACCGCTCACGGCGTGGTTGGTGAAAACCGATTGGCGGTTCTGTCATCGCTTCTACCGGCGAGTTGTTTTCCTTGCATAATTCAAGTAAAACGTCCTTATGCTGGATGCCAACGCAGGCAAACAGCACGTCATCGTTTTCACCCTTTCGTACCATAAGCATTTTATCACGGAGCGTCTTAAAGATATTACCCTTGTGAGATGCGCCATCTGGTGTTATTTTATACCAGTCCATATTTACCCTCCCTTGGCGTTTTTGGAGTTGTCGTAATCCCGGTCACGTATTTGCATGGCGAATGTCGCCGTGTTTTTGTCCATCAGTTCCTTTAATTTGTTGCGGGCTTCCATTACTTGAGCGCCCATCGTGTTTAGCTGGCTCTCCATATCGGCTATTTTCTTGTCCTTTTCAACAGCCTCGTCCTGTAGCTTGATATACCCGCCGGACATGCGGTGCATCGCCCTGATAATTTCGTCAACCGACGCCTCGTACGGTGGTCACTGTGGAACAACGGTAATGACCGGTTTTGCTACACGGTGATTGTACGAACGTTTTGGAATAATATCAGTAAACATTTTGTGCAGTTTTTCCGCATTGATTTGCACCAGTGCGCCGGTTTTGTCGAATCCAATGCGCTGGATTGATTCCTTTACGGACGGGTCGTTTGTGATTTTTTCAATATATTTTTCCCACTCGGGGCAGTTGTTTTTCTTATGAACTGCCAGTGCGTGTATGTTAGGAAATGGTTGATTACACGCAATACATACCACCGGTTTTTGCATTTTACCACCCCATTTTGTTTTTATTTTAATTATACCCTGAATTTTGATATTCCCGAGCCTCTATACAACTCGGTTATCTCGTCCAATTTAAGGACTTCCTCGATTTTCTTTGGGCATTGTTCGGCGTAATGCATTAGAATTGCCACGTCATTATCGGGCATCGTGCCATCAAAATTGACATACACGTTGCCATCGTGAACAAATACGGTGATATTCTCCGTTCCGTACCTGCTCAAGATGAGCATGATTGTATCCTTAGCCCTACGCCTATTAGTAAAATAATACAGGTGCATATTGTTTCCTCCCATCATCTACCAGTCTGTAATTACCAGGTCACCGTTACAACCGGACACCGATTTCCATTCTCCCAGTGATTTTTTACCACCGACATCGTTAATTTTTGCCAAACATGATACCGGTTGTTTTCCGTGTTCGCATGACACTAGCCAGATACAATCAGACCGGTCATCGAGCGGTAGGTCATCTATGTCAATCTGGTGCTCTTTTATCAGTTTATCCACCGATTAACCAGGTGTTAATTGCGCCATAGTAGCACCTACCAGCATGACATAGCCGATA
>Ga0209777_10004569_pt1 | contig 16280 bp, 14 predicted proteins | sample FrelakmetHBP12HB_FD_187147 | JGI IMG/M metagenome (GOLD analysis project Ga0209777, IMG submission 187147) | Freshwater lake sediment microbial communities from the University of Notre Dame, USA, for methane emissions studies -HBP12 HB (SPAdes)... | ecosystem: Environmental > Aquatic >...
TTCACAGTACTATTTTGTCCTTGAAGGTGGACTTCAGAACACTTCATAACGCGATAATAATTTATTTTTCTGAAGAATCTAAAGAATCGATTTATTTGTCGATACGATGACGAATTTATACTTAGGACGTAAAAAAAAATTGACTAAGTAAAAATTACAAAATACATTTGATGAAATATCCTTTATATACTCAATTGGTGAAGATTGGATGATTGCACTATAAACCGTATAAATATGAATGGTACATTAGTGGTACGTAGTTGAGAATATCAAGCAATGTATGGAGGAAAAGAAGTATGAAGAGCAGGAAAAGAAATTTTAGTATCGCAACATCAATCGTGATGATGATGCTGGTTCTTGCCCCTGGTTTTGCCTTGGCTGCACCACAACCAGGACACACCATAGTTCAACCAACAGACCTCAACGATATCCAAAAAATCTGTCCCTCACCCCTAAATCTACCCGTGTATAATGACCCGACCGTGACTGCAAAAAAACATATCCTCGCAACGGTCCTCGCACCATTAGCCCCAAATGTTGTCGCCATTACGTTCAGCATACAGAACAGCAAGCCAGCCGTACGAAAATACATCGGACTGCTTATCAACAATAGTCTGCTTCACTTGATCAATCCATCCATACCTCTGTTCGTACGAAACGTTAACTTCACCGTTGAATTCACTATCAAGAACCCACAACGAGTGAACCAAAGCCGATTCATGTTCTTCTCCGCGACCTTAGACCGAACAGGAAATAACACAGGGATGATCTGGACAGAAAACCATCGGTTTACGGTGACTGGATTTACCGGGTTTTTCAAATTCTTCCGCGCCAAGCTTTCACATCTGATGCCGGCTCACATTGAATTATACGGCCTTTGCGAACAAGCAACGATGATTCGGACGACCTGACGAAGTTATCCCTATAAATAAATTAATATTAAAATATTGACAGAAGAAAAAAAATACATTTTGAGGAATCATGAAACAGAACAAAGCCAGCCTCATCCTCTATGCAATAACCGTATGCGTTCTAGTTCAAGCAAGTTTAAGCTCGATTACCTCAGCACAACATACCTATAATCGCTATAGTCAAACAGCATCCGTCTCGTTGCATGACTCTGTAATACAGAATAACAGCAATGACGGCCCCATCATTGAATGGAGTAAATCCTATGGCTATCCACATCATTTCGAAAACGGAAAGTCTGTTGAACTCACGACAGATGGTGGGTATGTCGCTCTTGGTTTTTCTTCTGAAAATTATTTTCTTGTCAAAACAGATGCTTCTGGTGTCGAACAATGGAATAAAACATATGACGGTTTAGGCTCTGATTACCCCGATGCAGTCCAACAAACCTCCGATGGCGGGTACATCCTATCAGGAATTACGTTTGGTGGTCCAGCAGGGACAGCGTTTTGGGTAGTGAAAACAGATAGTGATGGAAACGAACAGTGGAATAAAACATACCATGGCGATGAATGTTATTCCGTGCGACAAACCAATGATGGTGGCTTCATTCTTGCAGGAGTCATCTCGTACAATACAACTAACCAATTTGTATTATTAATAAAAACAGATAATGCTGGAAATGAACAGTGGAATAGAACCTTTGGCCAACCATGGAATGGCTGTTACTGCTATTCTGTTCAACAGACCATTGATGAGGGATTTATCCTTGTAGGAGGCACTAGCTGTTATGGCGCAGGGAGTGTTGATGTATGGCTCATAAAAACGAATGAAAATGGTATTGAACAGTGGAATAGAACCTTTGGATACGGATGTTTTGATATGGGATATTCTGTACAACAAACAAGTGATCATGGATATATTATCACAGGTTATGTAGAAAATGCCCCTTCAGGTTTCGAGGACGTCTGGCTCATAAAAACAGATGACACGGGAATGGAACAATGGAATAAAACGTTCGGTAATCCATTTTTAACTGATGATGACAGAGGGTATTATGGACAGCAGACCGCTGACGGTGGGTACATCATTATCGGTGCGAATAATTATGGTTTTGATCCACGTGCTTGGCTTATTAAAACAGATTCTATAGGGAATGAACAATGGGATTTCTTTCTTGAGTACAACGGTGTTTCTCTTCGGCAGACAACCGACGGTGGATATATTGTCGTAGGAACAGGTGGTTCTGATAATACTGGTCATATCCGGTTAACGAAACTTCGAAGTATCACCGGTCCGCAGTTAGAAATCAATACGATCACTGGTGGCCGTGATATCGCTGTTTCGATGAAAGATAGTGGAGACTTGCCACTTAAAACTATATGGTGGTCTCTTGCATTTACAAATGCGTCAATACTCTATCCATTCTATGGATCCCTTACTGGATATATTCCAATCCTTAACGCTTCAAATTCAACGACCATAGTAACACCGGTATTCGGTTTCGCTGGTCTCTTCCGACAATCAAAGTGTACTATTACTTTCGAAGCACAATTTATTCCAACGGTAAAAATAACGATTCCGGTGAAAGTCTTTCTCTTTAAGGTCACGATTCAACATTAATGAAAATCTAGGTCACACTCCATATCACATTTACTATGTCGATAGATATGAACTTCTATCAATACCAAAATACGCAAATCTATAGCTATAATTATATAGGCGAAACAATATATAATTATATGGATGTAATACAATAATAACCATAAAGGATGGCATTAACAGTGCAGAAGACCATACTCAAACGAGTATACAGAATAACAATCATCATCTGTATTCCAGTCATACTACTGCTTAGTACACAAGTCAATGCGGTCCCGCCTCAAATTTCTTCAACACTAAAAACCAAGGACGAAACACATCCAATTTCAATGCTCATCAACGATAATGCAATGCCACCTCGTCAAGTGCTCATCCACACTAATAATAAGATGCATATGTTAACAAATCCATTCATCGAATGGCAAACACATTTCGGGGGACAATTCGATGATGAGGGGGAAGTTGTTCAGGAAACTATTGATGGAGGATATATTATTCTTTCAAACTTTTACGCAGGCGACCCGAGCATTGTGGGGGCTCATCTAATCAAAACAGATGCTCAAGGAAATCAACAATGGGATAAAGTATACACACTTTATAATCAAACACATCCCTATGGATATTGTCTTCAGCAAACAACAGATGGAGGTTATATTATCGCCGGTGACGCGGGTGATGTTTGGCTTTTAAAAACAAATACAGCCGGAACTGTAGAGTGGAATAAAACCTATACACATACCGACATTGAAGGATATAATAGTTCTTTTGGATGGAGCGTACAACAAACCACTGATGATGGATATATCATTGTCAGTACTTTGATTATAAATTCTTCAGCGAAGACAGGGATTATTAAAACCGATTCCTTTGGTCAGATGGAATGGAATAAAACCTATGAAGATTGTATTGTATATTCAAGAATCATTCAAACAACTGATCATGGCTATGCCATAATCGGAACGTTAGGAGATAATTCTGGTATAGATATGATTCTCCTCAAGATCGACCCCCATGGCAATGAACTCTGGCGGCATATCTATGGAAAGGGTCATGAATATGGATTTGACGGCCAACAAACCGCAGATGGCGGGTACATTATGACGGGGTACACAACCACGTATGCAAAAGTCGAAGGTGATGTTTGGCTCGTGAAAACCGATAGTAATGGAAGAGAAGAATGGAACCGTAGCTTTGATCCAATCCCGCTTCCATACCCCTATGGTCAAGATGACTACGGTCGCTCTGTTCAGCAGACTGTTGACGGTGGTTATATTATCGGTGGCCATACTTGGGATTACCCGTACGGAACCAATGTCTATGCCATCAAGACTGATGTACTGGGGAAGAAACAATGGGATTTTCTTTCGGATGAACAACAATGTAGTGATCTGTGTCTTTGCATCAGACAGACTTCTGATGGTGGATACATCCTGACTGGCTCTAGTACATTGAATAGTTACGGCGGATTCGATGTCCTGCTTATGAAGTTGAAGAACGTCACCCTTCCGTCATTTGAAATCACGAACGTCACTGGTGGACTAACATTGAAATACACCATACGAAACAACGGTGACGCTCCCGCGTTAGCTGCTCGATGTAAGCTGAACTTCAGCGCAAAGACGTTTCTCTGTCCCTGGCTTGGATCATTGACACAATTTGTTGATAACTTCACTGGTCATTCAGAGGTCACCATTACACAACCTGTTATTGGATTCATCGGGCTCATCAAACCGGGCACTGTCACCATAACTATCACAGCAGACAACGCGCCAACAGAAACAATGACCCGTCCCGTGAAAGTCTTTCTCTTTAAGGTCACGATTCAACATTAATGAAAATCTAGGTCAAAATAGGATGATTGACCTATAAAAAAGAAGATGGAGGAAAAGAAGTATGAAGAGCAGGAAAAGAAATTTTAGTATAGCAACATCAATCGTGATGATACTGCTGGTTCTTACCCCTGGCTTCGCCGTAGCTGCATCACAACCAGGACACACCATGGTTCAACCCACGGACCTTAAAGATACCCAAAAAATCTGTCTCTCACCCTTGAATCTACCCGTGTATAACGATCCGACCGTGACTACAAAAAAACATATCCTCGCAACTGTTTTTGCGCCGCTAGCCCCAAATGTTGTCGCTATCACCTTCACCCTACAGAACAGCAAGCCAGCCGTACGAAAATACATCGGACTACTGATCAACAATAGTCTTCTTCACCTGATCAATCCATCCGTCCTTCTGTTTGTACGAAACGTTAACTTCACCGTTGAATTTACTATCAAGAACCAACAACGAGTGAACCGAAGTCGGTTCATGTTCTTCTCTGCTACCTTAGATCGAACAGGAAATAACACGGGAATGATCTGGACAGAAAATCATCAGTTTACGGTGACTGGATTTACCGGGTTTTTCAAATTCTTCCGCGGTCAACTCTTACGCTTGACGCCGGCTCACATGGAATTATACGGCCTCTGTGAACAAGCAACGATGATTCGGACGACCTGATGATGCATAATATTAACAGGAAAATGATGAATTGAAGTGATGGATACGTTGAAAAAAACAGTCGTAACAATCCTGGTAGCACTTCTTGTGCTGCCTCTACCTTTTTTTATATTTAATGTAAATGGACAAGGACTACCACAAAAAAGCAATCACTGTGCTGATGATCTGACACTTGGAATCAGCGGGGGATTAGGAAAATATCACCTCATCGTGATCAATAATAGAAATGAATCAGTCTCTGTGAATGCCAATGGAACATCTCATGGAATAATTTGGACAGGCTATGATCATCTTGTGAATTTTTTTGTCGCACCACATAACACAACAATCATTCCTGTACAAACTAGTGTCCCTATTTTTGGAACCATTCAAGTCACTCTGTCAGCAGCAGAGAAAACGATAACACGAAAGGGATATATTATCCTAGGTAACGTCATTTTCCGACGCACATAACTATCTCTTTTTTGGAAAAACCATATAGAGAAAAGATGTTTTACTAAAAATCTGTATTCTTAGTCATTTATTGTGAAAATAATCGTTCGCTGAAACATGTTTCCTTGTTCAAGAACAGAGATGGTTGAAATATCTTTAGTGGATCGGCCTTCATATTAAAGTCATGAGGTTTTTCGATGTAGAACAACGGATTTGATGGAACGAGGCGTTCTGGTGTGACCGTAGGGGGAACCATAGTTTTTTCACCAAGTAGAGTATCGGGAAGACGAAGATCAGCACCAAAGATTCTGACGTATTGAAGATCCATACTATTTCCTGATAGCTTAAATGAACTAACTCCCATCTGATTTGTTTTAAACTTCCATGTCCCATTTCCGCCATAGAAATAAGAACCAAACGGGTTAAAATCTCCAGTGTAATTTATAAAAATAAAAGATTTGATTTTTACAAGTGCATTATATTCTTCATTATCAGGTGTGATTACTTGAAATCGTGTTCGTTGCCAAATCGCAGACGGTGCTGAATAGAACCAGCCGAAAAACGTGTTATTCACATGGATATCTTTTTCTCCATTAAGAATAATTGATTTGTATGTTAGTGGTTGCATCGGAAAGCCGGCGCGTTTATACACTAGGTTTCCAGAGAAATCTTGATTTTCATACAGGAAGCTTCTCCCTTCCGTCGGAGTAAAAAATCGGATAGCCCCCAAGGAAGACAAATTGATAAATGCTTCAATTTTTCCCTCAGTATAAGGAAATACGATATAAATCATATAATAATCTCCAGGAGATAAAGTTCCTGGGCCAAATCCTTGTCCCGTTTTTTGTGTTGTTACTTTATGAGGACGTAACCGATTTTTCACATAGTTTCCCATTTGTAAATAGGACTCCCAATGATAGCTAAAACTCCAAATAATCTGTACGGAATCACTTAGATTGTGGAAATTTGTGAGGGTAAGCCAATCAGGTTCTCCCCAAAAAGGAAGAACGGATGATGCGTTTGGTGTACAAGAAAATATCGTATAATTAGTACTATTCAAATACATCGTCTCATTACCAGAGAATCTAACGATGTACCAGCTGCTATCTGGCTGAGTCGTTGTTCCATGGAAGAACACATTATTGCCTACTTTCTGGATTGTATACGGTTCCGTATGAGGATTGAATCGATCAGACTCGGCCGGCTCGGCTAGGAGAGATGGTAATGTACTTACCAGTAAGAAGAACGAAAAAAGAACGATAAAAATCTTGTTTTTCATCATTTTTTCCTCCTGAGAACATCCTTATTTACCGAAATAATTAAACACTATAAAATATTATACCACTATAACTATATAAATTTATAGTTGATGAGTTAATTAACTGGTCTCAGAACACTTCAAAAGGGTTGTGAACCATTGTTCTTTCTTACAAATTAACATTTGGTATTTTAATACACGATAAGAAATATTTATATGAGGCGAGAGAATAACATAATAGGATGATTTATGAAAGCGTTACAAAAAACAGGTTTGACCATCCTGGTAGCACTTCTGGTGCTGCCTCTTCCTTTTTTTATTTTAAACGTGAATGGTCAAAAACAAACTGATACTTCACACTGTGATGTTAAGATATTAAGCGGTTTTCGTTTAACGTTACAATATTATACGAACAAACCATTGAACGAATCGGTTCGTTTTGATTCCGTTTGGAAATTTTATGGTTTTTTTACCGGAAAAAAAGCGTATGACGACTTTATGGAATATTATATTCTGAAGGGCGATTGGGAAACACAGTGGCATATCCTACATGTTCTCCGTCCATTATTACTAATTAATATCACTGTTACAGCAGAAAATTTAACCTGGCAATGGGATGTTCTTGCGGTTTCACAGTACTATTTTGTCCTTGAAGGTGGACTTCAGAACACTTCATAACGCGATAATAATTTATTTTTCTGAAGAATCTAAAGAATCGATTTATTTGTCGATACGATGACGAATTTATACTTAGGAAGTAAAAAAAATTAACTAAGTAAAAATTACAAAATACATTTGATAAAATATCCTTTATATACTCAATTGGTGAAGATTGGATGATTGCTCTATAAATTATATATATTTAAACTTATATTAATGATAATTGTCTGGGAAAGATAAGGGAAAAAACCAAGTCTGGGAGGAATCATCGTAGCGGGCATATCTCCTCTGCTCACTACCATTCCCCTATGGTAAGAGAAACGTACGACCAGACCCATACCTACGACGAACATGAACCAAGAATCGTCCTCCCCCTAAGGAAAAAAAGCCTCCTGGGATCCCACCGCTTCCCCCCCATCCGCCCTATATCTGTCGTCGTATCCGATACCGACCCTGATGTCTGGTTCAGCATCAGGAGAAAACAGCCCCATAAGAACTGTATAGGTATGGTGGGATTTCCAGGAGACATCAAAATGCCTGCTTTTGAAGAAATTCTCGTATTTCCGACAAACCCATATAAAAAACCCTGTTTTTCGCATTTTGGAGGATATTCTCGATATGGGGCTTTATGTTTTCCCGCCTCATTCTAGTAATTGAGGCTAAAAAACATGAACGGAATTAAGGAACACGGCTTTGAACCCCACCTTTCATCCTTCCCCTTCGGAGAACTCCACGACATCCGAAACAGAAACCGGTTCATCTCCGAGACCATCCAGCTCCGCAAGCTTTCCTTGAAGAACCTGAATGCTTCCCAGTATCTCTCCTCCATTGAGCCCTACATTGCCTCCGAGTTGATCTCCGCTCAGAACTACACGGAAATCAAAGCCCTGGCTTCCCATTTCACGGGAGGGATCACCAGCTTCTTCGGCTTCGAGACCCGCCTGAACTCCACTGATGCCCGCGCCGATTACCTCTTCGCAGTCTCCTCCCAACGGGGAGAACGCGAGGCGCTCGCCCAGATGTTTACCAACGGGTCACTCCCAGAAGCATTCCGCTCCAAGAAAGAATGGCAAAACATTGGAAAATTCGCTGCCGCATGGGCAAACCCTTCCTCCGAGTTATACCATAAGGTCCTTGGCCTCTGGTTTGAGTTTGACACCGCTGTGCCCTCTGAGACACCGGTTCCCAGTATCTTCCTCCAAATACCATCACTCCGAATAGATACCCAGGAGGATATTCAAAAATGCAGATGGCTCACCCAAACAGCATTACCACTCCTCATTGGACAACCATTGACTGAAAAAATGGAAAAACGCTTTTTACACGCCCTCCAACAACTCCCACAGGGTTCATCAGTAATTCATGTCGCTTCGATGCTCTCTCGTTCCGTTGCAGGAGTTCGCTTAGTTATTAACCGAATACAACCAAACGAAATCATCTCTTACCTTATTTCACTGGGATGGACCGATGAGAACAACGGATTAACAACACTCATTAAGGAAATCGAAAACATCGCCTCCAGAATCGTCCTTCACATCAACATCACCGAGAACGGCGTGGACCAAAAAATCGGCTTGGAATGCGCTTACCAAAAAGACCAATACAGCCTTGAGACCCGCTGGGAAAGCTTCTTCGACTACCTGATCCAGAAGAACGCCTGCACTTCAAAGAAAAAAGTAACGCTCATGAGCTTCCTTGGTGCTGAACAAGACGATAACACCTCTGTATTTGATTTAACCTCCTACCGGGCTGCAGTACGACTTCAAAACAACGACTTCTCAGCAGCACTTGTCAGATACATCAGCCACATCAAGATCAGCTACAAACCAAACCACTCCATTGAAGCAAAAGCCTATCCAGGAATTCGACTCTTCGGAAAAAACAAAACCAACATCGAAGCGTCTTACCAATAAATATGAAAATGACACAACTCACCCAAGCAGAATCGTATCGCATGCAGATACCCATGTGCGTACGCAGATGCGAAAAACACCTTTATAGCAATGGAACCATAAAATCTAACAGGAGGACACTGTCTAGTGAACAGATATCTTAACCATGGGACATCATTCGAAATAGCTGGTTCAGCACGAGAAATAGAGTTAGAAAATAAGCTCTTTTCTCCGGAGTATCAAGTTCACCAAGAAGAACAAACCAGGATGTTCAAACATCTCCCCTTAAAAAGCATTCTGGCAAGTAATTATTTATCAAAAGCAGAACCCTATCTATCGCAATTAATTTCATCTCAAAATTTTAAAGAAATTATCACACTCGCCCATCATTTCCCTGGGAATCTAACAAGTTTTTTAGGATTCGAATGTCGTCTAGGAGATACAAATACACGTTCAGATTGGGCATTCGCAATTTCAGGACGAGGAGGAGATCGTCAGGTACTGGCAAATCTTTTCGAAAATGGAAATTTACCAGCAGATTTTTCACTCAAACCAGAATGGCAACACATTACTGATTTTGCAAAAGCATGGGTTGATCCAAATTCTATATTAAGAGATAAAATACAGTGTTTTTGGTTAGAGTTCGATATGCCTGATCCCTTACCTGAGATACTGATTCCTAGCGTATTTTTCGGACCTGAAAAAATATCACAAAATACCCTTACAAATAATGTTTCTCAATATAAATGGCTTATCAATACAGCACTTCCTCTGTTAAAGGGAAAAAATCTTTCAAAACAAATGGAACATCAGTTGTTACATTGTATTCGACGATTGCCATCAAATGCATCCATACAGTTCGTGGGCGTCATGCTCTCCCGTTTTGCGAACGGGGTACGTCTTTATATTAAAAAATTACAGCCTCAACAAATAATACCCTATCTTAACTCATTAGGATGGATAGATGAGACAGGAGAGCTTGCAACGCTCATTAAAGAACTGGAGGACAAAGCCGATCGATTTGTTATCGGTTTTGATGTCGACGTCGATGGTATTGGTCCTAAAATAGGAATAGAGTGTTCCTTTATCTCCAACCGATTCAACCATGAAATACGATGGAGGAAACTTTTAAATTATTTAGTTAAAAAAGGAATATGCCTCCCGGAAAAACGAGATGCACTACTTATGTATTCTGGCATAGAAAACGACGAACATTTTTCAGGAGGAATAATGAAGCCGATTCCATCAGCATCAAATCATATTGATGATCTCCTTTCAAGTGCTCTTATTCGATATATTAGCCATATAAAAATTATATACCAGAATGGACAGTCCTTAGAAGCAAAAGCATACCCAGCAGTACGACTTTTTAATTCTACTGACGAACCAATTACAGAATAATCTCTTGTTGTACTGAAATTATCCTTGAGAAAGATTAATTGATATGAAGTAAATTACATACAGAAGAGCAGATATTATGAAATTTGCCACCATTGGTCATCTCCTTGATACAGATACTATTGGCATGTTTCCTAAAAACTGGGTGAAAGGAAACTTGATTATTTCCCCAGAGATGAATATCAATGGAACAAAAGGATACTTGACCGGCATTACTCTAACTGCAAAACAAATGATGAGTTTGCCGGTTGAAAAAGTTCGGAAAACTATCCTTGACGCTGCCGTGTTTGTCCAAGATGAACTTGATGTTAATCTTATACAGCTTGGTGCATTGACAACATCGGTGACAAGTGGTGGTGAATGGGTTGTTGAACAAAAAGAATACAAAGGATTTGTTAATCATGGCGACAGCTATACGGCAGCAATCACCTGCCAAGCAGTCCAAAAAGCACTTAAGATGTTTGGGAGGAAACCCTCAGATCAAGTTATTTCCATAGTCGGTGCTTATGGAGTGATTGGTGAGGTTGCCTCAAAAATCCTTGTTCCCCAGTTTGCTCATTCCATCTTGATTGGAAGACGGGAGGATAAACTCAAGGAACTTGCAGAAAAGCTCGAAGGTGATTTTGAGACATCCATTGATCTTGTGACAAAAGATGCTGACATCGTTGTTACTGCAACTAGCCATCCGACTGCATTACTCAATTCGGAGCATCTTAAGAAAAATGCGATTATTGTTGATGTCTCTCAACCTCCGAATCTATCAGCTGATGTTTGTCAAAAACGGCCTGACATCTATCGGATTGATGGAGGTTATGTTGATTTTCCTGCGAAGATACCTATCCCCGGAATGCCTACGGGTAAAAACTTTGCTTGTATAGTTGAAGTAATCATGCAAGCAATAGAAAATGAACAGAAAAATCATGTTGGATCAATCGATATCAACCATTTACGAAAAACAGAGCAATGGGGAGAAAAATATGGATTCACCTTGAATGAATTAACAAATTTTGGTAAGAAAGTCAAAATATAAGGAAAAAAGATATGGTAAAAAAGGGATCAGAACAACACGTCAATAGCGATTACGAAATAATGATTGTCGGCGGGGGACCCGCTGGTATTTCAACATGGTTACATCTACAAAAACATAATCCAGATCTTGCTGCAAAATGTGTTTTAATAGAAAAAGCAAAATATCCTCGAGAAAAACTCTGCGGGGGGGCACTTCACAAATGGATGACTACTAAAATACTTAATAACTTGAATATCCAAGTCACCATTCCTTCTGTTTCGATTGATACAATAGAAATACATTTTGGATCAGATATCTATAAATATCAAGAAAATAATTTTTTTAGAATTATACGACGAATCGAGTTTGATAATCTCTTAGCAAAAACCGCTATTAAGCGAGGTCTTCAACTGCATGAAAACGAACAGTTTCTTGACATGAATCGATGTAACAATAAGCTATTAATAAAAACAAACAAAGGAATCTATAATGTGAAAGTCCTTGTTGGTGCAGATGGAGCACTAAGCTTAGTACGACGTAAAATGAACATGTCGATACAACCTCATTTCGCTGCTACTATTGAAATATTTTCTCCTCTAAATCCAACTTATGACCCCGAATTTTCTAAAAAGACTGCTGTACTCGATTTTTCTGCAGTGAACCAAGGATTACAAGGATATGTCTGGCATTTCCCTTGTTTGTATGACGACAAACCAATTATGAATCATGGAATTTGTGATACACGAATTATTCCTGATACAACCCGTCCAGATATGAAAAAAATTTTTAAAGAAGAATTAACTAAACGACATATCACTCGTGAAATAAAATCGTGGTCTGGACACCCAATAACCTATCTCCCAGATGGCGGATCTCTGTCCCAACCGAACATACTTCTTGTTGGAGACGCAGCAGGCATAGAACCATTGTTATGCGGGGGAATTCATCTTGCATTAGCTTATGGTGAAGTTGCAGCAACAACGATTTCAAATTCGTTTCAGAACAATGATTTTTCCCTAATAGAATATACTCAGATAATACAAAATCATTACCTTGGAAAATATATCCAAAAATTTACTGCTGCTGCTAAATATATCTATACTGAAAAAACAAAAATTCTAGATACATTCGCAAAAATCATGGCATATAAAAAATAACTTTGATACTTATAAAATTAGTAAACGCTGTTTATTTTCCGTTATTACGTCCAAATACCGCACCATTGAAAGACATATTTGCATAGGACATATCTTTAATTGGTGAATAGGTTCCTTCCCCTGCACAATAAATAGCTAAGAAAGGTTTTTCCTTGAAATAGTTTAACATTTCAGTTCGAAATATATTTGTTTTATATCCAAAAGTCGCCATGATAGTCATACAAATTGGAAATAATCCAAATTCCGGTTTTATATCATTATAACAGTTTAAATTCTCTTTAATAGCATTGACTAAATTTTTCCCACTAACAGTAAGAATAGATACTTCACCCTTATCGATTATACAAGGAGTAATTATTGAATCTTTTAAAATACCCGGCATTACAACCGGCGATTCTTTCCCATTTCTTTCAACAGAAATGGGATAGTACGGAATTATATTAAAAAGTGTTTTTTCTTTTAGATAACCCTTAGGCCAATTTAAAAGTCTTAATAATTCGGGAAAAGCCGGTTTATTATTGATTTCATGAATGAAGTGTTTATTTCTACTTAATCTTGTTATTTCAAATTTGATATTTGTTTTTTTCATCCCATGTGTTGTACAAACATTAATATCCAAATCTGTTGAAATTCCGAGATTTACAACAGCATTAGTTAAAAATTTATTACTAAAAAATTGATAATTGCTAATTCCTTTATAATCATCTACTGAAGCACCGAGCACCATATTAAATTCTGGGAATTTTTTTGTAAATTCTTCTAAAATTTCATCTTCTCTACCTAGTCCCTTCTGAAGAATATATTGAGAAACTCCAAAAGCTAAAGTGACAAATTTGCTTATAGTCCCTGAATCAACTACTTTTTTATATCCCTGGCCGGGTATTTTCATGAGTTCTGGCCCAGAAACAAAATTTAAAAGAAATTTATTTTTATATTTTGATGATTCAAATCCTTTTTTAATCATTAAAACACTTTGCTCTACCGCTTTTTGAGGATTTCTTTTTGTGTTCATACCGTATCCGGTGCAAACATCAAAATCTGAATATGACACAGCCAAAGCCGTGGCTCCTCGTGAATAACAACCGTAATTATTCATGAATCCTGCAACAGTTCCCCCAACCAACGGCGTCCCTTTCGGCAGCACATCCCACACGCCATTGAGTAACTCCTGAAACCCCCCGTACTTCTCATAATGAATCGTCGAAAACAACAAAAAGAAACTCGGCGGTCCCTTTAACTGTCGTATCGCTGTTTCCGCCACCTCACGACCGGCTTGCCTGGCATCCCATTTCCGGCTCATCCCAACCGCGGCTTCAACCGAGGGACGTGATAAAGTGCCTTGCTTTTCTAGCGTATGCGTTGCAGTGGGACATTCTTCCGTAACCTGGGTCTCAAACACCGTGTCTTGCATAGACAAATCCTTTTTTGCCAGACTGTATCACTCTCTCAAGGACCACATCGCATCCAGAGAGACGATGACTGCTGGCGTGTGCATCCATTCCTTCTTACTATTCCATACATCTGAGTATTGTTTTTAAAGCTTTAGCCTTTCTTCGTCAAATCAGAAGAAAGCAGCCATTACGAATCTTTTCACTATGAATGAATAAAAATTTATTATTTTGTTCAGTATCAATGAACAATATTGGCACTCTGTTCTCCATTAATAGTATTACAAAAGCCTTCAACCTACACTAAGTTATCTCTGTCATATGTTCTAAACTATGAACCACAATTCATATAATATATTATTATATGAAGTACGATAAAATGTTATTCCTTACTTCTCTTGAGGAAAAAATGCCGACCGTTGATGATTTTGGTCTAACAAACCAAATAAAAGGCTTAAAGTTTGGTCTGACAGACCAAATGTTTATAAACATCTGAGTAATAACTTATGTCATGGACCGAGAAAACCTCAAACAAATCCTGATAGAACAGCACCGAACCAAAAACCTCACCCACCTCATACCACGAGAACTTCTCACCACTATAAAAGGCTTCCAAAAAACACCGTTCATCATCATTATCTCAGGCATCAGAAGATCAGGAAAATCAACGCTATTGCACCAGATGAAAACAGATTTCCTCCACGAGAGCTACTACGTCAATTTCGACGATGAACGCTTCCTCAACTTCACCGTAGAGGACTTCCAGGCACTCCATGAAACACTCATCGAGCTCTTCGGAAACAAAAACACGTTCCTTTTCGACGAAATACAAAACATCCCGGGATGGGAACGATTTGTACGACGACTCCAGGACACCGGTAAAAAAATCATTGTCACCGGCTCAAACGCAAGCATGTTAAGCAGAGAACTCGGAACACACCTCACCGGACGAAACATCCCCTTTTCACTCTACCCCTTCTCCTTTAACGAATACCTTCTCTTCAAGAACCACGCACCCAAATCACGAACGACACTAACAACAGAACAAAAAAGCATGCTGAAAAAACTGTTCAACGACTATCTACAGAAAGGAGGATTCCCTGAATACCTCCAGACAGAAAAAGAAGAATACCTAAAAGCAGTGTACGAAAACATCCTGTACCGCGACATCATCACACGTTACAATCTTTCCAACGAAAAAACAATCAAAGAAGTGGTCTCATACGCAGTCAGCAACATCGGGAAAGAAATCAGCTTCAACAATCTCCGCAAACTCACTGGGCTAACAAGCGCGACAACAATACGTGAATATTTCGAATACCTAGAAAATAGCTATCTAACCTTCCTCATACCACGATATAGCCCCTCGTTAAAAAAACAAATCTACTCAAACAAAAAAGTCTATTTTATCGACACTGCAATGGCAAAAATACTTGGATTCAGAACAAGCGACGACTTGGAGAGAATGCTTGAAAACATCGTATTTTTACATCTCAAACAGAACAACAAAGAAATCTACTTTCATAAAGAAAAATACGAATGCGACTTTGTAATAAAGAAAGGAAACACTATAGTTGAGGCCCTACAAGTAACCTCCAATCTCCAGGAAAATAAAGACAGAGAACTAAATGGATTACTCGAAGCTCTACAAACCTATAAATTAAAGCAAGGACTGATTCTTACGACAGATCAAGAAGGAGAAATCATAGAAAATAAGAAAAAAATCATTTTAAAACCAGTATGGAAATGGCTCCTTGAAACAATATAAAAAAATATCCTTACTTCTTAGCTCACCACTTTTTCAGGCCCCGCCATGATCTGCAGAATCTCTCGACGAGCATTCTCCAGCTCTACCTCAAGCAACCCTTTATTCGCAAGTGCAGGAACAATAGCGACTAACGCATTCTCCGTATCAGGAAACACGTAGAACAACACCTCATAGTCCTGCAGCCGGAACTCCATCTCACCAAGACCAATCTGAGAATACGCACCAATCACACCGAACACATCATCCATAGCACGATGAATACTATCCCAGATGTTATTCACCTCAGGCTTGAACCCCTC
>Ga0209777_10004570_pt1 | contig 16280 bp, 13 predicted proteins | sample FrelakmetHBP12HB_FD_187147 | JGI IMG/M metagenome (GOLD analysis project Ga0209777, IMG submission 187147) | Freshwater lake sediment microbial communities from the University of Notre Dame, USA, for methane emissions studies -HBP12 HB (SPAdes)... | ecosystem: Environmental > Aquatic >...
ATGATAACAGCGGCATCACGTTAACGCTGGTTATCGTGGGTATCCTCGTGGGAGTGCTGAATATCACCGGTAAGGAAGTGCTTCCACTGCTCATCGCTGCCATCGCCTTGATCGTAGTAGGCCTCACAAAAGGTTTTGCTCCTCTGGATGACCTGGGTGGAGAAGCAGGTACCAAACTCAATGACATCGTAGCCTACATAGCGATCTTCGTAACCCCGGCGGCGATCATCAGTGCGGTTCGTGCCATCTGGGCAGTAGCGCGCCCTGGCTAAAATAGACTTAGATGGAGATGACCCGGTTTCACCCCTTAAGGGCAGGCTGGGTCATCGTATTTTAATGTGCAGGCCGTTGACAGCATGCTCTTCGAGCGAATAGAATGCTTAAAGTAGAATCAACATCCAATAACTCACTAGAAAGGCATTAATGGGCTTATTTCACAAGTTGGGCCTCGCGATCGCCTTAATCAGCCTGATAGCGCTGCTCCTGCCCTTTTCAGTCGCGAGAGCTGATGAGGCAGTTGCTTTCCCCGATCCCCATCTCCAGGCAAGGATTCGTGAAGCAATAGGGAAGCCTACTGGTGACATCTACGGGTCTGATCTCAAAGGACTTAACACGCTCAACGCCAACTCCGCAGGCATCGCCAACCTCACCGGCCTGGAATATTGCACTGGCCTGACATACCTCTCACTAGCGTATAACGAGATAAGCAACATCTCCCAACTCTCCACGCTCACCAGTCTGAACTACCTAAACCTTCATGTAAACCAGATAAGCGACATCTCACCACTTTCCAAATTGACCGGCTTGACCCAGCTCTCCCTCGCGCAGAACGAAATAAGCGATATATCCGTTCTATCCGGCTTAACCAAGCTGACCGCTCTCTACATTTCGGAGAACCAGATAAGCGACCTGTCACCATTATCCAAGCTCACCGGGCTGACCGAACTTCAAATTCAGAATAACCAGATAAGCGACCTATCTCCCCTATCCCAACTGACCAGTCTAAGCAAGCTATACTTCTGGAGGAACCAGGTAAGCGACCTATCACCTCTATCCAATCTCACCGGGCTGACCGACTTGCAGCTCGGATATAATCAGGTCAGCGACCTGTCTCCTTTATCCAAACTCACTAAATTGGCCGACCTCCAGATGGGGGGGAATGGGCTAAGCGACATATCTCCTCTGTCCAATCTCACCAGCCTGGACCATCTTTACCTCTGGAGTAACCAGATAAGCGATATCTCTGCACTCTCCAAACTCACGAAGCTGACCTACCTTTCCCTCTGGAGAAACCAGATAAGCGACATATCTCCACTGGTAGAGAATAGCGGGCTTGGACAGGGCGATACCGTGGATTTGGTAGAGAATCCCCTGGACACAAACTCAGTGAATGTCTACATCCCTCAGCTTCAGCAGAGAGGAGTCAATCTGGGATGGGGGACTACGCACCCCACCGCCCCAACACCTACGCCCAAACCTACACCTACACCCAACCCTACGCCACTAACCACACCGCCCGAACTGACTCCTGCACCATCAACACCTTCACCATCGCCATCACCGACTCCTATACCCGAGAAGAAAGAAACACCTTTCAATATATGGGTTATCATCGGACCTGTGCTGGGAGTCCTGGCAGCAGGCGGCGCAGCATACTACATACTCAGGAAACGAAGGTGAAATCTTCGGGGCATTCCCGTGGTCTGCTTCGGCCTACTTTGCGCTGACGCCCGGCGACCTTACCAGCAAGAGCGGAGTATTCCCTCCATTCAGGACTTTGTCGGCTGTGCTTCCCAAGGCCCAACGTGTGACTCCGGACCAGCCGTGTGTCGACATAGCCACCAAATCGGCGTGCACTTCATCGGCCAGCTTGATAATCTCATGCCCTGTATTGCCAACCTTCACCTCAAATTTCACTTTGATGTGCTTGTCTTTAAGGGCATTGGCTACCTTCTCCAGGTAACTCCCGGCATCCGCCTTCAAAAGCTCCACCTCGGCCTGGGTGTAGGGGAGCTGGGCGGTCTCACCCGGGATAGCATAAACAGGGGAAGCCGGCGGCACCACATGGAGCAGCGTAAGCTCTCCCTTGATCCTGGAGCCCAGCTCCTCGACATAGGGAATTACCGCTTCGCTTTCTTTGGAGCCATCCAGCGGAACCAGTATCTTGCTCATCATGCCTTTCTCAAGCTCATGGTGATGGATGCCCTTGGCCCTGATGAGCGCCACCGGCCGCTTGGTAGCCCTCACCACCTTATCTGCCACGCTTCCCAGGACCCAGCGCCTGATGCCGGACCAGCCATGCGTGGCAATAACAATCAGGTCAATACCCTGCTCGTCGGCAAAGTCTACGATCTGCTCGGCAGGGTGGCCATCCAGAATCGCCGACCTCACCGTGATCGCTTTATCACCTGACTTCTCAAGATACTTCTTAGCGCCACGCTTTGTGGCTGCAACCATCTTCTCGATGTACAGCTGGTGCATGTGGTGATATTGCTCCTGCGCCGACTCACAAACGTGCACCAAAACAACTTCAGAGCCCAATCTTCCGGCCAGCTCTTCGGCGTAAGGCAAAGCGACCTCAGCCAATTCAGAACCATCCAAAGGAACAAGTATTTTCTCGTACATCGCTGACCTCCTATTCATGATTTTGTTCTTTCGCCTTACAAGATACCCATTAGATCCAGGAAATCTTAACCTCGCCCTCCAGCGCCCTAAATTCCTTATCGCCCGTTACAACCTCACCTTTACGCAGCTTCGCCAGAGCAGCAACAAAGCAATCAGCGTATGAAATCTTATTTATAGCTTTAAAGCGAGCGGCTTCCCTGGCGAGTTGCATATCAACGTCGACTATCTCTATAGGCAAGGTCTGAATTATTTTCTCCACTTCGTTAACTTTCTTTTCACCGAACTCGCGCAAAACAATGTAATACACCTCGCCGAAATTTACTGAGGTCATGAGCAAGTCACTATCTTCTTCCAATGCTGTGACGAACAGTGATTTAACCTTTTCAAAGCCAGGCTCTCTTTCAAGAAACACCAAGAGACCATGAGTATCGAGGACTTTTATCATCACTCAAACCTCTCTTTTCTTGTCTCTGGCACGCTCTTCCAGCAGAGCCTTGGATAATTTCCCCCTGGTTTGTAAGACCCCGGCTATTTTCTCAAGATAGGCAGGAGTGACAGGTTTGAGGATTAACTCGTCCCCTTTTTCTTCGATATACAGCCTGGTGCCTTTTCTGATGTTGAGCTTTCGGCGAATCTTCGCAGGTATCACAACCTGTCCCTTTGTGGTTACCACTGTAGTAGGCATATTTCATCACCTCTTGCGGAGTATACCACGCACCAAATGGTATGTCAAATTAAGTTTGTCTTACCTAAAATTTAAAGTAGCACAAATGAGGACGGTGATTCAATCTGCAAAGCATTGTGGCAAGACAAAAACCTCTACCCTTCCTTCGCCTTGCGCTGGAGCTCATAGAGCTTAGTGATAGCCTCCAGAGGAGTCATCGAGGATATGTCCAGCTTGAGGATTTCGTCCGTTACCGGGGATTTCTGTCCGAATAAAGTAAGCTGCTCCCGGGAAGCCTTTTGCCTGGAACGAGGTTGAACTCCGGGCACAACCTTCACATCGCCATTACTCTCAAGCTCAGACAGGACCTCCTCGGCACGGTGCACCACCGCCTTGGGCAGGCCGGCTAGCTGCGCGACATGGATGCCATAGCTCTTGTCAGCGCCTCCAGGGATTATCTTGCGCAGGAAGACTACCTTGCCGCCTTCCTCCGACACAGCGATGCTGTAGTTCCTGACGCGGGGCAAAAAGTTAGCCAGCTCCACCAGCTCGTGATAGTGAGTTGCAAACAGCGTCTTGGCGCCAAGCCTGGGGTGGTTATGGATGTACTCGGCCACGGCCTGGGCGATGGAAAGGCCATCATAGGTCGAGGTGCCGCGTCCGATTTCGTCGAGTATAATCAGCGACTTCGAGGTGGCGTTGTTAAGTATATTGGCGGTCTCCACCATCTCAATCATGAAGGTGGACTGGCCGGTGACCAGGTCATCCTGAAGGCCGACGCGGGTGAAGATACGGTCCACCAGCCCGATGGTGGCCGAGTCAGCGGGAACGAAGCTGCCGATCTGGGCCAGGAGCACGATGAGCGCTACCTGGCGGAGATAGGTGGATTTCCCCGCCATGTTGGGGCCGGTGAGGATGATGAGCTGGGCGTCCTGATTGGAAAGATAGGTGTCGTTGGGGACGAAGCGTTCGTCAACCAGAGCCCGTTCCACCACGGGGTGGCGTCCATTGACAATCGTTATCGAGTCATCGGTGGTCAGCCTGGGACAGACGTAGCCATGCCTCACTGCTACCTCGGCAAAGGCGGAAAGAACGTCTATCTGAGCCAGAGCAGCGGCGACGGCCAGGATACGCTCGCCGCAATCCCCCACCTGGCGGCAGACCTGGCGGAAGATAGAGCTCTCCAGCTCAGCGATCCTGGTCTCAGCGTTGAGAATGAGTGACTCGTACTCTTTGAGCTGCGGAGTGAAATAGCGCTCTCCATTTGTCAGAGTCTGCTTGCGAATATAGTCCTGGGGCACCCGGCTCAGGTGAGGCGAGGTGACCTCGATGTAGTAGCCGAACACCCTGTTGTAGCCTACCTTGAGCGATTTTATCCCCGTCCTATCGCGTTCGGTGCGCTCCAGGTCGGCCAGATATTTGCGGGCATTGGATGAAGCAGAGCGAAGCTCGTCCAACTCGGTGGAGAAGCCGCCCTTTATCACATTGCCTTCACTTACTATAGGCGGAGGGTCATCCACGATAGCACTGGATATTAACGAGACCACATCTTCGCAGGGCTTGAGCTCGGAGGATAGCCACTCCAGGGCTGTATCGGCACTTAGTATCGCCTTCAACTGAGGCAACTGCTCCAGGCTGCGGCGCAGCGAGCCCAGCTCGCGCGGGGTGGCGATTCCTGCCCTCACGCGGTTGATCAAACGCTCCACGTCGCTGAGCTTGCTGAGGAGGCTAATTATCTCTGCACGCTGAGGCGCCAGAAAGCAGGACACAGCCTGCTGCCTGCGCTCGAGCTGCTTTATGTCGAGGAGGGGCTGCCCCAGCCATTTCTTGAGCAGTCGCCCGCCCATCGGCGTTTTGGTCAAATCGATGACGGAGAGCAGCGAGCCGGCGGTCAGCCCCAGGCGGCTGCTCTGAAACAGCTCCAGATTGCGGCGCGTCGGAGAGTCCAAAGTCATGAAGGACTCGGTGGAATAGGTGCTCAGGCTGTTTATCTGGCCCAGCACACCCTTCTGGGTCTGCTCCAGATAATGGATGATGGAGCCCGCCGCCCTGATCGCCAGCGGCAGTTGGGCACAGCCATAGCCTTCGAGGGTGGATGCCTCGAATGTGGTGAGCAATGTTTGCTGCGCCGTATCCAGTTCAAACCACCGGTCATCGAGCGGGGTCACCGGAAATGAGAGGGATGGAGGAGGAGGCTGCGAGCTGTGAGGCAGGAGCAGCTCAGAGGGGCGGAGACGCTCCAATTCGAGCTGAGCTTTCCCAGCAGGAAGCTGAGTAGTAGCGAACTCGCTTGTAGTTATGTCAATATATGCTATCCCCACCTCGTCACCTTCAGCGACCACAGAGGCGAGGTAGTTATTCGCCCTGGTCTCGAGCAGGTTGGGCTCGGTGACCGTGCCCGGGGTCACCACCCGCACCACCTCCCGCTCCACTATGCCGCGGCCGGGCCTGGGTTCGCTCATCTGCTCGCAGATAGCCACCTTATAGCCCTTGTTGATGAGCTTGGACAGATAGTTGTCCAGGGCATGGTGGGGTATCCCTGCCATGGGGTAGCGCTGCCCCTTGCCCATCTCCCTGGAGGTGAGCGTAATCTCAAGCTCTCGGGAGACCAGCCTGGCATCTTCGTCGAAAGTCTCGTAGAAATCGCCCAGGCGGAAGAAGACGATAGCCTGAGGATAGCTTCTTTTGATTTTGAGATACTGGCTTCGAACTGGTGTCATTTTCGATTTCTGCCTTGTAGGGGCAATTCATGAATTGCCCCTACAACTGCTCCAAGCCTACCTAACAAGTAATCCGGCAGCCCCATTTTACAAGAATAGCGTTTATAAGGGAAGGCGATAGCCTGGAAACAAGTAGGGGCACGGCATGCCGTGCCCCTAACGTAAATCCCCTTACCCCCTTTAAAAAAGGGGGATTGAATTCGTCGCCACTTCCGTGGCGACGCTATATTATTTACCTTTCAGGTAGGCGTCCATGGAGGCCACCGCTCTCTTGGCGGCGCCCATGGCGCTGATCACGGTGGCTGAGCCGGTAACCACGTCGCCCCCTGCCCAGACACCGGTCTTGGTGGTCTTGCCTGTCGCTTCTTCGGTGACAACCGTGCCCTTTTTGGTGGTATCCAGCCCTTTGGTGGTGGTGGGCACTAAAGGATTAGGCGTAGTGCCCAGCGCCACGACCACTGTGTCAACATCCATCTTGAACTCGCTGCCCTTCTTGACCACAGGGCTGCGGCGGCCGCTGGCATCGGGCTCGCCAAGCTCCATCTCCACGCACTCCATAGTCTTGACCCAGCCCTTGTCATCGCCATAGAACTTCTCGGGGTTGGTGAGGAACTTGAAGATTACGCCTTCTTCCTCTGCGTTTTCGACCTCCTCACGCCGTGCCGGCATCTCGGTGCGGCTGCGCCGATACACAATATAGACCTCCTCGGCGCCAAGCCGGACGGAGCATCTGGCAGCGTCCATAGCCACGTTGCCGCCGCCGATGACCGCCACCCTCTTACCCACCCTGAGCGGCGTATCATACTCGGGGAAAAGGTAGGCTTTCATCAAATTTACCCGGGTCAGGTACTCGTTAGAGGAGTAGATACCGTTGTAGTTCTCGCCGGGGATGTGCAGGAACATGGGCAAGCCAGCGCCGGTGCCCAGAAATACAGCGTCATACCCGTCCGCAAGAATCTCGTCAACTGTGGCTATCTTGCCTATCACCGAGTCCAGCTTGACGTCAACGCCCAGCGACTTAACGTAGTCTACCTCAGCCTGGACAATATGCTTGGGCATCCTGAACTCGGGGATGCCATACATCAACACCCCGCCGGCGACATGCAAGGCCTCACGGATAGTGACCTTATGACCGCGCTTGGCCAGGTCAGCGGCTGCGGTGAGACCCGCCGGGCCGGAACCAACTACCATCACCTTCTTGCCGGTGGGCGGAGCGATCTCCGGTTTCGGCTTCGAGGTGGCGGGCTGGGCAAGCTCCCAGTCAGCAACATAGCGCTCGAGGCGTCCGATGGCGATGGGAGCGCCTTTCTTGGCCAGGGTGCAGACCTCTTCGCACTGAGTTTCCTGGGGGCAGACCCGTCCGCAGATTCCTGGCAGGGCGTTCTTGCCTTTGAGTGCCTTCACCGCCTCGGGCATTTTGTTATCGCGCAACGCCAGAATGAATTCCGGTATGTCCACGCCCACAGGGCAGCCCGCGGTGCAGGGGCGCTTCTTACACTGAATGCAGCGGCTGGCTTCATACAGCGCATTCTCAGCCTGGTATCCCAGGGCAACTTCGTTGAAATTCTTAGCCCTCACCTTGGGCTCCTGCTTGGGCATGCCAACTCTATTCAGGTTCAACTTTTCCGGCATAGGTCTTTACCTCCTATCACAGCTACAACTCTGCTTCCAGAGCTCGAGTGAGCGCTTTTCTTCATCGAGATAGGTACGCTGCCGAGACATAAGCTCGTCCCAGTCAACCTTATGGGCATCGAAATCCGGACCATCGACACAGGTGAACTTGGTGACGCCGCCGATAGACACGCGGCAGACGCCGCACATGCCGGTGCCGTCGACCATGATGGGGTTGAGGCTGACGATGGTCTTCACCCCGAACGGCTTGGTGGTCAGAGAGGAGAATTTCATCATGACCGTGGGTCCGATGGCGACCACCAGGCCGACCTTCTCCTTGCCGCTCTCAAGCAGTTCCTTCAAAGGAATGGTAACCACACCCTTGCGTCCGTAGGTGCCATCATCGCTGGTCACTATCAATTCATCGCTGAACTGGCGCAGGCGGTCCTCCCAGAACACCAGGTTCTTGCTGCGGAAACCCATTATGGAGATAACCTTATTCCCCGCCTCTTTCATGGCGCGGGCAATGGGAACGATGGTGGCAATGGCGAAGCCGCCGGCAACGCAGACCACTGTGCCATACTTGTCGATATGCGTGGGCAGTCCCAGGGGGCCGGCGAAATTGGCGATAGACTCGCCAGCCTTGATAGTAGCCATCTTGCGTGTCGTCTTGCCCACCTCCATAAAGACGACTGTGACAGTGCCCTTCTGCCGATTCCAATCGGCTATGGTCAGCGGGATGCGCTCACCCTTGTCATCCACCCTGATTACAACGAATTGCCCCGCCTGCGCCTTCTTAGCGACATCCGGGGCCATTACCTCGAAAAGATGGATTTCAGGGGTAAGATCCTCCCTGGTCACGATTTGGTACATTTTACCTCCAATAAATTAAGACACTAGGTGGCAGGGCTCGTTGGAATAATGAGGATAACACCATCAACATCCCATACTTGAGATTCATGGGAAATTGACAGATAAGATGAGTCCAGCCCCCGCGCTATAATTTTACATTCATTCAGGGAAAATGACAAGAGGATGTGCTCGTCCATATGATTAGTGACACCTGACCTCCTCTCCGTGGTTTTTGTTCCATTGTTCCAGGAATTTCAAGGGTGTCAGGTATCCCAGTGCCTGATGAGGTCTCACCGTATTATATATCCTCTCCCAATTTATTAGCTCGGCCCTTAGTTCAGGAAGATCGAATGAGCTTTCTGTAACCTCATAGAATTACTCAGCATGGGTCTTGTGAGCCCGTTCCACATGCCCATTTAACTTGGGTGATCTGGGTGGCAAAACGAAGAGCTTGATATTTCGCCTTTGACACTCCTCCTCAAAGACTGCTTCGAACTCCGAGCCACCGTCTACCTGGATAGCTCTTACGGTAAAGGGCATCCTCTGCTCTAGTTTGTTCAGAAAGTTGGCAGCAGCGCTAGCAGTAGCCCGACTGCAGACATCTATCGTATCCCAACGGGAGATTACGTCCCTGGCAGTGAAATGCTTAAGCACTACCCCAGGCAAAGGTCTAATATCCAGAGTATCAAGTTGAATCAGGTCCCCTGGCCTACTGATCTCATACCCTTTGGGCTTACGCACTGCGTAGGGCCGTCTAATACCCCGTCTATGAGCAAATACATGGTTCTTGATAGGCTCATGCAGCACACCTCTGTCTTTAAGACGTCCAATGATCCTTCCCACCATGGAAGTGGATACCAGACAGCCTTGCTCGCGAAGTAGCGCTACCAACTTGTCTTTACCCCAGCGAGGATATTCCTCCCTCAGTTTAAGCACTGCCGCTACCAGTTCCGGAGAAGCTGTGGGCTGACGCAGGTGTTTGGGGCGATGTGAGCGGTCCTCCAGGTTCTCTAGGTGGTGGGGATTGAAGCGCCGCTTCCACCGATAGAAGGTCTGGGGACTGATTCCAAAGTAGCGACAGGTGAGCCGAGCGTTGCTGCTGTGGGAGCGATAGTAGTCAAACCATTTTAACCTCTGCCTGGCTTGTTTGGACAGCTCTACCGGAATGCTCGCCAGGCCAGTGGCACGCGGTATTGTGCAGCCGTAGAGATTCATAGTGCAGCCATTATACTGCCCTCTCATGCTTTATGAAGTGTCACCTATCTATCTGGACGAGCACAGAGGAAATACCCGAGAGCGTTTCACAGTGTGCGAATTTGACTTGAATATACTCGGGAGCTATAATGCTTTTCGAGCGGGCCTCATTCACGATTTGGTGCAAAGTACCCCCGCTGGCTAGAGGGTGCATCGCAGATTTAACAGCAATCTCCTAGGGTACTTGGCGAACGACCGCCAAGTTTTTTGTGTATTTGACCGGAGAGGCAAACGAGGGACTGAAGGGAACCAGTGGTAACGGAGACCGATGTACGAAATCAGACACGAGATATAATCGCTCCCTTAAAGGGACGCCGGATTGTGCTGATACCGGCCATGCAGGCGGTGCAGCAGAAGCTGGGCTATCTGCCTCCGGAGGCGATGGAGGAGATAGGGGAATTTGCAGGCGTCTCCACCAATGTGGTCTACGGAGTGGCTACCTTTTATGCTCAGTTCAGGACAAAGCCAGTGGGTAAAAAGAGGGTCGCGGTATGTCGGGGCAACGCCTGCAATGTGCGCGGGTCGGAGCGTATTTTGGAGACCATCGAGCGAGCCTTGAATTTGAAAGTGGATGAAACGACTCCGGACCGCGAGTACAGTCTGGAAACGGTGGCCTGCCTGGGAGCCTGCGCACTGGCGCCGGCCATGAAAATAAACGAGGAGACTCTCGGCAAGCTGACCACAAAGGCTGTCGAAGACCTCTTCCCCAAGAAAGCTAAGCAGGAAGGAAAACCTGAGAAATAATGGCTCAGTCTAATACCAAGCATCAAATTCTAGTCTGCCAAGGGACCGGATGCGAGTCCTCAAAATCCGCCAGGATAAACCAGGCGCTGGCCGAGGAAATCAAGCGCTCGGGTTTATATGATAGCGTTCAAATAAAGACTACAGGGTGTCATGGCTTCTGTCAGCAGGGCCCCATCGTTGTTATCGAGCCCGAGGGCATCTTCTACACCGGAGTCAAGATAGAGGATGCGCCAGAGGTGGTGAAGTCCTACTTCGTGGAGAACAAGCCGCTGGAGAGGCTGCTTTACCACGACCCCTCTACCAATAAAGCCATACCTCTGTACAAGGATATACAGTTCTACAGCCAGCAACATCGCCTCATCCTGCGCAATTGCGGCGAGATCAACCCCGAGGAAATCGAAGATTATCTGGCCAGAGGCGGCTATACGGCTTTGAAAAAGGTTATATCCTCGATGGAGCCGGCGCAGGTCATCAGTGAGATACAGCGCTCAGGTCTGCGGGGCAGGGGCGGCGCCGGATTCCCCACGGGCAAGAAGTGGGAAGCGGCTTACAAAGCGAAGGGTAGTCCCAAATTCGTGGTATGCAACGCCGGGGCGTTCATAGACCGCTCCGTCCTAGAGGCCGACCCTCACTCAGTGCTCGAGGGGATGGCCATCGCTGCGTATGCCACCGGTGCGTCGCAGGGCTATATGTATGTACTTGCTGACTATCACCTGGCTATAAAGCGATTTAATCTCGCTATGGCAGAAGCCAGGAAACGCAACCTGCTGGGTAAGAATATACTGGGCAGCAAATTCAGCTTCGACGTAGATATTTCGCAGGGGGCAGGGGCCTGGGTCTGCGGCGAAAGCAGGGCCCTGCTGTATTCAATCGAGGGCAAGCGAGGTATGCCCCGTGTCAAGCCTCCGCTGTCAGTAGACGCGGGGCTGTGGGGATTGCCTACATCTACGAACAACCTGAGAACCCTGGCCAGCGTGCCTCTAATTATCAACAAGGGGGCAGACTGGTTCGCCGGTATCGGCACCGAGGGCAGCAAGGGCACGGCAGTTCTAGGACTGACCGGCAAGATAGTCAACAACGGCATGGTCGAAGTGCCTATGGGCACTACGCTGCGTAAGGTCATCTTCGACATCGGAGGCGGGGTGCCGGGAGGGAAGCGCTTCAAGGCGGTTCAAACCGGCGGGCCCTCGGGTGGCTGCCTTCCGGAAAGCGCCCTGGACCTGCCTGTCGACTTTGAAGCATTGAGCAAAGCCGGCTCCATCATGGGCTCCGGCGCGATAGCGGTGATGGACGAGGATACATGCATGGTGAATGCCGCTCAGGGCTTCCTCTCTTTCTGCCGAGATGAATCCTGCGGCAAGTGCGTGCCCTGCCGTGAGGGTCTCCCCATGATGGTAGAGATAATCGACAGAGTTACAGCAGGAAAAGGAAAACCTGAAGACATGAGCCGGCTTCTGGAGATGAGCGATACGCTTATCCAGGGCTCTCTATGCGGATTGGGAAGAACTGCGCCCAATCCCGTGCTAACCAGCATACGCTACTTCCGCGACGAATGGGAAGCCCATATCAACGAGAAGAGATGCCCGGCGCTGGTATGCAAGGCGCTGACAAACTTCTACATCCTCCCCGACAAATGCCAGGGCTGCGGCATCTGCGCCAGGTCTTGCCCTGCGGATGCCATCACCGGAGGGAAGAGGATGGTGCATGTAATCGACCAGAGCAAGTGCATCAAGTGCGCCACCTGTCTGGAGAAGTGTCCCCCGAAATTCAGCGCGGTGAAGAAGGTAAGCGGCGAGACCGTCGAGGTGCCCAAAGAGCCTGTGCCCATAGCTGCAGGCACGGGTGCAAAATGAGCGAGGTGTGATGCCAGTGGAAAGCACGTCAACCAAAGCAAAAGTCGTTATGCTGAAGATAGACGGCGTTGAAATTAAAACGACCGAAGGTAAGAGGATACTGGAAGCAGCGCTGGATAACAATATCTACATTCCCAACCTGTGCTCATTGAGAGATGTCAAGCTGCCCTTCGGCGCCTGCCGACTGTGCCAGGTGCAGGTCGAGGGCAAAGAAGGCTTCGTAACCGCCTGCAGCGAGCCCGCAGCCGAGGGCATGGTCGTTCACAGCAACACACCTGAAGTCAACGCGGTGCGCCGCAAGATATTGCAGATGATGCTGGCAAGGCACGCCTTCGTCTGCCTGGAGTGCCATCGCAGGGAGCGCTGCAAGCCCGGAGGCACTTGCCTGCGCCTGATGAGTGTAAATGAACAATTTTGCATCCTCTGCCCCAACAACGGACGCTGCGAGCTGCAGAGAGCGTCCGATTTCATCGGACTGGGCGAGATGCCCTATCCTTACACTCCCAAGGGATACCCTATCGAGAGAGAAAACCCGTTCATCGTACGCAACAACAACCTGTGCATCCTCTGCGGTCGCTGCATCAGAGTGGACCAGGAGATTCTGGGAATAGAAGCAATCGCTTTCAACCGCCGAGGGAAGGACACATGCATCGGCGGGGCCTTCGGCAGGCCGCTCCTGGAGTCCGGATGCACCTTTTGCGGCTGCTGTGTGGAGGTATGCCCCACAGGCGCGCTGAAGGACGTTGGCGATGAGTGGCAGCGCTGGCCCGACCCCAAGAGAGCCATGATTCGCTGCATGTACGCCTGCCCCGCAGGGGTGGATGTGCCGCGCTTCATCAGGTTCATCAGGGAACGCAAGTATAATGAGGCTCTGCAAGTGATTCAGGAGAAGGTACCCTTTGCATTCATATGCAGCCGCATCTGCTCGCGTCCCTGCGAGATTGCCTGCAGGCGCAGCAAACTCGACCAGGGGCTTGCCATCAGGGCGCTGGAGCGATTTGCTGCCGACCAGGCGAGCGTCAAGTGGCCTACGGAGAGCAAAGCGCCCGCTTCGGGCAAGAAGGTAGCCATCATCGACTCGAGCCCCGCAGGTTTGACTGCAGGCTACTATCTAACCAAGAAGGGCGGGCATGCGGTGACTGTTTTCGAGTCTGAGCCTCAGGCGGGCGGCATGCTGAGGACAGCGATCCCCGAGTACGACCTGCCGCGCAAGGTGCTCGATGATGAGCTTGAGATGCTCAAGAGGCTGGGGGTGGAGATAAGGACGCAGGCCAGGGTGGATTCGGTGGACAGGCTGTTCCAGGACGGCTTCCATGCAGTATTCGTGGCTGTGGACACCCGCAATGTGGCCGAGCTCGGCATCACGGTCAATCCCGATGACCTCAGCACCGGCAGGAAAGGCGTCTTCGCCGTAAGCGATGCGGTGAGCGGCAAGCATATTTTCATTAAAGGAGTGGCGGCGGGCAGGAAAGCCGCTATCTCCATAGACCGCTACCTGGGCGGCAGCGGCAACATCGACGAGGTGCTGGCCCCGGTTCAAGAAGGAGTTCCCAGGATAGGCCGGATACCCAACTTCGCCCAAAGAAAACGTGTCGCTATGCCTACTGCACCCGTGGAACAGGGCAAAGGCAAGTTTGCCAAAGCCGAACTGGGCTTCAGCGACGAGGCAGGGGCAGAGGAAGCACTGCGATGCATGGGCTGCGACCTGCGATTCATGGTCGCCAAATTGGTAGCGCAGCCACCGCTCAGCGCGGTTAAGGGGAAGCGCTAACTGCTATTTAAGACGCAAGAAATGCCATTTCGCAGGGGGCGTCCTTCCTAAGAAGGATGCCCCCAACTGATTTGGAGCAGGTGTTCCAAGTTTACTTTTTTACGTAACAAAGAATAATGGAGAGTACCATAGTGTTACTCTTGTTGCTTGTTTAGAAATAGCGAGATAGAATAGAGAAGTAGGAATAAAACTGCATTTAGGAATTATGCCTGTAAAGATTGTTACCGACAGCACTTCCGATCTGACACCTAATATCGCCAGCCCTCTGGGGATAACAGTAGTGCCATTGTATATTAACTTCGGCACGGAATCTTACCGAGACGGTGTGGACTTAACGACCGAGGAATTCTACCAGAAGCTTGCAAGGAGCAAAACCTTGCCTTCCACCGCAGTCCCCGGTCCTGCTACACTAGCTCAAGTTTACGACAAGTTAGCCCGGGAGACGGATGAAATCGTAGTCGTCTCTTTGGCAAGCAAGCTATCCTCTATGCACGCGATGGAATCTCAGGCAATTGGGATGATGAGAAAGAAATGCCGTATAGAAATAATCGATTCGAAGGCGGGTTGCATGGCGCTGGGGTTAATCGCTATCGCTGCCGCCAAAGCAGCTAATGCTGGAGCTAAAATCGAGGATGTGGTGAGTTTAACCCGGCGGAATATCTATCGGTCAAAGATATATTTTGCCTTCGATACGCTGGAATATCTTAAAAGGAGCGGACGTGTTAGTGCAGCACAAGCTTTTCTAGGATCAATGTTAAAGGTGAACCCTATCATGACTCTGGAAGAGGGTGAAGGTCGGCCTGTCGCTAAGCCAAGGTCTCGCGCAAAAGCTATAGAACTCTTATATAAATTCGCTATGAGCTTTTCAAATATCGAAGAGATGGCCATTGAGGACGCTACTACCCCCGATGAAGCGGACACAATGGCTGAGCGTATCAGCTCCAGATTCCCCAAGGAGCGGATATACAGAACAAAGGTGAGCCCCGTAGTTGGTACTCACGTTGGGCCACATGTGCTGGCCGTGTCAGTGTTAGGGGATAGCGGTTAGAGCAGGCAAAGTGAAGGGCTATCAGAGGGCGTTCTTCCCTCTGATAGCCCTTCTGTAAACGGCCTCTGAACAAGGGCTTGTTCTTCCCTCTAGTTTGGCCGCCCCGGACATTACCACTCGATGGCTTCGCTGATAGCTTGCCCCGGCTGAATGAGTACTACAGGTCCTCAAGCAAGGTGGTAAAGGTATCGTGATGGTCCTCTTCCTGCTGCAGTATCTCACGGAAGAGCCGGTTGGTTGTCTCGTCGCCTTCTTTGCGAGCCAGCTCCACAATCTGCTGATAGAGCTTTATCGCGTTCTCCTCGTCCTTAACGTCCTGAGTTATCATTTCCTTAAGGGTTTTGCCCACAAAAATGGGGGTTGGCTTGGTGGTCGGTATCCCACCAAGATAATATAGTCTTTCTGCTATAGATTCGGCATGTTTCATCTCTGATACGGCAATGGACTTGAGTGCACTCTGGACCGCGAACCCCTTCACTCCACCCCACTGGATATGTTGCCACATGTACTGGATTGACACCTGGATTTCTCTGGCGATGGCATCGTTTAATTTCTCCAACAGTTTTGGGGATGCCTTTACCACTGATGGTTTCTTCGCTGCCATGGTCTCCCTCCTTCAAATATGTTCTTATATTTTATTTCAGTGTGATTTCAAACGTTTATTCTGGAACCAGGTGGCCTGAGGAATATACTTGACATTGGCTGCGGCCTGAAACGATTACTTTCTTGCAGTGGTGTTACGCGCGATTCCTTCACCTCCTTCTGCCGCTTCAGCGCTTCCAGGTCTCACACACCTAGCAAGACTAATTGTAGCGAGGATAACATAAAAAAGTCATAAAATGCAAGCCAGAAAGATTAAGAAGTCGTTACATTTGCGTAGGCATTATCCTAAATATGCTGGAAAGTCCCAGCAGACCTGAAGTTCGGGGAAAATGAATACCTCACTTCAGGTAACCCTTTTCCTGAAGGAACTTCTTACTCTGGATTAAATCATCTTTGGAATTCACTTCCAGGATAATCCTGCCATCGTAGTTTATCTCCTGTAATTTTCTGAGGACGGCTATGCAGTCTACCATGCCTGTCCCCAGCGGATAGTGAGCGTAAGAATCGCTCTCAACGCCATCGGTTAGATGCACTT
>Ga0209777_10004571_pt1 | contig 16279 bp, 19 predicted proteins | sample FrelakmetHBP12HB_FD_187147 | JGI IMG/M metagenome (GOLD analysis project Ga0209777, IMG submission 187147) | Freshwater lake sediment microbial communities from the University of Notre Dame, USA, for methane emissions studies -HBP12 HB (SPAdes)... | ecosystem: Environmental > Aquatic >...
CCATCGATAAAGGCCAGGTCCGCCCCGGATTCGAGATAGAGATTGCAGCGGCGGATGGCGTCGTCCAGGCCCATGGCGGCGAAGTAGGCGTCAGATCGGTCCTAGGTAGAGGCTCCACCTTCAGCCTTACTATTCCAATAGCCTGAACCTGCCTCAAGGAGTGAGTTGTGAACAAAAACTTGATAATAATTATTATTGCGGCGATTTATATGACGCTGATAGGAAGCAGTGCATATGCATATGATAATGGCGATTTTCAGATATGGAATACCAATTCTCAGGATGTTAAGCTGATCAAGGGCGTGAAACTCGCGATGGAGCAGGAGTTCCGATACGGCAAAAATGCCGGCGAACTCTATTACCAGCACTATGATTTTGGAACAGTATTCGCTTTTGACAAGATGCTGGACATCGGTTTTTTCTACCGCCTGGTTTATGAAAAACTCCATAATAAAAAATGGAGAGAGGAAGATGAGCCGAACGTCAATGCTACCCTGAAGTTCGATCTGTGGAAGTTCAAGATCGATGACCGGAACCGACTAGAATACCGCCACTTCAGATATAAGGATGATTCGGTCCGTTACAGGAACAGGTTCACAATAAAACTTCCATTGGAGTTTAAAAAAATAAAGTTCGCGCCTTACGCCTGTGATGAGATCTTCATATCTTCCGATAGCACCGGGTTCAATGAGAACAGGCTCTCTTCAGGCATGGAATTCGAACTGACAAAATACGCGAAGTTTGACGCTTTTTACATGTTCAAAGAAAACAGGATAAAGGACAATAAATGGAATAATACAAATGTATTGGGCATGAAGGTCAAGATCGCATTCTAATGAATCCCTCTCTTTAGTTTCTCCGGCCAGATAACCAAAAAATACCTTTTATTCAATTCACAAACAATTCACATAGCCTCCATGCATATTTAACCTTCGGGATATATACTTTTGTTGTAAAAGAAGGAGGTTAAAATGTGCCCATGTATAAGTTCAATGAGCGAATATGCTACGTGCGGTAAATCTGAAGAAGGCCTGATGAGCCCTTCCGTATATGAGAGGGAGAACTACTGCTTCGGCCTGTATGAGTTGTGCCCATTATTTTATAAGATCGAAGCAGATGAAGTTCGGACAGATATATCCGCCTGGTTAGATCCGGTAAGCATATAAATGAAGCTGGCCAGGGCGTTTATTGATTATTTTAAAGAGCTCTTCAGAGCGGAGATGGAGAGCATAGATGCGTTCTATAGACAATATCAAATGTGAAAAGAAGCTCCAAACAAAAAAGAGAGGGGGTGAAGAATTGATGTTTGGCAATGAAATAATGATAGGGAGCGTGAGGACTCAAGCAGAACACCTCAAGAGGGTATTGAATCAGTTGGAGGCTGACGAGCGGTGGAAGAATAACAGCGCTTACTATGCCAAAGAGATATCCGAGATAGAGAAGTGCTTGAGGATGATAAGGAAGAATGATATCGAGTCCATAAATAGATGTGAGACCTGTGAAACATGCGGTGCAAAATAATATGAATATAAAGGAAAGGAATGGTAAAATGAAGAAAATGCTGTTTTTTTTAATAGCGGCAGCTTCTACTATATGCCTCCTGAGCGCTCAAGCTTATGCGGGCGAGGTAGATGTGCTGATAAACAAGTTGGTAGAAAAAGGCGTTCTGTCGCCTTCAGAGGCGCAGATAGTGATGGACGATACAAAGCTTAAGGTCTCCAAGGACCTCGCGGAGCAGAAGTCCTATGCGGTCCCTGATTGGACGCAGAGGATAAAATGGGGTGGGGACGTCAGATTCAGAACTCAGGGCGATTGGGGGAAGAACAACACTGTAACTACTGCCCCAGGCACAAATAATGGCATAGACAAACAGAGGATAAGGAACAGGATACGCGGAAGATTCTACATGGAAGCTAAAGTAAACGACTTTACTTATGCGAGTGTAAGATTTGCCGGAGGCGACACTAACGTAAGGTCCACAAATGATACCACCGATAACTGGTGGTCAAAGAAATACGCTATGTTCGATTGGTACTACATCAGATTTGAGGCGCCGGCTTCGTTCCATAGAGACTATGGCCAGTATTTCAGCGACGCGAAGCTGTGGGCGGGAAAGTTCCCTATCCCATTTGAATATTCGGAGCTTTTATGGGATCCTGACACCAACCCCTCCGGCGTGGCTTTTCAGTATGTTTCTCCTGACCTTGGAAATAGCGGGATAGTGCCGCTCTTCAATATATACTCGAATTCCGCCATGCTCTGGCTTAACGAGAATGCGTCGTACACCAATGACCCGATGTTATGGGGTTGGCAAGTGGGATTAAAAACCGACCCGTTTGGACCGCTCGCTTCTACGGCTAATATCTCTTCGGCCATTTATAACTTCGCAAGCGTCCAGGGACGTTCTCCCACCGGATCGGCGGGCACTAATACCAGAACTCTCGGAATGGACGGTGTCGGAGCCGTAAACGACCAGGGCTACAGGTACGGATTCTCTGTTTTTGACCTGCTGGTCGGCATAGATAATCAAAAAATATTCGGCTTTGAGTTCCCGCACGGGTTATATGCCGACTATCTCCATAACATGGAATGCGCGGTCGATGGTTTGAATAACGGATATATGCTTGGCGGATATATAGGTAAGAAGAAGATAAAAGAGCCTGGCGATTGGAAAGCGCGCGCCGAAATGCGCTATATAGAGCGTGACGCCGTACCGGACTTTATGCCGGATTCCGATTTCTACGGTTTTGGGACCAATTACACCCCCAGCCTGGCCATTCCTGCCACAGCCGCTAATAATGCCGGTAATAACGGGTTACCTGCGGAAGGCGGCACCAACGGTAAAGGCATAAACCTGGCGTTCGAATATCAACTCTTTAAGAATACTTCTCTAAATTTTGAGTACTATTGGATGAAGCCGATAAAGTCGGATGACAGGACCGCCCCATGGAATGAATTGCAGCTTGATGTCATAACTAAGTTCTAATGCGGCGCAAACGAATATTAAGGAGAACGAATATGAGAAAGATAATATGCTTCATTGCGACCGTCGCGGTCTTATCTTTTAGCGCGAATGTCGCGATGGCAAAGAGCGATATGGTAGATATAAAAGGCTCGGACACGCTTATAAACGTCGTCCAGAAACTGGCCGAGATCTATATGAAGGGCCATCCCGGCTCGACGATATCAGTAACGGGCGGCGGCTCCGGGACCGGTATAGCGGCATTGGTAAACGGAAAATGCGACATAGCCGACGCTTCACGCGGCATTAAGCCTAAGGAAGTCGAGGATGCCAATACCAGGGGAGTGGATCCGAAAAGGGTTGTAATAGCCATTGACGGGCTTAGCATAATCACGAACGCGCAAAATCCGATAACTAAGCTTACTGTAGACGATGTAGGCAAGCTCTATCGCGGCGATGTAAAGAGCTGGAAAGAACTTGGCGGCAATGATACGCCTATCAATCTCTACGGCAGGCAATCCAATTCCGGAACATACGATTTCATGAAAGAGGTCGTGATGAAGGGGGAGTATTCGCCCAATATGAAATCCATGAACGGTAACGCGCAGATAGTGGAGGCCGTAAAGCAGGATCTTGGCGGCGTGGGATACGTAGGCGTGGGCTATGTGAAAGACACGACCGGGATAAATGTGCTGCAAGTGGCCGCAAATCCGAGCCTCGGTTACTTCAGTCCAACAAATTCCATGGACGTTAAGAGCGGAAAATATCCGATAACGAGGCCGCTCAACCAGTATCTGAACGGAGAGCCGAAAGGAGCGGCGAGAGATTTCATAATTTTTGAGCTCAGCTCGGAAGGCCAGGAGATAATAGAAAACGAAGGCTTCTTCGCGATACCTCAGGAATATCAGAGGTATAATAATGACCTGCTGGGCAGATCGGGTGAACCTGAAGCGAAGGGAACAAAATATTCAGTAAATGGTCGTGACGGAAATTAGACAAAAATAAGGTATAATAATAGGCCATGGCTAAAAATAACAATTTCAAAGAACGATTTATCCATGGCCTATTTCTTTTTAACGGCCTGCTCGTTGTGGCCGTACTGATAGGGATATTCATATTATTAATAGTAAAGTCCGCGCCCGTTTTTAAAGAAGTGCCGCTGAAAGACTTCCTTTTGAAAGCCAGGTGGAATCCTACCGCGACATTTATAGAGCCTTCATACGGAATGGGCTCCATGTTTGTCGGTACTTTTATGGTATCCATAGGCGCTCTTATCATAGCTATACCTCTTGGCATAGGAACAGCTGCATATCTTTCCGATATAGCGAGCCCAAGGGTCAGAGAGATAACAAAACCTGTTATAGAGATCCTGGCCGGCATACCTTCCGTTGTAATAGGATTCCTGGGGATAGTATTGGTCGGGCCTGTGATATCTAAGATATTCGGGCTGCCCAATGGCCTCAATGCCTTGAATGGCTCGATACTACTGGCTGTAATGGCGCTGCCTACTATAATAAGCCTTGCCGAAGATGCGCTGAAGAGCGTTCCTCTCTCATTTAAAGAGGCCTCTCTTGCCCTTGGCGCTACGCATTGGCAGACTATCATAAAGGTTAAGATACCAGCAGCTGTGTCAGGTATCGTAGCCGCGTGCATGCTCGGGATGGGGAGGGCCATAGGAGAGACGATGACGGTATTGATGGCAACCGGCTGCTCGATCGCCATGCCTAAAGGTTTCTTAAGCTCCGTACAGACTATAACCTCGACCATAGCTATTGAGCTGGGAGAGGTGCCTTATAATACAACTCATTATTATGCTCTCTTCGCAATCGGCCTTGTGTTATTTATAATGACTTTCATCATAAATATGATATCGGATATAGCTCTGCACAAATACCAAAAAGTGACAAAATGATAAAGAAGAAACAGCTTACACAAATGCTAGGGTTCAACCTTTTAAGAATATGCGCTTTGCTGGTCATACTAATTCTGGCGGCAATACTGTACGACATTATAAGTAAGGGCATAGGAGTTATAAGCTGGAGATTTCTCACAACTATACCGACAGATGGAATGACAAAAGGGGGAATACTGCCTGCCATAATAGGGACGTTCCTCGTCACCGTAATAACCGCGATCCTTGCCATACCGCTGGGTATGGGCTGCGCGATATATCTGAATGAGTATGCCAAAGACAGTATAATTACCAGGCTTATAAGAATGTCGATAAGAAATCTATCGGGGGTCCCTTCAATAGTTTACGGGCTTTTCGGAGTGATATTATTCGTACAGCTTATGAATATAGGGGCTTGCGTTCTGTCCGCCGGGCTCACGCTGGGCCTTATGACGCTTCCCTGGACAATAACCGCAAGCGAAGAGGCGCTAAAGAATGTGCCCGATTCATACAGGGAAGGAGCTCTGGCGCTCGGGGCTACGAAATGGCAAACTATCAAAACCAATGTGCTGCCTTACGCGGTCCCGGGAATGCTGACAGGCACGATACTTGGGCTATCTCGGGCAGCCGGAGAGACCGCGCCGATCCTTTTCACTGGCGCCGCATTCTATCTGCCATATCTGCCGAGATCTTTATTCGACCAGTTCATGGCTCTTCCTTACCACCTCTACATAATGTCCACCCAGCACCATAGCATAACAAAGGTACGGCCGATAGCTTACGGCACCGCGCTAGTTCTGATCGCGCTCATCTTTACAATGAACCTCTTCGCGGTGATATTGAGGTACAAATTAAGAAAAGTTAAAACGGAGTGAGCGGCAATGGACGACTCTAAGATCACGGTAAGGAACTTCAATTTTTATTACGGAGCGGCGAAAGCTCTTAAAAATGTCAATATCGACATAGCTGAAAATAAGGTTACAGGCATTATCGGGCCGTCCGGCTGCGGTAAGAGCACATTCTTAAGGAGTCTGAACCGCATGAATGATGTAATAACCGGCTCCAGGGCAGAGGGCAGGGTCATTTTGGACGGAAAGAATATATACGATGAAGACGTCGACGTTGTGGAGATAAGAAGAAAAGTCGGTATGGTATTTCAAAAATCGAACCCGTTCCCAAAGTCGATATTCGAGAACGTTGCCTATGGGCTGAGGATCAACGGGATAAAAGACAAATATTATATAAATGAAAGGGTGGAAAAAAGCTTAAGGGACGCCGCGATATGGGGCGAGGTTAAAGACAGGCTGTATAAAAGCGCGTTTGAGCTTTCCGGGGGGCAACAGCAAAGAGTATGCATAGCGAGAGCCCTTGCGGTAGAGCCTGAAGTATTGCTTATGGACGAGCCCGCCTCGGCGCTCGACCCCACGGCCACACTGAAGATAGAGGAGCTGATACAGGAATTAAAGAAAAAGTATACGATAGTGATAGTAACTCACAATATGCAGCAGGCGGCCAGAATTTCGGACTTTACGGCTTTTTTCATGCTAGGGGAACTTATGGAGTATAATATTACAAGTGTAATGTTCACGAACCCGTCAAAGAAGATCACTGAAGATTATATAACGGGCAGGTTCGGATAAAGCGTGGAGAGGTCCTTCTCCCGCCAAGACTTGTTATAGACTTGAGGCGGGATCAGGATCATTTTTACTTCATAATATTGAAAAAGGAGAATAAAAATGGAAAGACATTTTGATGAGAAGCTGAAAGACCTGGCTAAAGATATATTAAAGATGGGCGCTTACGCTGAAGGAGCTATCTATAAATCCATAGAGTCATTAAAAAATCGCGACAAGGAAATGGCGCAAGATATCATAGCCAATGACAATAAAGTTGATGAGCTTGAATTGGCCATAGATGAAAAATGCATCGACCTGATAGCGACACATCAACCTATGGCAAAGGACCTGCGCTTCATAACGACGGGAATGAAACTAAACGCGGAACTCGAGCGAATAGCGGACATCGCCGTAGATATCGCCCAACGGGTTCTCGAAATAGCGGATAAACCTCTTTTAAAACCACTGGAGGATCTTCCAAAACTCTCTGTTGTAGCGCAGAATATGGTTAAGACGGCCATAGACTCTTTTATAAAAGGTGACGTCGATATGGCAAAAAAGGTGCTGCTGTCAGACCCGGAAGCAGATAGGCTAAGAAATATGATACAGAAAGAGCTTGTAGAAGATTATATGGTAAAAGACGGATCGACAAGTCCCCGTGCGGTACAGCTCTTACTGATAGTACGCTTTCTGGAGAGGATCTGTGACCATGCCACGAATATAGCCGAAGACGTGATCTATATGGTCCGGGCAACGGTCGTCAAACATCATCCTGAAAAATTGAAGAACGGTTCATGACAAGAGGAGCTGGGGGAGTGCGAAAAATAATAATTTTGTTTTTTTCGTTTTTAGTTACCGCCACGGCAATGGCCGGAGAATCCAGCGCCCCCAAGGCGGATCATGACGCTAAAAAAGCGACTATAGAATCGGGTATAAACTATAACGCAAACGGCCAATACAAGGAAGCCATCGCTGAATTTAATAAAGTTATTGAGATGGACGAAAAAAATGCGGATGCATATAACTATAGAGGGTATTCCTATATTCTTGCCGGAGATTTTGACAAGGCTATAGCCGACTACACAAAAGCCATCGACCTGGAACCGCTCTACGCCGACGCTTATTATAACAGAGGGATGGTCTACGATATGCAGAAGAGCGAACATGAAAAAGCCATTTATGACTTCACTAAAGCCATACAGCTAAAACCAGAATTCGGTGAGGCATATTTAAGCAGGGGATCGGCCTATGCCAAAAGCGGAAAATATGACTCTGCCATGGCTGACTATAACAAAGCTATCGGAATAGACCCTGAGAATGGTGATGCTTACTACAATCGTGCAGTCTCATATTACAATAACGGCGAATACGATAACGCCTGGGCCGATGTAAAAAAAGCCCAGGATCTTGGATGCGAAATACATCCTATCTTTATTAAAAATCTAAAAAAAGCTTCGGGCAGGATACAGTGATAAAAATCCTAACTGCGATCTTAGTCTGTTTGATCCTGTCCGGCTGCGCCGCTATGGACGAATTAAGATCGAGCGATGCCGCGAAGACCGTGGGGTCGTTCCAGCTCAATCCGGTGCAACCCAATAACTACTGGTATAACGGGACCACTTATGAATATAACGCCTACGAAATAAAAATAATATCCGCGCCTGTCCAGGCGAAGATAAAATGGAATGGTAAATATATAGGCACTACGCATATAGGCACTACGCCTTTAGTATATAAGTTTAGCGGATCGCTGGATAAGGGCGATCGCATAAATGTCATCGCTATCCCTATGGATGAAAACATGCCGGCGCAGGAAGCGACGCTAAAAGTGCTCGATGAGCTTCCCAGAGAAATTCACTTCGATTTTAGTAAAAAATAACTACGTTTCTACACCGCCGGCGCCGCGGGTAATATAATAATCCCCGAAAAGATCAAGTCTTCCCTTGACACGGCCAATGGTTATACATATAATCATTGGAGACGCTTGTAATTATAATATACATATAGTCATACTATAACTGCCATTTCATTAAGGGAGAACTTATGCTATTCAGATTCCTGCCTAAAGAAACGAATTTTTTCGATCTCTTTGAAAAACAGGTCAAATACGCGGTAGAGACCGCCAGCTATTTCAAGGAATTAGTATCCAAGAACGATATCAGCGACAGCTCCCTTGACAAGATGCACCAGCTGGAACATGACGGCGATGAAGTAACACATGAGATAATCGAGCGCCTGAATAAGACCTTTATAACGCCTTTTGACCGCGAAGATATACACGCGCTGGCAAAGGAGCTGGATGATATAGTAGATATGCTATACACGATCGTGAACCGGATGAAAGTCTATAACGTAACCGGCGGCAATAAAAATCTCATGGAATTCGCTTCTGTGATAGATGATTCGGTACGAGCGGTAGAATGCGCTATAAAGGGCCTGCGCGATACTAAAAATCTTAAATCTGTGACAGAATCCTGCGTTGAAGTGAACCGCCTGGAAAACGTCGGAGATTCCATGAGAGATAAGATGCTGGCAAGGCTTTTCGAAGCGGAGAAGGACCCGATCGCTTTGATAAAGTGGAAAGATATATACCAGGACGCGGAAACGGTCCTGGATATCTGCGAAGATGTCGCTCATATAGTGCAAAATATACTCGTAAAACAAGCCTAAGTTATGACCCTCGGCATTATTCTCCTGATCTTCCTGGCGCTCTCCTTCGATTTCTTAAACGGTTTTCATGACTCCGCCAATTCAATAGCCACCATAGTATCAACACGCGTGTTGTCGCCCAAATATGCGGTAATATGGGCCGCTTTCTTTAATTTTATCGCATTCCTATTTTTCGGCCTCCATGTGGCAAATACGATAGGGAAAGGTATAATAGACATAGCGGTCGTAGATAATAATATAATATTCGGCACATTGGTAGGAGCGTGCTGCTGGAATCTCATAACCTGGTATTTAGGCCTTCCGACCAGCTCTTCGCACGCTCTCATAGGAGGCATGATAGGTTCCGCATTGGTAAAGGCGGGAAGCAGCGCTTTAGTATGGAAAGGCATAACAAAGACCGCTACCTTTATAATAGTTTCTCCTGTATTGGGCCTTATCCTTGGGCTCACTTTCGGCATAATAGTATATTGGTTATTCCGTAGAAGCGTGCCATCGCAAGTAGACCATGTCTTCAGAAAAGGCCAGTTAGTATCGGCTGCTCTGTACAGTCTTGGCCATGGCGGAAATGACGCTCAGAAGACTATGGGTGTCATCGCAAGCCTGCTCTTCAGCGCCGGCCTTCTAGGTAGTAAATTCCATATACCTTTTTGGGTAGTCATAATATGCCATACCGCTATAGCTTTAGGCACTATGTTTGGCGGATGGCGCATAGTAAAAACTATGGGCCAGAAAGTCGCTAAACTTAAACCCGTTGACGGGTTTTGCGCTGAATTAGGAGCGGCTGCAACATTATTCATGTCATCAGGATTCGGCATACCAGTAAGCACTACCCATACTATTACAGGCGCCATAATGGGTATCGGCTCACTTAAACGGATGAGCGCTGTAAAATGGGGAGTAGCAGGTCGAATTATATGGGCATGGATATTGACGATACCGTGCTCTGCGCTGATATCCGCATTAGCATATGCTATGCTGCATGGCATAAGATCGTTGCAACTATAATTGCTCAAAATAGGTAACTTATGGGATCCATTAAAGAGATAGCGGAGTTCCTGATCCACATAGACCACCATCTCGGTGAAGTGATAAACGCGGTCGGTCCGGCCGCGTACCTGATGCTTTTCGCGGTGATATTCTCCGAGACAGGCCTGGTCATGGTCCCGTTCCTTCCGGGCGATTCGCTCCTTTTTATGACAGGCGCGATCGCCGCGCTCGGCTCTCTGAATATATTCGCGCTATTCGCGCTGCTCGCGATGGCCGCGATCATCGGCGACAGCGTGAATTATGCCGTGGGGAAATACTTTGGATCAAAAATGTTCAAAAGCAACTCGCGGTTCCTGAAGAAAGAGTACATCGAGCGCACACACAAGTTCTACGAGAAATACGGCGCTAAGACCATTGTTTTGGCCCGTTTCGTTCCGATAGTGCGCACATTCGCTCCCTTCGTAGCGGGCATGGGAAGCATGAATTATCCAAAATTCCTGACATATAATATATTGGGCGGAGCCGTCTGGGTGGCTTTATTCTTATTCGGAGGCTTCTGGTTCGGCAATACTCCTATCATCAAGAATAATTTCGGGGTAGTCACTCTGATAATAATATTTCTGTCGGTGCTGCCCATGGTAATAGAGTTCTTAAAAGTACGAGCCAGGAAAGCCTCGGAGTATGCTTAACTCTGAAAAGAACAACTCTATAAACGAAACGCTTCTCTCCATCAGGAACAGGCGAAGCGTCAGGGTCTTCATCGATAAGCCTGTCAGCGACCGCGACCTGCGCGTCATATTACGCGCGGCCAACCAGGCTCCCTCCGCGCACAACCAGCAATCGTGGAAATTCATAATACTGAAAGGCGATAAGAAGAACGAGCTCGCGAATCTCGTAAACTCCAAAGCCGCCGGATTTACAAGGCCATCATCGGTTCTCCTGCGGATGGCATCGAGGAGCATAATAAACGCTCCTGTAGTGATAGGCGTAGCCAATACCGGAGAGCTCATATCCAGGGGCACCGAGCTATTCAAGGTCGATAAAAGAATATCAAGCGATTTCTTCAGGATAATGGAGATACAGAGCTCCGCGGCGGCGGTCGAGAATCTGCTCATAGCGGCCACATCCATAGGCCTTGCATCGGTATGGCTCGGCGTTCTGGTCTTGATAAAGAATGACATCCTGCGCTTTATGGGGGAGCCGGAAGGTGAATTCATGGCCGTCATTCCGGTCGGTTATGCGGCCAAGGTGAGCCCGGGGCCCTCCAAACAGCCCCTGGAAGAGGTTGTAAAATACCTGTAGTTGTTATACAATCATTGAGAGAGAGGTCCAAATGTCTTTACAGCAATTGATAATGGCCGGCGGGTTCACTCTGATAATACTGACGCTATGCTCGGTAATATCGATAGCCGTAATACTGGAAAGGTGCTTTTATTACTTCAGGATATCCAGAGTGAAGCGCAAAGATCTCATGCAGCGCATACGCAATGAATTGAAAAACAAGAATATAGAGGAGGCTGTCAATAAATGCAAGAAAGCCAATACGCCTTTCTCCGCGGTGATCTGCGCGGGGCTGAATTTTTACGGCCATGATGAGAAAGAGATATCGAATAATATGGAGCGCGCGATCATAATCGAAACAAACCTTCTGGAAGAATATATCTCAATAGTCGGAACGATAGGAAGCACGGCTGTTTACATAGGGCTTTTCGGGACCGTATTGGGCATAATCAAGGTCTTTAACGACATCTCTTTGAACGGCGCGGGCGGCATAAATGTCGTTACCGCCGGCATATCCGAATCTTTAGTATGCACGGCGGCCGGGCTGTGTGTAGCGATCCCTGCCGTTATGGCTTACAACTATTTTGTTAAAAAGATAGACAATTTCGTCAAGGAGATGGAGCTATCCGCTTCGGAGATAATGGACCTGATAACCGCTAAGCACAAATGAACACAAGGCCGAGAAGGCAAAGAGCCATGGTTGAGATCAATATAACTCCGTTCACGGATGTTATACTCGTATTGCTGGTGATATTCATGATAAGCACACCGCTGATCTCGCAGTCGACCATTAAGGTAAACCTCCCTAACGCGAAGAGCGCGAAGACCGATGACAGCCCGGATAAAGTCAATATAGTCATAGATAAGAGAGGCGCGATATATCTTGGTGAAAAAGCGGTGACAAGGAATGAATTAAAAGATAAGGTGGAGCTTATGTATAAAGATAAGCCGGCCCTTCAGGTAGTGCTTATCTCGGACAAACTCTCCAAATTCAAAGATATAGTCTGCGTGCTTGATGTGATGAATGAAATAGGAATAAAAAACCTTAACATAGCATCGAAGAACAACGCTCCGGGTAGAACAAGATGACGAAATACTATTGTAAAATTAATGCCGTTGTACTCTTATTTATATACTTTTTGGCGTTATGCGGCCAAAACGAAGCCGCATGGGGCCAGAACGAAGCCGCCGCCCAGATCGCTAAAGAAGTAAATAGATAGACCGGCAGAACTTATGCCGTTGCGGAAAATGACATGAGGTGCTATCAGGTTATTTGTAAAGCGACGGATAAAAACGAATACGCGGCCTACTATAAGCTCATACGCGAAAAGATAAAAGAAAAATTAAAGAGTAATTACAGATACGGCTATACAAAAGATGACATCAACGTCTCATTTATACTCAATTTTGACGGTTCGCTGGTCAATCTTTACGTAAATAGAGACAGCTCCTCAAAGAACAGGGAACTTGTCGAGCTCACTGCCTTAAGCGTGAAGCAGGCCTCTCCTTTTCCTCCTTTCCCCAAGGCCATGCCGCGCTCTCCCGTCTCTTTTAGTGTTAAGGTATCATTCAGGAACGGCTATACAGAGGATATTTAGGCTGATTTGAGAGAATGCAACCAGAGAAAGCATGCTCTGGTTTTTTGTTTTTATGGGAATTTTATGGATATAATATTTATCGGAACGATAATCCTGCTCAGCGCCGCTTCTTTCGCCTTTATCGCGCTGTGCGCCAAACTATAAGAGGTAATACCGCATGACGCTTATTTATTGGGTAGGGGGCATAGTTTCGCTCTTTCTTTTCATCTATTTATTGATAGCCCTGCTGAAGCCGGAGATATTCTGATGAACTGGAATAACTTTATTCAAAGTTTTATATTTATTCTTGCAGTGCTCCTTATGGTCAAACCGCTCGGAATTTATATGGCGCGTATATATACAGGTAAGAACGCGGGCCTTAATGTATGGTTCGCGCCTGTAGAAAGATGGACCTATAAGCTCTCGGGCATTGACCCTAAAAGAGAGATGTCGTGGAAACAATACGCTTTTTCGGCCATGCTATTTAATATTATAGGATTGGCAACGGTTTACGCTATCCAGCGCTTTCAAGCGCATCTTCCTTTGAATCCGATGTCCATGCCACCCGTAGCTCCGGACCTGGCCTTCAATACAGCCACGAGCTTTGCTACGAATACGAATTGGCAAAGCTACGGAGGTGAAACGACTCTGAGTTATTTTACCCAGATGGCGGCATTGACCGTACAAAACTTTCTTTCTGCGGCAACAGGGATGGCAGTATTAGCGGCTCTTATAAGAGGATTCATTCAAAAACAGATGGATACGATAGGTAACTTCTGGGCTGATATGGTCAAATCGACATTATATATACTTATTCCACTATCAATAATTCTGGCTTTACTTCTGGTGTCACAGGGGGTTGTCCAGACCATTGGCCCCAGCGTGAAAGCCCATTTGCTTCAACCAACCAAGGATGCAGATGGGAAGACTATCACAGAACAAATAATCGCTGTCGGCCCGGTTGCTTCACAGCTCGCTATCAAACAATTGGGAAGTAACGGAGGAGGATTTTTCAATGTTAATTCCGCTCATCCGCTTGAAAACCCCACACCGCTGTCTAACCTTTTGGAAGTGCTTGCCATTATCCTTATACCAGCTGCTTTATGCTATACCTACGGCCATATGGTTAAAGACAAACGTCAGGGGTGGGCTATCCTTGCGGCTATGTTCATTATATTCATCCCGTGTCTTTGGGCTTGTATGCACTTTGAGCAAGCCGGCAATCCTCTTCTTGGTAAATTAGGGATCGACCAGCGCTCAAGTGCTCTCCAGCCGGGAGGCAATATGGAGGGGAAAGAGGCCCGTTTTGGTATAGCGAACTCCGCCATCTGGGCAACAACCACAACCGCTGTCGCCAACGGCTCGGTCAATTCAATGCACGACTCTTACATGCCCCTCGGAGGTTTAATACCGATGTGGCTTATGCAATTAGGAGAGGTCGTGTTCGGTGGGTGCGGATGCGGCCTTTACGGCATGATCGCTTTCGTTATAGTAGCTGTTTTTATAGCGGGCCTTATGATCGGCCGAACTCCTGAATATTTAGGTAAGAAGATAGAATCCTACGAAATGAAGATGGCCTCTATTATTCTTCTGATCCCGCATATGTTCGTTCTTACGGGGACGGCGATAGGAGTTGTCTTGCCGCAAGTAAGATCGGCTATCTTTAATCCCGGACCTCACGGTTTAAGCGAGGTGCTTTATGCTTTTTCTTCCTGCGGAAATAATAATGGGAGTGCATTCGCGGGCCTTTCGACAAATAATCTATTTTACAATATAGCGTTAGCAATGGCGATGTTCTTTGCTCGATATTGGCTTCTTATACCAACGCTTGCTATCGCAGGGTCGCTTGCTAAAAAGAAGATCGTACCCATCAGCCAGGGAACTCTACCTACGCATACACCGCTTTTTATAGTATTTTTGGTCATGGTCGTTTTGATAGTAGGAGCTCTTGTATTTTTCCCGGCGCTTGCCTTGGGCCCGATCGTTGAACATTTAATGCTCTATCACGTTTAATAGTTTAATAGAGGCAGATATGATCAAACCGCATAAAGTAAGATCGTTATTTGACCCGGGTATAGTCGGGCCGGCAATTCTTGATTCACTAAAGAAGCTAGACCCTAGGCACCAGTTCAAGAATCCGGTAATGTTCGTGGTGTTAGTGGTAAGTGTTTTGACCACCGGACTATGGATTCAGGCTATGCTTGGCCGCGGAGAGGCTCCCGCAAGTTTTATTTTGGCCATAACCTTATGGCTATGGTTTACGCTTGTCTTCGCGAATTTTTCAGAAGCGATGGCAGAGGGAAGAGGGAAGGCGCAAGCCGCAAGCCTTAAAAAAGCCAGGCGTGATACCCCCGCAAAGAAACTCTCAAAACCGAAATATGAATCGGCTTATAACACTGTTTCCGCGACGACTCTCCGAAAGGGGGATATAGTTCTGATCGAGGCAGGCGATTTTGTTCCTATGGATGGCGAGATCATTGAGGGGGTAGCATCCGTTGATGAGAGCGCGATAACAGGCGAAAGCGCCCCTGTTATCCGTGAAGCCGGCGGGGATCGCAGCGCAGTTACCGGAGGCACCAGAGTGCTCTCGGACTGGCTGGTAGTGAGCATCAGCTCGAATCCGGGAGAGACATTTTTGGACCGGATGATCGCGATGATCGAAGGGGCCAAAAGGCAAAAGACCCCTAACGAAATAGCCTTGAGCATTTTGTTGGCAGTTTTCACGATCATTTTTCTTTTGGCAACGGTAACACTTTTGCCATTTTCGATTTACAGCGTGGTTTCGGCCGGGCAGGGTACTCCTATTACAGTAACTGTGTTAGCGGCTCTTTTGGTGTGTCTTATACCTACTACTATAGGAGGGCTGCTTCCGGCCATAGGCATAGCCGGCATGGATAGGATGATACAAGCCAATGTTATAGCTACTTCGGGCCGCGCCGTTGAAGCGGCGGGGGATGTCGATGTTCTTCTGCTCGATAAAACAGGCACAATAACACTTGGCAACAGACAGGCGGTCGCTTTTGTACCAACGCAAGGTATCGATATCGAATCATTGGCGGACGCGGCGCAGCTTTCTTCCTTGTCCGATGAGACCCCTGAAGGCAGAAGCATCGTTGTGCTGGCTAAAGAGAAATACGGCATCAGGGAGCGCCATATACAGGAACTCGAAGCGAGATTCACTCCTTTTACCGCGCAGACCCGCATGAGCGGCGTAGATCTGGGAGATGGCAGGCAGATAAGGAAAGGCGCGGCCGATGCCATAGAAGATTATGTGAAAAAATCTTCTATGGCATCG
>Ga0209777_10004572_pt1 | contig 16277 bp, 15 predicted proteins | sample FrelakmetHBP12HB_FD_187147 | JGI IMG/M metagenome (GOLD analysis project Ga0209777, IMG submission 187147) | Freshwater lake sediment microbial communities from the University of Notre Dame, USA, for methane emissions studies -HBP12 HB (SPAdes)... | ecosystem: Environmental > Aquatic >...
TCGCAAGAAATAATAAACTATGATATAAAACTTAATATTTGGGTCGTTAGCTCAGCTGGTAGATCCGCCGGCTGGCGGACTCTTAAACAAACGGTCATTACACATAAAATATATAAATATAAGTTATAATTTGGGTCGTTAGCTCAGCTGGTAGATCCGCCGGCTGGCGGACTCTTAAGCAAACGGTCATTACACATAAAATATATAAATATAAGTTATAATTTGGGTCGTTAGCTCAGCTGGTAGAGCAGTTGCCTCTTAAGCAAACGGTCGCAGGTTCGAATCCTGCACGACCCACTGAAATTAAAAGCTCCACTATTTAGTGGGGCTTTTAATTTTATGGTCGTAGGATTCAAACACTTGCCTACCGGCAGGCAGGGGTCAGAAACGAGGCAAGCTTTGAGGTGGAAGCCGAAAAGCGCAGTCGAGTGTCGCCGATATGCCAGTGGCATATCGGCGCTGACCGCGACAACGCAGCCGTTTCGCTATTCTGGCGAAACGGCGAGGCGGAAATCCTGCACGACCCACCACTCATCGCATAATACCAAGGCTGCTGCAATAAGGGGGACTAATCATCCCCCTTTTATGATTAAAAAAGTCTCAAAATATGTTATACTATGTATATATACTCATCCCCTACAGGTTCAAGAATTGGCTCTATGTCGGGCAGACCTGAAACCCTCAAAAGCGGCTCTGGGAGCACAATAACGGCCTTAGCCAGAGCACAAAGCATTACCGACCATTTAGGATGATTGTGGTAAAGGAGTTCAAAACCAGACTGGAGACCAAGCTCTATGAACGGAAACTGAAAAGAAGCTCCAGTACTAAGAAAAAAATTGTTATATTTCATTCTGTTTAAACCGCTGGGATTTAATTGATGAAAAATTAAAATAAGTATAAACCCGCAGGACTTAAGAAAAAAGTATTGGAAATTTAAGATCAGTCCGTCCAGGCCGATGATAATTACTGCTCTCGCTGTGGCAATAAAATAATTTAAATATATTTTAAACTAACGAAGGAGATATGAGTATTATTAAAAAAATCTTACTTTGGATACTAATCATCTTTTTCTTTCTATATGCGATTGGTGCATTAGCCGAGATGAATTTTATTACCGCAATTATAGCAATAGTAATTGGATTAATACTTATACCCAAATTTACTCAAATAAAACTAATCGGTCAAGAAATTAAATTTACCCCGCTAATCAAAACAGTGATAGTAATTGTAGGATTCATTATTTTAGTAATGGTAACGGATCAACAACAAGTAAATCAACCAATCAATAATCAACAGGTAACTCAAACACCACAAATTGCGACAAGCACGGAAGCGACAACCAGTATCGCAAATAAAATCGCTTCCGAAAAGGCTAACTTTAAAGCACAGTTGAAAACTATGGTAAATTCATTAAAAAAATATAATGCTGCAGATTATAAGCAATATAAAAATGAACTTGGTTCGCTTCGTTCTGAAACAGATTTGTTTTCCTCCTGGGCTGTTATGGTTAATATGGCTAAATTAAGTGACGACCCAATGGTTAAAAATTTAGGTAAAACTCTACAAAAGGAAGCGAGTCAAATTCAGATGTATGAATTCCCCCTTCTAAGAAAGGCATATGCAGAAATGGCGAATAAAGAAATGTGGATAAATAATATGAAGATAAGGGCTTATGGCACTTCATATAAAACAATTGATTTTATCGCAGCCGATTTTGCTGACAATAAGAATATTAGTGATGCTCACCAAAGCTCAATTGGAGTATTAGAAATGTTAAGATTTAATAGAGCTAATTATAAGTGGATAGACAACTCATATGCAGAATATACATATTTTGATTTGAATAGTTCTAAGGATTCCGAAGTAATTCCAATTATAATAAAATAATATGCCTCTTGAAGTCGAATATGAGTATATCGCAGTAGCGGATGCGGAAGAGCGGCTGATCCGTGCCATGGCAATATTATTAACTGAAGAAGAATTATAATATATAAAATTATTAAAAAATATATTTTATGCATTGTTTTGAATGTGGTGCCGATTCACCACACGACTCGATTATTTGTCCAAAATGCGGAAATGAGTATAAGGTAGAGGATAAATATTTTAATAATCTACAAAGAATTGAAGAAAAGTGGAAGGAGTTAAGAAGTAACAATTTTGAGCCGAAATTAAAAGATGATTTCTGGAGGTTGTGCATGGAGGGGAAAGAACTATTTTGGATGGTACACAATGCATATATTAAAACGGGATTGTCCTTTAGGCCAAAATCAGTTCCCGCTTATGAAAGGACAGTAATGTTTTTAGAACATGAAAAGAAATACCGAGATGCTCTCAGAAATTGCGAAGAGGCTAACAAGTTTAAAATCGATACAAACTGGTACAATAAGAGAATCGTCAAACTATCTAAATTAATTAAATAATATGCTAAAAATAAAACAATACTATATAATTATACTAGATGTATGTTTTTTTGTATTAGTAATATTTTTAATAATCTATCTAGGATTTAAATATATTTATTTTCCATATTTTACTACTCAAGGAAAAATTCAAAGGTCAGTAAATGAGGAGTTGATGTTAGAGAAAAAGGTTCTTTACTATGCTTGTGCTTTGCCCGAATATCATAGATACCATATTATGGTCGCTAAAGAATGTGAGGAACTAAAAGCAAAATGAAACGCAGAATGGTTGCTTACCTAAATATATGAGTGGATGCGATTAACTTAAATAAAAAGAACCCCCAATGTCTAAATATAGTCCCTGGCTTAAGCCAGAGATTTTTTATTTGCCTTAAAGGTCAAAAAATATTAAGATATAAAGGTATGGCAGATACAAATTGCTCTAAAATTCAGGAACTAATCACTTCTCTAGTTAACCTCAAGGGCGAGCTGGATGCGGGGATGTTGGAATTGGCTGGAAACCGCCAGGAGAGTAAGGCTAAAGTCGATGCCCTGTGGATCATTAAATATCAGATGGAAACCAAGGTCGCTGAGCTAAAAATTGAAACTGATCCTTACTGGGACTGGCCGAAATATAAGAATGGTCAAATAATTTTAACTTATGCCTGGGTAACTGATTTCAATTATAAATGGCAGCCTCATGCTGAAGGAATAATTTTTTTTGAGGATGGGCAATATAAGCTTAATGGCAGTAATCTTGGCAGCAAAGACGATTTTGACAAATATAGAAATTCATACAAAAATCGAGTTACACAAATTGGCAATCAATTTTTTCTTGATGGAAAGCTGGTTTATGAAGGAAAAAAATATTCGAATTATGATGAGTTCAGTCTTTCGCCTCAAGGTGTAATAATTAAAAAAGGCGACCAGTTTTGGCTTAATGGTGAGACCTTGCTTTATGATGGACCTATAATTACATATTGTTCGCACCCCAGGGGAATAATTATTGAAAAAATGGCTGGCCTTAATAGTGAGTTTTATTTTTACGACCATTGGCCGGTGGAGGAGAACTAGCTTTTTAGCTTATAGCTTATTAGCTTATTAGCTTATTAGCTTATAAATTACTTTTTATATGGAAAGAGAATTATCAATAACAAACATTCCGAAGGAACCTAGGCAAGAGATAATGACCTTTGAAGAATATGAAAACAGACATCATGAGACGCCTTATGTTTATGAACTTGAAGACGGAGAAAAAAAGCTGACGTATTTCGGCGCCGAGCATTCACGCGATCCGGAAAATCCTCAATTTAAACGGCTGGAGCAGGAATTTCGGAAAATTCAGCCGCAGCTGATTTTTGTCGAAGGAATTGAGGATATGGAAGGCTTTATTAAGAAAGAATTGGAAAACATTAAAGAATCCGAGATTGCAGCAGTTATCGGTAAATATGGCGAAAAGGGCCTAGCAATCAAATTGGCGATCAAAGCCGGCGTGGAATTCCAGTCGCCTGAACCTAATGAAGAAGAACAAGTTGCCAATTTATTGGAGCAGGGCTTTTCACAAGAAGATATTTTTGCTCACTATGTTTATTTCAATGCAGAGCAATACCAATACCATGGTGGCGAGCCGAGCGAAGAAATATTGGAAAGTATCATAAAAAAATTCAAGGCAGACTTTGATTGGACTGATTTTGATTTTTCTCTCGGCCATCTAAAACAAATTTGGCAGCGGCTCTGGCCTGATCGCGCTGATCCTCTGGATTTCAATTTTTCCAGGCTTGATCCGGTCAAGCGCGAAGCAAATCTTGGTACCTGGACGGTAGTTAATGAAATTAATAGCCAACGGAATATTTTCCGAGATCAATTCATGATGGAAAAAATTAAGCAGGCACTGGAAAATGTTAATCGGCTGTTTATCGTCTACGGAGCCAGCCATGCCTATATGCAAGAACCGGCGCTTAGGAAATTATTTGAAACAGACTTTTCCTAATAAATTGAATACAAAAAGACGCCTTAATGCAGGCGTCTTTTTGCGTCTTTATCTCAAAAACAAAATTTAAAATTTCCTTTAGGCGGCCGGAGTCTCGCTGGCGACCGGCGCCGCTTCCACGGGCTTCTTGCCTTCCTTGCCCTTTAAGGCATCCTTAAGATTCTTCCCGGCTTTGAATTTGGCCACGACCACCGTGGGAATGGTGATCTTTTGGGCCGGATTGCGGGGATTGATGCCTTCGCGGCCTTTGCGGGCGCGAGCGGAAAAAGTGCCGAAGCCGGTAAGCACCACTTCGCCGCCGGCTTTCATGGTCTCGATGGCGATATCGGTCAGGGCATTAAGCGCCTCTTCGGCCTGGGATTTGTTGATGCCGACTTTATCGGCGATCTTTTGAGCTAATTCAGCTTTGTTCATAATTTTCTCCCATTATTTATTAGGGAAATATTTTAATAGTTCAATGGTTATATGGTTTCAGATTCGATTGCTGACAAATTATATTTGGATATTAAGATATTGGGATATTAGTAATTGAATTTCAATAACAACTAATTAGTTTTCAGTTTTCAGTTATCAGTTTTCATCAAGTTAATCAGTTAGGCAGTTAAATAAATATCTGATCAGCTGTAAAACTAAATGATAACTGACAACTGATAACTAACTGCTAACTGAAAATTGGTAACTGACAACTTGCAATTAAAATTTATTTTACCGATATTACTTTATTGATCCTTTTGATTTTTTTGCACTTGCCCGTCTTTTCATCCAGCTCCAGGTAGACTCCGTTAAACAGGCACTTGCCGGTGCTGGGCAAATCGTGCTTTTTCGATGTCTGGCCGGATTCCAGGAAGAGGTTGAAAATCTGCTGTTTGTCCGCGCCGATTACCGAATCATAATAACCGATCATGCCGGCATCCGTCAGATAGCCGGCCCCCTGCTCCAAAATCCTCTCATCGGCCGTCTGCACATGGGTATGAGTGCCGATTACCGCGGCTGTTTCACCGTCAAAATACTGGGCAAAGGCCGTCTTTTCCGAGGTGGCTTCAGCGTGAAAATCCACAAAATACAAGGCTTTTCCCTCGGTTTTGATGATTTTCCGCATGGTCTTGAAAGGATCAGCCACTTTATCCTCGATAAACACTCTTCCTAATAAGTTTACCACAATTAGTTTATTTTGGCCAATTTTAATCACCTTATACCCGACTCCTGATTTTTTAGCCGGATAATTGGCCGGACGTATCACTTTCGGGTCGGGGCGGTTCAAGGATTCATCGGCATCCGCTTTTTCCCAGGCATGATTGCCCGAGGTGCAGATATCCACGCCGGCTTCCAGTATTTCATTTAGGGTTTTCGGGGTAAAGCCGATGCCATGCGCCAGATTCTCCGCGTTGGCGATGATCAGATCAGGATGATATTGCTTCTTGAGAGCCGGCAAGCACTGCCGGACGGCATTGCGCCCGATTTTGCCGATGATGTCAGAGAGGAAGATGATCTTAATCATAATTTAACAATGAAGCAATGAAACAATTTAACAATCAACCTTTATGGCTTCATGGTTTCATTGTTTCATTGTTGGCTAATTAAGTTCTTAGCGGGCATATTCGATGACCCTGGTCTCGCGGATCACGTTGACTTTGATCTCGCCGGGATATTTGAGCTCGTTCTCGATTTTTTCCGCGATCTCCTTGGCCAGCTTGATCGCGCCCAGATCATCAATCTGCTCCGGCGTGACGAACACGCGCACTTCGCGGCCGGCCTGGATGGCATAGGCTTTTTCAATGCCCGCGAAACCAACGGCGATTTTTTCCAGTTCTTCCAAACGCTGGAGATAGTTTTCATAGGAATCCTTTCTGGCTCCGGGCCGCGCGCCGGAAATGGCATCGGCCACTTTGACGATGATGCCTTCGAGCGTCTTGGGCTTGTCATCGTGATGCTGGACCACGGCGGAAATTATTTCTTCGCTGATGCCGAATTTTTTGCAGATATCGCGTCCGATTTCCGGATGCGTGCCCTGGATTTCCTGATCCACGGCCTTGCCGATGTCGTGCAATAAGCCGGCTTTTTTGGCGAGCGCCACATTGGCGCCGAGCTCCTCGGCCAGCATGGCCGAGAGCAGAGCCACTTCCTTGGAATGATTGAGGATATTCTGGCCGTAACTGGTGCGGTATTTGAGGCGGCCCAGAATCTGGACTAATTTCGGATCCAGGCCCGCGATGCCCAGTTCATAGACAGCGGTTTCGCCCGCTTTCTTGATATCCAGAGCGATTTCCTGCTTGGCTTCCTTGATCGTCTCTTCGATCCTGGCCGGATGGATGCGGCCGTCAAAAATCAATTTTTCAATGGCTTTTTTGGCAACCTGGCGGCGGATGGGGCTGAAGGCCGAGAGAGTAATGGCTTGAGGCGTGTCATCAATGATGATTTCCACGCCGGTCAACTGCTCGATGGTTTTGATATTGCGGCCTTCGCGGCCGATGATCCTGCCTTTCATTTCATCGTTGGGCAGATCCACGACCGAGGAAGTCGTTTCTTGCGCGTGCGAAGAAGCGCAGCGCTCGATCACCATGGAAAGTATTTCCTTGGACTTGCGCTCGAGCTCGTCCGAAGCCTCTTCTTCCAGCTTGGCGATGCGGTGCACCAGATTGTCGGCAATCGCCCTTTCCGTATTATCCAATAATACTTTTTCCGCTTCGGCTTTAGTGAGTCCCGCGATCTTTTCCAGCTTGGCCAGCTGATCTTCTTTGATCTTGGCCACATCTTCCTTAATCTTATTGATCTTTTCCGCCTTATCCAGCAAATCCTGCTTCTGATTTTCCAACTCCAGCAATTTCTGGTCGAACAGCGACTCTCTTTTTTCCAGGCGCTTTTTGGCGGCCTCGCTCTCCTGGCGCAGCTGGCGCGCCTCGACTTTGGCGTCATCAATCACTTTCAAGGATTTTTCCTGGGCGGCCAGCATCATTTCCTTCTGTTTGGCTTTGGCCTCGATGATTATTTTTTCAATCTTGGCTTCGACGCTGTCTTTGCGATTCTGCGCCCATTGCTTGCGCGCCAGATAGCCGATGGCAAAACCAAAAAACAAAGCCACCGCCAGCCCGATTAACGCTAATATTAAGTTAGTCATAATTTCTCCTTCTAGAAAAGAAGAAATTCAGCGCGATTAAAATAATCCTTAGCACCTGATTCTGGAGCTAAGAATGAGAAAAGATTGCAATAAATTTAGAGAATAGTCCAATCCGTTAAGATTCATAATAGTTAAAATCCAAAAAATCAAAGCTCTCTAAAGATACATCACCTAATATCGGCTAAATTCCCGCTTTTTTGATTAATTTTTAAGTAATTACATCTTAACATATATCCGTTCCAGTGTCAAACTAACTGATTTTACAGGTATATTATTAGATAAATCATTAAAAAAACCACGCCGCTATCCGGCATGGTCTATGCTAAAAACTGTCTTCGTCGGTAATGCCCAGCAGGCTGAAAGCATCAGCTTCTATCTGGCGCACGCGTTCCACCGTCGTGACTCCGAGCGGCTCGGCGATTTCCTTTAGCACTCGGAAAATATTATCTTCCAGGCCGTAACGCTTGGCCACGACCAGATATTCCCGCGGATTTTCCGCCTGCAACTTCGCCAGCCGGCCGTCTTTTTTGGCTTCTGCCAACGCTTCCAAAATGGGTAAGCGCGACAGTGGCAAATTTTCCGGCAGACATTGGAAACCCAGCTTCCCGGCGATTTCCCGCAGTCCCGCTTCTTCCGCGAGCAGGCTGCGGATCCGCGACACTCGCCGTTTCATTGCCGAAGCGATCTGGTTGGGCCGGTCGCCGCTTTCGAAAGTCGGATCAAGGTAATGGATTACGGCATTAACCCTCATGGAGACATGGCGTTCTTCCTGCCCGAAACCGAACTCCCCGGCAATTTGGCTCTGGTGGACGAAATCCTCTCCGCTAAGACAGAAATAGCGGGAAACGATCTGCGCCTGTTCAAAGCCAAGCCGCAGTAATTCTTCAAAAAGCGCCTGTTGTTCTCCTTTTAGGTTCAGGAAAAAACGCCTCTGCGACTGATAATGCCGGGAAACAATGCGATTTTCCTTCCAGACGCACTGCGGCCAGTGATGTCCGGTGATAATTCGTACTCTCTTTTCGGCGCAAGCCTGCCGATGGCTGTCATGAAGACGCCGTTCATTCTTCGGAATGATCCTGATCGTCTTGAGATTGGGCGCCAATTTCAGGATATGCCTGATAGCCCAGAGAAAAAGGTGGCCATTGACATGCACGAATGTCGTGTTCCTATTGATTTGGGAAAAATTACAACGGTTCATTTTTCCCCTGATCGTAACTATGGCGTAGTTGCCATTCATTATTTCGCCGCTCGGCGCCGCTCCCTGGCCGTATACCGTGGTTGCGGTGCTCGGCTTCGGCTCTCGCTTTTCCAAGGCCTGCTCCTTGCGGCTCTTGCAAAAGGAGCACCAAGCCTCTTCAATGCCGTGGATGCAATTCATCGCCTTTCTCCTCTGCTTCTGTTCAGCTAATGTTATTAGTTCTGACTTTTAACGTACTGTGAGCCATTATAATTAATCTGCTGATTAATGTCAAATATCAGATTATCTATGATTATTCCAGGATTGCTTGCAGTTTTTCAATCAGCTCCGTTTGTCGCGGCCGATCATCCGGACTGCCCGCTTCCAATACTTCCATAATCTGCTCCCGCGTAAAATTCTTTTCGTCGCGCAATTGGTTGGCCAGATCGATAATCCGGCCGAAGAAGGGGCCCGGCTGGAATCCCAGGCTGATCAGATCTTTCCCCCTGATGATGTCCTCGGGCTTGGATTTCTCCACGCCCAGCTTTCTGGCCGTATCAATCAAAAATTCTCCGGCCGAATACAGGGTGAAATACATCTGCCCTTGATCGTCGTAAAAAGGCCCGCGGCCCAAATGATCGGCCAGGGCCACGGCCACCAGCTCCTGGATGGTGGCCGGATAAATGCGCTTGGCCAGCCGGCGGATGGCGCCATCCGTTATTTTCTCGTTCTTTTCATATTTATTAATGTAAAGCGTGGATGGCGCCAGGTGATTGACTACCAGCTTGACGACCTTGTCCCGCGTGAGATTATCAACGCCCAGCTCGTCCAGGAATCTATTGGTCGGCTCTTCGCCGGCCGGCTCATGGCCGTGGGAAATCAGCCGGCCTTTCTCCTGCGAAAATTCCGTGGTCGTCACTTTGCCCAGATCATGGCAAAGCGTGGCGATCATCACGGCCAAGGCGCTGTCGCCTTCCATCTTTTGCACGTCAATGACTTCCTTGGCCGCATCCATACATTTGAGCGTATGCAGCCAGACATCGCCTTCCGGATGCCAGAAAGGATCCTGCGGCGTTTCGGCGAGCGGCGGGAATTCCGGATGAATCGCTTCAAAAACCCCGAGAGCCATGCCGGCCGCCAGTCCGGTTGAAGGTATTTCGGATTTCAATAATAATTTTTTCCATTCTTCAAATATCCTTTCTTTGGGCAATTCCTTGAGCTGGGGCGCCATTTCCCGAATAATGTCCGCGCTCTGGCTGTCCAGGCTCAAGCCGAAGCGGCCGATGAATTGCAGGGCGCGCATGACGCGCAAGGGATCATCGCGGAAACGCTCCGGATCGGTTACGCGCAAACGGCGCTGTTTGATATCGTCCACGCCGCCGAAATAATCGAAAATTTCTCCGGTCAGCGGATCGGCGCACAAGGCGTTCATAGTAAAATCGCGGCGCTTAGCCGCATCCTTAATAGTCATATTAGGATCGGCTTTGACCTCGAATCCCCGATGGCCCTCACCGATCTTGGAATCGGTGCGCGGCAAGGATACGTCCAGATCAATGCCTTCGCCGAAAGACACCTTTAAGATGCCAAAGGCTTTGCCCACGGCCGAAACTTTTCCATGTTGGCTGACTATCTCTTCGATCTGATCCGGCTCCAGGCCGTAAACTTCCAGATCGAAATCCTTGGCCACTTTGCCGAAGAGCCAATCGCGCACGCTGCCGCCCACCAAGAGGGCCCGCCCGCCGGCGCTATCAATGGCCGAGGCGATCTCCAGCATTTTTTCATAGGCATTGACCTGGTTTTCCAATCCTTGTTCTTTTAAAATCTCCAGATACTGCTCGGGCTTGGCAAAACTCTCTCCCGGCTCTTCCCTTTTTTCCTCATACTTCGGCGACTGGTAATTGGGATTGGGGAATGATTTTTTTGGCATAAAATATTAATTAGCTTGTTAGCTTATAGCTTCTTAGCTTTTAGCTTCTTAGTAATTTTGCATTTAGTCTGCCCTTACCAAGGGGAGACGATCCCGCCTTAGCGGGATCAGAAGGGTTATGAAAAATTGTCTAAAGAATAATAAGTCAAATATATGATATTCCCTGTTTCAAAACTCCCCTCTAACTCCCTCACCGCCATGGCGGGACAGGCCTTTGAAAGGGGGAGAAAATTCAGTGTCATCCCAGAATCCGCGATTTAGCGGATATCTGGGATCCAGATTAAATTAATTATATTGAGTTTAATGCAATGCAACCTGGATCCCGCATCAAGTGCGGGATGACAGCCGGGTCCCTGTCCGCCTTTGGCGGAAAGCCCGGGATGACACGAAAAAATAATTAATAAATAATTCAGAAATCAGCGGCAAACCCCTCCTCACCGTTCCAGGGTCAGCGCCAAATGTTCCCAGGGTCGCATTTGCCGACTCTCTCCGTCTCGGGTGGATTGCTCCTGACCTTTGCTATGCAACCCTTGGAAAGGGGAGGAAAAATTCATTTCCCCCAAAACATCTCAAAAATCATCTTCATGGTGGCGTTGATTTCCGGGCTGCGGATGATGATGCCTACCATCTCCTGCTCGCTGAAGGAGATGAAAGCGACTTTTTGCCGATAGATGTAGATGCCTACCGTAAAGGGATAATTCTCCTTAGGCAGATACTTGATTACTTCAATTTTCTCCGGCAATTCAAATTGCCGGTAATCGTTATTCTTGTCCCCGGTCTCGTTGATATTGATGCGGCGCACCGGCACTTTGGCGGCGTAGCGGCGATGGCGCCAATCATGCAAGAAATCCATCATGCCTTTGGCGATCTTTTCCCGCGGCGCGGCCAGCACCAGGATCTCGCCCTGCTTCTTGATCATATCCTCATAAATCTGCTCTAAGCCCTTCTGCCCTTCGAAGATCCTGATAGCCGGCTTTTTAGCCGCGGTATTTTTGAGCGCCTCCAGATCCGGCATGATCTCCGCCAAAATATTTTCCCTTTGCTTCAAAAACAGCAAGAGATTATCCGGCTCCTGGGCGGTAAAGACTTTGCGTTTGCCTTTCTGGCTGACAGTAATGAGCGCCTTGTCGATGAGCGTATCAATCACTTCATACACCGTGCTACGCTTGATACCCGAGGCTTTAGACAGATCCTGAATGGCGGCCGGGCCCAATTGCAGGCTGGCCAGATAAATTTTGGCTTCCTTGCCGTCCAAGCCGATGTTTTGCAGATATTGTTCGAGAAGCATATTTTTTTGTTAATGACTAAAAAATAATATTTTTATTCCAGCGGCAGCCAAGTCATCTTGTCCATCTGAATACCGGCAATCCGATAACTGTAGTTTTGCATGTCTTGGCCGCTATATTCATCAGGATTGAAATCTTCTTTAGGCCCATAAGTAAAATATAGGCCACGCCTGCCGCCCTGGTGGTATTTTCTGATTTTGTCCGCCGCAATCGCCACAATCCAGGGATAAACCTCTGCCGGATCAACATCGTCCGGATAAAAAATGCAGTTTTCTTCAACCTGCCGATCAAAAAGATCCTGATTAAATTCATTGTTTTCGTTGATTCCCCAGCCGGCTTCCTTGGCGCATTTTTCAAAATCGTATCGGGACTCAAAACTTTTTTCGTATTCTTCCCGACTTACTTGACCTCCAAAAAATTTTTCGTGTTCTTCCCGCTCGGCTTGATTCATTTCAGCTAATGGTTTCTGAAAATATTTAAGTGCTCGTTTTTTCCAAAATTTGATTCTCTCAGATTCGGGAAAATAAAATATCGCGGGACAATGATGTTCTGGCGTCTGAGTCAGATCAATATGCAATGGCAAAGAACGCCAGGTACCAAATTGCCGGTGCATTTTTAGTTCCGGCACCAAGGCAATGGCTTTGCCCTTAAATCCTTCTTCCAGAATTTCTTCACCATTTTTTACATTATCCAGAAAACCGTCAAAGCTTTTATCTCCCTGCGACAAAAATGGCTCCTGGGGGCAGACGGCCGATTCCAATAAATCCTGGATGCCGATCATCAGGCCGCAAGTTTTAGTAGAGCCCAGATCGGTATTTTCATCCCAACCCCTTCTAGGACTCCACCATTCGTTTCTTTTGTATCCACGATGAGCCAGCATTTTATCTGGGAATTTTGAGGTTTTTTTGGGTCCAGAATAATCAAGCCAATGGGCGCCCTTTTTCAGATTCTCTGGATAAACTGCCACAAAGAAAATACCATCATTTGGCGACCCTTCATTTGTTCTGGGTGATTGGCCATAGATTTCCTGGGAACCGGTGGGATTTGATATTCGGCCGCTTCTAATGGCCTCTTCCAAAAAAATACTATTGGAATTATGGATCAGCACGGTACCGCTGAGCATTTCACAATTATCAAGGTAGGCCTCACGACTTTTTTCAATTCCGGAAAAGAAATATTCACTGTTTTCTATTAATCCAGCTGCTTGTCCCCGATTCAACAAATCTTCAAACTTGGCCAGCTGTTCCTTCTGCCACAGCAGGCACCAGGCATCTCGCTTAAATTCTTTTTTCAGCACGGAGGAAACATCTCGCAAATGTTCTTGAAAAAACTTTTTTATTTCAATTCGTGAAAAAATTTCCTGATAGTCAGCCGTAATTCTTCTGGCCACTGAATTTCGGCTTTCGTTCAAATTTATTTTTTTATCATGAAAAATTTTTTTATCATTAAAATAATCTTCCTCCCCCAGATTTATGCCGGGATATTTGTCGTCATTGAAAATTATTTTATCAGTCTCTAAGCTGTAGATTCTTGGCCAGCCGAGATTCCTCAAAGTATTGATTTTAGCCAGTACCGGCTGCCGCAAAAAATCATCAAAGGCAGAGCTATCCTGATCCTGATTTTGCTGCAATTCTTTTCTGAAGTCGGCCAGCTCTTGCAAGTATGTCTCAAAATCCTTGGGCGGATTATTCTGAAGCTTGGTTATTTTATTTTCCAGTTCAGTGATTTTATTATGGTGAGATTCTATCAGCTCCCGCCATTGTTTTCTGGCTTGCTCTTGTTCCTCTATGGTTTTTTCGTGCTCCTGTTCAAGATAAAAAATTTTACGCTGGTTGGGATCTTTTTTCTCCGCTGCTAAATTTAAAGGTGTCAGCTCGCTGATTTTTTTGTCTTCCCCTCGGACTCGAAAACTAAAATTTTCTTGATTAACAGTTGTCCAGGTTTTTACCTCGGGTGCAAACGACACTAAACGAGCTCTGCCACTCTTAGTCAGGAGATCAAAAAAGCCGATATGAACCCGCCCCTGCTCGGCTAAAAATTTGTATTGTTTGCGACTTTCCTCGCCATTAAGAAATGATCGGCTCTTATAAATTGCTGGGCCGTATTCCTGTTGCCAGGCACGGGCTTCGCTCAAAAAAGACAATAAATGTTGACGATAACTTTCGTCAATTTCAGGCATTGGTTCCAATTCTTTATTCTGGCTGGGCTCAATTGGTTTGCTATCAGTTGGTTCGATATTTTGTTTATGAAAAAGCGCTATCAGATCTTCAAGTTCCTGAAGCAGGGCATCCAGATTTTTTTTATACTCCTCACAGTCTGCCGGTTTTAATTGCTCCAATCTCCGGCTGTACCAGCTTAATCTGTCTTCGGTCTCTTGTTCCGGAGCCGTCATTTCAGGAACTAGCGGGACTTCCCGCTCTTCTTCCGCTTCCCTACTGATTTTTTCTTTTTTATTGGCGGTTGCTAAAGACATATTTTAATTATTTTTTGTACATTTTTTAAAATTAATATAACCGGCGCAAATTTGATTCTTCATTGGCTGAACAAATATTTAACAAATATTGAGCTGTATATTTGATTATTTCTTATTTCTTATTCGGGATTGCAAAATTCTTATGTTTTTTTCAATATCTCGTTTCATGGCCTCGGCTGTCGAAGGATATTTCCTGAATTTCCTGGTCAATAATTGTTTTTGATACTTGCGGAGCAAAGGCAGCCAGAAACTTCTAGCCCAGCGGATATCCAAACGGCGATTTCCGGCGGAATTTCTGACGTTGCTATAAATGTCCGCAAACTTGATAAGTAGCGTCTCCTCCGATGATTTCTTGAGCTTGGCCAGGTAATGGGAAAAATCATCGTCACCCTGGCGGTTGGTTAATTTTCTGATTTGTTTGAGTACATCTTCGCCCCATATCTTGGCGATCCGCTCCGGACGCACCGACGTGTCCTCCAATAGGTCATGGCCCAAGGCCGCTAAATATATAACCCGCAGATCCCGACCGCTTATTTCCTTGAACTTCTGCGCCTGGCGCCGCAAATACTGCGCCGTATCCCAGGCATGGTCATAGCTAAGCCGGCCGCTTAAATCGGTCTTATCCCGAAAAATATTTTTAATAAAATCCAGGTCCTTCTTCGGCATATTATTTTGATTTGTTCAGATAATTTTTTACCAGCGATCTTTCCGTGGCGCGATAATAATATTTAACGAAGGCTTCGGGCCCGCCGTTCATGGCTTGGTAATACTCTTCGCGCGAATCATGGCTGGGCAAAGGCGCCCGGAAATGATTAAGGAAAAAAGCGGCCAAAGCCTGGGATGACCGGCCGCAGCCGTCCGCATAAGGATGGATCTCCCGGTTAATTTCCGCTTCAATCCAGGCGGCCAGGCCGATAGCGTCAGTCTCTCCCGATCGGACTGCATCCAGTTTTTCCAATAAGCTTGCATAGAATTTACCCATTTCATCCTCAATCCCCTCCGGCTCTTGCAATCTTCCATATTTCACTTTCCAGGTGCGTAAGGCCAAAGGATCATTATAAATTTTACTATTGATGATCGTGACGATATCTTCGACTAATTTTTTTATCTGATCTGCCGCTTCAAGCTCCAAGTCTTTATTTTGCTGGATGTATTCCAATAAAGCCTGTGAGTTTTCAGCGACTTGTTCTTCAAGCTTTTTTCCGGAAAGTTCTGCGCTCTGTTTTTCCGCGCTGACCGCGGTATCGATCTTGCCTTTGGCCGTGCGGCTCAAGGCTTTCTGGTTGGCGGAGAAAATATCCGCAAAAACTTCCGGATCGCCAAGTTTTTCCCGGACGGTCGCCAGCACTGACAGCTTTTCGATCACCGCACCCGGCTCGGTCTGCATTTCCTCTGGCAGCTTGATCGAGCTTTTGCGGTGTCCCAGGAAAATAATCCCCTCCGGCAACAACTCCTCGATATTTTCGCTGGTATCGGTTTCGATCCAATACTCGCCCTTTTCGTTTCTGTTGATCCAGACTTTTTCGCCGTTATTTAATTTGAGCGGCGTGCCCCATTTCTCATGGATCTGCGTATTCGGCTCCTGGGCGATCAATTCCACGATGGTCAACAGGTCTTCCTCCTGGCGTTTCTTTTTGGGTTTGAATTCCAACCTAACGCAGCATTTGGATTTGGCCGTGTCGCGGGACATGAGCGGGACTTTAAGCGACATCCTGGGCTTGCCGTTTTTCAGTCTGATGCGGCAGCGGCCCGAAGAATCATAGACGTCCACCACATGATTTTTCCATTCCCTGATGATAAAACCAGGCTTGACATTCTCAAAGTGCATACAAAGAAAATGCCGTTGACAACCGATGTGGATCTTAAGGAGATCAATGAAAGACTGAAAGGATATAGTGGGGCAGATA
>Ga0209777_10004573_pt1 | contig 16276 bp, 13 predicted proteins | sample FrelakmetHBP12HB_FD_187147 | JGI IMG/M metagenome (GOLD analysis project Ga0209777, IMG submission 187147) | Freshwater lake sediment microbial communities from the University of Notre Dame, USA, for methane emissions studies -HBP12 HB (SPAdes)... | ecosystem: Environmental > Aquatic >...
TCTTCCCCATCTCGAAGGAGAAGCTCTCATCCTGGCGAATCTCTGTGATGTCGATTACAACCCGTACCGCGCAGGACCACGACATATCCTTCAGAGGGCTGTGGATACCGCAAAGAACCAAGGATTCGACAACATTATGATCTCCCCGGAAATCGAGTTTTACATCTTTGACCATAACGAGAATAAATTTACTGAAATCAAAGCAAACCAAGGTTATTTCATTGCACCACCACTGGATAACGCGAAAGAATACCGGAAACGACTCTCCGATGTCCTAATGGCCTGCGGATGTCAGGTCAAATACCATCATCATGAGTCAGGAAAATCACAACATGAAATCGAGATAGCAGAGCTTGATGCTATCCCGGCAGCCGACTTTTGCTGCTTCTTTAAATATGTCGCACGAGACATCGCTAGTACCTATAATTTTGACATTACCTTCATGCCAAAACCATTCTCCAATGAAGCAGGAAGCGGCATGCACGCACATATCGCGTTATACAACAAAGGAAAAAACATGTTTGCTGATGACAACGACCCGTTTGGATTGACTCAAAACGCACGATATTTCATCGGAGGTATCCTCGAACACTCTCGAGGGATTGCTGCTATTGCAAATCCAACCTTGAATTCTTACAAACGATTGATCCCCCATTACGAGGCTCCAATTTATCTTGCCTGGGCACCCCATAACCGCAGCAGCCTTATTCGAATACCTTCAAAAAAGAATGTCGATGTCGAAGTAAGAAACCCGGATCCCGCGGCAAACCCATACCTCCTTTTCGCGACATTAATCCATGCAGGTCTTGACGGTATCAAAAAGAAAATCAACTATGAACCTATCACGAAGAACATCTATAAGATGACCGATGAAGAAATTAAGGAAAACAACATCAAACGACTCCCGACGAATCTGATGGAAGCATTAGAAGAATTCAAACAAGATACGGTGCTAATGGATGCAATAGGTCTTGACGGTGCTGAACTATTCATTGATACAAAAACACAGGAATGGCATAATTATATGGGAGAGATCACTGATCAGGATTATAAGTATTATTTCCATTGTTAACATGATTTAGAATGATGTCATCTCATATCAAGTAATAATATCAAGTAGTCGGTTTGAGAACCATTGATGTTTAAATAATTTTTTGTTTGTTTTTTGTCATTCACCGTGTTCTTGTCATGTTCTCATGATTTTGGAACAGCGTATAACAGGTTTGAAGTTCTTTGTAGTAAAAGAACTTATGATGTTGTACTTTCTGTGTTGTTCTCACTTGTTGTTTTTGTTGTTCTTACTTGTGGTTCTACCCAACAACATAAAACAACATGACATGTGTTCAGGTTGATGACATGAGTTGACTTTATGTTGGTGACATGACATGGACATGACATTAGTATTGCAGATGCCCATGACAAAATGTCATAGACACGAATAGGAAACACAAATGTTCTTGTTGGAAAGAAAAGCAAAGCGATCCCTTACCACTATAATGCATTGAAAAAATCAGGTACACTGAAAATTATCGTGAAATATTATCAACGAGAAGAAGTAAATGGGCCCGGAGAGATTTGAACTCTCGACCTACCGGTTATCAGCCGGTTGCTCCAACCGATCTAAGCTACGGGCCCTGCTTTGAAAGGAGGTAATACGCTTGTTCTATAAAATATGAATGGCATATTACACTTTACACTATATCCTTTTAATATTGTTTGCTGATTTTTGAAACAAAAGCAAAACTGAGTTAAAAAATGTTTTGCTGAAAAAAGCCCAGAGGGCTTATAATATAGGTAATAAAAAAATGTGTTACCCTCTCACGGTAGGTTCTATATGGAAAGGTGAAAAAAGATAATGGAAAAAATACAATCGAGACCTGTTTTACCTGATAAATTACAATTACATATCAGTCCAGATTTCATATCAATAGATAGCGATACTGAGTTATGGTATGACGGTCATCTCTCTCCGTTCTTTGAAAAAGATGTTCAACAGTTATACAATGCGAAAATAGAATATTTTAATGGCGTGAAAAAAACAAGACGACCTTATTTTCTATTACCTAATAATTTTAATCTATCGACATCTGACTTTATCTGGAATACGAGAATCAGTATTCAAAAACCCTATACAATAACTGTTGATATTAATGTCATTAGGAATATTTTAAGTATTATTACTCAAAATCCTGATAGTGGCTATAATAAGGAATATCATCAATCGGTTCAATTACATGATGACAATTTCATCGATAATAATAAGATATGGTCAAGATGGGATGACATTGTAATAAAAGATATTGAGATTAATCTAAAAAATAACCTATTAAATTTTGCTGATCTGGTTTTTCGATATCTTGTCGAAGATCATGAATTGAAATATTCTATCGTATCATTAAAACATGCTGAATTTAACATTGATTACTATGTTGGTTCAAATAATAGTCTGCCAATGATTCTAGCATTTCAACAATTCATCTATTCAGATCGTGGTTGGGAATGGCGTTCAGAAATAGAATCAATCGGAATGGCTCACCGTTCATCACCACAGAATTTCGACAAGTCAATAACAAACGAAGATGGCAACAATGGACATACATTTAAGTTCAATATCACAAAAGGATTATCGTTAAAGGTTTACCAGAAGTCAAACGACCATATCAGAGTTGAAATTGTCTTTGAAGGGTCATTTATTAAACAACGTTTCCATGTGTATAATTTTGATATTGTTTATCCTGAGCTTAAGAAGTTCGCAGAAGATTTATTCAAGGAAATAAATTTTGAGGGAATACTGTATCTTCTTACTAGAAATATTTATCAGGATTCAAAAATTGTTAACTTTATAGATAAATACGACCCGATATTGATTCCAATAATACAATGTGTCATCTACGAACAACCAATATCTGATTCAAAATCAATTAACAGAATACGGAGTGATCTAAAATTACGACCCTTTTTCAGTAGAACATTAGATTATAACGGAAATCATGTTTATTCATATAATCCTTCTAAGCATCAAAAAAGAATTAGTCGGTTACGACCCCCAACAAAAAATAAACAGTTACCTAAACAAAGTGTTCGTTGTAACTGCTGTAAATCATATTATCATGGCGATCTCATACGTTGCCCCTATTGTGAGGAGAAAAACCCTGTTCATGATACGACAAAAAACCCTGATTTTATCGATTTTCTCAGAAAAGTAGATCGATATAAAGAAGGTGGTTACGCTGGATTCTAACGGTTCTCTCTGTTGTCGTTACTGTGGTCATTTATTCTCTGAAAACGAGATTCCTAAAACATATCTAAAACGGTTCTATAACTCAGAAACAAAATCATTTGAAATGATTGAAATTAAATGGGGATATGAGAGATGTCCTTTTTGTTTACATGTATTGAATTATGAGATTCAGAAAGGATTGCCTGAATCTGTTGTTTGGCATGATGATAAAAAGTATATCAGAGAAAAATAATTAATCGATTCCTATGATTACGAGTTGTTTTTTCATTTTCTTCCTTCAATTGTTATCTATTTTTTATCGATAATTTCATCAACACCAGGGGTAGTATACATTTCAAACTTACTTTTTTTGGTATTGTCTTTTGATTGCCGGGTTGTTTTATTTTGTTGAAGTTTTTTTTGATTTTCATAAAAAGCTTTGTTGATATTTCTTTGTTTCAACCATCTCGTAATTCCCATATCCTTTATTCCTCGAATTACAATTTATAACAATTACTTCCTTAAAAATATATCCTTATAGACTTATGTTTTGTGCTAATCGTTGACATAACATTATTGGAGAGGCATTAGCGAGGTTTAACTGTGGTTTTTTTTAATCTCTTTTTTGTGGTACAAGCATTAATAGCGAGGATTGTGCTACCTACGAAAAAAACTATAATGACAGGAATTAAATTTATTTTAGGTAATGATATAGTATATAGTAATACGGTAAATCCGATACCCAAATATGCAATGGAAAGTGCAGCATAAGCCATTACAATAGATTTTATATTTTCGTCTAATAATTTATTCAAACTATCTTTATCAGCGAGTGTATCCTGGAGGTTAGAAATATCACTCTCCATTGTTTCTAATTTTTCCATTATTTCTTTATTAGTAACACGTTTCATAATGTATTCCTTCAATCTATGATAAAGAATATACTTCCTCTATTGTTTGATAAGAGTTATGGTTTCAGCTGGATTTGTGAGTATTAAAGTTCTATCATTATTTGAAAATGCATATGAGTAAGACATCGTTACCGATTGGTCTGAAGTTACCATTACTAATTTTCCATCTTTAATATCCCATGTTAAACTATAAAGACCAAAAGAACCTGTGCCATCTGAAAAAAATGCAAAGTTATATACAGAATTTTGTCCTGTCCATGTTCCAACAAATTTATTTTTGTCTGGATTTAACGTATTGCTAACTTGATTGCATCCACTCAACCCAACAGTAACAAGAATGGCAACGATTCCTATGATTACGAGTTGTTTTTTCATTCCTTTCCTTCTTTCGTTATACTTCGAATTTCCAACCTTGTATTTGGTCATAGGTATAGAATGTATTTGTAGTTGTTTCTATTAGTTGATATGTTCCATTTGAATATTCAACTTCAACAATAGCGTGATTCACTTTTTGAGGTGAAGTCATATGGTCAGAGTCGCAATACCAGAAATAAATTTTTAATCCATAATGTGCTTTATTCTCACCTGCTTTTATTAAACTCGCCATTAAAATGGATGTATCACCACAGTTCCCTGTTCCTTCTGTAAGTGTTTCAACAGCCCAACGATACTGATTTTCAAGACCAGAGCTATATGTAATCAATTGGTCCTTGATGTTCACTACTTCCTGTACAAAATCATAATCACTTCTTCCAGTTGTTAAAGTTGAGATTACACCACTAAAAACATCTGGGGTTACATATTTAGTTAAATCAGTAACCGTGTAAGTATCACCAGTATTATTATTGGATAACCTTACTGTTGCAGTTGGGTCATTCATTTGAACATACGAAAGATAAGTTCCCATATCTAAACTCCATGTAAGTTGAGTATTATCTAATAGGAAAAAACGCCAATAAATAGTTCTATTTTTTATTGATGCTATGGGTTCATTAAGAGCATTATACTGTTCAGTTAATTTGTTATATTTAACAGTTAAATCATTATATTTAACAGTTACATCATTATAATCAGATTCCAGCGAATTATGTTCTGTTACTAAAGAATTATATTTATCATCCAAAGTATTGTATTTTTCCGTCCAACTATCTATAGTCTGTTTATTTGTCGTTTCATAATAGAAGATAATTCCACCCATAATAGATACTAACACTAACATTATCACTATTGAAACAACAGCAAATTTTTTTTCTTTACCAGATACTTTATGTTCTTGCTCTTCTATTTTTTTCTGTTCTTCTAGTTCTCTTTGTCTTAGTATTTCTGATTCATTCTCGTTGATACAAACTGGACATACTAAAAGTTCACCATTATTAAATTTTAGAGTTTTAAATTGCTCTGTTGAAAAATATTTTCTTCCACATCTTGGACATTTCTCCATAACCTTTCACTCCACCAAGTAGTTTTATAGCATTTCTTTCTTTAAAAACATATCTTTGATGTAAATTCTTCTTTTATTGCAGAAACCACGTAGAATATCGTTATAAGGGATACTGCATTTTACATGTAGGACAGTAAAAATATGTTCCATCTAATTTTGTATTGTAGAGCATACTTCCGCATTTTGGACAGGATTGGTCGGTTCCCCTAATTAAAACACCTGGATTTTCTTCAAAGTATGGTTTATGAATTACTTGTTTATCTTTTTTCATCGATTCAAGTTGTCCTTTGAATTCTGCTTCTTCTACACTTGGTATCTGATAAGCAACATACTTTTTTTTAGCAATATCACCGTCCCTCTGGATGGTTCACATTGATTTGATTTGATTTCTGAGAATTGACCAATGGGCGAGGTGAGGAGAAACCCCGGAGGGGTTCTCCTCATTGGCCAGGTTCAGAACAGAATTTTCAATTCAATCTTCTCTTGATCAGAATCCCTCCCTCTTACCCTCTTGGTTTCTTTGCTACTTTCATGAAAGTAGAATAACACGTCTAATCCTTTTGAAGATTCATCTCAGCGACTACATCTAAAACCCCAAGCGGTAGCGCAGGGGTCATATCGGTCTTAGTTCCCTTTCACTGTCTCGTTGGATCTCTAGCTTTTTTACTGGCTCTTTGCAATTCCATTTTATTTAATTTCTTTCTTTTTAATTCATCTTGTAATGAGTCGGTTTCTGATGGTTCATTTTTTGCTAATAATGTTTGGAATTCATGTTTTTTATTTTCAAATGCTCGTAAGGAATTTTCATTGAATTCTTGGTTTCCGTTTTCATCTGTGATAGATTTAAGATTTTTTATAAAAATTCTATCTCTTTCAGCTATGAATCCAGTTTCATTATCGTTACCATTTATGATTCTTCCATCCTCTGTTTTAATACTATTTCCATGATTTATACAAAACCAAAGATAGTAAAAATGTGCCAAGTTGGATTTTGAATCAGTTGTTAATATTTTGATATTATTTTCAAGGTCATCTATTAGTTTTTTCATACCTTTCTCTCGTTCTTCTTGTTGTTGTTGCTGTCGTGCCATTTCCTCTTTATTGATAGTTCTCTTACAGTTAATACAAGTGATAGCGTTGATGTTGTTTATATGACCACAAAAAGGACACTTGCTCTCTTGTTCTACGATCTGTGGTGTTAGACCTGCTTTTTGTTTTAGAAAACCATTAAGTTGTTCTTCTTTCATATGACAATATGTTCGTGCCATATCAGGGGTTTTCCATCCATATTTTAACATAAGTGATTGTTCTGGTAAATGATAACCGTCATATGTTGCACTGGTATGCCTAAGAATATGAGGCGTAATTTTTTTAGTTACACCTGCTTTTTTACCGATTTTATGAATAATCTGATTGATGGCATGAACTTCAAATTCCATACCTGGGCGTCTAAAATCTCCCGAATAAAATAACGGTTTATTGTTTTCATTTTTAAATGGATGATTATTATAGTAAGCAACAAAATGTTTAGGATAAAAAGCAATAGGATTATTCGGATAGGGTATTATACTAATCGTTCTTTCTTTGGTTTTTTTAGGTGGAACTTTCACTTTGATTTCATCTTTTAATATCTGTATGCTTTGAGTTTTTAAACTTGCTAATTCCTCACGTCTAATTCCTGTGGTAAGGAACAATTCGAAAATAGCTAAATCTCTATTTGAATTTTGAGAATTACGAACTTTATTAATTTCATCTTCTGATAAAACATCATCTGCTGTTTTGATGGGTTTTTTGAAATAACTAGAACTGATCTTAATATGATCGGCTAATTTTTCTAGTTTTTTAAACTTCAAAAATTTTTTAAATTTAGTTTTATTGAGTTCTTTTGTACCTGCATTTGTAATACCTGAAAAAACTTTATCTAAATCTCCTTCTGTGATTTTTGATATATCTTTATTTAATAAAAACAATATTTTTCGTATGCTGGTTTCATAATTTATGATTGTATCCAGATCGGGTGTTCCCTTTGCTTTTAGTGAATCGAGAAACTCAGTAATTGACTTTTCATTCTTTTTAGTAATAGGATATTTCTTTTCTTTCATAAAAACGGAATAAATTGTCAATATAAAAAGTTAATGGAATAATACACTTGTTCTATAAAAAAGTAATACTTTCGCTCCCCCTCGTCACATCTATATAAACAAAAAAAGTATTTCTCATTTGCACCATGTGAAAGGAAAAGGACTGTATCTGCATCTCAGCTTCTCTTCCTTTTCCCTCTCCGTTCCACAATTGAGTAATAATGGGAAACAAGAGTATGAAAAAGCATAAGTATCCCGAGGCTAACCGAAGAGCACGATTCAAAAAAAGAAATCTTGGATACCTCCCTTTATTTGACAATCCTTATCCTCCGTACGATGTCCGGAGTGTTGATATGCATCATATCAATAGGATTGTGTGTGTTCCGTTACCTCATCGAACGCATATGCTGATGAAAGGCCGAGACAGTCAAAAACATAAACAACATTGTAAAGAATGGATACAAAAACTGTATTTGATTGATATCGATTACTTATTACGACCTTGAACCCTTTCTTATTATTTTGTGAGAAATATACAGAATTATAGCATTAATCAAGTAATCGTTTCTCACCGGTAATCTCTTGGTATTTACCAATATTTTGTGATGCTTCAAGACATCCGAGGTACGTTCCCTTCGCATCCCGCAACGCATAATATTCAATAAGAACCTTTTCCTTTTTTCTATTTGGACCGAGGGGAAGATCAATCCAAAACTGGGCTTTATCTCGTTTTCCTGCTTTCATCTCTTGCAGTATCTGCTCGACTTTATCAAGGCTTTTTTTCGGATGGCAATTCCGAACATCTCGGCCTACAACAGCTTCAGGTCTCTTGAAAATCCGTGTCGCATGCTTGTTCCATGCTAATACTTTTTCATTTGTATCGATCACAGAAAATTCGATGGGAATGGTTTCTAATATCGCTTGTAAGACATTTTCTGGTAATTTTCCAATCATAGTTAACTCCCCAGGTACGAACGTGGAAGAACTAGTATTTTATAATTCTTTCCTATCAAAATGAAACATCGACATCTTAATACGTAGCAAGACAATTTCAGGTTTCAATGGATGCCGATAAAACTATTAAAGAACTGTCTTTGAATGAGAAAAAAGTATTGCTCGCTCTGAAGAACCTCCACGGGAAAGGCTCTCCAGAAGACATCTTCAAAAACGGGCAGTTTTCCCAAAACGTTGAGGTTTCAAACGCAGCTTCTTGGTTGCAATCAAAAAAACTTGTCACAATGGACAACCATATAAAAACCATTTATTCATTAGGAAAAGAAGGTAAACGATTTGTTGAAAAAGGACTCCCTGAGAAACGTGCACTCAAACTTTTGTCTGATAGGAAAGGAACAACCAGCTTAAGGGATCTCTCAGCGGTTCTTGATTCTGATGAAATCCCGGTTGCAATCGGCTGGCTTAAAACAAATGGCTGGGCTTCCATCAGGAAAGAAAAAGACACTATCATCGAAATGACCGTTAAAGGAAAAAAAGCACTCTCTGAAGTAACAGAGGTAGAAAAACTCTTACTTCTACTGCACGAACACCCAGAACAAGAGATCGAAAAAAACAGCATCAAACCTCTTGCATCACGAAAGAACGTTATCAAAGAAAAAGAACTAATCACCAGTACGATTACATTAACAGACTATGGAAAAAAGGTGGTGGAGACCGGTTTCAAAATCCAAGAAGAAATCTCTCAGATAACGAGCGCAGTTATCAAAAACAGTGAATGGAAACAAAAAACAATCAGGCCGTATGACATCCACGCGTTCGCCCCCGCGATCTATGGAGGTAAACCACATCCGTTAATAAAGTTGATTTCTGAAATCCGACAGATCTTCGTTGAAATGGGGTTCCAAGAAATACAAGGAGACTACGTTGAATCCTGTTTCTGGAACATGGATGTTCTTTTCATCCCACAGGATCACCCTGCACGAGAAATGCAGGATACATTCTACTGCAAAGTACCCGCAAAATTACCAATACAAGAAAAACAATTACTTGAGGAAATCGCAAGGGTTCACGAAAACGGTGGAACTACAGGATCAATAGGGTGGGGGTACAAATTCTCAAAAACAGAGGGAGAACGAGCATTGTTACGAACCCATACCACGGTCAACACCATCCGGTACCTTTACAACCACCCGCAACCACCCTGTAAAGTATTTTCTCTTGAACGGGTTTTTCGAAAAGAAGACATCGACGCAACTCATCTCCCCGAGTTCTATCAAATCGAGGGGATCATCTATGAAGAGAATGCGAACTTCCGACAACTTATCGGCATCCTCAAAGAATTCTATCGCAGAATGGGGTTCGAAAAAATCAGGTTCAGACCAGGATACTTCCCGTACACGGAACCCAGTATGGAAGTCGAAGTGTTTTGGAACGGCAAATGGATGGAACTTGGCGGTAGCGGTATTTTCCGGCCGGAGGTAACAGAGCCGATTGGTGTGAAAAACCCGGTGCTTGCCTGGGGACTTGGACTCGAACGGATTGCAATGCTCCGATATGGGCTTTCAGATATACGAAGCTTATACATTAGCGACCTGGACTGGCTACGAAAAACTCCATTGATCTAGCTATTTTTTCTTAACAACTAACTCCCCGAATTTTATAGAGAGAAGATGCCCACAATCTTATTAAATATATTATATATTATATTTTTAAAAAAATGGTATTTGTTGTAAACAAAGATTTATATATTAACAAGGTAGATAGTAACTATCGAGGTTGAGAAGAAATGAAAGCGCGCAAAGCGCTCCAAGCAATATTATTTACATTCATACTTACCGTAGGTTTTCTTTTACCTGCACTGACCTCAGCTCCAGTGCTTGCAAAATCCAGTTCCGGACAAACAACCCTATATTTCACTGATGCTCTCAACTATGTAGCAAATGAAAATTTATCAGAGTTTGGTTTCGCATTCGTCTCAGAAACATCCCCAACAAAACAAAACGATTCTGAATACCCACCAAGACTTATCATAAAAAACACCTCAGAACTCCTTCACCGATACAGTCTCAACACAGATCAATGGCTTACCTGGTTTAGCTCTGCTTGGCTCCTCTACTTCCTCGGAAACTCCTCAGATTTTAACCTTAGCGGCCTCGACGGTATTTTCAGTAATTTCGAATTGTTCTTACCCAGCCCATACCGAGTTGTCGAAGGCTATACCTACAACGGAAACGACTCAGTAAAAATCAACGGAGATCTCTTTTATAATTTATACTTCACATCACCCATTAAAAGTACAAAATTCAGAGATAATGTCACGGTAGGACTCTACTCAATGAACATGAATTCAGCGCTACCGTTACCTACGCTTATAAAAAAAACCCCAATTGAACTCACCCCCGACCGTTTCAGTGATATTTACAATCAACAAATAACACTTAAAAATATTAATTATACCTTAGAACCCGGAGATAGCTTGCTCTTCACCGTTGAAATCGTCCCAAGTAATAAAACATTACCGACTCTTATAACAAAATATATTGATTTCAATCGATTTATTGCACGATGGGAGGATAGAGCAAGCCGATGGGAAAACCGCAGTAATATGCAAAAACTCCAAGACATCGGAACCACCCTAAAAGATATCCTATCAATGCTAAAAGAATCCAACATCACCGCAGAGGACTTCGCTGCAATTATCAATAGCATGCAATCATCATCTTTTGTCTATGATTCCGCTAACCACCCTGCATCAGTTACCATCCCCGCAAAAATATCAGAAGAAGACATTCGCGTCTTTTACCTCCATACCATTCCAGAAATGAATGAAAACCGACCCTTAACAGAAAATCAATCTCAAAATGTTAACTTAAAAGAAACATCGATACTTTGGACCAGTGAAACATTTGACCGAAATAAGATACTAAAAATGGATGATATTTCAGCGGATTTATACCTCGATTATTACCAAATCCTCAATATCCTCAGAGGAAAAATAACAATCACCACAACACTTTATGACAACGATACCACGATTGCTTCATCTGAAATAGAACTCGACAAACCAAAAATTCTTGAAATACTAGCAAAACCAAACAAACCAGTTACGTTTAGCTTTTCTGGTTCAGATAAAGAAATTGCATATGGGCATAGTATTAAATTTGGTGTGTTTCTGAAAAATGGGACAAGTGCTACTGTGAAATTACTGTATGATTCAAGCGATTACCCCTCAGCCCTTAGAGTAAAACTCGAAGAAACACAGAACATCAAAATCACGGACATCACAAGCATCCCTCCGAACAAGAAAGTTATTCCAGGTGGAACCGTTGAATATATCCTCAACGTCACTAGCGAAAAAACAGATACCCTACAGATCAGTACCATCGAACGAGAAAAGACAGGAGACTGGAAAACCACCATACCTGGATCTGTAACGGTGTCAGCGAACAACTGGACCAATATTCACGTGTTTATAAAATCACAAAATAATCTCAAGGAAGCCTACGGCAACACCATTACCCTTTCTATCATTGTTAACGGAAACACAGGAATTGCTCGCCAAGAAGTCTCCGCTGAAGTATCTAAAGAAGCAATCCAGTACAATGTAGAAATACTCCAGTACTCAAACAATATCAACATCAGCAAAGGAGAAAACCGTACCTTCTACTTCGTCATTAAAAACAACAATACCGGTGCTCTCGACGACGTCGATAACTACACGATTTCCGCTTCTTCTGAGAATCACTGGCCGCTTATCACACGACAAAGCATTAGAAATCTCAAACGAGGAGACATTACCGCTACCGATGATGCCAGGGTCGTTATTCAAGCACCAAAGAACACAACTCTCAACACCGATATCATCACCATTACCGTTACTTCAGACGGTGACCCCAGCACCACCGCAACCATCAATGTCACGGTCCACGTCATCGGAGGAGATTTAGGTTTCCTGGAAAGTATCTACAACCTGTTTGACAATGCAGCAGAAACCCTTGGTCTGAATGAGATGTTTGGCTCGTATGGTGCGATTGTGCTTGCCAGTATACTTATGGTAATTATTTTATTCCTCCTAATCATTCTTGCTCTCGTGTTCACCACAAAACATGTTCGCATCATCTGCACAGACCGGATTAAGGAAATCGAAGCAACAGAAAAAGCAATCTTTGAGCTGACGCTCCAAAACCCAAGAAAGAAGACACAATCGTATGAAATTCTTGCACAGCAAACAGCACCTTCATCAAAATGGATGATCGCCATAGAACCGCTTGCAACCGCTATCGACGGTCGACAATCAAAAACAGTGCAGATCATCGTCACACCAATAAACAACATCGAATCGAAAGATTGGACACAGGTAACGGTCCATGTAAAAAAACCAGGGAAAAAGAAATCAGCATACATCAACCTTATTGCAATGATTAAAGAAGGAAAAACACTTCTTAACCTCGATAACGTCTCTCACTGGCCAACGGTATTCAACCAAAGAGAGAAGGTTATTACTTTCTGTAGCATCTCAAATAACGGAACAATTTCAGCACGAAATGTGAATGTCTTTTTCTACCTAAATGGAAAACAAAAAAATCTAGTAAAAGTCACAATCCCTGCTGGAAACGTTGCTGATCTCGAAATACCCTGGATAGCGGTAAAAGGTAAAAATAAGGTACGGATCCGATTGAAAGAACAGTAGTAAACCTTATAATGGGAGAATAATTCAGTATTGAAAAAAGGTGTCTCCAGTGATAGAAAAAGAATCCACAAAGAAGGAAGAACTAGAGCAACTCAAGAATGCAGAGAAGAAATACCAGAGTTTGATCGAGAAACGTAACGAGCTCAACCAAGTAGCAAAACAATTTCGTGAAGAACGAGATATGCTTAACGAGAAAGGGAAAGAACTCAAAACTGACATGGAAAAATTCAAGAAAGAGCGAGAAAAACTTGTTGCAAAGATGAAAGAGCACAAGGAAAAAAGGAATCAATATCAGCAGCAGGCAAAGGAATTAATTGACGCGAAACGGAAGAAAAAAGGAGACGTTATTAAAAACCTCCCGCTCCGTGTTGAGGAAATCAAAGCAGATATCCAAATGATGGAATACGAACAAGAAACCTCGATTATGAACACCAGGAAAGAAAATAAACTGATTGACCGGATAAAACAAAAACGCAAGGAATTTTCTGAGGTCAAAAAACAAATGGAAAAACAACAAACCATCGAAGTAGATATCTCAGATACAGATAAGGCAATTACTGAATTATTTCAGAAAGCGGATAAAGAACATGAGAAGGTTCAAAAATATTATAATGAAAGCCAGCAGAAACACGAGGAGTACAAAAAACTGGTCTACGAAATCGCAACGCTGATTGGTGAAGCAAACAAGAAACATAAGAAATACATTGAGATACGAGAAGAAGCACAGGACAACCATATAAAAGCCTTAGAGATGCGATCGAAAATTGTCTCTGTGAAAAAAGAGCGAATGCAACAATTTCGGGAAAGCAGAGAAATCCTCCGCAACCAGAACCTGAAGGCACAGAAAGAATTGATGGATAACGACAAACTTGAGAAAGTAGCGGAAAAATCAGTCGAGGCTTTAAAAGGCGGAAAGAAAATCACGCTCTCAGGTTAGCCATTTTTTATTACGGCAATCGTCGAACATCAATCGGCACTTTTAAGTAGTCTTTTTGTTTTGCCTGTTGTTGGGTTCATCATGGAGCAATTAGGGGTTGTTAGTTATGGAGCGCATATACCTCGCTACCGCATTAAAGCAGAAGTAATCGCAGCAGTCTGGGGGAAAGACGGACAAGCCATCAGCCGAGGATTAGGGATTTTTGAAAAATCAGTACCCTCGGTTGATCAGGATACTGCAACTATTAGTGTTGAGGCGATACGGGCGGCACTTAAACGCTGCACATTAAATCCTACGGACATTGGTGCTATCTACGTCGGGAGTGAATCACACCCGTACGCGGTCAAACCAACCGGAACCATTGTTGGAGAAGCAATTGGTGCAACACCAGATCTGATGGTTGCTGATTACGAGTTCGCATGCAAAGCAGGAACCGCTGCTATACAGACCTGTCTTGGGTTTGTTAAAGCAGGGATGATCGATTACGGGGTTGCTATCGGGGCAGATACATCACAGGCAGCACCTGGGGACGCACTCGAATATTCTGCATCCGCTGGTGGAGCTGCATTCATCATAGGAAGGACCAATGTCATTGCTACCATAAACCATACCCTTTCCTACACAACTGATACCCCTGACTTCTGGCGGCGAGCAGAAATGAAATATCCATCCCATGGGGGACGATTCACCGGAGAGCCTGCCTACTTTAAACATATCACGAACTGTGCGACAAACCTCATGGCAAAAGCAGGAACCAAACCACAGGATTACACCTATGCGATTTTCCATCAGCCAAACGGGAAATTCCCAGTGAATGTCGCAAAGAAACTTGGGTTTTCTATGGATCAAGTAAAACAAGGACTTTTAGTGCCGTACATCGGCAACACATATTCTGGTGCATCGATGATTGGTCTTGCATCGGTGTTAGATGTCGCGAAACCAGGTGATCGGATCTTCATGACGAGTTATGGGTCAGGTGCTGGAAGCGACGGGTTTGACATGACGGTCACTAACAATATTATTCGACTTGCACGACAGAAAGCACCATCTATCGCACAATTGGTTGCTGACAAAGAATACGTCGATTATGGGACTTATGCAAAAATGACAAACTTGTTATTTTGGGAGTGAGAAGACATGAGAGATGTTGCGGTTATTGGAGTAGGATTAACGAAATTTGGCGAACTGTGGGATAAATCATTCAGGCAACTGATCGCAGAAGCGGGGTCAAAAGCAATTCTTGATGCGAAAATCGAAGGAAAAGATATCGACGCCCTGTATGTCGGCTCTATGAGCTCCGGGCGATTCGTCGACCAGGAGCATATTGGCGCACTTGTCGCTGAAGTCTCTGGGTTTTCACAGCTTCATATCCCAGCAACCCGTGTCGAAGGAGCTTGTGCGTCTGGAGGTCTTGCAGTTCGCGAAGGATACCTCTCTATAGCCTCCGGTATAAATGATATCGTGGTTGTTGGTGGAATTGAAAAGATGAATGACGTTGGAGGTTCTGAAGCAACAGAGATCCTCGCAACAGCATCTGATCAGGAATGGGAAGCATTCTTTGGTGCAACATTTCCTGGCATCTATGCAATGATCGCAACTAGACACATGTACGAATATGGGACAACCAAAGAACAACTCGCACAAGTCGCAGTCAAAAATCATGCGAATGGTGTCTTTAACCCCTATGCTCAATATCAATCACCTATTTCATTAGAATCGGTTTTAAAAGCCACAACCGTCGCATACCCCTTAGGGCTCCTGGATTGTTCCCCAGTGAGCGATGGTGCAGCCTCTCTTGTCCTTTGCGCTGCGGAAAAAGCAACGAAATACACAGATAAACCTGTCAAAATAATTGGATCAGGACAAGCCTCAGATACCCTTGCACTCCATGGACGAAGAGACATTTGCACACTTGATGCAACCGTATATGCAGCAAAAATGGCGTACAAACAAGCGAACCTCACCCCAAAAGATATCGATTTCGCAGAAGTACACGACTGCTTCACTATCGCAGAAATCGATATCTTTTGGGGTGAGGTTCG
>Ga0209777_10004574_pt1 | contig 16273 bp, 17 predicted proteins | sample FrelakmetHBP12HB_FD_187147 | JGI IMG/M metagenome (GOLD analysis project Ga0209777, IMG submission 187147) | Freshwater lake sediment microbial communities from the University of Notre Dame, USA, for methane emissions studies -HBP12 HB (SPAdes)... | ecosystem: Environmental > Aquatic >...
CCGATCTCAGCTTCATCCGCCGGCGCGGCTGGTGCCGCTCGTCGGCGTCCCAGAGCGGCGTGCGGATGGTCGGGAAGTCGCGTTCCGCCCGGTCCAGTTCTTCGTCGTAGAGCCGCGCCAGCTTCCGCGTGACGCCGCTTTCGGCGGTAGATCCGCCGCCGGATTCAATCTTCATCGAGCCACTCCCGGAGTCGCGCGAGACCGGTCTTCAGCCGCGCCTTGGCCGTGTTCTCGGATATCCCGAGCGCGTCGCCGGTTTCGCGCACAGAGAGCCCGACCATGTGGTGCAGGACCACGGCGGCCCGGATCGGCCGGGACAGCCGGCCCAGCGCCTCGTCGAGCTCGAGTGATGCCGACGTTTCCGGGCCGCCCACAGGCAGCTCGTGGATCGCCGGGTCCAAGCGAAGCGTGCGACGGATCCGCCGCACAACGCGGAGCGCCTCGCGCGTCTCGACGGTCAGGAGCCAGGCCCGAATGGCCAGCGAATCCCGGATCGTCGGCGCCGCGCGCAACGCCCGCTCGAAGGTCGTCTGGACGAGGTCCTGCGCTTCGGTCTCGTCCCGGGTGATTACCCGGGCGGCGGCGAGGAGCATCGGTCCGTGCTGATAGAGCGACTCGATCCATTCCTGGGCCGGAGTCGCCGCACGTTCCGCTTGCGCGATGGGCTCGACGGGTTCGTCCCGTTCGAGCGATGCCGTGACGGCCTTCATGTCATTAGGAGGCACGAGCAGAGCCATATGGGTATGTGGCTGGTTCGAGTGTAGCGAGCGCCCCGTGGCGGCCGAGTGAGCCGCTACCGCCTGGCCCGCTCTCCCGCCAGCGTCAGCTCGAACCAGATAGCCCGTTCGGGGTCGATCAGGTTCTCGACGATCCGATGGATCGACTCGCGGTAGGCGGGCCAGACCGCCAGTTCGAGCGCCTCGTTGGGCGAGACCCACCGCATCGAATCGTGCTCGTGCGAAAGCAGCGGTTCGGCCGCGGCTCCGACGCGCACGGCGAAGATCGCGCTCGTCACGATCGCCCCGACCGACGGCTCGTGGAACTGGTTGACCTGGTCGAGATCGTAGAAGCCCCGGATTTGGTCCGGGCCGAAGCCCGTTTCCTCACGCAACTCCCGCAGGGCGCCGTCGGTCACGGACTCGCCCGCCTCGAGCGACCCGGACACGCACTGCCAGAGACCGGGCAGGATCCGCCCCGGTGAACGCCGCATCAGCAGGATCTCGAGCTGAAGCGCCGGCGCCGCGGCCTCTACCGCGTCTCCCGCCGGCCCGCGCACGAACCGGCAGATCCAGCAGTCGACCAGGTCCGGCCGCAGCGGGCTCACGCGCTCACCCGAGCCGGCCCATCGCCTAGATCCGTTCGAAGCGCTCGATCGGGAGGACGAAGACGACCGCTCCGCCCACTTCGACCTCGAGCGGGTACGGCATGAAGAACTCGCCCGGTTCCATGATCGGCGGGATGGGGCTGACCGTCTGGGTCCTGGCCCGGCAGTTGTCTCGCACGAGCCCGACCACTTCGTCCACCTTCGCGTCCTCCACGCCGATGAGGATCGTGGCGTTGGACTGCTTGAGGAATCCGCCCGAGCTGTGCAGCCAGGTGGCCCTGAATTCGTGGGCCAGCAGGGCGTCGATCAGGACCCGGGCGTCCTCGTTGTGGACGACGACGATGACGAGCTTCACGGGCGGAGTATAGGCGGCCGATCCGAACCGGCGGGGCGCAGACCGGCCGGACGCGACGCACGAGGTTGTGGATAACCCCCTGTTGCCGTCGAAGGAACCGGGCTCTACGATCGCGGCGGGGACTTCCGTCCCGTGCACGGGGAGGATTCAGTGTCCGGCGAACGACCTCATCACAACCGCACCGATCGCCAGCTCTTTGCCGCCGCGGCCGCGGTCGTTGCCCGCGGTGACGACCTCGACGACTCGCTGGCCGAGCTCATGGGGCTGGCCGCGGAACACCTCGGAGCGAGCTCGGGGGCCGCCTACATCGTCAATCCGGACCAGGACGAGCTCGAGCTGGCCGTCACCCACCGCGTCGAGGCGGAAGCAGCCGCCGCCGCAGCCTCGGTGCGGCCCGTCTCCGAGAGCCACGATCCGCTCGCGGACGTGACTCGCTCGCGACGTCCGCTCGAGGTGGATGACGCCGCCCATGTCGCCGTCCTTCGCGGCGCCGTCACCGCCCTGCTTCTGCCTCTCGTAGTGCGGCGTGATGGCATCGAGATCTCCCTCGGTGTCCTGGCCCTCGGGTTCTCCGGACCGCTCCCGGCCCACGAAGTGCTGAGCGAAGCGGAGCCGCTGGCCGACCTGGCAGCGGTTGCGATCGAGCGGGCGCTGGCCCTGTCGCTTGGCTCCGAGCGGGCCGAGTGGTTCGATCGGCTCGCTCATACGGACCCGCTGACTGGCCTCGCCAACCGTCGCGCCCTGGACCGCGTCCTCGAGTTGGAAGCGGCGCGAGCCGGCCGGCAGGGCGTGCCGCTGAGCGTCGCCATCATCGAGATCGACCGATTTGCCGAGATTCGGAAGGCCGGCGGCAACGCGACCGGAGACGAGGCGCTCCGCCGCGTGGCCCAGGTTATGGCCGAATCGGTCAGGCTGATGGATACCGTGGCTCGCCTGGGCGACGAGCAGTTCATCCTCGTGGCGCCGGGCCCGGACGGGCTGGTCGTCGCGGAGCGGCTCGTTCGCGCCGTCGGGGCCCTGGCCCCGGTCGACGGCCGGCGGCTCTCCGTCTCGGCGGGGATTGCCGGGTTCCCATACGACGGCCGCACTCCGGAGGAGTTGCTGGCGGTCGCGGAGAAGGCACTCGACGTTGCGCGCGAGGCGGGCGGCGACCGAGTCGCGACCCAGGCCCTGGCGGATTAGCTCGGAGAGGGAGCCCCGAGGTTCCGGATCACGGTGTGAGCGACGGTCAGAGTGAAACCGTGCCGCTTACGATGATCTGGCCTCTTGGCTGCGTGGCCTTGTCGTTCGCTTCCTTGGAGACGTAGAGCCACAGGCTGGCCGAAGTGGGAACGTTGTCCACTTCCAGGTAGCCGATGCCCGTGTCGTCGACGGTGAACGAACCGACCTTGGTGGGGCCGCCCTTGTCCGTGGTGAGCCAGACCATGTAGACCTGGTCGTTCTTCGTGGGCGTCAGGCCGTACAGCTTCACGATCACGTGCCCGGTCGGCATCAGGATGGCAATCCCGCCCGCCTTGGATCCTCCGGTCGCCGACATCACCGCGGTTCGGGCGTCGTTCTGACCAAGGTAGTAGGTGATCTTGGAGTCCTCTGACTGGGCCTTCAGGGCCTTGGCCAGGTTCCCCTGAACGATGATCCCAGTGCCGGTCAGCACGAGGATCGCGACGGCGGCGGCGACTCTCGTCGTCCAGGTCATTACCCGGCGGCGCCGGGACCTGCGGGCCGCGGCAAGCGAGAGGACCTGCCCCGTTTCCGCCGCGGCGCCGCTTGCGGACGCGGACGGAACGGCGGCCGGGATGGCAACGGGCTCGGCGATCCTGCGCTCGGAGGGCTTGCCGACGCGCCGGCGGGCCACCAGGTCCGCCTTGGCCGCGGCGATGACCGACTCGCGGAGCCAGGCCGGCGGCTCGACGGGCTCGAGCGACGCGGCGAGATACGGGAGGACTCCCCCGAACTCGTCGACTTCCGGGTGACCCAGGCGACAGGAGTCCAGGTGATCGGCGATGTCGAGCATCTCTTCAGCGTCGAGGGCTCCGAGGACGTAGCCCGAGGCGAGTTCGCGGACTCGATCGCAGGTCATAGTCATGTGAGGGCCACGCCCTTCTTGCCGTTGGAGGAGGCCAAGACGGCGCTCGCTCCATCGTTCTCGCGAGCCAGCTGCAGACGCATCGACACGAGGCCGAGGCGCATCCGGCTCTTCACCGTGCCGAGGGGCGCGCGGGTCCGGTCCGCGATCTCGCGCTGCGTAAGGCCGTCGAAGTAGGCCAGCTCGATGACTTCGCGCTGGGCCGGGGGCAGGGAGGAGAGGGCCCGGCGCACCTGCTCGGCATCCAGGCGGCCGGCCACCTCGGGCCAGATATCGGGCAGGGTGAGGGCGGCCGGCAGCGTCTCGTCGACTTCGTCGCCCAGCGCCACCCCGGCCCGCTGGCGGCGCATCGCATCTATGGCGCGGTGGCGGACGATGGCCAGCAGCCAGCCTCGAACGCTGCCCTTGGTTTCTGCGTAGCGGCCGGCATTGCGCCACACGCCCAGGAACGAGTCCTGGACGACATCCTCAGCCAGCCCGGTCTCGGTGGTTATCCGCAGGGCAAGGGCATACGCCATCGTGTGATAGCGGTCGTATAGCGTCTCGAGTCCGCCGATTTCGCCGACGGCAACCTGCCGCATTAGCTCGGCCTCCGACTGTCCCTCCGACAGCGCGTCGGGAACGACCAGTGGAGCGGGAACTGCCACTGTGTCTCTCATTGATCCATTCGCAGGGAAACGCATTCCGGTTCACTGCGCCACCGAGCGTCATGCCTCTGCGCTCGATCTTCCGGACCCATAGAGGCGGGCCTCCCGAGATGCTGCCGGTTTCCGCCCCGGCGGTTGCCAACATCGTGCACCCGGCGAGTCTAGCCGAGCCGGACCTATCCAGGTGCGCCATGGACGGGTCGCGCCGGGTTTAGGAGAGCAGGGTCGGCCCGCGGGACTCCGAGCGACTATCCTGTCCTCGACGCTGGGATCCGGCTCGCCAGGTAGGAGATTGGCGTTCAGGAGGGTCGTCGTTTGAGCAGGCTGGGCAGCATAACCGCATTCACGGCCGAGGCCGCCCTGTGGGTTGCCGGGGCCGCCCTGATCGCCGGAGCCGCCGGCATGCATTGGAGCGTCGACCTGCCGGCAGTCGACCTGTTCCCCGCGGCAAGCGCAACGCCGCCGCCGAGCCCCGCTGCCACGACCCAGCCAGTCGTGCGATTGAAGGCCTTCCTGGCCAAGCCGACCCTCCAGTTCTCCGCGACGATCGACCAGACGGTGACCATCTCGGGGCCCGGCATCCAGATCCAGGAGAAGACCATCGGGACCGCGAGCTACAGGTCGGGCGATGCCAGCTCATCTCTCACGACCAGCATCCTCGGCGTGACCAGGACAGAGGATCAGGTCATGTTGGGCAAGACTACGTACTTGCGCGAGAACGGCGGCAAGTGGACCAAGCGCAATCGCGTGCCGGCAGACACCGCCGGCACTCCCGAGATGCTGGCGCCTACCCACGCCTTCAGCGAATCTGGGATCGAGACCAGGAACGGCGTTCAACTCCACCGGATCGAGGCCGCCGACACGACCGCCTTCGGCCTGGCACTCCAGGCCGGCGGCACCGGCACTCGCTACAAGCTGACCCTCGTCTTTTGGGTCGCGGACGACGGAACTCCCGCCGCTATCGAGGTCGCGGGCACCTATCAGGACACGGTCAACGAAGCGCCGGTGGCGGTCACCTTCGATCAGCAATGGACCATCACGGCGACCGCAGGCGTGACGATCACCGCTCCGATTTGAGCCCGGCCGAGCCGCCCCACCTGCGGCGTCTCGCCGCTGCGGCGAGCCCGGCGCCCGCTACGGGTAGAGGCGAACTCTTCGGTAGGGCTCGCGGCCGCGCGAGCGCGAGACCAGGTTCGCGCGCTCGGCCATCTGGTGCTGCAGGCGCCGGATGTAGGCGTTCTGAGGAGACAGTTCGACCGGCTCGGCGGCGCGGATGACCAGGCCGATCGCCTCTTCGGCTTCCCGAAGGGCGGCCTCGCGTGGGTCTACTTCGAGCGAGAAGATCGAGGTCAGGCTGGCCTCCATCTGGACGATCGTGTTGCTCTTGAGGACGTAGATCGGCAGGCCCCGGTCCTCGGCGTCACGCAGCGTGGCCGTCTTCTGCCTGTACTCGCTCTTCAGCGTCATCGCCACGTCCGCCTCGTCCGGGTCGCGGGCGATGATGACCGGCAGCTGCAGCTCCTTGATCGCAAGCTCCAGGCGCTTGCGGCTTATGCCGTGCGGCAGGACCCGCAGAGTCGGCAGGATCGTCTCCGCCTCGCGGACGCGCAGCACCGGCCGGCCATCTTCGGCCTCGGCTTCCGAACCGGCGCGGCTCCGAATGACGTCGGCGAGAGCTTCATCGTCCTCGCCGAAGTCGGCGTCAGCCGACTCCTCGTCCTCGAGGTCTTCCCGCTCGAGCTCCTCGGTCGCGCCCGGCGCGCCGGACGCGGCCCGGAGCGGCCCGCCCGTCGCCGGCGCCACGGCGGGCCTGCCGGCTACCACACCACCCGGCCCCTCGTCCTCTTCGATCTCGTCGGCTCGATAATCGTTGAGGGCGCGCGTCGCCTGGCGGGCCCACGACCGCTGCCTCTCCAGCTCGCGCAGCTCCCGGGCACGCGGCTCCGGAACGGGCAACGGCCCGCGCTCTATCGGGCCGCGATCGGCGATCTCACCGGCTAGGAACGGCCCTCCGGCCCCGGTGGCGCCGGGCCGCGGCGGCAGGGCAAACCGCTCCCCTGGGAGCGTCCGCGAATCCGGTCCCGCCCAACTCGATGCCCCGTCAGGCCCTCCGGATCCGGCCGGACCGCTCGAACCGCCGGAGCCGTCGCCGGCCGTGTCGCCCCGTGTTCGCCTGGCCCCCTCGCGTACCTCGCGCGCGCCGCGGGTCGGTGCCCGCCAGCCACCGCCCGCGCCCGGTCGGTAGCCGGGTCGGACCCCGCCGCGATCCCCGTCGCGCCAGTCCGATGGGGCGCGGTACGAGCCGGAGCCGCGCCAGCCCGGTTCTGTGCGCCAGCCGGGTCCGGCGCCGACCAGGCCGGCGAATCGGTCGCTGCCGAAACGGTCGCCGCCGCTGAGAGCCTCGCGAGGAGACGGCTTCGGCCGTGACTGAGAGCGGTGCACGCCGGCCTCGTCCCGCCAGCGCAGCTCCGCGGAGATCGGGTCGCCGCGCAGCAGTGCGTCGATCGTCTCCGCCACGTCGGCATGGACGGTGACCTTCTCGCGATCGAGGATCTCGACAATGACGTCGAATGTGGGTGGGGCCTTGCGCTCGAGAACGCTCTTCTGCGAGCGGCGGCGCCGCGCCTCTTCGTCGCCGAGGGTGACGGTCTGGATGCCGCCGATCAGGTCCGTCAGCGTCGGGTTCAGCATCAGGTTGTCGAGGTTGTTGCCGTGGGCCGTGCCGATCAGCTGGACACCGCGCTCGGCGATGGTGCGGGCCGCCTGCGCCTCCAGCTCGGTCCCGATCTCGTCGATGACGATGACCTCGGGCATGTGGTTCTCGACCGCCTCGATCATGACCTCGTGCTGGAGCGAGGGCGTCCGGACCTGCATCCGGCGGGCCCGGCCGATGGCCGGGTGCGGGATGTCGCCGTCGCCGGCAATCTCGTTGGAGGTGTCGACAACGACGACGCGCTTGCCGTGATCCTCGGCCAGGACCCGGGCCGCCTCGCGCAGCATCGTCGTCTTGCCGATGCCCGGCCGGCCCATGATCAGGATCGACTTCCCGGACTCGACGAAGTCGTTGATTATCTCGATTGTGCCGTAGACGGCACGGCCGATGCGGCAGGTCAGCCCGACGATCTTGCCGGTCCGATTTCGGATGGCACTGATGCGGTGGAGCGTTCGCTCGATGCCGGCCCGGTTGTCGTCGCCGAACGAGCCGATGTGGTCCACCACGTACTTGATATCCGCCTCGGTGATCTCGCGCTCGAGCAGCGTCACCTCGCCGTCGACAAATCGCGCTTCGGGCCGCCGCCCCAGGTCCATCACGATCTCGATCAGCTGGGTCGGGTCGGTCAGGTCGCGGACTGCCTGGTAGACGTCGGGCGGGAGCGCGCCGAGGAGCAAACTCAGATCGTCGATCGACTCGCGTCGGCGGTTCGTCGGCCCCTTATCAGTCACGTCTCCTCCTGCAATCTTGCTTCTAGCGTACTGCCGGGACGAGAGCTGGTTCCGCCACGCGGACGACCGCCTCCTTCATCAGGAGGGTCACGGTGTCGAGACCGACGAAGCCGGCCTCTTCGAGGCGGCGATCGATCGGCGATTCGTATGTTCGAACGGGAGCCAGGACGCCGTTGTCCGGGCAGCTGCCGCCCCGGCCTATTCGCGCGCCCAGCAGGCCCAGCCCGAAACCGACGATCGCGCCGACGTCGGTCCCCGGCCCGGCCAGGACCTTGAGGTAATGCGGCTGCTCCTCGCGGGCGACGCCGAGCTGGAGCAAGGCCGCGATGGCGCCCGTTCCGTCACCGGGCGCGACCTGGACGTATGACTCCATCTCGGCGAAGCGCAGGATGGGGGCGAGGCTCGACCGAGGAACTCGCGAGCCGGAGCCCTGGCGCTCCCAATCGCTCAGGCGATAGGACTCGAGGCGGAGAACCGGCTGCGGAGTAACCGCCGCGTAGAGGCGCGCCAGCGGAAGGGCGTCGAGCGGCGCGCACGGCCGGATGCCGGCCGCCCTCGTGCGCTCCTCGGACCATGCCGGCGGCAGCGGCTCTTCCGTCCCGCGGAAGAGGAGCCGCTCCTGCCCGTAGCGGGCGAAGCCGGCCTGCATGAAGAGCTCGGGATTGCCCTGGCCGTCCGAGCAGGCCACGTGGAAGCGGATCGCACCGCGCTTTGCGCCGTCGCGCATGAGGTGCTGGACGAGGCGGAAGCGCGTGTCGCCGGAGTCGCCCGAGCCTATGGCGTCGAGCTCCACGATCGTCCATTCGTCGCGCGACGCGTCGCGTTCGACTCGCAGCAGTCCGGAGATCCGGCCCTCGTCCTCGTAGACGAAGAGCAGGTCGTTCGGTCGGAATGCGCCGAGCGGCAGCCGGAAGAGGCTGAACACGCCGATCCGCGGACCGCTAACCGGCAGGCCGAGCGACCGCGCGTCGACGTTGTCCTGCTGGGAGAGTCGCGATAGCTCCCCGATCGCGGCGAGATCGGTCAGTCGGGCGAGGCGGACGCGACCGCTCAAATGACCTCCCCAAGGGACCAGGGCTCGGTCCCGTGCGCGCCGGTCCCTTCGCCGGGTTCGGCATACTCGCTCGCCATCGTGGCGACGAGCCGGTGGATGCGCGTCTCGCCTGCCAGCTCGGGGTGGAAGGAGATGGCGATGACATTCCGCTGCCTGACCGCCACAACACGCCGGTCGGGCAGACGGGCAAGAACCTCCACGCCGGGTCCCACGCGTTCGATTATGGGGGCTCTGATGAAGATCGCGTGCACCGGCCGGTCACCCAGGATCGGCATCGACAGCTCGGTCTCGAACGAGTCGAGCTGGCGCCCGAAAGCATTCCGCTCGACCGTCACGTCGAGCAGCGGAAAGACGGGCTCCTCGCCGCCGGCGATCTCTTTGGCGACGACGATCATGCCGGCGCAGGTGCCCAGGATGGGAGCGCCGGACGCGGCCAGGGCCATGATCGGCTCGCGAAGATTCCAGCGGGCCACGAGCTTGCGCATGGTCGTGGATTCGCCGCCCGGCAGGATCAGCCCGGAGAGACCCTCGAGGTCGCCGGGCAGACGCACTGCCACCGGCTCGACCCCGATCGAGCGGAGTGTCTGGATATGCTCGATGACTGCGCCGTGAAGCGCGAGTACGCCAATCTTCATGGCATCTTTCGGGTCGCGATGCGAAGCATCGCCAAACTGATGCGAAGCATCCCAATGATGCAGAGCGTCAGTCCGCGTCCCTCGATTACCAGCCTCGGACTGCGAGCCGGTCCGCTTCGGGGATCGAGACCGCCGCGATGCCGCGCATCGGGCTGCCCAGACCCTTCGAGACCTCGGCGATGATCTTGGGATTGTCGAAGTGGAGCGTGGCCTGGACGATCGCCTCGGCCGTCCTGGCCGGGTTCTCGCTCTTGAAGATGCCAGACCCCACGAAGACACCCTCGGCACCGAGCTGCATGGCAAGGGCCGCGTCCGCTGGGATGGCGATGCCGCCGGCCACGAAGTTGACGACCGGCAGCTTGCCCTCGGCCGCGACCTGCTTGACCAGGTCGTACGGCGCGTCCATCTCCTTGGCGGCGACGAACAGCTCGTCCTCGCGCATCGACGCAAGACGGCGGATCTCCGACATGAGCGTCCTGATGTGGCGGACGGCCTCGACGATGTCGCCGGTGCCGGCTTCGCCCTTGGTCCGGATCATCGCCGCGCCCTCGTTGATGCGGCGCAGCGCCTCGCCGAGATTCCGGCAGCCGCACACGAACGGCACCCTGAAGGCGTGCTTGTCGATGTGGTTCGTCTCGTCGGCCGGGGTCAGGACCTCCGACTCGTCGATGTAGTCCACGCCGAGGGCCTCGAGGACCTGGGCCTCGACGAAGTGCCCGATCCGGGCCTTGGCCATGACCGGGATGCTGACCGCCGCCATGATCCCCTCGATCATCAGCGGATCGCTCATGCGAGCCACTCCACCCGCGGTCCGGATGTCCGACGGGACCCGCTCGAGTGCCATGACGGCACACGCCCCTGCGTCTTCCGCGATTCTGGCGTGCTCGGGGGTGACGACGTCCATGATGACGCCGCCCTTGAGCATCTGGGCTAGACCTTTCTTGGTGGCCCAGGTGGAGGTCTCGGCGGTCATTGGCAGAGTCCAATCCTTAGCTTCGGCGGGGAAGCGGGGCGTGCTCAGGCGCGGCAGCGACCCGCCCCACGCCCGTGGATTATACCCGGCCCACCCGGCGCCCCGGCCAAAGGGGCCGGGCAGCGCATCCAGCGGTTCGATGGGGCCGGTATGCAAATGTGCATCGGACCGCAGTCGCGGGCCAAGCCGGGAGCCCGTTTCCGCCCGTTTCCGGCCCGCGACGCTCCGGCGCCTCGTGTCATCCTGACGCCACGCACGACACGGAGGGGTTCTCGCGATGCTGACCTTCACGGACGGCGGCCTGACTCTGATCCCGGGCTTCGTGGTCCCGATCGCGGCAATTCCATTCGCGGTCTGGATCCTGCGGCGAGAGGCTGATCCGGCCTGGACGACCGTGGCGCTGCTGGCCCTGGCGCACGTGACGGCCGTGGTGGCCATGACCATCTTCCCGATCCCGATCGGCGGCCAGGACTTCTACCGCCAGACCCGCGGCATGAGCGAGGACAACATCGTCCCGTTCGCGACGATCGTCGGGCAGCTCCAGCATCTGGGCTTCAACACGATCCGGCAGCTGTCCGGCAACATGCTGATCCTCATGCCGCTCGGGGTCTACGGCCCGGCCCTGTGGCCGGCCCTGCGCGACTGGCGTCGGTTCGTGCTGGTCGCGATCGCCTTCGGGGCCGGCATCGAGCTGACCCAGTACGCCGGCTCGCTGATCGAGGGCTTCACGTACCGGGTCATGGACGTCGACGACGCGATCATGAACGCGACGGGCGCCATCGCCGCCTTCGCGCTGTGGCCCCCGTTGCGCAGGAGCGACTTCGCCGTGAATCTCGCGGCGCGCCTGTCAGACTCCGCGCATGCCGCCCGAGACGCTGACTGATGTCGCCGCCGAAGTAGTCGGCTGCCGCCGCTGCCCCAGGTTGGTCGCGTGGCGCGAGGAATCGGCCGCCAAACCGCCGGCCCGCTTCGCCGGAGAGCGGTACTGGGCGCGCCCGCTGCCGGGATTCGGCGATCCGGCGGCCCGTGTCCTGGTCGTGGGGCTCGCCCCCGCCGCCCACGGCGGCAACCGCACCGGCCGGCTCTTCACCGGCGACAGATCGGGCGACTTCCTGTTCGCCTCGCTGCACCGGACCGGGTTCGCGAGCCAGCCCACCTCGACCTCGGCCGGCGACGGCCTGACACCGGCCGGCGCGTACATCGCGGCAGTCGTGCGCTGCGCTCCGCCGGATAACAAGCCGGCCCCCGACGAGCGGGCCGCCTGCTTGCCCTACCTGGTTCGGGAGTTGCGCTTACTCTCCGAAGTCCGGGTTGTGGTGGGCCTTGGATCCTTCGCGTGGGATGGCTCGATCCGAGCGATCGCCGGCCTCGGCCACCGGTCCACGCCGAGGCCCGAGTTCGGACACCTGGCCGAGGCCCGCCTCGGACCCTACACGTTGCTCGGCTCCTACCACCCCAGCCAGCAGAACACCTTCACCGGCCGGCTCACTCCGCCGATGCTCGACGCGGTGATGACTCGGGCTCGCGACCTGGCGGGGCAGGCCGGGAACGCCCTCGATCGGAAGTAGAGCGACCGCAGGCGGACCGGCGCGTTCCGGGCGCCTTCGCCCGGCCCCGAGCGCCGTAAGATGACGATCGTGAGCGAAGCCCGTTTGCTCCTCGTCGACGACGACCCGTCCCATCTCGACGCCCTGGCCGACCGCCTGTCGGGCGACGGCTTCCACGTGGTCCGCGCCCGAAGCGGCTACGAAGCCCTCCAGCGACTCGACGAGGCCTGGCCCGACCTGGTTATCCTCGACCTGATGATGCCCGGCATGGACGGCCAGGCGCTGGCCGGCCGCATCAAGAGCCGGGCCGACATCCCGATCCTCGTGCTCTCCGCGGTGGCTGCGGCCGACAGCAAGGCGGACATGATCGCCACGTACGCCGAGGACTATGTAACTAAGCCCTACGACTACGCGGAGCTGGTCGCCCGGATCCGGCGGGTGCTCCGGCGATTGCAGGACCAGATCCCCGTCGAGGAACTCGCTCTGGGCGATCTGACGCTGGTGCCCCGCAGACGCGAGGCGATCGTCCGCGGCGAGCGCGTCTCCCTCTCTCCGACCGAGTGCCGCTTCCTGACCACGCTTGCCGCCGGGATGCCGAAGGCCGTCACCACCGAACAGCTGCTGCGCAAGGTGTGGGCGGATTCGGATGCCGCGGATCCGGCGTACGTTTGGGTGACGGTCCGCCGGCTGCGCCAGAAGCTCGAACTCGACCCGAACGACCCGCATCACCTGCTGACCGATCCTGCGGGCGGCTATCGACTGGCGGCGTGGAAATTGCAGGGTGGATCGGGCCAGCCAGTGGCCTAGGTTGCCCTGCGACCACTCGATCGGGCGGTACCGAGCAGGACGATCTTCGGCCGGTGTGGCGCCATTGGCAGGGATGTCGCTCGAATGCACCGGTTCCGCGTTCGGTCGGGCGGCCTGACGATGCGCCGTTATGGTGGCTGCAAGGAGCAGCTGCTAGCTTCCAGCCCTTGGGGTCGGCTGCCCGCCGGCGTGAGTCGAGCAGAGAGAGAATGCTCAACCGACATTCACTGCGCCGTTACTTGAAGAGCGGTGGCTTTCGAGGCCAGGCCCTCGCCGAGTTCGCGATCGTCATCCTCGTCTTCTTGACGATGTTCGTGGGCATGCTGGAGTTCGGTATCGCGTTCACCGTGGACATGCAGACCAGCTTCGCGTCTCGCGACGCCGCGATCGTGGCCTCTGAATCGGGTGGGTCGGCCAGCACTGCCGATTGCGCAATCCTCAACACCATCGATCGGGACACGATGGCGCCGGCGACCCGATCGCTCATCGACCACGTCGACGTCTTCTGGGCGACGCCGACCGGGGGCATCAACAACGGCGCCGTGCAGACCTACAAGGTCGGCGGGATCTTGTGCCTGGGCTGGGGCGGCTGGTCTCAGACGGCGAGCGGCTATCCGGCCTCCAACAGGTGCGCGATCGTCGGTGGCTCGTCGACCGGATTCTGCCAGGCCAGCCCGAACCACGCCGGTCCGGACCGGATCGGCGTCACCCTTGTCTACAAGTACACCTGGATGACTCCGCTGCCGAGCATGATCGGCGGCCTCGCGGGGACGGGCTTCACCTTCAGCCAGACGAACTACACGACCATGGAGCCGGTGCCAACCTCATGATGAAGTTGAAGCTCGGCGTGGGCACCTCACGACAGCGCGGTCAGAGCCTGGTCGAGTTCGGCCTTGTGTTGACCGTCATGGCGGTGATGCTGTCCGCGGTCCTGGAGTTCGGTCTGGCCGTTGACGCCGACCTGGCGCTCCAGGCGGCCAGCCGCGAAGGAGCCCGCGTGGCCGCCACGCTGGGCAACGATGGGACCCAGGGCATATGCGAAAACGCCGTAGCCGACAATGCGACGACCGGCGTGGACGCGATGATCGTCCAGACGGTCGAGACTTCTCTCTCGGGCGCCGGTCTGACCCTCTCGACGGTGAAGATCTGGATCTACCTGGCGGATGTGAACGGTTCCCCCGTAGGCTCCAAGATAAACAACTACGCGTGGAATGGAAGCGCGTTCACGAGTCAGGACGGCCATCCCTATCACGCCTGCGGCCGTGCCGACGGCACCACCCCTGGCGGTACCTACGACTCGATCGGCGTCAAAATCCAGTACACCTACACGTCCAGTACGGGCCTCCTCGCCATCTTCTCGAGTGGCCTGACGATGACGGCGACCGCCGTCATGCCTATTGGACCACCGTGGAAGCTGCAATGACCCCAGGAGTGATCCGATGCTTCGCCTGCACAAGCCGCACCTGAAGCTGCCCATCCGGCGGACGGGCGCCCACAAAGACGACGACCAGGTTCTCAGCCGGGGCCAGATCATCGTCCTGTTCGCGGCGGCGTTGCCCGTCATGATCGGGATCCTGGGCCTCGCAATCGACGTGTCGTTCGTTTGGATCACCGAGCTTCGCATACAGAAGACGGCTGATGCGGCCGCGCTCGCGGGCGCCGTCCATCTTCCCGACGATACCGGGGGCGCCACGAGCGCGTCGCTGGCAGAGGCAAAGCAGAACGGGTACATCGGTGGAACGGGCAGCATCAACGGGTCGCCCAACGTCACGATAAGCGCCGCGCGCAACGAGCCGAATCACCAGCAGATGGATGTCTCGATTACGTCTCCGGTGCCCACTTTCTTCATGCGGGTCTTCGGCTTCAACTACCTGATGGCCACTCGTTCGGCTCATGCTCAATACAACCTTCCGTTGCCGATGGGCAGCCCGCTGAACGTCTTCGGCAAGCCCGACGCTACGGACCTCCAGGGCAACACCCTGAACTACTGGGCCGCCATCCAGGGTCCCTGCACAACGAAAGCCCAGGGCGATCCGTACGCCACCAAAGACACCACCACCGCCGCGTCGAGCTCCTCCTGCTATGGCGAATCCGCGTCCAATAGCGAGTACAAGGCCCCATCGGCCGGCGATCTGGGGGCGTATGACTACACCCTCAAGGTGACCAGCGGCGGAACCCTCGCGATCTCCCTGTACGATCCCGAGTTCTGCCCGCGGACGGATCTGAGTCACGACACGGGCGACTACACTTTCTCCAGCGCACAGTTCAATACCATCTTCACCCTCTACAACCCGTCGGCCACACCGTATCTCCTCGGCAGCTACACGATCGCCGCCCAACAGACGTACCCAGGCGACGGTGGCACCACCCCCAGCGACGCGAACCACTCCTGCTCGAGCTACTACGTCACCGCGAATCAGACGATGGCTGACGGGAACAAGGACTACAAGGCCAACGGGTGGGTTGGGTTTACCAGCATCGCGGCGTCGCCCGGCTCGTACCGGCTCAACGTTCAGACCACGGCCGTGAGCGGAAAGGCGGCAGACGGCTTCAACTCCTACGGGATCCAGGCAACGCTGAACGGCGGCTCGGCCGGCGTGTCGGTATACGGCGGCGCCGTGGGCACGATGTCGAGCATGTCCATCTTCAACAACGTGGCCAGCGGAACGTCGAACATCTACCTCGCCCAGGTCAACGCCACCAATGCGGGCAAGGCGCTCGTGCTGGACCTGTTCGACCCGGGCGACGTGAACGGCACCGCAGTCATGTACTTCGAGATGCCCACGGGAACCGGCAATTCCGGCACCTGGGGGGATGCGACGTTCAGCTGGCGAGACTCCGGCACTACTTTGAGCGGCTCGGGGACTCTCCACTCGGGGGTGAACTCCGTGACCACGGCGAGTGGAGGCAACTCCAACTTCCAGGGCCATTGGGTCGTGGTGACCATCGCAATTCCCGGCACGTACACGGCGCCGAACAACGGCTGGTGGAAGATCAAGTACACGTTCACCGGCGGCGCGGCCCACGACCGCACCACGTGGAACGCGCAGATCATCGACATCCCGGTGCACCTCGTCCCCTAGCGAACGAACCTCTTGTGGCACGAGGCCCCCGACAACGGGGGCTTCGTACGTTCGTGGCTGGGAGATCTCCAGGAGGCCCCGCGGCCGGGCGTGCGCCGGGTTCCGGGTGAACGGCGCGGCGCCGGGCGTCGCCGAGGTCAAGGCCCAAAGGCGATGTTACCTGCGTCCGTGACGCCCCCGCCTCGCACCGAACCGCCACGCAACCGGGAGGCAGGGCCCTGCTCTGGTAGGATGCGTCCATGGAGGGCGTGGTCCTGGTCCTGAATCAGAACTATGAGCCGCTGAACGTGTGCAACCTGCCACGGGCCTTCCGAGATC
>Ga0209777_10004575_pt1 | contig 16267 bp, 23 predicted proteins | sample FrelakmetHBP12HB_FD_187147 | JGI IMG/M metagenome (GOLD analysis project Ga0209777, IMG submission 187147) | Freshwater lake sediment microbial communities from the University of Notre Dame, USA, for methane emissions studies -HBP12 HB (SPAdes)... | ecosystem: Environmental > Aquatic >...
TCTTATCCTATACACCATAAAGCCCTTTAGTTCGTTCGCTTCAAAGACCGGTTTATATCTCATTTTATTCCCCCTTACTTTTCTCATAGTCTAACGGAGAGGGATGACAAGGTAATGACAAAGAGATGAAATCCTCATGTTTCGTAAATACACTCTTGCCAAACTCATGTAATTAGAATCTAAAGTAAGTTGTAGAATCTCAAATATATGCATTGATTATCAAACCTTTTCGTATGTTTACAAGATAATAAGGCTAAAACCTTGCTAAAATGGCAATATACGCCTATTAAGCGTAAGGGGTATGTAGTAAAGGAAGGCTAAAACCCTCCCTTTGGAAATTAGCAGGCTACGATGAGATCACCTGTTGTTGTTCTTTTCTTAAAGAGATCCAAAAAGTTTCCTTATCCTTCACCAAACTTTAAACGGTAAAGATTGTAACCCATTATCAAAAATCCTAAAACTCACACGTCCTGTTGACTCTGACGGTTAGGTGACAGATGATCGCTCACACGACAAACTTATGGATAATGGCTGATAGCTGGAAGCGTAGTCTTTTGGCTTGTTGTTCTCTCCTGGTCATAGAGAATCTTATGACAACTGTTCATGCAACCTGAAATGGTGCAATAGCGGATTAGCTAGACAGACGTTATATTAATCTGTCTAGAGAGTTAATCAATCAGAATTATCAAATTGAATGAGAGGTAATAAATGGATGAATTAACTAAAGAGTATATTGCGTTTGTTAGGTTAATGTAGTGATCCAATAAAGTATTGAGATAGATGTTTAAAATGCTTATATTAGGTTAATTAGTTTGGGATTATTTTCCAAATTTCAAATTTAATTAAACTTTAATATACTTATTCAAAGATACAGTTCTGTTTGAACTATTATTTAAAACTTAATTGAACTTTAGATAATAATTAAAATAAGAAGCTTAAGTGAAGATTAGATTATACCCCAGCCCCGCTGGATAGGATGAGGAGATTATTTGGATAGGGCCTTTTATGAGAAATTGTCCTAAATACGCATATACATCAGATTTGAGTAACAAACGATTGAGATGGAGATTAGGGATAGACCATAAGGCACCCTAAGTTTAGTATAAACCATCGACTATAAACTATCAAATGGAGGAATGTAATGGATATACAAAAAGAACTACAAGAGAAGATCGGAAGGATAAGAGATATAAATACACAATTAGGGGAAATAAGCAAGAAAATAGGGGCTTTACAGGAAGAGGGAAGAGCCATACAAAGCAAGGGACTAGAGCTGAAGGGAGCCATTGACTTCCTACTTGAATTAGAGGCTAAAGAGAAAGAAGCATCAAGACTCACTTTACCGGAGAAAGGACTGATTTTACCTCCTGGAGTGAAATGCTCGGCTACAGAAGCTCAGATTAAAAATGCCTTGGATCTGGTGGGTTTGGCCGAAACTAAAGCTCCTAGCGACCAGGGACTAGATACCCCACCCGTCGCTCCGACGTTGGATGCTCCCCTAGAGACAGCGGAAGGCACACTAAATCAGAATGGAGGGAATTAAAATGGAGGAATTTTTAGCTTCCTTAATAGATAGGTTTGATCGGTGTCATGCTATTTTAGCCCGCCATGATTTAGCGGGTTTTCCTAGTGTAACTGCCTTGAGTATAAAACTACGAAAAGCCTTACAGGACTTAGTAGAAAAGATGATTGAATTGGAGGTCAAATAACATGATCTTAGAGGCTAAGAAAATAGCTTATAAGAAGTGGTATGACGCTCATAGAACCGAACAATTACTTAGAATGAAGGAACAGAAAAAATTGCATCCTGAGTGGCAAAGGAAAAGTCAAGAGAAAAATCGAGAGGCCGTTCGACGATATAGATTAACTCATCCTGCAGTTCATCGGCGTTCGAGTTGGGTGAAACAAGGGATTCTAACTGAAGATGGAAAACCTTTTGAAGTAGTAGATTTTGATCGTCTATATCAAATTCAACAGGGTCGTTGTAAAATGTGTGCTCGTCATGCCTCAGAAATTTATAGGCACCTTTGCGTTGACCACAATCATGAAACTGGTAAAGTACGAAGTCTTTTATGCGATAAATGTAATCTTCATGTGGGTTACTATGAAAATAAAACATGGAAAACAAGAGTTGAAAAATATTTAAATGGAGGCAGTTTATGAGTTCTATTCTCGGTCGTGACCAAATTACAAAGGTGAATAATCTTTATAATCAACTTTATTCACATATCAAGGATGTCTTGACATCTACGGCTACCCCCTTCGAGAAGATGAAGGCCTATCTCGCGGTGGAGTATTTGAATACAACAGAATTAGCCCGAATATTTGAGCAGTTGCCTTTCATCAGCCCCGCTGAGAAGAGGGCTTTAGTTCGGGCGGCTATTGATGACGTTCGGTTAGGAGTACCGGCAATTCCGGTAGAGGCTCCCGTTACCGACAATGCCGGAGTGGAGAAGAAAGAGGTACTTAGTCCTCCGACTAAATTTAGTCCTCCTCCGTTCAAGTTGAACGTTATAACTACTGAAAGTCATCAAGTAGTATAAAATGATTATATCAAGTCAGAGATGGCCAGTTTTATACTACGGAATATACTTGACTTACATTCCAGATCCTTTAAATATTGACTTCGATGATAAGAAGAATATTCTCGAATCCCGTTTTGTGAAGATGCACCGGCGGTTAATGCGAAAAGGACTTTTTTTAAGTTCTGCTAAGTTAGAATGGATTCATCATAATACTTGTGGAGGACTTGATAAGGTTCCTTTTTATCCTTCTATTGGATGGAAAACTATTATTTCTAAATCAGAGATTACTTATGCCTAAAGGAATGAGAGGATTTCAGAAGGGGATGAAGAAATTTCCTGGTTCTGGCCGAATTAAAGGGGAACCCGTAAAGAGTTCTTTATCGAATAATTTCAAAGACCAACTTAGAAGATATGGTTTTAATTATGATAAGGAATTGGCTAGATGTTTGAAAGAGATGTGCAGCGGAAAGCCTACTCCCCAATACAGTGAATTACGAGCTTTGCTTCCTTTTACATATCCTAAACTTAAAGAGATCGACCCGCCGGTGGGTAAGCCGGAGATCCAAGAAACAGCAATGAGTACCGAGAGATTATTGGAGGCCATGAGTGGAAGAGCAAGCAAACCTGAACCCATTAAGCCAATCTCAAGTGATCTACCAACTTTGGAAGAGGGGAGTCTTATTATACAAACTGAAACCAATCCAGAGGGAACTATACCAAGCGTGGTTGGAGGGACAGTCGAAGAGTAGAAAGTTTGCTTGTATTGGGACTCGCCGTGGGGGGAAGAGTACGGTGGGATTTTTAATCTGCTTGGAAGAAGCTATTAAGAATCCAAAGAGCAACATTCTTTTTGTCGTTCCTGTTCTAAAAAACATCGAGCGATACGTTTCAGAAATTGCTAACAACATTTTAGTAGATTGTCCAGAGTCTTTACGTCCAGAGTATCTCCCAATGAAGGGGATTTACACTTTCACAAATGGTTCACAGATTTTTTGCGTGGGTAGTTCAAATCAGTCGTACGAAAATTTACGCGGTGCGCGTATCAACCTCGCTGTAATTGACGAAGCCCAGCGCAATGAAGATTTGGAGATCATTGTTGATGAAGTTGTTATTCCTAGTCTCCTGGACTCGAACGGGAGAATGATGATATATGGTACTGTCCCTCGACAGCCTAATCACCCTTTCCTTAGACGCTATGTTAAAGATGCAATGGATAGCGGGGCTTATTTTAAGTTTAATATCTATCAAACTTGGTATCCTCCAGAAAGAATAGAAGAGTGGAAGAGAGAAGTTTCTAAAGAAGCTTTTGAGCGAGAGTTTGAGTGTAAATTTAATGCGACTAAGAAATTTAATATTACACCGAATTTTAAATCATCTCATGTTAAGCATGTCCCCGAACCGGCTTATTTTCAATCTCTTATTTCGTATACGGCAATGGATATTGGCGGAGCATTAGACAATACTCATCTTCCTTTTGCCTACTATGATAGCGTCACAAAGAAATTAGTCGTACGATCAGAATCAGTATGGGCTGCTCAAGAAAGCCGCGTGGATAAAATAGCAAGAGCTATTAAAGAAAATGAACGGCATCTTTCTAAAAAAGTTAGACGAGTTTGTGATACAAATAATTTTATTCTTGTAAAAGAACTACAGGATAAACATAAAATTGTTTTTGATCCTGTTCAGAAAGGGCCAGGTAGTTTAGAAGCGATGTTGGAGATTTTAAATATCTGGATTGAAAGTGATCGAATTTTAGTTGATCCAAGTTGTAAAGTTTTAATTCACGAACTTAAATATGGAAGTTGGAATAAAACTCGTACAGATTTTGATCGGAGAGAAGGAAGTCATTGTGATGGTTTAATCGCTTTGGCTTATATGCTCACAATAGTAAATGAGAAGCATAAGATCGGTATGGCTATTGAAGAGGCAACAATTTTTACTCCTCCTCCAAAAGATCCTTTAGATTTAAAAGAGAAAAAGACTTTAGTTCCTACGGAAAAAGAATTCGATGAGTCCTTTGAGTTTAAGGATTGTACTTCGAGCATCTGGCATAAAGATCTGCTGTAAAGGAATATGAAATGGATGATACGACAACCGACGCTTTGCAGGAGTTAATGGATCGGGCAGGCGAAAATGATTTAGATCAAATTTCTGAAGGCCCAATTACTATTAGTTGTCCTGAGATAGAAGATGCAACTAATCCCGATCCAGAAGCTATTAAAGCTTATAAGTTTCAGATTGAAAAAGATATTATAGATACACTTTCAAATGAGATTGTTAAACGAGAAGCCTGGCGGCGACTTTATGAAGTTTTGTGGTGGAATATTTATAGTCTTTATATGTGCGGTAATCGCACAACGATTACTCCAACACGATCTAAGATTTTTATTCCTATTGCTTTTCAACTAATTGAGATTGCTACTCCTAAACTTATTTCTTTTATGTCAAATAATGATACTATTTTTGATGTAGAACCTGATGATGTAAAAGATGAACCTATTGCTGAGAATATTCAAAAGCTTCTTGCAGATCAATTACTTCAAAATCATTTTAGTGATGTTTATGAAAACTTCGTTAAACAACTTCTTCTTTATGGAACTTCATATCTTTATGTAGACTATAAAGTGAAGTGGAATTGGGTATGGGAAAGAATTCCTCAGACAAAAATAACTGTTGATGAGTTTGGAATTAATCACACAGATATTACTTATATAAACCAAAAGACTTACAAGATAACTGAACGTCGTCCAAATATAACTTTTATTGATGTCTTAGATGTGTTTCCTCAACAAGATCATGCTAAAGTAGATGAACAGTATCCTGGTATTTGTATTCGTCGGTTCATGGATCGAAAAGAATTTGAACGGATGTGTGACAGCCCCCAACCTTACTTTGGAAATAAAGAAATGGCAATGGCGACGGGAACAACTCAGAAGTTTCAACAGTCTCGTCAGTTTAGAAAAGTTGCTAGAGGAGAAGTTGCTACTCATACACCTACAGATATTGAGTTACTTGAGTGGTGGATGAAATATGATTTAGATGGTGATGGAATTGACGAAGAATGTCAGATTATTATTGCTAATCGTACCATTGTTGTTCGTGCAGTTGCTAATCCTTACTATCACCAAAGACGGCCTTTAATTAAGGTTTGTTTTTGTAAAGTTCCTGGGGAATGGTATGGAATTGGTTTGATTGAACCAGTCATGTCTCTTATTAATCAACTAACAACTGTTCGGCGACAACGACTTGATAATATCACTCTAATTTTAAACCGGATGTGGAAAGTTCGTTCCACAGCAGATATTAATCCAACAAAACTTATTGCTACTCCAAACGGCATAATCCTTGTGGACAATATGGATGATGTTATGCCGCTAGACGTGCAAGATGTTACACAAAGTTCATTTCAAGACTGTAATCAAATTCTTAGTGATATTTTTAGTGCGACTGTACCCCAAGCACTTACAGGTTCTATTGATGATATGAAAGGAACGGGATCTATTGGTGTCGGGGCTGTTCGTGCAAATATAGCACAGGCCTTAGAAAAGTTTGCTACTGCTGCTAAGGCTATTGAAGATGAAGGTATTAAAACTGTTTTAGAATTATGTTATGCCTTAGATCTTCAGTATCTAAATACTGATGAAGTTATTAGAGCCTTTTATGGCAAACTTTTCTCTGATCCGACTATAGTAACTCCTGAGATGATTCGGGCTAATGTTTCATTCCGAATGACTGTTCTTTCAGAAATGGTTAATACAGATGTTAAGGTAGCTCAAGGTCAGGCTTTCTATACTCTAGCCAATCAACAACTTACTCCAGATACAAATCAGAGAATTCTTCGTCAGATTTGGGGTCTTATGGGAAATGATGAGGATGATATTACAGTTGCTAATGCTGTACCTGCTGTTGGAGGTGGAGCTATTCCTCTTGGAGCCTTAACAGGTAATGTCCCTGCGGTTCCAGTTGTTCCAAATATTCCTCCAGTCGCTCCCCCAGTCACTTCCCCAGTTCCAGGTAGCGGAACGGCAGCGCAAGGAGCCACTATTCTTCGCCAAGCTATGGCAGGAAATCCTGCTCCAACTTTACGAGGAGTTCGACCTTTACCAACTGCTACCGGTTCAGAATAATTTTAGGAGAACTTAAATGCCGTACGCAATGAGAAAAATTGGGAATTCATGGGAAGTTGTAAATAAAGATACAGGAAAAAGTAAGGGAAAATCTGTTTCCAAAGAAAAAGCACTTGCGCACATGCGAAAGTTATATATGGTAGAAGGAATTTCAGCAGGGCTTAAAAAATAAAATTATTTGCTTGGAGGGCAAATCTAATGAACAGTAAAGTAGATGAACGTGGTGTTGAACGATGTACCAGAATTGTAATGACAGCTATTTCAAACGTTCCAAATGATCCATCAAAAGGTTATTACAATGCAGAAGCTATTTGTAATACTCCAATTACTGTACGGATCTCAGATCGAATTAAAGGTTGTCCTCGATGTGACAAAGAACCACCTGTAGGAAATGTTCATCCGCGAACAACTAATTCTGCAGCTATTTCTCTATCAGCAAAAGAACTTGAAGAGTGTGGAGTAAGTGGAACTGCTCAACCAGGTATAAAAATACCTATTAAAAAGATAAAACCACAAACTATGGAGGTTAACGTGGGTAAAACTAAGAAAGATATTATAGAGTTTTCAATCCCCGTTGCTGTACTTGAGGATGCTACTGATATTCCTAGAGTTTTTATTCAGATAGCAATTACAGCAATGGATAATTTGTCGGTTTCAAACTATGGCGAAAGTAGACGACTTGATAAAATTCGTCAGCAATTAGAAAAACTATTGGAGGCTTAAGATGGATTATCAAAAAGAGCTGAACGAGTCACCTGATGCGTTACCAGAAGAAAAAGCTGCACTTGAAAAACTTGTGGAATTACAAAAAGACATTGTGGTTTCTGATTCTGCTGAAGATTTTATTCGGCATCCTTTTTTTAAGATTTTTGAAAATCATTTGAATGATGTTATGAATGATACAAAAGGCGAAATTCTTAAAGTTGAATCTATGAACGACCTTAAGTCTTATCAAGCTAGAATTTCTGCTGTTCGAGAAATTAAACAGTGGTTAAATTCTAAAGTAATGGCAGGTCGCATTGCCAAACAAGCTATTGATATTTATGAGCAAGATACAGATGCAATGAATGAAAAGATTCAAGCTGCTGTAGAACAAAGTCAAATAAAATCTTAAACCAGTTGGAGGAATTTCCAACGCCAGTATGTCAGAAAAATGGATACATATTTCTGACAACTACAAGCAAGTCGGAGATTAAAATGAATACACAAGTCAATCCAGATAATATTCAAGAACGCGCTGATAAATTAGCTGCGCCTGATGTAGATGCTGAGGCAGCGAAAGTAGCCGCTGATAAAGTTGCTGCTGATGCTAAAGTTGTAGCTGATAAAGCAACTGCTGATATAGAAGCTGCTAAAGTTGCTGCAGCTAAAGGCACAGAATCAAAGCCTGAGATTTCAAAGCAACCTAATGATCCGGCAGAGTTACGAAAGTGGGCTACAAAAGCTTCTCAAGAAAATGCTGCTCTTCGGGATGAAATGAAGGCCATTAAAGCAGCTCTAGAGAAGATGACCAAAAAGCAAATTGATTATAAAGAATTAGCAAAGAATCCAGAAGCAATCCAGAAACAAATTGAACTTGAACGTCAGGAAGCTACAGAAGAAATGCAAACTCTCTTAGAAGAGAAATCTCTTCTCGCTACAAAAAACGAAACTGTAGTTGAGAAAATGAAACGAGAGCAAGATAAGGAACATTATCCAGAGTGGGCTAGAGTATTTCCTCTCGTTCAAAATCTTGCTGCTAATACAGATGGTCGGATTAACTTCAATAAAGCACCAGGCGATGTTTTAGATGATCTGTATGCTCTTGCATTACAGTTAAGTCCGGTTATTGCTCCAGTTGTACCTGTTGTTCCTGCAGTTGTACCACCAGTTGTTGCAACTAAAACGGCAGAAGAAACTGCTGCTGATATTGTGGCTGCTGAGAAACGAGGTTTTGAGAAGGCTCAAGAAGCTATGCGACTCGAACTAAATGGTCAAGGCATTGGAAGTGCTGGTAAAGGTGGTAGGCGTTCTAGCGGTCTTACAAAAGATGCTTTACATGAGATGCCTTTAGGGGATCTCAAGAAATTAATTTCACAAGAATAATGTTTAACGAATGTTAAACAAGTAGATTAGATTAAACAAGCCCTTTAGGTCTTTGGACTATTCATCCAGGGTAAAGACGCTCTTAATAGGAGACTACCTAAAGGCGCATAGCAGGGTAGAGAAACGGTATCTCATCGCGCTCATAACGCGGGAATAGTGGGTTCGACTCCCATCCTTGCAATTATTTAAAGAAACGTGCGGCTTGATAGAGACGTTACCTAAGAGTTGCTTAGGGTGAATCCTGATACCGCACGGAGCGCAACAAGTTGGTGCATATCTGTACTATAATTATTACAGTGTATATCTGTACTATAATTACTACAGTGTATATACGTACTAAGATTTGAAGTGAACCCCCGTAATTCAGATTAAGGACAAGCGAAAGCCCCCCAAATGAAAGACCGGATAAGGATTAGCATTAATAGTCGAATAAATGTCGGACAAGCTTTTAGCCCCGACTGAAACATTCTGTTAATGAAAGTACCAAAGTCAGCAATGACTTTGAGCTAACCTTAAAGGTAAACAACATGGCTCTTAATCCAAACTTAACAAGCACCAGTGGTCTAAATGACGCTAGTGCGATTTTTTATGACCGTGTTCTCCTTGAGTTCTTGAAACTTCCTTTGTTTTTTCAGGAATCAGCCGAGAAACGGCCCATGCCAGGCAAAAATGGTACGCAAATTCAGTTCCTACGCCCTGTAGTTCTGTCTGTTGCGACTACGCCCATCACACAGGGTACAAATCCTGATGGTGCGCTGTGGAATACCACAAAAATTCTGGCTACGCCTCTCCAGTACGGAAACTATGTCGCGTTTTCTGATCGTTTGATCTTAGAAGCGTATGACAATATTACAGAAGCTATCCATGAAGTGCTTGGGTATAATGCCGGACTTACGTTCGACACACTCCAGCGCAATCAGATGGCTGGTAATATGACGATTCAGTATACCGGTTCTGCCATTACTGAATTGACGACTTCAGTGGCTTGCGCTGCTGTTGATTTCCGCAAAGCTGCAAAGGCTCTCCAGACTCTTGCTGTTCTCCCATTCGATGATGGTTGTTTCCATGGTCTTTTGCATCCGGCGACGGCTGCTGATCTCCAGGCTGACAGTTCTATCGGTGGATGGATGGATGTTAATAAGTATGTCTCCATTGAGAAAGAACACGAAAAGGTTCTGCGTGGGGAAATTGGGAAAATGTTTAACATTCGCTTCCAAGCGACTCCGAACGTTGCTACAGGTGTTGGCGCAGGTTCTCCTGGTGCTGTCACTTATCACAACTGGGTCATTGGTAAACAGGCCGTTGGGTCTGTCGATGTTGCGAATGAAGGTGTGGAAAAGATCGTTCACATGCCAGGTGATGCTGGTGTGGCTGATCCTCTCAACTTGACTGGTTCAATAGGCTATAAATTCTATAGCGTATTTCCAGTTCTCGATAGCAACCGCGCTATTGAAGTTATTGGGACTTCAGCGTACTAATCCCTCCAAGTAAGTTTAAAAACCGAGGTGTAAAAACCTCATGGGGTAGATGGTTCTGACGAAACTGACCTCCACAGTTGCGAGTTTTGGTCTACCCCCTATTTTCGGGGATATTGTAAAAGGAGTATTGAAATGCTGATGATCAACAAACATGATTTAGACCCCAAATTAAATCTTATGGGCTTGAAACGCGGGGATAAAGTTGAACTTGAAATTGCCGAAGTTAGTCCAATGGGTTTTACGCTTGATCCTAAAACTCTTAAACTTAATGAGGTGCGAGATATAAATGAAGTTCGTGAACCTCTTGTTAAGCCGCCTAAGATAAAAACAATGGCAAATATGCCTCTTCCTGCTCTTAAAACGATGATTCAAAATCCTATACCTGCTCCAGTAATGCCTCCTGTTTTACCGCCGGTTAGGTAAGGAGAATTATGTCTAATGAAAGGGCTCTTCCATCTCCTAATTTAGAAATTCCTACAGCTTCTCTTGAAGTTACGAAAGAACAAGCCCAAGATTTACGAATTGGGTTGTCTATTCGGCTTGAACTTACTGGAGAAGTTCGAGAGATTTCTCAATGTTATAACGACAAAGAACGTTATCGAGTTGTTATAGAAGATCCTAGTGTGGAAAATGTTACACCTCAAGAGAAACCAGAAGATAAGAAAGATGCTGCTACAATGCCGTTAGAAGAACTTAAAAAAATCGTTTCTAAACTATAATATTTTAGGAGAACACAATGGAAGCAATTCCTACATCCTTAGATTCTAAAGCTCAACCTAAATCTTCAGCGAGTATAACAACTCATGGAGATATTACCAAGAATATGAAAGTTGGAGAACCAGCTGAAATCAAGATTCTTGGAAAAGTACAAAGTATTCGACCAAATATAGATCATGCAGAGTGGTTTGATGTTGAAATTGAAGAACCTGAAGTAGAACACATTAATAATGAGGGTGACTATGAAAATTTAGCAAAAATGCCGAAAGAAATGCTAAAGAAAAAGATTACTCAGCCAGTAGTTGAATAGTAAAGGATAATTCCATGGATAAAATGCATGAAGAAGAAGATATTAGAGAGGCAGATGTAATTATAGAAGATATTAAAAAGCTCATTGAAAGAGAAAAAGAAGAGGGTGAAGATGAAAATCAAGATGTTCAAGATCTTGAAGATGCTTTAGCCGCAATGGAAAAATTTGAATCCGATGAAAAAGCTGAAGTAACCCAGGAAGAAGTAACTCCAGTTGAAAAGCCTATTGTAGATACTGGTATTCTTACTGGGCCTATGAGTGGTCTAAAGAATTTTTTAATTCGTAAAGCGCAGATGGCTAAATAATTATTTTCTTTTGGAGGAAGAAATGACACAGATTACTTGGTATAAAAAACTTAGACAACTAAATAAGAATTTACGAGTTTGTCAGTTTTCCCATTCAGATCATTTACCTGGAATTTATTATATTGATAGTCGTGGAGAGGTAGTCGATCTGTGTGCTACAGATATTCAATATGTGCCTGCTTTACCTGTACATGATAGATCAGGTAGAATGATTAAAAGCGGTTATCGGCGGGTTATCTTTCATTTGATGCAATTAGGCCTGGTAACGCCTCAAAAAGTGAAGCGATTATTTCCAGGATTTTTTGAAAGCCATTATCCAGTTCCTTCTAAGATACAAGTTGCTTCAATTCATCAACGATGGTCTGAGATGATGAAAGAAGAACGAAAACGTCTTAAGATTCTTGGAGAGGCAAGACAGATTGATGTTCAAGATAAGATTGTGGATAAAATGAAGCAGATGGAAATAGATAATTTTAATAGACGAAAGAGTGCTGCATTATCTGGCGACCAATTTATCGAACTTAAAGAAGATATTATGAAAAATAATACGGATGCAGAAAAAGAAAATCTTGATCGTGCAAAATTTGATTATGATACAGCAGTTGGAAAACGAAAGGCGGTAATTTAATGGGCCATCTCTATTACGATCAAACTATTCAACCCCTTACAGCTTCTTTTGTTTTCTTTGTGTTTATTGGTTCAGCTAAAGTTATAATTATTGCAAATGATGATATTTCTGGAACTAATAAAATCCAGTTTAGTTGGTATGGAGTAGAAGTTGATGGAAGTATTCCACCTGCACAAGCTGTTACTTTAGAAGTAACACACGGTAATGGAATTTATTTACGATATATTAATGGTGCGCCCGATTATAGGGTTATTGTGCGAGGGAGTTAATTGTGTCAAATCTTGGGCCACTACAAACAAATGGTGCAACTGAAACTACACTTAAAGGTATAAAAACTGACTTAGATAAATTTACATTCCTATCTACTCGGCTTCTTGTAGATGGATCAGGAGTCATACAACCTATTTCTGTAGCATCATTACCACTTCCTCTAGGAGCCGCTACAGAAACCACTTTAGCAGCGATAAATAATAAAGTAATAACAACTGTTAGTGGAATTCAAGTTGACGGAAGCGGTGTTACGCAACCTATTAGTGGATCTGTATCTATTTCTAATTTTCCAGCAATACAACCTGTAAGTATAGCCACAATGCCCTCTACGCCTGTTACGGGGACTTTTTGGCAGGCTACACAACCTGTTAGTGCGAATGATTTAGATATTCGTGATTTAATCCATACACAAGATAGTATTAAAGTTGGAAATGGAACAAATTTTCTTTTAGTAAATTCAGATGGGAGTATAAATGTAAGACTAGTTAGTCCTAAACGATTACTTTGGGATACAGATATTGATTGGAATAAAGGAACTTTCGGCTCTGATATTGAAGTCTACGGGACTGGAATTGCAGCTGTTATACGCCCAGCTGCCCTATCTTTGGCTCTTGCTCCTGTCGCCTGGTGGCACTTTAATGATGGAAGTGGAATTATTGCGGTGGATAGTTCTTCAAATGGAAATAATTTAGATCTCCAAGCTGGCCCCTATGCAGATCTTCCTATTTGGGAAGCAGGAAAGTTAAGTGATTGTTTAAATTTTAATGGCAATAGTTACGCTTCTTGCGCTATGAGTTCAAGTTTAAATATCCTTAATTCTCTTACCCTTGAAGTTTGGATAAAAGTTCATACAGATGGAAGCTATAAAGGAATCATCGACAGTGATCCTGGAGCATCTTATTTCTTAGGAACTGGAACAGATGGAGATAAAGCGATTTCATTTATTTATGGTGGAGTTGAATTCAAAACAAATAATGTGATAGTATTAGATACTTGGCAGCATGTTGTTGTCACTTATGATAGATCTATAACTACAGTAACTCTTTATATTGATGGAAGTCCCGTAGCTACAGATCCAACTTTTAATCCAACTGTCCCTGGAAATCTTGGATTGTTAGGTGTGGGAATTCAACCTTATACTGATTTTGATTTTGTTTTGGATGGCGCACTTGATGAAGTGGTTATCTATAATGTAGCTCTAACGGCTGCCAATGTTGCCTTTAGATATAATTTAGGTGTCGGAATTGAAACCATGCCAGGAGATAATTTTTATACTTCTGCTCACTATGAAACAAATATTTTCAATTCTGGAATAACCGATCAATATTGGGGCATCTTTGAGGCAAATGAATCCATACCTACAGGAACAACTATAGAAGTTAAAACACGCGTTTCCAATATTCAATCTGCTATGGGAAGTTATGGTTCCCCATTAATCACAGGTGATCCTATAGGTCTTGTGGGGCAGTATATTCAATTTTCAGTTGACTTTACGGGAACGAGTCTTAGTCGGGCATTTTTAGACTCTCTTTCAGTAATATTTATAACTTTAACACCATTAGATATACATCCATAAACTTTAAAACTAATAAGCTAATTTCAAATCAAGGAGAATCATAATGGACGCAATATTTCCTTCAGTCGTAATTCAAAGTTATATGACATTTACAGCTAAAAGATGGGGTCAATGGCCCACGATTACTATTACTAATAGTGCGCTTGTAGGACATGAAAGTTGCACAATAGATAGTTCTTGGAACGTTACGATTCATATAGCTTCGGGGGGCTAGTACAATGGCCCAGATTGCTGCGGCTCTTGGTACGGGAAGTCCTTCAGGATCTGGGATTAGTGTAGCAGGAGATTTGCTTTCTTTAGTTGTGACATCGGGTCATAACGCCGATACAGTCACAGCGCAAAGTATTGTTTCACTAACAGGAGCTATAAGCGGTTTTCGTGTTTCTTTTTATGCTGATAATACAACTGTTACGGTTACATCAACTTGGCAATATTTTCCATTTGGGTTTAAAGCTGATTATATCTCTTTTCATACTCAAGATACTACTTCTACGCATAATCTTAGGCTAAGCGTAGATGGAATAAATGAATTAGCAGTAATGCAAGGAAATTCAGTAGCAGATCAGGGCTATTCTCTCATTCTAATGTCTGAACGAGTTTTTAATCTCCGAACGACAGGAATATGGATGAAATACTCTACTGCCCTTGCTACTCCCTGGCGATTATCTGCCTGGATGGATCAACCCTAATTTATAGTGTCCCAAAGTCTAGCCGTAGTTCTCCACTAAAAATATACACAAAGGAAAAATAATATGAGTTATACATTCCCATCAGTCACAATTAATTACATTACCTATACGGCATTGCGTTGGGCGCAATTTCCCACTATTGCCTATACAGTTGGTGCAGTTGCAGGAAGTGAAGTTGTTACCGTGACCGATGCTCCTATGGCCACTCCAACTATATCAGTCCAGATTGCAAGTGGTGTTAGTACCAATCTCCAGATAAAAACTGCAATAGCCAATGCTCTCGGAGATTCTGTTGGTAGTCTTTATGCAAAAAATCTTGTTAATGTTGCTATTACTGCCGGTCATAATGCTGATACAAATACTGCTGTTGGAGCTACTCCAATGACAGGTGCAGTTCAGACACCACTTCCAGTAGATATTAAAATTACAAAAGCTGCTATTCTTGATGAGATAGCAGTAGCTACAAATTTTTCACCGACAGCAATATTTACACCTAAAACAACTGGTATGTATCAAATTCTAGTTTACTCTGTTTGTACTGCTTCAGCTACTAATGCAGATGCAGCTCCAAATATGTATATTCAATGGACAGATGAGACTACGATGAATCAATGGTATGTCGCAACTCCATTAGGGGCAAATGCAACGCTTATTAACTATGGAGTAAGACCTATTTGGTGTATAGCTGATAATCCAATTAATTTCTATACATCTGGTGGAGCTTATGCGTCAACTTTGAGATATAATTTTCATTTTGTAGTTATAGAACTATAACAAATTAAATAAAAAGGTTTGTGGTTAACCTCTAAAACCACAGGTATGCGAGGATAAATATTATGAGCATTACTGGCCGGTATATTGTAGCAGATCTCCGCAGCGAGATCATAGAACCAAATCCTACATTTTTCTCAGATGCTAGGATGTTAAATTTAATTAATTTAGCTCAAAATGATTATGTCCGTCGGACTCGCGTTCTTCAATCTTTTGCCTTTACTTCTGCCATTATGGGACAAAGGGACTATCCTATGCCTAGTGATTGGTTAGGGAGCGAGAAAGTTTTTTATAATCGCCCTAGCGGTAATATAGATGCCTGGCGACCCTTAGAAGGAACCAATATCGAGAAAATGGCACAAGAGTCTCCAAATTTTCTTTCGCCTGATCCTACACTTTATGGAGTTCCTTCAAAGTATTATGTAATTGGTAAGACTCTTTATATTTTTGCTCCCCCTAGAGAAGCAGGAACAAATAATATTTATCTTTACTATGAAGCTTCTCCAATCCAACTTCAAACTCTTGATGACTCTCTTGCTATTGATGATAGTCTATATCCAGGAGTAAGAGCTTATGTACTTTCTAAATTATGGCGACAAGATAATGAAGATGTAAAAGCTGATCGTGAAATAGCCAACTATGAGAGAGAAGTAGGAAACGGTTTTAAATGGAAAAATAAGAGAATTCTCGATGGAAGATGGTCTATAGATATGCCGTCATTTGTGCCTTACAGCTATAATTCTTATAACTCTGGGGCTATAAACGGAATGGTGAATCCGCTCAATC
>Ga0209777_10004576_pt1 | contig 16267 bp, 12 predicted proteins | sample FrelakmetHBP12HB_FD_187147 | JGI IMG/M metagenome (GOLD analysis project Ga0209777, IMG submission 187147) | Freshwater lake sediment microbial communities from the University of Notre Dame, USA, for methane emissions studies -HBP12 HB (SPAdes)... | ecosystem: Environmental > Aquatic >...
CCTTTAAGAACACAGGATACATCAATGCTGAAAAAGACATCTTTGATGAAGCCATCGTAAAAAAGAACGGCTGGTTCTTCTATGGCGAATCCAAACCCGACATTCCCGCCTATCATCTCGCATCTGTTTACGTCTATGATCCACACACCAAAACCTTCCATGAAGAAGACGAATCCATCTATCAACCACGTCAACTGCTTGAACTCTTATCCATTCGCTACAATCTTCACATACAAAGTGTACCATTTGATGAGAAAACACAAGAAGAATGGAAATCGCGTTTGGATTACTGCACAGGAAAGAAATCCATGCTTCCCTTGCTTGAAGAAGCCCCTCTCGATCTTCCCACTATTCACCTAACAAGTAACAATGTATGCGAACAACTGGAGCGCGACACCATCTCTATGGCAAAACAACTCGCTCTTCAATGCTTGACCGCAGAAAGAGCCACTTCCTATGCCACATGGATTGAAGTAGGATGGTGCCTTCATCACATTGACCCCTCGCTCGAAATGTTTGATGTCTGGATGGAATTCAGCGCCAAATCCATGAAAGCAGGTGAAAATAACATCGCAGCACTGCAACGTGATTGGCAGCGTGGATGGAATCGTCCTAGTTCAGATCGTCATTTCACTATTCGTTCCCTTCACATGTGGGCAAAAATGGATAATCCTAAGAAATACCGCAAAATTATGAATGAGAGTTTTGTGGATTTTGTGGAACGAGAAGTGGATGCGACTCATACTCACATTGCCCGTCTCATGAAGAAAATGTATAGCAATAACTATTGCGCATCGGTAGATTCAAAAAAAGTAGAATGGTTTGAATTCACTGGAAATTGCTGGAAACGACTTGCACAAGGCATCGATCTTCGCAACAAAATGACGACGGAAGTGGCACAGGTCATTTCCGATACACGTACCAAAATCCGCAATCGTCTTACCAATCTGGGAAATGATGAACGTAGCTTTGAAGAAACACGCATGAAGAAAATGACAAAGATTGAACAATGCCTCTATACCTCTGGCTTCAAAGATTCCGTCATGAAAGAGTGTATTGGTCTCTTCTATGAAGAAGACTTTGCCCTAAAACTGAATTCCAATCAATATCTTATCGGTTTCAATAATGGTGTCATTGACTTGCATTCTGTCCGCTCCAGCGATGATGATGTCAAAGAATACGAAGTTATCTTCCGTAAAGCAGAACCCACCGACTTTATCACCTTTATGGCAGGACGTTATGCAACCAAAAATTGCGATCCCATTGACTACATCGAATACAATCCCAGAGACAAAGAACAAGCTGACATTCACGCAGAAATTGATGATTTCATGGCAAAACTCTTTCCTCGCGTAGAGCTTCGTCAATACATGTGGCGTAAATTGGCATCGTGTTTGGAGGGCGCCAATAAAGAACAGACGTACGAAACCTGGATTGGTGTGGGTGGTAATGGTAAGTCCAAATTGGTTGATCTCATGTCGATGGTGCTCGGCGACTACGCATCATCTCTTCAGTCCACAGCGATGACAAGAAAACGACCTGATGCAGGGGCAGCCAATCCTGATATCATGGCGATTCGCAACAAGCGCTTCATCTATATGGCAGAACCTGATGATCGAGAACCATTGAATACATCACGCATGAAGCAGTTCACAGGAGAGGATGATGTAGAAGCGCGAGGACTCTTTGAAGACCAGACGAAGTTCAAAATTACGGGTAAAATCTTTATGTTGTGTAATGCGTTTCCTGCGATCAATACGATGGATCGTGGTACATGGCGTCGTGTTCGTGCAGTTCCATTTGAATCCAAGTTCGTAGATCCAGGTGTGGAGGAGATCAATGAAAAGGAGAACATTTATCGTCGTGACAACAAATTGGATGCAAACATGTATCGCTGGCGAACCTTCTTCATGTCTCGTCTGGTTCATATCTATAAAACGGAATATCTCCCCCACGGTCTTGGACAAATCCCAGCAATTGTGACCCAAGAATCAAGCAAGTATCAGGAATCATTTGATTCGGTGGCGAAATTCATGAAGGCGCGTATTCGTGAAATTCCCCCAAAGAAAGGAAGCTATGACGCAGAAATCAAAGACATCTTTCGCGTCTATAAGAATTGGTACGAGGGCATTGGCGGCGGAGTCGGAAGAAAATTGTCACAAACCGAACTCTACAAACGTCTTTCAGATAAATGCGGCGAACCGTCCAATAAAAGAACCTTCAAACAATTACGATTATTTGAAGATGATAATGATATGGAACAATACGAAGCGACACTTGACATCTAACTAATATAATAGACAACTACTCCAACAAGTAGACTAAGAATTGCACTATTCATTAGTGCATGAAAGAAATTGGATATATTAAAATCTCCTGTTTGATAGGATAAATAATAAATACCGATACAAAGCATAAATAAATAGGATATGACAACTAATGCCATGGTATAATCTTCAATAAAATGTAATATTTTTTTGGGTTGTTTTTCAGGGAGAGTTCGCTTTACATCGGTAAAGTCGCGATTAGAACGTTCAATGATAGATTCCTTTTTATTAATGTCGTTCACTAAAGCATCCTTCTTCTTTTTCAGATCAACATTACGATCGCGTATCTGCTTTGTAATATCACTGTGTCCATAACTGCCAAACATTGAATCACCTACAGAAAGGGAATCTGTTACGTTCGCACGAAGGGAATCTATATCTTGTTTTAGATGGAGAGTATGGGTGATGAATGTGTTACTTCTTGTTTTTTCTTCTGGACGCATACAATTTGTGATTCCTGTTGAAAGTTTCTCAATGTCTGTCGGATTCGCACGACAGGTCGCTGGATTTGTCGTATCCACTGAATTGATAGACATAAGGATATCCTACTATGCTTCGGATATAATGTTTTGTAAAAAATAATTGCATGTTTTACAAATCATGGTAGAGAGATGTCATGGCATGTTATGCTTGCGATGCTTGCGATGCTTGCGATGCTTGCGATGCTTGCACAGCATTTGCAAGATCTAATGCGGAAGATGCCACGGCGGTGCTTGCGCTCTGTCCTGCTGTCATCACACTCTTTTCAGCATTTTGAATATCTTGAGAGATGGTTGCCATACCTGATGTGATGTCATCCATCATACCAGGACATGATGGCACAGGAATCTTTCCATATTTGCCACCAAAATTCTTTCGGTTCCAGTATCTCTTATTACGTGAAAGTTCAGTGTATTGCCAACGATTCAAAAGAGTCAATACGAAAATAATAATCAAGAGGGCTGCTAATGATCCGCAAAAAGAGGCACTTATGATTCCCAATTTCCAAAGAACGATACAAAGTAATAATCCTGACAGCGCAATAAATAGCGAAGAATATACAAATAGCGTATCATTTTTATTACCAACGGTCCATTCATTCATTTCATTTTTACGATTTGCCAAATTTCTATCATCTGTTATCGCCGTTGCCATATTCATTTGATTATGATATACTTGATCGTGTATGGAGCTAAGTTCCTTACTTCGTTGATTATACATAAGCACCGATTCCTGTGATTTGGATGCACGATTTAAATCTCCGTAGACTTTATTAAATGTATTGCTCTTTTGCTTCACAATATCATCATAAATAGATGCTTGTTGTTTTTGTAAAAATGATTGTAATTCAGCAGGCGTAAATGTACCGATCGCCGTGGCTAAATCTACATCCTGATACAATGATGTCGTTTTAATAATCGCATCTAAATTTGCCATTCCTAGATTCCCATCAGAAATTATATCCTTCTTTCTCTATTCATTTCCCGCTGCCTTATAAATATATACTAACAGACCAAGTGTAATAATATTTAAGAAGCTATATAAATGAAGCAAATTGTCGGTATATTTTGCTTTTTCCTCTGTGTACTTTACCATTTCTTTTCGGATGTTGGTGACCGCTTCGCCTGTATTGATGATTTTATTTTGCTTGTCTAGATTTTCTTTTTGTATTTTGATTTGTGCATTATATTTTTCAATTTCATTTTGAATACTATCCGATGTAGAAAGCATACTTTCCGTAATTGCATTTATGATTTGCGTCAAATCATTTAAACGCATATTTAACATTTTTGTGATATTCAAATAACGTTCTACTGTCGCTTTTGTATCTGCTGTATTAGACAAATATCCGCTACGAATTCCGTTAAATACCATTTGAAGCGCATATTTGTAACGCGATTCATAAAAACAATATTCGGATTGAAGACCTTGGATCAAATCATTTTGCTTTTTAATAAATTCTTCTGGTATATAACTTGTAGGCGATGGGATCACACCAAGTGTTTTTAAATTTGTGACAATGCTAGAAAGAGTGCTTTGTGTTAATTTACCTGTCGCATCTCGATCGGAAGAACCATTTGGAGCAGCTGGTAAAACACCTACATGAGTTGCATCACCAAATGTTGCATTCAATTCACTATCCGTTGATATCGTTTGACTTGGACAATTTGACATGCCTACTACCATGATACGCTGTTTTAATTATCCAAATACACCTCCCACTTTCAACCCTAAAAAGAGAATCACTACCATACACGCACCAACAATCCCAATCCATATTATATTATTTGTAAAAAAAGAAGTCAACATGCTCCAAAATGACATCGTTGCGTATGTGATATTGCTAGTTGATAGTTCCATTGCAGGCTGCATCATTCGCAATAGAACAAGTGCTATTCCCACAAATATGATAGATAGAACCCATAAATAGGGGATCATGTTCCGACGAACGGGACGATCTAATAGAAAGAGTTGATGGGTATTCAGATCTGTGTCTCTGGACCGGAGCAATTCATCCCTCGCCACAGCACTTTCTACATCTGTCTTTATCTCCTCTTGAATCCGTTGTAGACCATTAATTTCCCCTTGCAAGGTTCCCGTTTCAGTTAACAAATCGGACATATTATTATGTTTTGCCTCTTTTCCTACAAATTTTAAAATATCATCGTTCAATGCTACATAACTCTTTTTAATAAATTCAGCTCGTTGTGATAATTCCATAATGGTTGCATAATCGGGATTTATATTCGGATCTGGATTTTGAGAAAGTCCACCCTTTGAAACATAACGTGCGGTCGCCGCATCCAAATTTGCAACAAGTTGATTAATATTCATAGCCGATAGCTCATCAAAGCGACGTTGAAACTCTGTCCTTTTTTCCATCCATGCCATGATTCTCCTATCGTTCCTTTCGTATTTTCATTTCTTCTTTTTCTTCTCTTTTCTTCTCTTTTCTTCTCTTTTCTTCTCTTTTTTCTCTTTTATGATATATTATTTTTACAATATATCATAAAAAATAGGAAAACTCTGATAAAATGAACAAACAGATGCGCTATATTTGATAGAATTAAGGAGCGCACACACGATATACAATCGATTCACCCGATGATGCACTAGCGCGTGTGATTTTAACAATATCACCTGGTACGACTCCAATACAACGAGCAATCGGATCCACATGGAACTTAATTTCTGGGAATTTTGATTTTGAAGTGATGTACATAGAATCCATCAATTGCTTATGCTCCGCCTCAGGCACAATTTCATGTTTCGGAACCAAGACATGATTCAATGGATTGACCACCAACATGTAAATGCTAAAGAAGGAAACCCGTAATTTTCGTCGGACCTTCTCCATTCGCTCCGCTGACTCCTCTTTTATTTTCATATACTGTTTCAATGCAATCAGATGATGCGCATCAGTCACCGCTCCTGACATCATCACAATCACCTCTGTATTCTCTGACGCATCATCATGAATATCATCAAAGAATGTATCCAACTTCTGACGAGTAATATTTGCATATCGCACCTCACATACCTTCGTCGCATCACTTTTCTTGGAAACCTTAAAGCTCAATCCCGTAAATGAAGCTGCTGCGGCGGTTGCTTCTGCCGGAGAAAATTTACGATAGGCTGCTACATCATAATCACGAGCCTCCAGAATATCCAGTAGCGATTGACGGCTACGATAAATATTATCAATGAATACAAAGTTGTCAGCCATTTTCTTTACTAACATCATTGAATTTTAGGTAGTCAATTTTATATCAAATGAATTACTCCAATTTATTCACAGTGACCGTCACCGCTGGATTTGCTGTGGATGGTCCTCCATTCCCTCCACCCATTGCGGACAAATATCCTCCATTTGTTGGTGCGTATCGTTCTACCATTGGACCCATAGATGGACCCATCGCATTCATTCCTCCACGATATATATTTCTACGAATAGGACGATTTCCTCCCATTGATATACCATCCCTCTCAAATGCCTCCATATCCGTACGAACCGCAATCATCGGTCCCATTCCTGGCATCATTCCTCCCTCCAAAAGACCCTCCTCATAAGGTGACACTGCTTTCGGTGTGACAGGGCTCGCAAAATCTGGTATGGGCATTCCACCCATCATTTGCGGCATTATTATTTGATTTTGTGGTTGTTGTTGCTGTTGTTGTTGCTGTTGTTGTTGTTGCTGTTGCTGTTGTTGTTGTTGCTGTTGTTCCATGTCTTCACTCATTTGTCCCATTTCTTGACCTACTTCACTCATTTGTCCCAATGGAATCACTTCTCCATTTTCATCCAATTCTTGCTCTTCCTGAATCACATCAAATCGTGCCTTCTCCTCCTTCGATAATTCATTTACCATCGCACCCATCGAACGTAATTGTTCCACTGTCAATGCAACAACAGGCTTCTCCTCCACATAGGCAGGTGCTACAATCTCAGGTAAAATCATTTGCGGTAATTCCTTCACAATTTCACTCGATGTTCCCGAAAATTCAAATGGCGTCAATCGCTGAAATCCACTTGTTGTCATAAAACGCATTGCCATATTCAAATAGGTTTCCTGTTCGTGTGTAAGAAGCTTCGTAGAATAAGGCATTTCTACTTGAACAATGCGTGATTTAGGACGACCAAGCGGTGGAAGAATCTCCAAATTATTTGCGTTGTCTCCTGTATATTTCACAGGTCCATCACACATGGAGCAAATTGCCAAATTCAATCGTGGATTAAAAATAGGAATCATACCACATGCCACACATAATGGAATCTTTGCTCCATCGGATCGCTCCATAAATGATTCTTTGACAAAGGACATACCTCCATGTGCAATAATCGCATCACGATCCATCTCTCCAATCTTCAAACCACCTTGAGCTCCACGTCCACCTGTCGGCTGATGCGTTCGGACTTCTCTACGTCCCTGTCCTCTCGCCTGCCATTTATCCTCTACCATATGCTTCAGACGCATTCCATATACTGGACCAATAAAAATCGCAGTAGGAATCTGCTCTCCCGTTGCACCATTATACATCACCTCATTTCCATATTTCTCAAATCCCATTTCTTCCAAAATTCCACCAATCGCCTCCTGCGGCGAACCATCATTCATAAACGATGTACCATCTCCAATGCCCCCTGATAGTGCAGCGGTCTTGCCTAGAAGCTGCTCCAAATTCTGCGCAATCGTCATACGCGACGGAATCGCATGCGGATTCATAATCATATCAGGCACAATGCCCGACTCCGTTCTCGGCATGTCATGCCCCCTCAATAATGCGCCAATCGTTCCCTTTTGCCCATGGCGATTTGAAAATTTGTCACCTAGCTCAGGGATACGGTCCTGAACTACACGAATCTTTACCAGACGCAAACCCATATTATTAACCATAATTGCTACTTTCTCTACACGTCCTCGTGTCCATACTTGTGGTGCTGTAGAAACATCACTAATTGATCCGCCTTCTGTACTAGTCATATATGCACCCACAATGATGGTGGTTTCATCCACATAAGAACCTTCTTTAATGATTCCACTGGGGTCCAACTTAGAATAGTCCATACCTGGTTTCAGAACCTTCCAATTTCCGATTTGAGCAGGGTTGCCAAAACGAACTTTCACTTTTGCCTTCGTATCATCTTCTTCTAATGCTTGATAGGAGCGATATGCCATGGATCGAAACATACCTCGTTGAATTGCATCATAATTCATAACAATACCGTCTTCCTGATTGTAACCTGACCAGCATGCAATCGCCAAAATACAGTTCATTCCATATGCCATTTTGCCTTCTCCCAAATAATTGTTATAAATCGTACGCGTCAAAGGCATTTCTCCATAACAGAGAACATGTGCACTATTGTCAAAACGATTCTTCCAATTCGTCGCATAGATCGACAGACCCTGCTTGGACTGCGAACAAGACAATTGATTACGTGGCGACTGATTGTGAGGAGCAAATGGAATCAATGACGTCATCATACTCATAATGGTAGAAGGATGAACTTCAATGTGCGTTGTTTCCACCGTAACATACGCAGGATGATTCGCAATAAAGGCTTCATTTTGTTCATAAGGATCAATGTATTCAACCGCACCTGTATATGGAAAAAGTGCTTCAATATAATCCTCTAGCGCTGCAGCTCTATCTTGTAGGGGGTCAATGAAATTGGTGGATTCGAGACCTGCTTGTTTTCGTGTGTCGTGTGTTCCCATGACGAGGTCGCGCCATGTTTTCATTGCACGTATTTTACTAACAGGCATTCGTTGCGATTGATTAAGAGCATTTTTAGAAGAATACAGCCAAATCAGTGGGCGTAAGGGACGACCAGCATCCATGTAGACATATACTTTTCGGTCATGAATAGAAAAAGTAATACTCACGGAATAGGGCAGACATCCTGAACGTTTTAACATTTTTAATACCATCGTAAGTAAATCAGGTTTTGCGGTATATCCGAAAATACCTCCATTGATATAGACAGGTACATAATGAATACGCTGTTCAATCGTTACATCTTCTGGTGGATAGACACGACCCGTTGTTCGTAACCATTCAAAAAGACGTTCTGTCTGAGAAGAAGTAGAAATCGCTGTCATGATACTCAGATTCTTTGCAATACCAATAGAGGCACCAGTTGGTGTTTCGGATGTGCAAAAATAACCATATTGTGACGTATGTAATTTACGAGGTCCCGTTAATTTCATGTTCGTGTCAAAATCAAGAATCACACGACGACAATGCGACATGAAATCGGTATACGATAAACGTGATAGTGCCTGTAACACTCCCGATTTCTCCTCACCTAATCCCGTGCCCCACTTTCCTTTAAACCCTTTCATGATCATTTCAGTGAGGAGACCTGACATGAAAATCTTGGATCCATTTCCTGGTTGAAAGATATTCTTGAAATTATCGTCCTTATACAAGACTGCTTTATTCTGGTTATACTCTTTATCAATCGAAAGAACAAATGCTTTTACCCATAATTTATAGGAGTTATTAAAAAGTTCTTGTACCAAGAAGCCACTGGTAAGACAACGTTGATTACGAGTGTCATCGCGATCGGTCTTCTCGTCGTATCCTTCACTGACACGTAGGATTTTTCGGACACACTCGCCCAAAAAGAGTCCTTGTGAACTCGCATCATTTGGCATATGAATAAAGAGTTGATTTTTAATAATATCAAGTACATGCTCAATACTGAATCCTTTGGTGAGTGTTTTAATATATTGAATAGCCGTATAGGTATTCAGAAAGGGAAATCCATCAATGATAGAGGGATGTAATTTTGGCAACAACAATTTAGCTTCAGGGCTTTCAAAATCAGGAAAAATCATTTTAAGAATTTCTTCATCCGATTGAAATCCAATCGCACGAAATAGAACGAAAAGAGGAACGGGCTTTCGTACAAATGGCAAAGAGACTTCAATAATCGCATGTGTCGTAAAATTCTTTTTTTCTACATGACGCTTCATTATAAAAGACACACGCTTTACTTGACGTGTCACCGCCGATAAGCATTCAATCGAGGCATACACCGCCACATCTGGATCATCCTGTGGCGTTATATATAGTGTATTAAATGCCTGTTCTTGACGCGTGACAAGCACCTTTTCCGCACCACCTATAATAAAATAACTTCCATTATCATAAGGACATTCACCCACTTCTCGTAGAAACTCTTTTGGTTTATTATGAAGAATACAGTAACGACTATGAAGCATAATGGGCATGGTAAAGAGTTGCCATTTCTTAAACGTATCTTTTTCTGGTGATAAATCAATGACGGAACCAGTGGGAGTAATGTATGTAATCTTTACATGAATATCCGCATAGACAATAGAAGCATATGTTACATTTCGTAAACGTGCTTCATTGGGATACAAGATGCGAACTTCGTCCGTATTTTGTAAACTAATGGTCGGAGTGCCAATTTCAATAGCGGAACCATCTTCGCCACCTACAAAAATTTCAACACGATATTTATAGGTATTTGGATCCTTGATTAAATCTTTTAAGATTAAAATAGGATTTTGAGAACGAATGATACTAATCAAATCCTGTTGAAGAAATTGGTCATAGGAATCAATATGATGTCTCGTATAAGGATAGGACACCGTACGAAAATATCGATCAATTAATTGACGGGATAACTCACGAGCTTCATCTCCTGATAGTGCCATCTATCTGACCTAATAGAATAAAAGACTTCTTATATTGCCATTTCTCCAATCATCTTTATCTATGAATGGAAATCATAGATAAAAATAAATCGTAACGTGATCATGCTATTTCATATTATAAATCCACTGCCTTTGGATACATACTGCCAATCTGATATTGAACTTGACGTTGTACTTGGTCGGGTGAAGGACCTACTTCGCTTCCAAACCATTTACTCTGCATATTTTGCGCAAATCCTGGTGGAACCGTCGCTGCAAATGGACGATTATATGCCTGTTCAAATGTCGTAGCAGCCGCTGTCATCTTATCTCCCAATAAACCACCACCACGTCGTATCTTTCGTCTTGAACCACCCTTCTGTTGGGCAAAATGTACCGCATTCGTTCCCATTCCCGCTGGAACCTGTGGCCACGTAGTCTGTCCTGGAACTGGATCATAACTCTGTCCTGGCTCTGGTATACTTACACTAAATCCCTTTGACACATATTGTAAATAACTTCCAAAATCAGATGGTTTATTTCCCGTCAGAGGAAGATGTCCCAGCTTGTCTGGAATTTGTCCAGGTGCCAAATAGACACCCTGGCGTGTCATATAGTCCAATGGCGCCCCTGAAATCGCCGCACCACCTGTTTTTCGTGTGTGACGATGTCCCTTTTTACTCGTGGTATGCTTCATTCGGTCATCAATAAATGCGTTTGCCGATTTCTTATCCAAGTCTTTCATAAAAATGGTATGCCATTCCTTACGTAAGTCACGTACAATCTTTTCACGTGACTCCTTTTTATGAATCATCTCATCTACTGATTTTTCAATGTATTCAAAAGAACGCCGTAATTCGGGGATGGAATGTACACCCTTTTCTTTTCTATGCTGTTTATTCTTTCTGGTTTTCCGAACCATCTCTATTCTTTACCATTAAAATGTTTCCAGCATGCTTCTACGAAAACTACCATTATTTTTATTCTTATTATTATTTCCTCTGTTATTGTTATTTGTATTCGTATTCATGAGTGAGCCCAATAATGTATTATTATTTCCTTTATTTGTTCCATTGAGTTGTAATTCATTAGCAATTGCATTTGTTGCGGTGTTAATGGAATTTGTTACATTAGAAGCAATCGTATTCAGACTATTCACTGTAGGTAATTCTACATTTGGCATAGGAGGAACAGGTACTGAACCTCCTGTAAAAAATGCCAACATGGAATAAATCACAAAAAGAATACTAACAATAATCATAATAGCCGGAGCATACATCTTTAATCCATCCTGCCATGTACTTAAACGGTATTCACTCGCAAATAGTTGAGAATGCTCACGTACTCCATAAATGAGAAAAATGATAGATAATACCGCAGCAATCATTGGAGTTGCTTTGGGTACAAAATAAAATGCAATACTTAAAAATAGTAAAAATAATAAAATTCCTGGTATAAAGAATTCCATTTCCTCTATAGTATTTTTTGATTTTACCTTTCTATTATTTATGATGCGATCGATGATGTAGGATATATTTCTATGATTTTTTTTAAATCTTATCAATCAAATCAACGTGAGTTAACATATGTTTGCGACAACAATAGCGTCTAAGCCCCAGAGCATTCAGCACTCGTAGCTCGGCAGTATCAGGAACCGTTTTACCATCCATGTAAATGGGCTTGATTTCATTTGAACCACGTAGCTCTTTCACTTTCTGCTGATAAAAGAGCCATTTATCAGCAAGTATATTTCCACAGTTCATACAACGAATAGGAATAATCATATCTTCTATGATTGAAATGGAAAGGTTTCTTTCATCAAATTTTATCATTTTTAGGCGATGTATCTGCTTTCATAATGTGCGCTATATTGTGATAATTAAAAGAAAGGAGTCCTTCAGAAATGACATCAGTTCTATACAGCGCTGGACTAAACTATCAGTCAGGTAACCCCGTTCGTCAGGAAATCATGGCAGTTCGCCGTGAAGTCGATTCACTCCGGAAACAGCTAGAAACTCTATTCGAAGAGAATCTGGTCTATCGTAAGCATCTCATGAAGCTCTCTCAGAAGGCAGAGGAGGGTGCCACCGAACTCACCAAAGATCTAATGGAACTCTCTTCCGGTTCTACTACTCAAAATCGTCGTGAAGCAGGTGGTGGTACAGTACAAGGCGGCGGATTTCGTCGCTAGATGGGTACCCATCATCGTCGCCACATGACTACATCTCTTTCCTTAACTTTCCTAACATACCCTCACTTATATCAATTTCATGCTTGGAATGAAGATTGGCACGGATTGCTTTCAAAGACAATGACGAATACATACGCAATGTATTCATGATCGTTTCCATTTCCTCCTTTGACCACTTTCCTTTTTTAATCGGTGTCTCCACTACTGTCATTTTTCGCTCAGGTCCGTCTGATGTGATTTTTAGTTCACCCATCACCATGCTTCCTGCATGAATTTCATCATGACATGTCTGACAAATCACAACGAGATTTCTCTTCTCATTCATGTGCGTTCCATTCTCCAGACGCCCATTCGTCGCTGTCTCTCTCGCCTGAATGTGATGAACCTCCAACTCTTTCACAATTGATTTCTTACATATCTCACACTCTCTTCGCACAATATCCGTATTCCACGCACTTGTTGTTGCTGCCTCTTGTGTGACCGATGCTGTCATCATATGACGATGCTTTAACGCTTGCTCAATAAATTCAAATGGCAAATCCATCGCTCGCGCCACTTCTAATCCATACAACGATGAACCATTTCCTGGACGCAATGTTCGATCATACACCAGTTTTTTTGTCAATGGATCATAATCTACATGTAAATGCCATACCTTTACCCCCAACGCATCCATGTCCAACAACTTCGGCACATCATGCAAATGCGTCGCAAAAATAAAATGAGATCCTTTTGATGAAAGCCATTGAATTCCACTCGCAACAAGTGCCTGTGCTGATGTTGATTCCGTTCCTGAACATAATTCATCACCTAGTACGAGGGTGTTTTGATTTGCATTTCGTAGAATATCACGAAGTTCTGACATTTCTACTGCAAAAGAGGAGAGCCCTGCAAATAAATTATCTTGATTCAAAATTCGTGTATAAATTGCTTCATAAGGGCTCAATGTCATTTCTTTTGCAGGCACAAAACATCCCGCTTGTGCCAATAAGACACAGAGACCCAATGCTTTCATTAATGTTGATTTTCCACTCGCATTCATACCATACACTAACCATCCCTTTGTCTCAGGATGTAATGAAATATCATGTGTGACATAGGAAATGCGACTTGCTGTGGCTTCTACCAATGGATGACGAACATGTTTGATGTCTACAAAGGATGCTCGATCTATCGAAATCATAGGACACGACCATCCTTTTTCTCTTGATACACGCCCAATACATTGTGTGGAATCAAGATGCGACACCCACTGTTCCATCATATACCATATATGCTCTCCTGCTTTCATAATTGCCGAACAAGCATCCAAAAGATACGTAGAAATCAAATGACCAAGTGATTCTCGCAAACGTTGTAGGGATTTATTTAATTGTTGAAATCGCTTACAATCCACCCATCCACCTGATTTTAATTCTGAAAATGTGGTCCCCTCAGGCAACTGCGCAACATTCCGTTTCAACTGATGTATCGTAATGGACGAACCTTTGAATCCATAGGGCTCTCTTTCTCTTTCTTCTAAACGAATCGCATCTTCTGCCACACCACCCTGTTGAGCAATGGACACACGCAATGCTTGAATCTGTTGATGAACCTCACGAATCTCTTTTTCTTTCTGTCCAATTTCCACATAATGTGTGATATTAAATGCTGTTTGGTCAGCATTCGCAACAAGTGCTTTCTCCTCTGTAAAATGATGGCGAAAAACGCTAATGTACTCTGCCCATTTTTCTTGCGTATATGGTTCTTGTAATATAGTATCAATGGTCACTTGTGACATGATCACGCAGATGGCAGAATATGTTTGAAAAAGAGCGGCGATTTCTTGAGAAGTAATGATTCCACATATTACTTTACGATGGAGACGAGGTAGATCCGACATGAAACGTAATTGGCGCTCCATGATTTTTGATTTTTCTTCCGTCCATTGAAGATATTCTTTCACTTCTTCCAATCGTAATTGAATCTCCCTTGCCTGAGAGTAAGGGCTTAGAAGTCGCTCTTTAATAGCACGTTTTCCCATAGGTGTAATACATTTATCAAATAGTCCGATGACAGTTTCTTGCACATTTGTACCTGTCATTTGAAGTTGAGTGAGTGCATGATTTCCACAAATCAATCGTACATAAGGAATCCATGGCTCATTGCGATGAAGAGATTTCAACATACGTGGTATATGTTCTTCTACAAATTGTAATAAATAGACAAGTGCTATTTCATCCTGTTCCTTTTGTAGTCCCAAGTATGTAGTAGGAGGCAGTAATGATTTGATCGAATACATTTTTTGTAAATATTCTGATCGAACCAATTCCTTAGAGAAAACACCCACGGAGTCGATCTGGCGCATGTGAAGCAGCAAGGATGGCAATAGACCAAACATACGACGAAAAAGTGTTTCTTCTGGAGGTGGCATGGATGATGAATACCAATACATGACGATTTCTTTGGGCGGATACACACTAAGTAGTTGAACCAAATCATCCGCTGTCCAAATATCAGGACGCCCCTGTGTCATCCCTGAATACGTCCGTGTTGTTCCTGTAGTTATATCCAATAGAGCAGCACCAAATCGTGGAGCTACTATACCTTCCTGATGAAAATAAAGGGTAATAATATAAGGTGTATCAGATGCAGAGATATTTTCAATATGCGTACTAGGTGATAGAATCTGTGATACTTTTCGCTCTTTCACTTTTCCACGCTCATTTTTACACTGATCTACGATCACGACCGTCCAGCCTGTAGCGGTAAGACGCCCTGCCCATTTATGCATCACATAATCGGGAAATCCCGCAAATAATCCATCACAATCTTTTGAGTAATCCCCCTTTTTAGTAGAAAGCTGAATACCAAGATAATCCACGATTTCTTTCACATTGCATTGCGTTTCTCCTGTTTCTATATTCTGGACATCATATAATTCATAAAATGATCCTACCATCAAAAATATGGCAGTTTTCTTACCATATTGTTGAGTGTATGTTTGATACAATTCAATGTATTCTTTATACATTGTTTCTGTTTCTAATGTGGTTTTCGGTTTTCGGTTTTCGTTTCTGAATGGCTTCATTTAAATATCGCGATCGGGCTTTAAGCCCCTTTTTTGCTATTTATATTAAAATAGAGTAAATCTATTCTTTTTATCCACTATATACATAAGAACTCCTCCAATAAGGGTTCCCATCATGAGACCACTATACCATCCGTACCAATAACGATCCTCGCATGCATCACGATATCCCTGTTTGTACCCACTATGATATTCATGCGGTCTGAGATCTGTATTCCCTTCCATGTATCCCTCATTAACACCTTCATTATATATTTCATTTGTCTTTTTATCATATTCTTCATGAAAATGCGACAAGGACATTACCTTTCATGAAAAATAGTATTATATCTTTAAGTGTGATGAGGGATTTCCCCAGGTATAGATTCATCCTTTTCTAGTTCGATTGGTTGATCTTCCCTCGGCTCCTCCACATCCTGAATGGGCTCCTCCACTAGCTCCTCCACATCCTGAATGGGCTCTTCCTCTTCCTTCTCCACTGTATAAGTAATACGAAAGCGCACATGATTTACCATCTGTTCAATAAAAG
>Ga0209777_10004577_pt1 | contig 16265 bp, 13 predicted proteins | sample FrelakmetHBP12HB_FD_187147 | JGI IMG/M metagenome (GOLD analysis project Ga0209777, IMG submission 187147) | Freshwater lake sediment microbial communities from the University of Notre Dame, USA, for methane emissions studies -HBP12 HB (SPAdes)... | ecosystem: Environmental > Aquatic >...
ATTTCATCGGAAGACTCGGTATCTGAAGAGTGTATGAATGAACTGTCGCTCAAGGACAAGACGTCGTCGTGTTCGATAATGATGGAAACAAAAGAAAAGGTAAAATCACAAAAATATTCACGACATTATGACTTTCCAGGGTTGAGACTAAGCAGGCGCAATGCGGTGATATCGTCACCATAGCAGGCATACCGAATATCTATGTCGGTGAGACTATCGGCGTCGAATGATGCGAGCCGTTTGCACCGATTCATGTGGATGCTCCGACATTGACTATGGATTTTCTCGTTAATGATTCGCCGTTTGCCGGCAAAGAAGGAAAATTAGTCACGTCGAAAAATATCCTGGAGAGATTGCAGAAAGAATTACAGACCAATGTCTGATTAGAGATAGATTTCGATAAATGAGGGAATAGATTCGCAGTTTCCGGTAGGTGAGAGCTTCATTTATCCGTGCTCATCGAAACCATGAGAAGAGAATGATTCGAGCTCCAGGTCTCTGCACCGCAAGTGATTTTCAAAGAAGAGAACTGACACAAGATGGAACCGATAGAACATGTCGTCATCAATGTCGATGAGAAATTATCCGGTACGGTCATAGATATGGTTGCCAAAAAGAAATGACAGATGACGAATATGTTCACCGTGAATGGCGTTTCTACTTTGGAATTTGAGGTGCCGACAAGAGGATTGCTCTGATTCAGATGACAATTCGTCTTGGTCACCAAGGGAGAATGAATCATGTACAGCTCATTTTCCCATTACGGACCATATAAAGGCGATATACCAAAAAGGACAACGGGTTCTATGATCAGCATCGAAAACGGCAAATGCATGAAATACAGCATCCGGAAGTTACAGGAAAGAGGAAAAATCTTCATCCTGCCACAAGCGGCTATGTACGAGTGAATGATTGTATGAGAAAGCGCAAAACCAGGAGATATGACGGTAAATTTGACTAAAAATAAGCAGCAGACCAATGTCAGAGAGAGCGGAAATGATGAGTCTATGCGATTGGAACCGATTATTCCTTTAACATTAGAAGACTCATTAGCATATATCAGCACTGATGAATATGTAGAAATCACTCCGAAAAATATCAGACTGAGAAAAGTCTATCTGACCGACTCAGACAGGAAGAAAAACGGTGTCAAAAAATAAAGAAGGTATTTGAGAAAGCCCTCACGGGCTTTTTTTATGAAACTTGATTATTTCTCTCCTATTTTGTGAAATGTTATCTGCATGAACTTCATGCCTGAATAAATGCGTATAGGTTTATTCGAAATATTATTTATTTCTAATGATATATGTCCACTATATCCAGATTGTATGGTCTTTATGCTACTGTTGACTTCGATACCTAATCTTGATAGGGTGGCTCTGCCTCAGATATCTCCATAATATCCTTGCGGGATATGTATTCTTTCTGTTATCGCTCCTAAAAAAAATTCCCCTGGCTGTATTTCCAGTCATTCTGTCGGAATCGTTACTTCTTTTGTTCATGATTTTCCACCTGTCAATTTCACTATCCTATTCGATAGGTGCAAGTCCTTGTATTTTTCGGTTAATGCTCAGGTAAGCTCTTCTTTTTTTTCTGCATGAGGAATATCCTGTATTGTATTTTTGATTTGGTTCTCGTGTGTTGTTACTTCTTGTTCCATCAGCTATCTTGCAGATAAAATCGCTTAATAACTCTTTGCAAATAAGACTCTTCTTGCGCTTGGTTTGCCGGTAAGGACGCATTTCCCTGCTTCATCCTTTTGATCGAACGGTAAGCAGCGGATAGTCGCTGATGTCTCTGTCTGGATCTTCGCTGCAGTCTCTGCTGTTCCATCCCGATGCGCCATGACGAATCCTTGTTCTATCTTCTCTTTGAACTCTTTGTAATCGTCTACCACGAACGTATGAGTCTCTCTGAATTCCTTATTCTTTTTGAATAAATTATTCTGAGCCTTATACAGATACTGATCGATATGAAGATCTACTTCTTCCAATTTCACGTTCGCTTTTTCTCCTGATTCTCTCTTAAAGACTTCTACCGTTCAATTCGCGATATCCTTTGCGCCACAAGTTATTCTGATAGGCACTCATTTCAATTCATACTCATTGAACTTCCGTCCTGGAGACTTATTATCGTCTTCGTCGATTTTCCATCTCAATGGGATGGTGTCGTTGAAATATTTCGATTTGAAATCGAGTCTGGTGGTCTCGAATCTTTCGATGAGCGGTTGTATGTAGTCTTTGATCAGTTTCAATTCTTCTTGTGTCTTGAAGATAGGGACTACGACGACATGAAGCGGAGCCAATGCCGGCGGTACGATAAGCCCTGCATCGTCGGAATGCGCCATGATAAGCCCTCAGATCAATCTCGTAGAGACTCCTCGTGAGGTCGCGTAGACGAATTCCAGTTCGTTCTTTTCGTTCGTGAATTTCACATCGAACGCTTTGGCGAAATTCTGCCCTAAGTTATGACTCGTTCATGCTTGCAACGCTTTTCCGTCCTGCATCATAGGTTCCACAGCGTATGTGGTGATTGCGCCGGCGAATTTATCGTGTTCAGGCTTAGGTCATAACACTGGCGATATCGCCATGAAGTTCGTCGCGAAATCGTTGTAGACGTCCAGCATCTTTCTGGTCTCATTCTCAGCATCTTCTGCGCTGGCATGAGCGGTATGTCATTCCTGCCGTAAGAATTCCGTGGTCCTCAGAAACATCCTCGTCCTCATTTCCCGTCTGACGATGTTCGCCCGCTGATTTATCAGCAACGGCAGATCGCGATAGGAATGGATCCGATCTTTGTAGCTATTCCGTATGATGGTTTCAGAAGTCGGTCTGACGATAAGCTCTTCGTCGAGCTTCGCTTCAGGATCTACGATCAGTTTCTTCTTATCATCGAGTTTGAGCCTATAATGGGTGACTATCGCACATTCCTTGGCGAAATGTTCCACATGCTGAGCTTCTTTATTCAAAAAAGATTTCGGAATGAATATCGGAAAGTACGCGTTCACATGTCCTGTGTTCTTGAACATCTTATCGAGCACGTCCCTGATGTTTTCCCGGAGCGCGTATCCGTACGGTTTGATCACCATACATCATCTGACTGCAGAATTCTCCGCTAATCATGCTTCCTGTACGATTTCGTTGTATCGTTGCGAATAGTCTTTGCTACGTGGCGTTAACTTGGTCATTGTTCTTGTATATATGATAAATATAGCCACTTTTTTGTATACAAAAGGCTATCATTATCAAGATATAAAAAAACCCCGCAGTGCTGCGGGGTTTATAATAAGAGTATTAAGTTGCTATTTTTTCCTTCTGAGGAAGAATCCGGTTACGCAAAGGATACCGAGTACGATCAAAAGCATTCCGCCGATCATGTTGCGGAGTACGTAAAGACCTAAAATCAAAACGATGATACCGATGATGGTGAAGAGTTTTTCTTCGGTGCTAGATACTTCCCATCGGATTCCGATTTTGCTTCCGAGTTCCTTGCCTTCATTCTTGAAGACTCTTGCTTCTTTCTCGAAATTTCTTGCAAAAGATTTTGCTTTGAGCTCTACTGATTTTCTTGCTGGAGCTTTCTTAAGAGGTTTTCTTTTAGTTGGCATTACGCGTATATGTAAAGGTATAAAAGGTTGCTGTGGTTATATACAAAGTTCTTGGGTTTGCAAATGTTTTTGACCCATGTCACTATAGCCTAATTTGCATTTTCGCTAATGGTTGTTTAACTGCCATCTTATTTTTTGACCTAATGAAGAGGCCGAGCGAAATCACTCTTCTGATGATACTGATATCTTCAAGCAATTGCTTGTCGATGTATTTGTCTGAATAGAGCGGAAGATGCTGGAGATGGATGGAATCGCCTTCTATCTTCCCTTGTCTGGTGAACTTCTGGAGCTCGAGATAGATGTGCTCGCTGACGAACGGCGCGAATGATGCGCAGATTTTCATATAACTCTGCAATACTTCGAATAACGTATTGAACGCTGAGCGTTTGTCCTGGTCCATGCCTGATGCCCGGAATCTTCTTCTTGATCTTCTGATGAACCGGTTGTTGAGTTTTTCGATGAATCCTAGAACTAATTTCGAACTCGTATCGAGGAAATATTTATCCATTTCCTGCTCAAGCTGGATGCCTAAGTTATGAAGCTCCGCAAGTATCCGTTTATCCAATTCGTTATTGATGCTGTAGGTAGGAAGCTTCACGGGTTCGAGTTTCCCTAATGTCGGCAGCGTGTCGTAGAGTGTCGGCCGGAGTTCGTTGAAATTCACGTCGTGGGAGATGATCAGAATGGTCTGTCCTTCACCCTTTTTCAATAATTTCTTATATACGCCTATCGTATCCATACCTTCTCCTGACCATAATTTCTCGTCCGTCTTTATCTTCACTTTTTTGCCTCTATATTCCTTCATGATTTTCGCTACTTCTTCCGCTGTCTGCACTGTTCTGAGCGAAGGGCTTGCGTAGATGATGTCAGGATTCATTCTGAGAACGTTTCCGATGAATTTCGGATCCTTCATCGCTTGAATGCCTTCCTCGGCTAACGGATGATCGATTAATAATCAATTCGCTTTTGCATGTCTCATAAAGTAGAGCGTAGTATTATCCGTAGACCATTTATCCACGTTTGCATAGGTCTCGAAAAACTTGTATGCGTTCATTATCGATACGGTGAAATCTTTGTAGACCTGTTCCACTCCCTTTTCTGAAAATCTTACCGGTTCAGCTCTCACTCACGGTGAAGAGAGGAGATATAGTCTGTATGCGTCGGTTCCGTATTTTGCAAAGAGATATTCCGGATCTGGATAATTCTTTAGTTTTTTCGCCATTTTCTTTCCATCTTCGGCAAGAATCATTCCATTGATGATCACGTTATTAAATGAATTCTTTTTCATGATGGCATTACCCACTACATGCATTCCTCTAAATCGACCTCTCGTCTGATCCAATCCTTCGATGATGAAATCAGCAGGATAGATGAGCGGTTTGGTACTATGATCAGCAGTATATCCTGCTTGTCCGAAGGGCATAGATCATGATTCAAATCGACAATCCATGACTTCAGGAATCCTACGATATTCTTTTGCTCATTTTTTGAACCGATAATTGTCCACGTATGGTTTATGAAGATCCATTTCCATATTCCTGTCGTTGTCCCGATAACGAACAGCAATCTGTCCGTTCTTCGGATTATGTTCGTGTTTCTTTGTCAGATAATCGAAATATTTGAATGTCTGATGCATTATGACGACTGAATCTCTGTGGGTCACGCTTACGATGGTCTTTGTCGCAAACTTCTTGTTCATTTCAAATGTGTATTCCTTGCATCTTGAGATAACATCGTCGATGCATTCTCCTTCAGGCGTCAGTTTTTCGTTGGTCGGCTTACTTACGGATAAGTGAACAGGAAACGGCTGATCTTGCAATTCAGGTAATATGAGATCGGTAGTTCTGAAGTCGACGTAAAGCCTTTCATTGATTTCGAATAGTTTCTGTGTCCTCGGATCTTTGAGATAATTTTGGATTTTCTTCTGATTCCATAAATCCTGATATATTTTTTGGATCTCTTGATACTTTTTCTGGATATCTGAAATGCTCTCCGGAAATTTCTTTTCCAAGAACGGAAAAACTGTCTGCAATGATCTTGAAAGCGGTGTGATGACGATCACTTGGTCGTCTTTTTTGAGTGAACCAAGATATTTGCTTATCTGTTTGGCTTGTTTGCTGCCGTTTTTATTCAGCTCTGCTTTGCTATAACTGTCATGAGTACGAGTTTCATTATAATTCGTTTCTCCATGTCTGATGATAACGTTTTTGGTGATGTTCTGTGATCATGTTCTTGTTCATTGATAGATCTCTTCTAAAGTACCGCATACAATAATGTCTTCAGGTTTTTTCGTATTTTCCCAAACTGGGATAGGCGATCATCGGTATCTGTTTCTTGCGAGATTCCGATCCGGCGCTGTCTTGATGACATCGATGAATCTTTTTTTTACGCTTTCCGGTATGAATCCTATCTTTTCCGCGTTTGGTACGGTGAGCGGCGTCAATGATGGCTCTTTGATGAACCGGCTGGTCAGCGCTTTGGATATCAATGGTGTATCACATCTCCGGCAATGCGGATAGGAATGTTCGTATGATTTTTGTCCTATTAATTTTTTTTCTTCTTTAAGTCTTTGGATGATATCTTTATTCGCATCATATACCCTTATCCCTTTCCGTTCAGGAACTTCGTCAGTAAATTCCCCGTATTCGTTGACCGGCAGGAAGAGCCGATTTTTTGAATCATCTCTCGGCAGAAATTCAGCTACGATATTATAATCATCCATTCCGAATGCCGGTGCGATATGCACGATACCCGTTCCCTCTTCTGTGCTGACGAATTCGCCAGCTATGATCTTGAAGAATTGCTCTTTATATTTTTTATCTATCTTGCTGGTGTTGATATGCTGGAATAACGGCTCGTATGTACGTCCTACTAATGTCTCTCCTTGTATGATATTTATCAAGATGTATTCGTTATCATCCTTGTAATACTGTTTCATTAAATTTTCCGCAATCACATAATATTCTTTAGCATTTTTATCAAATACAATCAAATAATGGATGTGATTTCCTACGGCTAGAAACATATTACTAGGAAGCGTCCATGGTGTTGTCGTCCATGCTAATACATTCATATCTGCTTTTTCTGGTCATTGAAATTCAGTCACTTGTTGAGCGATCTGTTTCTGGTAGATATAGAGATCATAGAATTGGTTCATAATTTCAAAGTCATCATCTACGACGGTATTTTCTATTCTGACGCCAAATCCAAGTCTATTGTCTGATGGAATGATTTCCGCTCGGATAGTATGCGTATGTTTTTCCGGTTCCATGTTTTTCGGTTCACCGGTGAATTCCACATCAATGATATTGAGATTGAATAGCCCATACGGCAATATTTCCTTGAAACTTCATAGATTTTTCACTTCTGTAATTTCTATACCGAGTTCTTCATTGAGTTCTTTTTTTACAGTGTTTTCCAATGTATGTCCTTTATCAATTTTTCCTCCAGGGAATACATACTTCTGTCATTTCTTATGATAGAGCATGAAAAATTTATTATCTTTCTTGAGTGCACAATCAACTACCTGGATGAATCCGTCTGGAGTCGCTTCGAACTTTTGTAAAAGTTCTTTGTCTGTATTGTAAAGCGGAAATTTTATCGTGATAGCCGGATCCTGTCTGTCCTTGTATCCTTCATTGACTTCAGAATTTGATAGTGTGGTCGCACAGCTCGGACACATCCATTGGACATTAAATCCTTTGTAGACTAGATTCTGGTTGTACATATTCTGGATGACCCGGATGATGGATTCCATATAATCCAAATCCATAGTATAGTATGCATGATCCATATCTGCCCGTCTTCCTATCCGATCAACGAACGTTCTCCGTTCATCGCTGGTGTTGTTGACGTATTTTCTGCATTCTTCTATAAATTTCTGTACACCTATTTTTTCTTCGATATCCCTTTTTCCGTCGATGCCGAGTTTCTGTTCAACCGCTTTTTCTGCAGGCAATCCGTGACAATCCCGTCATCGGTCTCTGTTGACCTTATATCCTTTCATCGTCTTGTATCTGAGGATAGCATCTTTCATCGATGAGGTGATTCCATGTCCGAAATGCGGAGTCCCTGAAGCGAATGGAGGACCGTCATACGTGACTGACTGGAATTTCTCTGATCTCTCATCAAGGGATTTCTGGAAAATCTTATGCTCTTTCCAATACGCGTTAAGACTTTGGATCAATTCTTTCTGATTCATAATGACTGATGATTACTGATGATAAAAAACTGATGATGTCTGATGATAACAGATTGATTTTTGATGTTTTGTGATTGAATAGTCAATATAGTAAATCAGTACGTGCTTTCAAGTCAAAGGAATCGCTTTTTTCTCTATTTCTGGAAATCCTGTTGTTTTTTTTACTTATTTCCTTAGCTTCCTTGTATCGTCAATTGTTTTATTTATTTATAGAGTAGTATGAATTCAACGTGAACTCTCGCTCCTTATATGTCCAAAGGCAATTATACGGAGAATGAAAGGATAGTCCTTGATCATTTCTTCACCAATGTGGATAGAAATGTCTATTGTGCAAAAAATGCATTATCAAGCCAATTGTGGGCATATTTAGTAGGACAATATTCCAGGACGCATGTTTCGCTCAGAGATAGGTTTCTTCAGCTTTTTGATGATCAAAAAATAGCTTTGGAAAAATGAAATATTACTCAGGATGAATATATAAGCGTGGATGAATTGGCTGATTCCATAAAAAATCAATCAGGACTCAAATTGGAGGCTTTTGAAAAAAAGGCATCTGATTTCCTCAAGAAATGGTGAGTAGATTATGGACATAATTCCCTTAAAGATTCAGATACTATCAGAATAGCAGTCGAATGAATTTCTCAAAATTTGACCAAAGTGATAGAATCGCCATTCCCCTGTTTGGGAAATTTTCAGGAAAAATCCACAAGATATATCGCATTTGGAAAAGAAAGCTTGATATTCTCTGACCAGATAAAAAATTCTATCTATGGCAAAGAAATCGTTGATGCTGACAATAAATTAATAGATATCTACGAAAAATTCTCTCCAATAGTCAAAGAAGCCTTGGATCAAAATAATGTCTTGAAAAAAGAGGAATTTACTAGCGAGAAAGTGTATGACTCCACTTTGAATGCAAAAGTATTTGATATCATGAGATATACGCTTCCGTGCAATGTCTCCACTTCATTGTGAGCCTCATTTTCTGCAAGGACTTTGGAAACTCATCTCAGTTATATGCTTTCTCATGCTTTAGAAGAAGTAAGAATAGTCGCTAGATCCATGCTTGAAGAAGCATTACAGCTTTCGCCATGATTACTCATGCATGTGGAAGAAAATCCATATGAAATCACCAGAAGGAAAAAAGTAGATGAAGAGGTAAATCATCTTATAAAAACAGCTTCTGTAGAAAATAAAATATATAAAGGCATTCCTAGAGAGGAAAGATTTACTATAATTTCCGAGTGAAACTTAGATAACAATATTTTGGCAAGCATCCTTTTTGATGCATGAGGAGAAGAAGGTATAAGCTATAAGCAAGCATTGGATATGATAGAAAAGATGACTGCAGATCAGAAAGAGAAACTTATGGAAACCGCATTAGCTGATAGAGGAAAATTCGATAGGATGCCTAGAGCTCTTCAACATTCAACATTTATGGTAGAGTTTATTTTGGATTTCGGTGCGTATCGTGATATCCAAAGACAAAGAGCAACTAAACAATTACGACAGTGAGTAACTGCTGTTCATGGATATGATTATCCGGAATATATTGATCTCCCAGGTATGGAAGATTTTAAGAAAGCATATGATGAAATTATGATGGAAGTGACCCAGCTTGCTCAAAAAGTCAGTCAAGATGATAAATATGTGGCACAATATGTAGGAGCATTGTGACATCTGGTAAGAACAACCTTTGAAATGGATCCCGGCCAGATTGCTTATGTGGTGGAGCTTCGTACCACGCCTCAATGACATCATAGTTACAGGAATCTATTTATCGACCTCTTTCAGGAGATCAAAAGGCTCGCACCGATATTTTCCCAATATGTGAGATGTGGGGACGACCTGACAGCATCCAGAAAGGAACAGGAAGAAAAATCGGAAGCAAAAAGAAAAGCATTAGGATTATAAAATATTTTTATTTATTAATTTCTAATTTTTTTTAACTATTTCAATTTTTCTATGAAAATCTTAGTCATCAATGCATGAAGTTCATCATTGAAATATCAGCTCTTTGATATGGAGAAAAATGTTGTCGTAGTGAAATGAATCGTGGAGAAAGTCTGAGTGAAATGATCTTCTGTAAAGAATCACAAAGAAGCTTTGCAATCCGTTGTACAGCTATTATCTGATGGTTGAAACCTGGATATTGATGCTATAGGACATAGAGCAGTGCATGGAGGAGAATATTTCAAAAATCCTGTCATCATCACTGATGAGGTTATGGCAAAAATCACCGAATGCTCGGATTTGGCTCCATTACATAACCCTGCTAATTTGGAAGCTATGCTCGCATGCAAGGAATTGTTTCCAAAGATTCCTCAGGTCGCTGTCTTCGATACGGCATTCTATCAAGGTATGACACCTGAACATTATCTTTATGCGTTGCCTAGTAAATATTATGAAAAATACAAGATCAGAAGATATGGATTCCATGGAATCTCTCATCAATACGTCTATGAAAAATTATTAGCAGATTATAAAGTTCCCCATACTAAAGTGATTACGTGTCATGTCGGTAATTGAATCAGCATAACTGCAATCAAAGATGGGAAAGTCATAGATACCTCCATGTGAATGACACCATTGGAATGAGTGATGATGGGTACGAGGTCAGGAAACATTGATCCTGCTATCATTCCGTATCTTATGAATCATGAAAAATTTGATGCTGACCAGATAGATGATCTTCTGAATAAAAAAAGCTGATTACTCGGTGTTTCTTGAGTTTCCAGCGATATCAGGGATATCCTTGCGTGAATAGAAAAATGAGATAAAAAATGCATCCTTGCTTTGGATATGTATATCAATTCCATGGTGAAGTATATCTGAGCGTATGCTGCACTGTTATGATGAGTCGATGTAATCGTACTTACTGCCGGCGTCATGGAACATAGAGCGATCGTAAGAAAAATGCTCCTCGAAAAACTTTCGTGGATGTGAGTTATACTTGATGTTCAAGCTAATCAGGATGAACTGCCTGGAGGAAAAATAATTTCCACTCCGGATTCCAAGGTCACGGTCGTAGTGATACCTACGGATGAAGAACTTATGATAGCCAAAGAGACATTCACCTTAATTACGGCGTAAATATAATGAAAATATGGTAATACAAGGCTTGAAATCAGGTATAAATTTCATATAAGCTGATTATCTACTCTTGATTTTTTTAGTTTTTTTACAATATATCACCTATGGAACAGACTCATCAACCTCAACCACATCAAAATCAGCCACATCAAAAAAAACATTTTAGCGAAGAAGAAACTTTGGATAAGGTAGAAAAGAAAATCGATTACAACATGGAAAAAATCATGAACAAATGATTCGTACACAAATTTCTCAATCTAAAAATCGTGAAAGATATCCTTGGTGCTCATTTTGTGAACGATATCAATCATAAGTTGCAACCATATCTCAAAACCATCTTCATTATCGTAGGACGAATATCACTCATTACCTGAATTGTCGGTATCTTTTCATTCTTGATTTCTTTGAGCGGACTCGGATTTATGTTCAGTCTAGGATTCGGTATCGGACTTCGTGTATTGATCTATGTATTGTTGGCTATCTTATTCTCGCTTCTTTCTCTCTTTACGTGAATCGGCATGATCAGATTCAAAAAACGAGTGCTCTCATTGGTTATCCTCTGATTCGCAGTCTCTGCTGTTTCTTTCCTTATCAGCTTAATCCCTGTAGGAATCTATTCGTATAGATCATATGGAAGCTTCTGATGAAGTTTCTTTAATCTTCTGATTACCTTCATCATCTTGATCCTCATACTCAAAAACGATCATATGTTTAAAAACTAAATAACTCAGAGACAAGGAGCAAGGAGCAGGGAGCAAAAAACAACCTGAAACTTGTAACTTGCGACCTGTAACTTTATTTATTTTAAAGTTCCTATGAAGAAATATCTGCTTTGAGTACTTTTGCTTTCTGTCGTGTTCTTTTGATGTGCAAAAAAAACTTCAGATACCATAGATGTTAATGCTATTACTGATCTGACCACATTACAGAATGTGATTGCACAAGTCTCTCAGGAAATGGGTTCGGGAACGATAAACATGGAAGAAGCACAAAATCTACTGGACCAACTCCAGCAGAAATATGTGGATTTGACTGATACTACCCAGAAAACTATTGAAAATCAGTTTAGTGAGATACAAAAAACTTTTGATAAACAATCAATTACTTCATATACATTACCTCTTTGGGCAAGAAAACTCTGAATGACCGAACCCAAGTGAATGGAGCTTAATAAAGTGTTATCCAAACAAACTATCGTTAATGATAGCGGCTATAGTTCCACTATTCTTGTGTATAAATGAAACAATACTATCGCTCTACAACAAGCAAAATTCATAGCAGAGAAAGCTCATTTATATGTGAGCAAAAATTTTCAACAAGCACAATCGCTTGCAAATAGCGGTAATACCAAATATATCTCCGGATTGGATATCAGTGGTCTCACGAAGGGTATCGTTTATGTAAACCATGAATTGACAGATATAAATATCGACTATCTTTTTTCTGTAAGCGTTGATCAGGACGGAACATTGATTATAGAAGCGACGAAATATAAAAATTAATTTTACCTAATTAGTATGTAGTAATGAAATATATAGTAGGAATATTAGTTGCGTTTATCGCGATGATAAGCGTGAGTTTCGCTCAGGAATATATTTTATTCTATGGGAATGGATGTCCTCATTGCGCCAAAGTAGAGCAGTATTTCAAAGATAATAAGATCACCAAAAAATTCGATATCGTCCAGAAAGAAGTCTTCTATAATTCTACGAATTTCAAAGAATTGAACGGCTATCTGACTAAACATAAACTTACGTACGACAAGATCGGCGTTCCTTTCCTTGTTATCACTAGCGGTGCCGACTGTAATTATGTTAATGGCGATAATAATATCATAGACTATTTTTCCGGCAAGTTAGCGCAAATCGCTGCGGCTGCATGCAAGGATACCGCTTTCAGCGGCAACTATCTGAGCAATAATCTAAGCCGGTGAAAAAGACTATGATTCTTTGGTATCATGCTTCCTGCAGCATTGTCTGATAGCATCAATCCTTGCGCTTTCGCAGTCATGCTGTTACTTCTGACCACCATACTTTCCAAACATAAGAGCAGAAGAAAAACACTTTTAGCCTGAGCACTTTTTGCGTTAGCGATTTTCCTTACGTATGTCGGCATGGGTGTCTGATTCTTTTCTGCATTCGCTAATGCCAGCAATACGTTCTATCTTAAACTCATTGTCTGAATACTTTGACTCTTGGTTTGATTGGCAAATCTCAAGGATTATTTTCGATATGGAAAACGGTTTGTGATGGAAGTCCCTTTTTCTTGGAGACCGAAAATGATGTGACTGATAGAAAATGTCGCTTCACCACTATGAGCTTTTTTTGTCGGAATCTTGGTAAGCTTATTTTTGCTCCCTTGTTCTTCTGGCCCGTATTTTACCATCTTGGGATATATGAGTTCACAGAGCAGGGTGCTTACCTACCGGTGATATATCTATCTCATCTTCTATAATCTGATGTTTGTTTTGCCTATGCTGACGGTCTCTTTCTTAGTCGCATTCGGTATAAGATCGGTCGATCATCTCGCTAAAATCAAACACAAACATACACAACTGATCCATCTCATCGTATGACTCCTGATGCTCGGATTGTGAGCCTATGTGCTGATTACAATATAATCAATTATATATCTAAATACTCAGTGGTCTGGGCTGCTGAGTTTTTTATAAAAAAAGCTCCACGTTTGTGGAGCAAAAATACATTTGCAGAGCGATACCTCTTTGACTTAATGGAGCTAGTTCTCCAGTCTTTTTAGGTTTTTCATTTGCTTGTTTTTTTGTAATTCACCGAACCGTCCTTCCGGATCTACTTTATCCCATTCAAATGTAAAAAGGATTGGTGCTTCTTTCTTTTCGGTGTCTTCCTCATACTGGCAGAATGGTTTATATTCTACAATTTTACTAAAGGCATCAATGAGTTCTGTTTCGTTTTGAGACATTGTTACGAGCAGAAACATATTGTGTGCCCAGGTAATGTAGAAATGAGTTCCCTTTTTGGTACTCCCTCCACAGCTAGATTTTTTTACTGAAAGCGGGTCGATAATTACATCATCAAGTCCTCCTTTCGTTTTTAAATCATTCATTACTTGATACCATGGCCAACCTTGTTGTCCGCCCTGAATAATTCTAATTGTTTCCATATCATTATTTATTAGTTTGTTTTTGTATTTAGAACATATATTCTATAACTATTTTACATCTAAAGTCAATGTAAGCTCAACGATCTAAAATTCTGGGTTTTTTTTGACTTTTATGTTTAAATATGTATATACCTGATTACAAATCAAAAAACATTTGTTCTATGGCTAAAAAAAATCAGGTAAAAAAAACCCGAAAGAAAAAATTTTCATCAACGAACTACGACTAATGTTTCTGCTGAAGTCGGTTCAAAAAAGGACGACTGCTCCAAAAATGGCAAAAAATGTGACAAATGGAGTAAAAAAAGTGGCGGGACATGTTCCCGAAGTGGTTCCTTGTGTGTTATCACACATTAGTAAGAAATTAATCAGAGCTGAATTGTTTATGGTGTTACCATATTCCGTTCAGCTCTTAAATGTTATAGAAATTATTTCAATAGTTTTTCAAATATTTCCTGAGCTATTTTAGGGTTGGTCTTACCTCAGGTTTTCTTCATTAATTGTCCGATGAAAAATCCTATGGTCGTTGTTTTCCCTCATTTATATTGTTCCACTATCATTGGATTATCTTCTATTATTTGTCTAACAAGAAGTTCTAAGTCATTGGTATCCATGACTGGTGCGTCAAATCATCTTTCCTTGATTATTTCATCTGCGCTTTTGCCTGTAATAAGTATTTCATTCATAATTATTTTAAGCTGATTTTCCATGAGAGATCCAGCTTGCGCCTTGGCCAAAAATTCCGTCAACTTTGTCATGTCGAAGGGAAGTTCCTTGATGGTTTTGAAATTCTCCTTCATCCGTGCAACAATGGGTCAAGCTATTCGTTTTGCTACTAATTTCGGCTCTATTTTTTTATCCATGAATATCATGAAATAATCAAGTACTTCTTTATCGCTGATAAGCGCATTGATATATTCTTTATTAAATCCATATTTCTCTTTAAATTGTTTAATAATGTCGTGTGGTATAACAATCGCTTGAGCGTTTAGTCGTGTAGTCATTTTTTCGTCTATCTTCAAAACTGGTAGATCAGGTTCAGGGAAATATCTATAGTCGAGCGCTTCTTCTTTGGATCTCATGAGATACGATTCTCCTTTGGCGTCGTCCCGGCCTCTTGTCTGCTGAGTAAATGTTTCTCCTGCTTCATATAATTTTTCTTGCCTTGCTTGTTCGTGTTCGATAGCTCTTTTGATCATCCCGAACGAATTGATATTTTTGACTTCCACTCTCGTACCAAGTGAATCTTTTTCTGATTTTCTAAGTGAAATATTTACATCACATCTCATCTGACCTTTTTCCATATCGGCATCAGCAATACCATTGAACCTGACCATTCTCTGAAGCTCTTTCAAAAATTCTACGACTTCTTCTGTCGTGCTGAAATCAGGCTTAGTGACTATTTCAACCAATGGCGTTCATGCACGATTGAAGTCGAGCAATGCCTGTCATCATTCATGGATCATTTTCGCCGTATCGCATTCCATATGCGCGTCTTGTATGTGGACTATTTTTTCATTCGTGTAATTATCCAGAAAAAAGGAAACCTGTCCTTCGGTATTCGTCGGATGATAGAGTTGGGTGATCTGATAGCCCATCGGCAGATCAGGATAAAAATATGATTTTCTATCGAATGTTGAAATTTCATTTATTTTGCAGTTTAATGCTTTACCTAAGAGCAATGCTTTCTCCAAAACCTCTTCACTCAAGGTCGGAAGCGCTCCTGGCTGTCAGGTACACACGGGACAAATATTAGTGTTTGGTACAAGATTTTCAAAATTCTGTTCGTTTTTGCACTGACAAAACATTTTGTTGATGCTTTTCAACTTGATATGAATCTCTAATCCTATCGTGAGCAACATATTCACAAATTAACGTAGTAAAGTATTACGAATGCAGTGTAATTATTTTGTTTATTTTTTCAATATTGCATTTTATGGATTTAAGAGTTTCTTGAGCAGAGGATTAATGACTTCTCTTGTGGTCGGCCCAAGATATCCAGCTCATGTATCGTTTTCATCTGCTACAATGCTATTGTCCAATTGGAACTGGAAGAGTGCATCTAACGTGGCTTGCGTGTTTATTCCGTTGATGGAGCCAGTATAATATTTTTTCGCTTTCAAAAAGTATTGGAGATATTTTACTCCAGCACTTGACTGTCCTGCTGTATATCATTCTGTAAACTGATAATTTTTGTTGATATTTTTTATAAAGTCTAATTCTGTT
>Ga0209777_10004578_pt1 | contig 16262 bp, 19 predicted proteins | sample FrelakmetHBP12HB_FD_187147 | JGI IMG/M metagenome (GOLD analysis project Ga0209777, IMG submission 187147) | Freshwater lake sediment microbial communities from the University of Notre Dame, USA, for methane emissions studies -HBP12 HB (SPAdes)... | ecosystem: Environmental > Aquatic >...
TCATTGTTGCAGGCATAGAAGAAGTTAACCAGCTTCCTCGGTACAAAATATTGCCGCAAGAGCACCTGCTTCGGACTGAGTTGGTCTTTGACTTCGTCTAAGTGATGCTTAGCTCTGAGCTGGAGATAATTGTCGTCTATTTCCTTGAAATCGTCAATAAAGAGAGGAGCGTTCTGTGTTCCTCTTTTGAGCAAGACAAATTTTTCGCCGACGATCTTGCTGGCAATTTCCTTACCCTTTAGTAGTTTCTTGAGATAAGGAGCTACTTTGCTGTATCGTCAGAGGACGTCTAAGTTTCAATACTGATGAAGTAAATCAGACATGAGAAATATAAATAACTAAATATCATATAGCTGTTTTATAGTTATTTAGTTTATCTTGTAAATGAATTTTTTTAAACGCTTCGCTTGGCTTATTTATTTGTCTCCCTTTATAAAAGGGAGAAACCCGCCACGTTGTTTCAAACGTGGTCCCGATTTTATATCGGGAAAGGGGAGAGGGATTTAGTGTCTACGACTTAAATCCTCCATCCGCAGAATGCTGATACCTCCTCCTTTTTAAAAGGAGGACAAAATATATAAAAAACAAAAAAACCCCACCGGAGAGGATGAGGTTTTGTTGAAAAATTTTATGTATTATTATTCTTGATTAATTAGTGTATAATTATCATTAATAACTTTTGTTTTATTATTAAAATCACTTGTAATGCGGTTCTCTGTATTATTGAAAATAATTTTTTGTTGTGATGTAAGTTGTAAATATTTATTTGTATTGTTAATTCTTTCATTTGTATACTTTAAATATTCTTGGGTGTATTGGACATTATAAAATAAATTATAAAGGTTTTGTTGTATAACCTTAAAGGATAAATTAAATACTTTTGTGAAATAACCTACCACGTCTGATAATACTTTACTATCAGGTGCGTTTGTCAAACCTGCAACTTTTAATGCTGTGTCGAGAGATACAAAACCAGCTACTATTGGTTCAGGCTGACGCTGACACTCGCATTGTGAATTACAGTATTGATTGCTTGAACAAACGGGATCACAACATCATGTTCCAGCACCTAATCCTCCCATTGATGTTGCCTGAGTGTTACCTGCTGGTGGTAAACCTGGTATACATATTTGATCAGCATTACATCGTCCATCAACACAATCAGCATCACTGTTACATGAAGCAAATCTTGCTGCTGCGTGATTGTTACCTGTTATTCTTGTAAGCTGATTTTTAAGAGTTGTTAATGTATTTGCTGTGATTTTAGTTGGATCAGTAGTTGTTCGTGTTTTATATGTTGCAAGAGGTAAGAAAATCAATTCGCTTGTTACTTTCGCTTTTACGTCTGCACCTACAAATTCAACTTTAAGAAATCCATTAGTAAATTGACCATATCTATTATCAATCATCAAATACGCTCTATTATTTACATCTCTTTCTATTTTTAATGTATCTGTTACGTTTCCTGCATTATCCATTATATTCATTGTGTCTGCGTCGTCTGGGTATATTGGATAATATTTAAATACAGAAATTTTATTTGAAATGCCTATGAAATATTCATTTGTTCCATTAACGTTTACTTTGAAAGAACTTACAGAAGGAATTTTTGCTGCATCCGTAAATGGTACAAAAGCCATTGTTTGATCAGTACTTACAAATCATGCTATTTGACAAACAAAACCTACACACGATTCTCACTCGACACATGCTGGATTACAAACTGCTATTGATGTTGCTGTATTACTACCTGCTGCGTTATTCAAAAGACAATATCCATTAATACAAGATGCTCATGCTGGACAAAGATGAATACTATCACAATTGTCTCCTAGACCTCCTAATATTGGTTGGGTTGTATTACCTGCTGCTGATCATACTGTACAATATCAAGCACTACACACTTGTCACATTCAACATTGTTCATCACTTGTACAATTCATTCCTATTCATGATACTCTTCATACAGCTATTGTTGAATTCTTATAAGCTGTTTCTCCTGCTGTTCATCCAAATACTTTTAGCGTATATGTTCATACTATTGTATTTGCATTATCTGTTAAGTTTATATAATAGGTACTTCATCCTATTGGATCATATACATTTCGTCATTGTCTACCGATTCCTATCTTTACGGTATTTCATCATTTATATTGTGAAAGTTGACCTCCAATTTTGTTTCCTCTAGTTGTAATTGCTGATACATCAGCTCTTATAGCATTACCTCCATCTACTGTTAATGTGTATGTATATGTAGATGTGCTTGGACTTGGTAAATAAAGATATGTAGTGTTGCCTACTGTAAATGCATCAATTACTGTAGCCGCGCTACTGAATGGAATCAGTGATGGTCACACGAGCATCAAAAAGAGTCCTCATATGAAGAATAAAAGGGCGTGGGTGTGTTTTTGCATAGTTTTTAACATTTGGTTTTTATAAAAGGGTAAAAGTTTATAAAATGAGTGCATAGGTAACGTGATTAAGATGGTAAAAGTTTTTTATTGTGTCTCAATTATAACTAGAATTGTTATTTTGTCAAATATTCGTAGCATGTTTATTTTTGTATCATGTTTATAAATGTAGTGTTGACTACTTTGAGCGCGTTAGCCATTCTTTTAAGAAGAGAAACGAGATCAAAATCTGATGAAACTACTTTTGTGTTTGTTGTTGTTGTGACTCAGAATGTGTTGGTTAATAGGTCGTTAAGCTTTCTGAGTTTTAGTTCTTTATCTGCAAGACCTAGACATAAAGGAATATCACTTGCACATGTTATTTCTTCTTGAGTTCTGCAGTCACCATCGTAAGGACTTGGTGAAAGATCTCTACAATCTCTATTGGCTCCTGGTAAATTTTGTGTAGAATTACTATATAAACAACAATTATCGCCATTGTGATAATGTACTCATCCTGTAGGTGCCACGTCTGTAGTAAAAGTCATATCACCGCCGTATGCAGTGCCCGCTGATCCACCGTTAGCTACTGCTCTAAAATGATACGTCGTACTTGGTGTAAGTCCAGTTATGCTGGCACTGAACGAACCTGTAGTAGTCATTGTTTGCGAAGGAGTTGTTGTATTGCCATAGCTTGCGGACAGTCCCCATTCAAAAGAAACATCTACCGAACTTGCTGTGCCTAAACTAGTTAGGGCAGCATTTAGTGTTGCTGAAGAGCTGGTAATAGCAGATGCAGAAGATGTAGATACGGCAGGCGGATGTCTAAATTCTGCTGTAATTGTGTGATCACTGATAACAGTAGTGAAAGTATAAGAAGGAATAGCTCATTGAGATATGCTATCTACTGATACATCTTTTATATTATATCATGCATTAGGTGTGATAGTGAATGACTGATCTGCTAAATGTCCTACATATATTGCTCATGAAGGAGTGATAGTTCCACCTGCTCCAGCTGTAGCGGTAATAGTCCATCATCCTGCATACGCATGTTGTACAGTTTGCAAAATCGGCACTGCTAACAATCCAAGCAGCATGACTTTACAGAAGGCTGCGAGGCCGAGATATTTGCATGGATGCTTGAGCAGATGCTCGTGCATATCATTGAATAATTTTTTCATTCATTGTACTAAATAAATAAAGATATCTTATTATACTCACGGAGATCGATTTTGTCAAATATTTGATGTGTCAAATATTTGTCTTCGGTTTGATAATAAAAAAAAACCTGCTGTTTCTGGCAGGATTTTTTTATGGTGATGAAAATTCATATTTTTTACTGCCGTCGGAGGGACTCGAACCCTCAAAGATTGCTCTACACGTACCTGAAACGTGCGTGTCTACCAATTTCACCACGACGGCATGTTATATTATTTCTTTTTTATTCTTTGTTTGATTTCTTCTTTAATATCTTCATATACACCTTCAGTATTTTTTATAACATCCTCGTTACGATATCTTATTACCGTTATTCAGCGATGCCTTAAATCTTCGTCTCTTATTGTATCGTACGTCTGTTTGTCGTTATGACTCCCTCCATCTACTTCTATGGCTAACAGTAATTTGGAACAGTAAAAGTCGACAATAAAAGATCATAACGGTTTCTGTCTCGTAAATTTATATCCTAATGGTCTATGTTTCAAAATTTTTTCTCGTACAATTAATTCTGCTAGAGTTGGTTTCTTCCTATTTTCTCTAGAATAATCGTTATTTGATTTGTTGTATGGTACAAAAGGTAATGTAGTCATTTTTATAAATAAACAAACCCCCTTAATCCCCCTTAACAGGGGGAAATTATTACTCCCTCCCTGTTAAGGGAGGGTGTAGGGTGGGTTTGTTGAAAAAATTTAAAATTATTTCTTTCCCTTTACAGGACCAAGGCCTTTTTTCTGGAAGAATGCGAGGTAGATGATCGGCAGAAGCCCTACGGTATTGAAGATAAATATGAAGATGAACCATGTCAATTGTTTCTTGGTTCCGGCTTTCCAAAGTGCGATTCCTTTCCAAACCATTTCCCGTACGACGAGTACCATGATTAAAACCATAGTCCCTTTAGCGAATGCTGGTGCTACTTGCGCAGCGACCGCTGTTGTTTGTGCGTCCATTGTATATTTTAAAAACTAAAAGATACTTATTATAAATGATAAGGAGAGTGCAATAATCATGATGATTCCACAGATGATTCTGATCCATTTTTTGGATCATGTGTTTTTTGCTGATTCTTTACACAACAAAATTCCTCACCGTATATTGGTAATAAATGAGATAATGACTATGACTCCAATGATTATTATAACAATTCCTAGACCAGTCCGGGAAGTAAGTGATTGTAGAGAAGCAAGTAATTGTGGATTGAGAGAAATAATACTAACAATAATAATAGATCAGATTATGGATAATAGTTGAATAGCTCCGGCGATGATTCTGATCACTTTAGCGAATTTTTTGTGCTTTGAGGAATCTTTCAATAGTAAAATCGCTCACCAGACTGCACCTATCATGAAGATGATAGTTACTAACTGGAGTATAAAAGGTACAGAGGATGTTGTAGACATTGTGTCTGAATTAAAGGTTAAAAGGATTACGGATTATTAGCTAACTCGTGGACTATCCAGTTTCCATCTCATTTTTCTACGCTCACTCGTCTGGTATTTGCTCCATTATTCCAGCCGTATTGTTCTCATTCGCTGGTTACACTGACATTCAGATCAACCTTGAAGACTTGTCTTGTAGATGTCCGTTCTTCCTGGTATATCGGCGCTACTTTGGTGACTTTCAATGATTTGATAGTGTTGAAATTCACTCCCCGTCATTGCTTCGTCTCTGCGTTTGCGTCCATCATTGCTATCGCTCCATCGATATTCTTGTCTGATAAAAATGCGAAGAAATCCTTCACGACTTGCTCGTGGCTAGGTTCCGCCGCAAGCGCTTTCTCTTCATCGGTCGTCGTATCTACTGGATTTTTTGTCACTTTAAAACTAAGTTTACCATTCAGCTTTTCCGCTACTTTTACAGCGAATAATATATTTTCTTCGTTGGTGATTACCTGTGTATCGCCGCGTTCTACATTGACGAATTCCATCGGTCATAAGATGAGGAATACACTGTAGATCTGACCATCTTCTTGTGTGGCGATAAAGTGGTCCATCTTGATCCTTGGATCCTCGCTGAGCGTTCTGCCGAGATATACCAATCATTTTTTCTGGTTTTCTACGCTGAGGGTATTTTCCAGCTGGATAGCTACATATTGTCCTCCTGGTTGTGCACTTCCATCTGGCATCTTATAATAATCGCTTTTATAATTGATGTAATATTCACAGCGAAATATTCCTGCGATAGTCGATGGTTCCACTCTGACGATAGGTTTGCCGATAGCGGAGTAGACGAAGTCCGCGGAAAATTCCTTACAGATATTCGTGTCGATATTCCGTTTAACGTTTCCGCCATCGGTCACAGCGCCATTTCAGTTCCCTCAGCAGCCGAATAATAGTGCTGTCGTAGCGAGCATACTCACGATAAGAAGAAATTTTTTCATGAAAAATTTGTAAAAAAATAAATTATTTTTTAGTCTTGTCGAATAACTGTTTAGCCGGACAGCCGAGCTCTCCTTGCTTGCAATGTTTGCATGCCAACTGTCATCTGACGCAGCTGTTGCCTTTTGTGATGAGTGCGATGATCACTATGATTCCTATCAAAATCCGTCGATTGAATCCGTTTGTCAGCAGGATGATCCCTATGATGATCGGAATGATTGCTATCAAGGATTCCGGGATAAGATCTTTTCGCGTTATTTCTCTGTTGAGGAATTTTTTCGGATCGCCTTTTGGATACATCAATGCGCATAATTTCCCTTTCCCGAAAGCACAGTATTTCCCGTAATACCAGCAATTCCTGCAGCTTTTTTGGAGTAATCTTAATTCTAGGAATAGAATGTAGAGGATGTAGACGATGAATCGGAATATTCCTATCTGAAAAATTATTACCGCTCATAAAATATAAATTGCGAGAGAAACTACGTTTGAAACCAATATTATCCGTCGTGGATAATTTTCATAGGTTTTTTTCTGCATGGTTGTTTACGAAACTAAAATCCTTTCGCTTAATTTAATTTCCACTCATAAGCCAATATAGATATTCCTTTCAAAAGCCAAGCTTTTTTTCTGATTCCTTCGTTATGAGAACCAATGTCATCCTCTTTATATGATTTTAAATCTGTATCAAATTCTTGTTTGATGACAGCTAATTGATTTTTTGCTCTTCTAAAAATTTCTTTTCATTTTTCTCCATAATCTTTTTCTAATGTTTTCATAAGAAGCTCGAAAGGCTCTTCATAATATTGATTTTTGTCTGGTTGTATTGATATCGGAAAATATTCTCCTTCATCTAATCATTTTATCAATCGTGTTTTCAATTGTTCGTCATTTCGTGAAAGGATGATATCGCAATCTTTGTCAAAACGTTTCTCTGTTGTATTCAAAACTTCAGCTTCTGCTGTTTTAGTGTCATCTGTGATGTTTTCTGTTTTGTTTGTTGTTGTATCATCGTTGTCGCTTCAAACTGTAATTATGCTCATTATATACATAAAAAGATAAAATGATCTATTTTTTTGTTTTTTTTATCATTTTTATGTTTACTCAATTATGATTCTTCCTGCACCTGATTTTTCTATCTTACCAAGCTTCAACAATAACGGTTCTACATCCTCTTCAACTGCCTTTTCGTTGATTCATAATTGTACGGCGATGGCTTTGACACCCATAGGTCTGTCGGCTTTTTCAAGTATTTCCAGATATTTGGCGTGAAGGGGAGTCATACCGCCTTCTTCGATCTGGCTGTGTTTGAGGAAATCCTCTCGAAGTGAATCAGTTAGAATTTTTTCATGTGATTTTGTTATCACATAGTCACGAATTTTTATACAGAGATTGTGAATCTCTCTCGGTACCGCGCTCACTTTATCGGTTATTTTTTTCACAACTTCATCACTGGTCTTGATTTCATATTTATCCAGATATTTTTTTATCATGATCTCTTTTTCGTCCGGCGTGTATTCCATGAAATGAAAATGATAGACGAATCTGTTCTTGATCGGCTGGCTCAGCATCTCGGATTTCGTCGTCGCTCAGATGAGCGTGAACGGATTGATAGGAATTCTTACGTTCCCTCATTCCGGCATCACCATATCGATGACAAAATCTTCCATCGCGATATAGAGCACCTCTTCGATGTTCGGTTTCAGTCTATGAATTTCGTCGATGAAGAAAATATCTCCGGTCTCGAGCGTGTTCAAGATGCTGATGATTTCCGACGGTTTGGTGATTGCATATCATGTTACCGCCTTGATGTTCACTTGTCCTTGCTTCGAAATTATGTGTGCCATGGTCGTCTTTCCGAATCCGCTGGGACCGGAAAACAGGATATGACCCATATGTCACTTCCTTATCTTTCAGCTATCAATCGCTGTTTTGACGACTCCTTTGATATGTTCCTGTCCGATGAATTCGTCGAACGTATCCGGTCTTCATGTGTGATTGATGTTCAAAAGCTTGCCTGTGTTGATTTTTTTCACTTCCATGTTCTCATGCAAAAATATAAATTATTGGTCCTTCTTGTTGAATCTCATGAATCTTGGGTAGTGTACCATCAATAATACGAAGAATAATACCGTCCAGATCGCTCCGCTGAGCATATCTTCCTTGAATAACGCGTTCCTTGCCTGGATGAGCGTCACTTTCTTCTCTTCCTTGCATTTCGCTATCTCTGCGTCTGTCGGTTTAGTCGTCTTAGCGTCCGCAACTACGGTATTCGAACACTGATCCAATTCGTAATATCTTTCTCCTACGATATATTCGTTGTTGGTGATGATGACTTTCTTTCCTACGGTATACAGAAAAAATCCTAAGGCGACTAATGTCCCGATCACTCCTACAAGCGTCATGAGGAGAAAATAGATTTTCAGTACGCTTCGTCCGTGAGATTTTGAAACTGGTGCTTTTACTGCCATAATGTTTTTTTGTAAAAAGAATAAAAGTTATTTAGTTTTGCTGATTTTGTAGTACGCGTTGGTATTGCTGATCGGACTGATAGTAAAGGTAGAATCTCCTATCCTGATCGTTCAATCCAGGAGCGAGAGGTTGCTGACGATAAAGCTTGTGGTCCCTATTTTCGTTTCCGTATCGAGCGAGAAGATATCTCCGTATCGTGCGATGTTGTTGGTGAGATATATCTCCGTTTTGGATTTCACGACTTTGTATCTCTGTCCGAAGATTTCTATATATCCTACATCCAGGTTCCCATTCTGCAACAGATTCATATCCACATAGACATCGGATTCAGGCATATTATTGGTCCCTGTAGTGATGGATCCTGGAACCGTGCTGATGATCTGGTTTTGGATGGTGTTGTTATTGAGATTCTGCGTGATCTGATATTTTATCTTGAACCTATAGAGGAATAACGCCACTTCGTATCTGGTGATAGGATTCTCAAACGTCACTGCATCGGCAGGTCAGATCATGCCTATGTCCTGAGCTTTCTCAAAATAATTCTTCCATCGAGGAGAGACATTCTCATCAAGTTTTCCGCCTACGAAGAGCCTTATGATGGCTGCAATGAATTCCGACTTGTAAATCGTATTTTTTGGATTGAAATATCCGTTTGCTCATTTCATGATGCCGAGTTGGCATGCTTGCTGTATATATGTTGTCAATGAGCTATCTGCATTAGCGATATCCTGGAAATTACAATCGCTTGATACTGTTCCTGTTCCGGGTGAGACGAAATTGAATATGCCAGCGAACATAGTCAGTATCTTCGCAGCTTGTTCCCTGTTGAGGATTTCAAACGGTTTATAATCAGGAATGGTTTTATAACTGGTCAATCCGTTGTCGTTCATCCGTCTGATCGCTTCAAGCAATTCAGGATCATTGTTTATGCTGAGTGAATCCGCTAATGTCCCAAAGTTGTCGAGCATTCAGCTATTGAAGCTTTGTCCTGTGGTTCCTAATCCAGCTAATCTGCTGAGCATCATAGCTTTGATGGTTTCGTTGGTAGCTATCTCTTTGAGTCTCCGGATATAGATAGCCATCTCTCTTCTGGTGATATAACTATCAAAAGCGGTTTGATTGTTCAGTGTCGTAAGTCACATAGCTTGTCCTTTCACATAATAATCTCCCCATCGAGGAATCCTGCTTTCGTTGGATACTTTTCCTTCAAAAATCCTTACTAATAATGCCATGGCTTGCGGTCTGGTGAGTTTCTCTGTCGGCAAGAATTTGTTATCGGTTGTCCCTTTGAAAATACCTCGTTTGCATGAATTCAATATGAAGTTGGCAAGCGTCGGATCCATTTCGCTGGAATCATTAAAATTACAGCTATTATTCTTGGTCTCTTGGCTGTAGCCGAGCGTAACGAAAGCCTGGCCTATGATTTTAGCCGCTTCTTCTCTGGTGAGTCCGTCATCTGCCCTATAGTCGGTTTCATTGCTGTATTTCGTTAATCCGTTGGCATACATCCATGCAAGCGCTTGCTGGAATTCAGTTCCTGTATTTATCGTCGGAGTTACAACGGTTCCTGTCGCTGCTCCTGTAGTCGTTGTCGTTCATGTATTCACTGTTCCTGTGGTTGTCGTTCACGTAGTCGTTGATCCTGTATTCATTACGATGGTTATTTTTTTAGTCACCGGGTCTATGACAATCTGGAAGTTTCCTGTCGTTTCCGCTTTGACAGGAAAAACGAGAATGAGCGCTGTCACCGCGAAAAATATTCAGAGTAATTTTTTATGCATGGAAAAAACATATAAGATAAAATGCTCAAAAAGGTATAATTGAGATGCGATAAAAACTCGAATATGTATGTAGTTGCCAACCAAATAATTACGAAAGAAAAATGAGGAATTATTGAGTCGGCAACTATATAGGTTTCAATCAAAAACAAAAACAATTTTTGAAGGAACCTATAAAAAGTTTTTATACATCGAAATTATATAGGATATATAACTAATATACCGAGCTTTTCAACATAAAAATAGTGGTCAATTGAGCTTGAAAATTCCCAGCAAAACCATATTGTTCACAACAACCTTTTTATTTTTTGTTATTGAAAGAAATGTCTGCTGTACAGAGAACTTTGGTTGTATTGAAGCCGGATAGTATAGGTCGTAGTGTTGTCGGAGAAATCATTTCTCGTTTCGAAAGAGCAGGACTCCATATCGTCGGCATGAAAATGGTCCGTCCTGATAAGGATTTTCTCTATCATCACTATGAAACGCTTGGAAAGATGATTTCCAGACGCGGACAAAAAGCATTTGATGTTACGCTTGAAATGATGAGCAAAGGACCTATGATCGCTATCGTGCTCGAGGGAGTGGAAATCGTAGAATATGTCCGTAAACTTGTAGGAACAACCGAACCGAAAGCTGCAGCTCCCGGCACTATCAGAGGAGATTATGCACATATGTCATTTGCCTATGGAGATAAACAAAATATCGGCGTGCCGAATCTTATTCATGCTTCTGGAGACGTAGAAGAAGCTGAAGCCGAAATCAAACATCGGTTTAAAAAAGATGAATTGTTCGATTACGATCCTTTGCATAAATTGTTTACCCGTTAATATATCTACTTCTTTTAATTTGTTACATTATTATCAATGAAAAAGTGAATACACGGAAATTATTACAAGGACGTGGAGGTGCAATGTATCTGTGGCGCGAAATTCACCGTCAATACCACTGTTCCCGGTCCTATCAAAGTGGAAACCTGTTATCAATGCCATCCAGCGTTCAACAAGGATAAAGTAATCAAGAAAGTCGTGAAGGGAAGAATGGAGAAATTCTTGGAAAAACAGAAAAAAATGGCTTCTCTAGCTGCCAAGCCAGTAAGTAAAAAGAAAAAATAGACGCTACATTCCTATGTTTAGTCGTTTATTCATAAAATATGCTGAGAAAACAGATCATGAAAAGGTATGTAAAAGTGGACGAGATTTTTCATGTCATCTGACATAATGCGAGTGTTTTTATCAAGCTTACCTTGAGGACGCTCCTTTTTCTGCTGGTTTTGTATGTACTCTTTATTGTCCTTGATAAATATATGATACGGCCTTATCTGCCTTGGTTTTTCGGTATCCTCGGAATAGGCTTTTTTATAAAATACATCATCGATTTCCTCAATATCTATTTAGACTGACTGATTCTTTCTGCGGGCGGCATCACCATGTTCATGCGGGAATGACTCTTCGAATACAAGACGGATTTCTTTGAACGAAGCAAAATAGAAACCGTTACCAATAGTCAGAACAGCTTTTGGGATAAACTGTTTTCAAGATGAAATATCTCTATCAAACTGGAACATGGTATAGAATACCCCTTTGAAAACATCAATGATCCAAAGAGAGAGGCGGAAAAAATATTGAAATATAAAGCTCAATTTGCTCCAGGAACTCCAGGCAATAAGTGAATCCCTATCGCTGATGAAAAGATGTCTATCATCGCTGAAGCGTTGAGCGAAGTAGTGAAAGAATATATGGATAAGAAAACCGAACAAGAAAACGAAGAAGAGAATTACTAAATTTCTTACATAAAAAATAAAAATAAAATATATTTTATACATGTTTTATTTTTTTTGTTCTCATGGCAGAAACATTTGAAGCTTCCAAAAATATTCTACCTGGTGATCCGTGAACTAGAGCTGAGCTGAAAGATTTAGCTAGCAAAATTATGAGTGAAACCGCTAAAATAGAAGCAGAGAAGAAAGCTGCTAAACTGAAAGAATATAATGATAAGGTACAATCATTATTGAAAAAAACTAAAGAAGTATCATCCAGAGGATATGTCTATAAATATCCGGAAATGGTTTGTGATACTTTTATTAAAAGGATATTTAAAGAAATATGAGATGACTCACTTAAAAATGTTTCTCAAACATATGGAATGTATGGTAAATATAAAAATTCTCTCAAAGGTAGCATAATCCCTACTGCCAATAACACATTTTCACGTACATGAAAAGCTCCTAAAGCTTGAGATTTATTGTTTTTTCTCAATTCAAAATGAGTATGTCCTCATGTAGGAATACTCTCCAGTTATACTGCAAATGGAATTGCTATTTATGATGCATCAAAAAAAAAAGTCGGATACAGGACCGTATCTCCTATTGAGTTACGCTGAAATTACTGATATACTTCTATTTCTTTTGCTCCTCCATTTATTTCATAGGAGTTTATAATAACTTCATTTCTTTCAAAACTTTTTCGTATTTGGGATAATCATTCCCAAATTTTTTTTGCATGTATTCCTGGAGGATATTTTTCCGGTCGGAAAACCCGTTAAGATCTTCCGAGGAGACTTTGAAACTATTCAAAAGATTATCCATATTCTCTATATCTTTCTTGAGCCTGATATCCTTGCATGATTTACGAAGGTCATCGTCGATGAGTTCGTCCATCTTGTCGTAATCGATATGTTCGACGTTGAGGGTCAGTGAAATATTTGATAAGTTGGGTTTCACATCTTCTTTGAAACTGATATTCCATTCTGGCGAACTGAAATACTTTTTATTCGCTTCGTTGATGGCTTGCAGTTCTTTCAGTAACGCCGCTTCAGTCAATGCTTCTTTGGTTCTTATCATAATTTGCTGGTTAATAGTGATGGGCAATGCCGTGATTTTTTTGCTTTTCGTGTCGTAGTGAAAAATATACTTATTCTGATTGGTTTCTAACGAACTTGTGGACCATATACTTCCTAAACACAGATAATTCGTATGGGTGAACGGTTGATGGAGGTGTCCGGAAATGAGCTTGATGCTTGGGATATCTAGAAACTGTTCATTCAACGCCACATCCTTGTAATTGAATTTGGATTTCTGTCATGGAAAAGGTGTTCCGTTGATATAGTAGTGATGAAAAATCGTGAGCTCCGGATTCTTGTCGATCTGTTCAGCAAGGAATTTATTAATATATCATGAGAATGCTTCATGCTTGTTATTTGACTTCTGAAGTAGGTTCGCGAAATCGCTGATGGATTTCAGCCTTTCATTTTTCGGGCTGTATGTATTCTCTTCGACTTCATTTGGCAGAAAGAACGGTAGCAATAATATCTCTTCACCTTCTATAGTCTGTACTAATGGCTTTGTCACGAAATGCACTTTTCATTTACCCTTCGTGAGTTCTTTGAATCTGTCTTGCAAAAGCACGTCAAACGCTTTCTGCGCTTCCTCAAAGACGAATGAACTTCCTAATCGATCGTGGTTTCCTGAAATAATATATACATCTTTTCATTGCTCAAATAATTCAAGAAAGAGTTTATACAGTTGGAGCAAGGCGTTCCTATCATACGCGAAATGGTAGACATAATCACCGAAAAAGATAATGGTCTTCTCATCGGGATACGCGAAAAAGATGTCTCTGAATCAGGTCAGAATTTTGTCCTGATAACGCGTATTGATATGGATATCTCAAATTAATAACATTAATTTTGGAATGAGGGACGAGGTAAAAGGGACTAGGAGTACTATAGTAATTTGGTTTGTAAAAAAAAGCCGGAAATGTATATTTGTGGTATGAAAAAACGTATATGGCTCATTATTATCGTTGCTTGTATACTTGTCCTTGCAGGTTTAAGATTTTCGTCTCCTGAAGATACGCGGATCTGTGACGGCAACACTTTGGTCAAACATGGACATCCTTACGCTGACGGCTCTGGATTTTTTTGTTTTTCCGGAAGACGTTTCGTTCAGCCACTTTTACCTATTCAAAATACCACAATGAACATCACTACTGACTTTACCGATAAAGGACTTATCCCTTTCCAATATACCTGCGACGGGGAAGGCCGTTTTCCTATCTTAACGATAGATGATATTCCGACTGACACGAAAAGCTTAGCGCTTATCGTCGACGATCCTGATGCGCCTGCTGGTGTACGAGATCATCTGCTTCTCGCTAATATTCCATTGCCTGAAAGCGGTAATATAATTATCTCGCAAGAGACGTTTGATCTCTGAATTTTCTGACAAAATAGCTGGTGAGAGCAAGCTCGGTGAGCTCCTTGTCCGCCAAGTGGAACACACAGATATATCTTCAAAGTGTATGCATTATCAGAAAAACTAGAACTCTCATCAGGATTCTCCAAAGAGAGATTGATAGAGCTTATGTGAGGAAAAATAGTCGCTCAATCGCAGCTTATAGGATTATATAAAAGGCAATAATATTACTTTCCTAAATATTTCCTAAGTTTATAATCAATATCACCAGCACTGTAAATAACAATTACGCTGTCTTTCTGTGTTTGCTGGATAGCTTTGGTGATGACTGAGAAATCGGTGGTGTATGTTCATCAGCATTCTTTGGCGAAATGCTTGCCTAAGTCATTTAGCGTCTTGATATTCTCTTTCTTGATGAATGCGTGATGGTTGATAAAGTCTTTGATATTCTCTCTCGCTGCGTAGATGTCGTAAATTATGACTTTATCGTATTTATTCAATATTTTTTCAAAATCTTTTCGTCAGATCAAAATCCTGTTTATCTGATGCGGCTGGAAGATGACAAATAATTTTTTGCCGGGAAATTTGTGCTTGAGTGCCATATAGCCGAATTCGATAGAGGAGGCCATATGTCCGTAATCCGTGAATATCTTCGCTCCATTTTCATTTGTTTTCAGATATTCCAATCTTCTTCGGAGTCATCCGAATGTCTTCATCGTATTGAGTATTTTTGTCTTCGGCTCTTTGCATAATCTTGTCATGAGTTCGAGTGTCAGCGAGCCATTGATATCATTATGTTTTCATCGGATGTGGTTGAATGAAGTCGCTTTGATAGGAATCTTTTTGATGTTGGGGTTCGTTCAGAGTTTGGATTGGAAATTCAGCGTCTTGGGAATCAGAATGAAATGTTTGGTCTTTTTGGTCAGTTCTTTGAACGCTAAAATATAATCCGCTAAATTTTTATAATAGTCCACATGATCTAGTTCTAGACTAGTAATTACCGTATAATCAAGATCAAGATAGAGGAAGTGTCTTTTGTATTCACACGCTTCCACGAAGAAGAAATATTTTTTTACGTTCGTGTAATCAAGCCCTTTGCCGGTGAAGATATAATTGAAAATATTTTTAATCGCTGGTGTAGCCTTTTTGTCGATTACATAGCTTTGCGTGTTGAATCCTGGCACGAGCGCTCACAAGATTCCTAATCCGAAATTCGGCAATAATCTTTTCGCCGTATGGATTGCCAGAGCAGTGGATGAACTTTTCCCGTTCGTACCTGCGAACCCTACGCTGGTGAAATATTTCGAAATCTCTCCCAAAAATTGGAAATAATTCAGGATGACCATCACTTTTTTGCTCGCTTTCATGATTTTCCTCGCTTCCAGGACTTCCTCGCATTCAGCCGTTGCTTCAGAATAAATAACAACATCTCATAATTGCATCTTATATTTTCCATGGCCGATGATGACTTTAATATCTTTGGCTTTCAGCTTATCCGTGAGTTCGCTTTGTACGGCGTCGATGCAGACGATATTGGTATATCATAAATCATGGAGTATTCATGCCACTCCAGACATTCCTGTTCATCATGCTCAGACTAAAACGATCTTCATGGATTTTTGTAATGGTAAATGTTGAATGAAACTGTAACGAAGATGATGAAGAAAACAAGAAAAAAATCTCAGCGTTGACTTTTATTGGTAAATATATGTAAAATAAAAATAAAATAAAAAATATATATGAAAACTGCAGAATTCATTATCTTATTCACATCGGTTTGTTTCTATATTCGTCATATCCTTGTTACGAAATTCATCCCTTCACCTGTTGCATTCGC
>Ga0209777_10004579_pt1 | contig 16262 bp, 16 predicted proteins | sample FrelakmetHBP12HB_FD_187147 | JGI IMG/M metagenome (GOLD analysis project Ga0209777, IMG submission 187147) | Freshwater lake sediment microbial communities from the University of Notre Dame, USA, for methane emissions studies -HBP12 HB (SPAdes)... | ecosystem: Environmental > Aquatic >...
CGCGCAGCCCGGTGTACAACGATGTGACCCTCAGTTCCTGCCGGTAGCCCCAAGCAAGTGTGAGGTGGTAAAAAGAATAATTGCTATGTTTTTTTGATACAGGATCCCAGTGCCGCTCCGGGAGGGGCGGCACTGGTTTTTCGGAGGTTGGAAGGGGATTTCTGAATCGATGGAAGCAATTGCTTCGGCCGGCACGGCGTATCCATTGCCATCGCCGTTCTTCCCGCCCAGGAAGCGGACCAGGTCGGCATGGACCTCGAAGGAGGCAACCGGGCTGCCGTCCTGGCGGGTCCACAGTCGCGGCCCGCCCGTGGCCGGGTCAACGATAAACCGGCCTTCGACGTAGACCTGCCCACCCTTCTTCAGGTAGGTGTTGCAGGCCTTACGCCAGCAGGTCAGCATCTTTGATCTGTTTCGGTGTGGTGAGCACCATTTTGAACCTCCTTCTTATGCATAAGCATCCTGCTCATCGTGAAAATGCCGAAAACGAATGGGCCTGGCAAAGCCAGGAAAACGTGGATTCATCGTCCGGTATCAAGTCCGGGCGAGAAACACAAAGAAGGTGAGAAGCACGACAGGCATACGAATCTGAATTCGAAGTGACTGGCGTACCGCCGACCCCGAATCGTGCTATAATGTGTCTACAATTGTAGACACATGAGAAAGGATAAAAGAAATGGTTACCGTAGGCGTACGTGAACTGAAACAGCAGGCGAGCGAATTGATCCGCCTGGTGCGCGAGACCGGCAGCGAGGTGCAGGTGACTCTCCGCGGCCAGGTCGTGGCGCTTCTGATCCCGGTTACCCCCTCTGTAAGTACTGCGGATGAAAAACGCTCCTGGGCCAACCTGGAAACACTGTCTGCCGAGATCGGGGCGCGCTGGCCGAAGGGTGTCAGCGCCGCGCAGGCTGTCGCTGAGGGCCGGCGCTGATGTCGCCGCATGCACCAAATAAAGCTTTTATCGTCCTGGATGCCAGCGTCTGGGTCTCCTGCCTGGTTTCCAAGGACGAATTCCACGCGGCAGTAAAATCCTGGATGGAAGAACAACGGGAAGCTGGGGTAAAGTTCATCTCCCCTGCCCTCCTGCTGGCAGAGGTCGGGGGAGCCATCTCCAGGCGCACCGGCGATCCGGTGCTTGCTAAAAAAGCGATCACCCAGCTGGAAAACCTGCCCGGATTACGGCTGGTCGAGATGGACAACGAACTAGTCCGCCAGGCGGCGAAGCTGGCTGCAGAACTTGGTTTGCGAGGGGCTGACTCCCTGTACGTTGCAGTCGCCCGCCGGCTGGACCTGCCGCTGGTCACCTTTGATGTTGACCAGCGCGAGCGGGCCGGGAAACGGATAGCTGTCCACTCTATCGAATGATGCAGGTACTACTTCCCCATCCTTTAAATGAAGGAGAAAAAGGCAGGAAGAGAAAATCGTTATTTCGCTCCTCCCCGGCAGACCGGAAGGGGACCGGCAGGAAAAGAAAATATCCAATTCTTTATTTTCTCGCCCGCGGTGTACTTACAGTGTAAGAACACAATGAAAGGATGGCTATGCTTCGAAAAGTGTTCAAGACCGGCAATAGCCTGGTCGTTTCTCTCCCCAAAGACATGCTCGAATCGCTGGGCATGACGGACGGTACGGAAGTTTCCATGGAACTTGACCGGAAGAATCACCGGATCTTGATCCGCCCCGCTGAAATGCCGTTTGCCGCGAGTCTGAGTGAGGAATTCGCCCATCAAGTCAGTGAATTCATTCAGGAATACAAGCCTGCACTGGATGCCCTTGCCCAAAAATGAACTATCTGACCCCCAAACAAGTGCTTTTCATCCACTTACCAATCTAAGAGGGCGGAGGATAATTGAATCCGTTGTACAATTCAAAATGATGGATTTAGATCTACAAATACGCGTAGCAGCTTTCCAATGGCTTGCTGAACAGACAAATATCCATGGGGAGGATGTTCTGCCTCGCTCCCTGCTTCAGGAGGGTTTTCAATTCAAAGGAGAACGCATCCCACTCTTAGGTCCGCAAGGGATCTTCAAGCCCCGGCTTATGGAATTGCCCCTTTCCATTACTACCACGCCGGGAGGACCATATGATGATTCTTTCGGTGAGGGGGATAGACTACTCTATCGCTACCGAGGTACTGATCCACAGCATCGTGATAATGTTGGCCTTCGTCGTGCCATGCAAGAGAAGCAACCACTTATTTACTTCTTTGGTCTTGTAAAAAGTGAATACCTAGCAGTATGGCCAGTCTATATTGTGGGGGATAACCCCTCTGCCCTTACTTTCCAGGTTGTCGCAGAGGATGTGAACCGGATGGTCCAGCAGCCAGAGCAGTTCCTGCGAACTGCTGATGAAGATGCTCGAAGGCAGTATCAGACTGCCCAGGTGCGCGTTCGCTTGCATCAACGATCCTTCCGAGAGCGGGTCCTCCAGGCATATCATACCCAATGTTCCCTGTGCCACCTGCGTCATCGAGAACTCCTGGATGCTGCTCATATCATTCCGGATCCTGACCCAATGGGCTGGCCCGTGGTCCGCAATGGATTGGCGCTCTGCAAGCTGCACCATGCAGCCTTTGACAGTTATTTACTGACAATTACACCCGATTATCTCGTGCATATCCGGGAGGATATCCTGAAAGAGGATGATGGTCCGGTGCTGCAGCATGCCCTTAAGGGATTGGAGCACTCGCATATCTTGTTGCCCCACAATCCAAAGGACTGGCCAAATCGAGAAGCCCTGGAATGGCGCTACAACAAGTTCCAAACGATGGTATAGATCATTAGGGGGAAAAAAGTATGTATTAATACCGAGTCTTTTTAGTCCTTTTCGACCTTACTTAACCAGGGAAAGGATAAGTGCACTATCGGGAGAATATATTTCATAAGAATAAACTGCCAGTGCCGCCCCGAGAGGGGCGGCACTGGCTTTCGGAGGAGAGAGCCTTTTAGAACGGGATCTCAGTTTCGGTAGGCACATCGGCAGATTGTTCCACCTGTCCGTTCGCATCGCCGTTCTTTCCGCCCAGGAATTGGACCAGGTCAGCGTGGATCTCGAACGAAGCTGCCGGGTTACCGTCCTGACGGGTCCACAGGCGTGGGCCGCCCGTGGCGGGGTCGGCAATCAGCCGGCCTTCTACAAACACCTGGCTACCCTTCTTCAGGAAGGTGTTGCAGGCCTCGGCCATCTTGCCCCAGGCACTTACTTTAAACCAGTTGGTTTCCTTGACTTCCTCGCCGTCTGCCTTATTGAATTTGCGGTTCGTGGCGACCGAGAAGTTCACAACCGGCTGACCGGAAGGGGCGAAACGCATCTCCGGGTCCGCACCCAGGCGGCCGATGATCTGACACTTTTGGTGTGACATTGAAAAACTCCTTTTCTGTTAGGAAAATCGTAGATTGTCCCGCGCGGAGAGCGCGCAGGCTTTGGCATCCAGTTCACCCTGCTCGGTGGGCGGGAACTCTCCTAAAAGAGTCTCCTTCCCATCCGCAAAGTGATGGAAGACGACAAGGAAGCGGCTCACTTCCCGGCGCATGGTCCAGCGGCCGGCGGGATAGGTGGGCCACATCGGCGGGGTTGCACCGGCATCCCACTCGCTGTCGATTGGGAAGTCAGTGCCCCAGATCTGGCGATGGCTTTTGATGGTTTCTGTATTTGGCATCAATCCTCCTTCTTAGAAAATGCTGCTCACGAATAGGCTGGCGAAATGCCAGGAAACGAACATCCTCATCCAGCAGCGTAGTGGATGAGAAATAAACAAGAAATGTAGGAGAGGGGATTTGGATTACCCGGTGTTGACCTGGGCCAATGCAGCCTGAAGGATGTTACGGGCTGCGTTCACATCGCGGTCAAGCACCAGGCCACAGTGTGGGCAGGAATGGATGCGGGTGTCCAGGTCCTTGGGGACCAGTTCGCCGCATTGGCTGCAGCGCTGGCTGGTATTGTATGGGGTGACGGCGACCACCTGAGTGCCGGCGGCTTTGGCTTTGTACTCGAGGAGCCGGCGAAAGGTACCCAGGCCGGCATCATAGGATGCGCGCGCCATATATTTATTCTGTTTCATGAAAGCCATCGGCAGGTCTTCAATTGCTAAAAGTGTGTAATGGTCCACCAACTGTCGGGTGATCTTGTGCAAGCAATCACGACGTTGGCTTGCTATCTTCGCATACAACCTGGCGACCTGTTGATATGCTTTCCTTTTACGATGACTATCTTTCTGCCGGCGTGACGCTCTGCGATTGGCTATTCTTAATTTGGAAAGATTTTGCCGCAGCCAATTGGGATTCTCAATCAGGGTTCCATCGCTGAAGGCCAATAAAGACTTCAGGCCGACATCAATACCTATTGCACAAGATGGTTCAGGCGTTGGAAATAAATCCGGCAATTCGACCATCAAGCAAGCATTCCATTTTCCGTTTATCAATTTGACTACTACCTGCTTGATAACCGTATTTTCTGGGAGTGCTCGGTGATAGCACATCCGCATCACGCCGACATTCTGGACGTAGAAACGTGCTCGATTATTGGGGTAAAAACGCAATTTACAGCCGTCCCCATACTTATAGACAAAGCTATGAAATTTTCCTCGGCTCTTAAATTTCGGGAAACCGGGAGTTTCTCCCACTCTGACTCGTTTAAAGAATCTTGTGAAAGCATTATCCAAACGGCGCAAGGTTTGATCCATACTATCCGCATTCAATTTTCCCAGTGTGTCTGGATTTTTACGGCGAAGTTCATGAAAGTAACCAGATTGATGATAGAAATTGGCTCTTTTCCCAGTATCTCGATAGGTTGTTATTCTTTGTTCCAAGGCAAGGTTATAAACAAGACGAGATTGCCATAATAGGAATTCAAGAGCAGAAGCCTGTCTGTTATTGGGGCGCAATGGGTAGGTGTACATACGCATCATACCGTTTCTCTTTTCTGACCTTAAAGGTCATGTCAGTGCTACTCCTTCAAAGAAGTAGCACTGACATCTATGAAAGTTTTCTGTTTGGCATTTATGCCGAGTAAGAGTATTTCATGGCTTTTCTTTCAAGCCCTTGAACTCTGATGACGATCTCCGTAGAATTTTGCGCGGATTTTCGGGGCACGCATAGCACAGCTGCTTACGTTTTGCCCAGACCGTCCCGTCCAGGCGGTTTCTGTTTTTAAGCGGTCTGTAGAATTGTCAGAAGTATTTTGGCAGCCTCCTTTGCCTGTTGACCCAAATTATCTCCATTCGGTTGATATTGATTTCCAGCCAGATACTCAAGCACCTTGCGGCCGTCTTCTGTCTGGTCAACCTGTTCGAGGGTCATGCCTCGGAACTCGGGATGGCTCTTAGAACCCAGCGGGCAGACAACGGATTGGGCTTCTTCCAGACTTAGCTTCTCAATTGGATGGAGCACCTGGTTGCCATCGCCAATAACAGGCAGATCAGCCCAGCGGGCGAAGAGCCTTTTACTGTTCTTTTTATCGTTCTCACCCCCATATTTTGGATTGAGTTTCCAGACGACTTTGACCGGGTGCTTCAGAGCGATAACATACTTGTCGAGTTTGGGATTTTTTCCCCGCTCAATTGAGTTGTCGCCTTCATACAGAGGCAGACCACTGAGGGCCAGCCCGTAGGCTGACTCGAAGGCTTGGATGTCGCCCTCATTGTTCAGATACTTGCCAAGTTGACGGAAGTTACCGCGTGATGGGTAGAGGTCCACGACGGGTGTTTCGGTGCCGTCTGCGTTAGCTTTCGACCGCCGCACGACGAAGCCGATCTCCTCGACATGTTCGCCCTTTTCCAGTCCAGGGGCGTCCACGGAAAAGCCAGCCTGCAGCAGGCTGGTAACAGACTCCATGAGAGCCTGTGCCTCAGTCACCAGAATGGGCTTATCCAGGCGTAGGGGGATGGTCACCTGTGCGCTGGAGGGGTGAAAGAGTTTCACCCAACCGCTTTCTTTGAGAAATTCTGTGTTCATGCGTACGTCTCCTTTTTGAATTGGTTTCTGTAGTCGCGGCATTCCACCCTCTTCGAGGTGGATCATCAGGCCGCAGATGTGCTTACACTGGATACCGAGTGCGCCATAGCGCTGGTAATCGGGGCACGAGCAGATCAGATGCTCAGGTGTGGGAGTGATGGTATAGAGGTTGGTCGGTGTCTTGACCTGCCAGCCACCTCTCACATCCAGGATCATCCACTGCCTGTTTGCCATGGCAATGTCAGCGGAATGCTGTCGTTTGAGTTGCTCTGTGGGTATATCGAATTCTGTCATTCCTCCTCTCCTTTTAGGGTGAAATGCTGTCGACGAATAGTCCCGAAACGGGAAGAACGTGTATCAGCGCTCAATTTTGAGCGTGATAAACAAATAAAAGGATGATTGCATGCCGGCAGGTTTCCTTGCCGGATTCTATGTGGGGGTGGAGGAAGACCCCGTAAAAAATGTCTGTAACGGATATGGAGCAACCCTGTTCTCACAGGAATGCCGATTTATCAAGGTACAAAAAAACACGCGAACAGCCGCCCTCGATAGGGCACGAAATGCTGATCGCGTGCATGATTCCCGCACAGTACGGGAAACAAGAATGTCGGCCCGCAGGCCGGTATTGGTTATTTGGCCAGAACGAGTTCCGCCAGGTCCTGCCCCGGTTCGATGGGGACATCAGGCAGCGGGGATGGGTTCGGTTCGCCCTTGACCAGGCCGTTCGGCTTTTTCTTTGGAGGCGCTTTCCTGTCCTTCCACTGGACTTTGACCTGTGTGGCCAGGATCTGGACGGTCGGCCGGCGGATGACCAGGTTCGAGAGTTCGCCGGGGAGTTCGACGCCGTCATGCGACTTTCCGACGACCAGCTTCAACGGCTCGACGATATCGCGCCCGATGATGCGGCCGCTAACACGCAGCAGGTTACCGACCTTGAGGCGGCGAGGGTCAAATTTCAGGGCTGAGTCAATCCTGACCGTGATGTAATCGGATGCGGAATGTCCGTCTTCGTCCGGGCGGTGGTTCGCCAGACGCATGTATCGCTGCTCCCGGTATTCCCAAGCGCGGGTGAGATAGCCTTCGAAGTCAACCTGGTTGATCATGGTGCTGCTCCTTCTGTGGATTTGTGATTAACGCAAAACACCACATCGTCCGGTAGGAATGCTGGGAACGAATGTGGCGCTAGGAAACGAATGGGATATTCAGTTGTGGCCGGAGAACCGGCACGCTAAATATAGCACAGATGTTCTGTTTTGTCAATATTTTTGACATATTTTTGATGAGTGTGCTCTACATAGTTATGCAGTGGTGAACCGCCATATCCAGGTGACCAACCCGTGACTTGAACCCCGAACCAATTGATTAAGAGCCGTAAAGGAGCAACTCTATGGTCTATATATGGTAGTACTATCTCTATGTAATCCCATATATGGGGGTTAAATCGTCTACGACATCTCTGTTTTCTACTACCTGATACCCCATCTGCACCACAATTGCACCCGAAACTTGAAAGGCGACTCTGAGATTTGACCAAATAAAGCGTTTGCGGTCCGAAAATGGTGTAATAATAATGCTGCGATTCGAATCTGTTTACCTGTAGTCCACAGCCTCATAGGAAATTAGAACCCCACTAGTCCTTGTTATTTTTTATCATGTCATTCACTTGCTTTTACGCTGGCGGCTTCCAGCTGGTTAGCGCTAAACCACGGATATAAAACTGCGTCCCGGCTTTCTCCCATTGGTATTCCTTACTAAATATGATCTGGGGGTTTAATATTTAGATAATGCCAGAAAGTTCGCAGAACGCTTATGACCGCCTCCAGGTCATTGCGTATTGCATATTGTCTCGCAAGGCGGATTAATTTTGCCTTACCGTCAGATGTCCAGTCGCGGTGCACTTTGTCGTGAATCGGGTTGGAGCGGTATATTAAAGCTGGGTTTTCTTTTAAGATATCTTTCGCAAATGAGTCGGGTAAAAGGTCTTCCAGTTCCCAGTCCAGGTTCTTATATCTGATATTTTCAGTTTCAAAGCTTTTCCGCACTGCTTCCACATCGAGGCTGGGGCTGAGCGGCATGACTGGCCAAAGGCGGAAAACGTCTTTGAACTCCTGAATACTTGTGTCGGTTTTACGTATATCGGAAATTGCCTGGCGGCCAGCATTATCGTTGTCAAATAAACCTACAAAACGGTATTTCGGGCGGCCGCTTGGCAGTAAACAGTACCTGGCCATGTTCTTGAAGGACACCAGTTCCCGGCATACTCCTTTCGCCCCACCTTCATCCTTTTCACCTGCGGCAATGATTGCTAATCTGTCTCCTAACAGGTCAAATCCGGTTTCCTCTTTCTCAAGTCTAGCGGCAAGCTCAAACAGCTCGACATCCGTTGTTCCTTCTACGAAGATGGTGCGTGGTTTGATGTCAAATTTCTTTGTACGCGCAAAGATAGCGATGTAATCCAGCTCCTCGAACATGGCTGCCTCATTCGATCGATGATGGTTGGGCGCTTAAAGGCCGTAAAAAGGGTCCATTGATGGTAAAAGAAACGTAGCAGGAGAAATTTATTCCCGGTCGCGGATCCGTTAAACCATGCTCCTCAGGCCTGAATGGCACCCGAGCGTTCACAAATTCTCGAACTATCGCAAACGGGCGGGTATCTAATTCGGAGCCAATTGTTGCCCTGACGATTTGCGGTGTCTTCCCATCAGCCGCGCGCAGCCAGCGTAGCCGTTCCGGTACCTGGACGAACTGCTCGCCCTCCCGCCACAGATGCCGAAGAGAGCGAAAAACTATCTCGCCCTCATTGGGCCGGCTGACTTGAAAGAGGAGGATGCCGTATTCAAGCTGTATCTGGGGTGGTGTCCAGTTTTCAGACATACGCAAAGGTTCCAATATTTCGATCTGGTCCTTGAAATCGTATGGACGGCAGCAGCTTAACAGGTCGTACCTCAGGTGTAGGATCTGCAGGTTTCCCTGCCCGATTGGATTCTCGAGTATTTCCAGTGCTTTCTTCTGTTTCTGGATGGGTACGTCCGTAATTGACCAGTCGGACAGTTGTTTCCTGCCCTCTGTAAGGATAAGCCAAGCCTGGACCAATACGTCGATTTCATTCTTCGGTTGGCGGGCTAAGGTCTCCTTCGGGGCTTGTTGGAGTAGGATATCCAGCGCTTGGTCTGCAAGTCTTCCCAGTTGTGATGCCCTGTAGTTCTCGTTCGTTAATGCTGAATACAGAACACCCAGAGCTTCCACGCAATACTCGATTGCCTGCGCTGGCGAGTCCTTCGCGCTCTGGAGTAGGTTCTGGATGTAAGTCTCTATGATGAATGAGTTGTTCGGGCTCTCGCGAAAAGCCCTTCGGGCTGTTTCATTTGCCAGTGCTTTTAATTCGGATATTTGAACGTCCGGTGCCCCCGTTCTTGACTTTACAGTTGCAAGGTCCAAGTATGCATGCGCAAGGGAATTTAACAGGTTCAGGTCCGACTCCGATCCTATCGTGTAAGGAATTTCCGTCAGGGCGTAATTAATATCCTTGATCGCGCGCTCCAACAGCACAATCCTTTCCGGGTCTTCAATATAATAGGCCATTGATTCTAGTTTTGCGATTCGGCGCCGTGAGATTGCTGAGTGATGTCGAAAAATCCGGCTGGTATCGCGAAGTGGCTGCGGCATTTTATCAAGTGTATCCAGCACTTCGCGCCATAGTGTGGCAAAACTGCTCTTGCCGTGATCGGGATCTATCTTGAAGACCTCTGTGGCAAAGTCTTCCCCGATGGCTCGATAGGCGCGCTCCCCTAGCAAGGGATTTCTCGATATTTTTTGTAATATGAGGAAGCGAAAGTGCTCGGGGTCATGTGGGTCGGGAAAGCCCAGAGCTTCGCGTTCTGCGTGGTCGTAGAACAGGGCGTTGATGAGTAAACGGCCCAGGATGTCGTGCACCAGAGCCCAGTGCCTTTCGCCCTGGGCGTCGATTTGGGTTAATCCAAGTCTTGATAAATTTTCGGACCTGTCCTCAAGGAGTTGCCATATCGGCCAGCGGTTCTTTGTCCTGGGCAAAAGGGACTGGGGAAAGGGCAGGCGCTCCGAGCTCATCGCCGCAATCTGCAAGATGGCTTCTTGAATGTCACGGTCGTCTGCTTGCTCTTTAAAGGTTTTATAGATCCATTGCTGAATGGATTCCGAAAGGTCGTATTGCCCCTGGATCCAGAAGGACAGGGTTACCCAGAATGCCGCAATACCTTCCGCATACCTTACAGTATGTTCTTTATAAAATCGATCCCACTGGGTTTCGGACCGTTCCTTCCCGTAGTACCGCAGGAACTCATTCAAATGTTGGCCTAGATCTCGTGCCTCTTTTAACCCTATTGTGTGGTTCAACTCGGTTATCTTTTTAAATGCCGGGCTAATCTGGAATGGTAGTCCTAGAGACGTGCCGGTGACGACTAGCAAACATACCGGTCTTCCGTACTGGATAAGCATATTTCGGAACTGGGTCAGCTCGGAGTCGCGGTTTTGCCAATGTAGTGTGTCAAATACAATGATCCAGGGTGTTTCGGATCGGCGGTCTTTGGATCCTTTATCCTTTTTCATATCCGGAACCGTTTGCAGACTTTTACTTTCCTGCTTATCCGTGATTTGTTCTTTAAATATTCGATGCACGCGCATCAGGTAGTTGAAGACGGGCAGAACTTCAGGGACGAATGGGTACGATTTTGCAACTAGCACCGGATAGCCCTCGCGTGCAAAATCCCAAGCCAATGCGCGGGCTAGTGTGGTACCGCCCGCCCCGGGTTCCGATGCGATATACGCGATGCAGTTTTCATCAGGTCCCTCAATATCAAGGTTTCGCAGGCATTTACGTAGTACTTCTTTGCAATGTGAATCTCTTATCCATGGCAGACCGGCTGCATATGGACGCCAGGAATGCTCGGGGCTTTTGAAAAAGCCGATGAATTCTTCCTCAGAAAGTTCAGCGGGTGACAGGGGTGAAAGATCGCGCTCTTCGATAAGGGTAAAAGAATCCAGGATGGGGCGCTCGGGTTCGTCGGCGGTTGTAATATCAACCTTGTGAAATTCCCCGTGGCTGTCGCGCATACGGATGACGCGGCGTTCTGCCGGGTAGGTCTCGGAGTATCGGGAAAGGATTTCCTCGATCAACCGGTGAGGCGGAAGTTGGATAAAACTCGCTACCGCGAGATCTCTCGTTTCATCAAGCCATTGTTCCATTTCAGATTCTGCAGACGGCAAATCCGATCCGAAGATCAGCTGCGCCCGAAAGCCGGCCGACCAGAGCTCCTTTAGATCCGCTGGAACCAGAGGTTCACCGGCGGAGATGATAACGACCTCTCGTGCACCGGATCGGCGAAAATTCTCTAACATCGTTATTCGACGTAAACGTTTCTCAAAGTCAGAACCGCCCTGTCGCCCGTCAAGAAGATAGATCGGCAGGCACCGTGGTGGTAATTCAATGCGCGTAGGATCGGTATCAATGATTTGGATAAGCCCTCGCTTGCGTGACAGTGGGTCTTCGACACTTGATGTATCTTCGAGGGCATCGATCAGGTCGCTGTCCTGGCCTTCAAGCATAATCAACCGCCAGGGCAATCCGAGGAAAGCTGTAACTGTTGCACGCTGGTCAATATCTACTGGAAGATTGTGCACCCACAGGGCGACATCTCGGCTATCAAGATTGGCCAGGGTATTATTCGATACATTCATCGATTTGATTAGCATTTTCTTCGTCATACGATAGTCCTTTCAGCTAGTTTGTTACGGCCCTGCTCATTTTCCCGAAATATATACCCCTATAGATACTGTTAACTTCCTTTTTCTTAATCCTATAAATGCTAGCAATATTATTTATTGATAAATAATAGCGAAGATAAAGGCTACATTAGATCTATTCATGTGATCTGCTAAATGGGTTGTCTACTGATCCTGCATTCGATTAAAATTATATGTTATGTTTTTGAGGAAAATCCACTCTCAGTATAGACAAGATATAGAACTGGGTCAAGTGACTAATATTGTCTGTTAGTGTTTAGTAATAAGGTCTTCTTTGCGATAAAGAAGGCGTAAAAGAGTATACCTGTGGCCTATATGTGGCTGTAAATTATCCATATAATCCCATGTATGGAGGGCAACCATCTACTCAATCCATTTTTTCTACCACTGATTAACCCTATTGCACCACAATTGCACCCGAAACTTGAAAGGCGACTTTGATATTCTCCTATTAAGTTGAGATTTGCTACCTGATTGTGGTAGAGTGGGTTATTATCCTCCTGCACCACAGGTTTGATTGCTTTCTTACCGGGCCGTCATTACTCAAGGTCTACCTTTACGTATTGCACAATCTTTGAGGGGCTGGTCAATCAAAGGATTTTCTCATTGCAAAGAGGAATTCTGAGAATTGAGCCGGCAAATACATATTCGGAATAATAAAGATAATAATTATTTTTCTATAAAAGGTGTTTTATGAAACCATACGGTGATGGTAAACCTATAAATTATGATCCAGCATTAAGGGAATTGTGGAAGAATATAGCTTTACAATTTCAATGGTTCAATGAATATCCGATGCTTTTTGATAAAGATGATTTGATATTGGCTATGAGTCAATCAAAGAACCACTTTTTCGAATGGCTGGGGGCGATACAAATTTATAAAGATCTGGGTTATATGTGCCTTGTTGAAAAATATCAATTTAAGAAACATGCCTCGCAACAGGAAATATTTATGAGCATAATCCCCAAAGATATATTTGACCTTATCAAATCAGATAACTTCGAGGGTCGTCAAGCACCGGATTTATTTGCGTATTCTCAAGATAAATCTGATTGGTTTTTCTGTGAGGTAAAAGGCGAGACTGACAGTGTTCATAAAGGTCAGGAAAAAGCTTTTGAAAAACTTGAAAGAGCGTCATGTTAAGAAATATTATTGATGAAATTTAAATCAAAATAAGGTCCATCAGGTTACATTTTGGAGATATGATTGCTTATCATAATCATAAAAAATAGATAACTAATTGTTCTTAATTTTGGAGGGAATAATGCAAACCGATAAAGAAGTGTATTTTAATCAACTTTCAAAGGGAGAATTATCGCTAAGTACTATAAATCTAATTCTTGACCATATAAAGAAACAAGGTTTACATATATCCCCAATTCCTCCAGACTTAGTCAAGAAAAATCTTTATGGAGAGAAAATTACAGAATATCTGACGAGATTACAACTATATGTAATCGGAGGAAATCCAAGTTGGGAGGGGTTGTTAGTTGGTTTTCCGGGAAAAAAGGAGGAGTTACTAACAAAGTCGGTTGGTACACCTTATCTGCGTAAGATTTTATATCCGATCCTTGATTTACATCATCGTTTATTACACACATATCCAGATAAAAGACTTCCTTGTATTTATTTTATTGGAGACCGGTTCACGGATGTATTTCTAAGGAAGTTTGAACTATTAAAAGAGGTTGTTCCAAACATTATTGTCATAACACATGATATCTATGAATGTGCCATGAATAAATCTCTACCACCAAAAACTAAAAAAGATCAAAGGAAAGAATCTTGGACACAGATGAAGTTAAGCCAAATGATGTATTCAAAGGAAGGCTTAATCATTCCAACAAAAGCCAGGAATACTACTGCAAAATTTCTTTCTTATGAAGTACCTTGTAATGAAGGTACTGAAAACCCTGAGAGATTGGATATTCTTGGATACGATGAAGCAGATCATGGATTAATTGCTTTCGAACTTAAAGGACCTGGAGCTAACCGAGTGGAATTAGAAAACCTTTTTCTTCAAGGTTTGGAACATCGGAATTGGATAGAGAAGAATAAAATGGCTGTGAAATTATTGTTTGATGGTGGCCCTAGAGGAAAGAGAATTAATACAAGGAAAAGAGTTCGATTAATGTTAGGATTTTATGGAGAAAAAGTTCCTAATATTTTTAATGAATTACGTGACCAAGCACAACGAGACCCGTATACCAAAATTGATTTTGTGAAAATATTGCCTAAAGATGATAAAATCCGAATAAGTCTTTTTGAATAGGTAAAAACTTATCTAATTTGAATAAAACAGGTCCTGGCATGCCACAGGACCTGGCTGTATCTGGGATCAAGTGGCACATTTTGGCACAGCATGTAAGAATGGGGGATAATGATTGACCGTCACTTCCCCCATTCATAGGCTCAATTCTTGATGGATCTTCCGACTAAGATGAAGACTTAGGTCTTAGAATATCAAAAAAACAGCCGGTACATATTATGGGGGCTGGTCAGTTCCATGCTTACTCGATCATAGACTCACGTAAAGAAATTCCCCTCTCATTTTATTGGACAAAGAATCATGGTGGTTTATCGGATCCATTTATATAGATAGATGCTATTCTAATGGTAAATAGTATTCGACATTATTTTTTTCGCCATTTTCGGGATCATATTGAAAACTCCATTCACATTCATCACCTATTTCAAGTTCCTCGCTGCTGAAACCGGAAATTCCACCAGTCCAAATTATCCGTGAATAACTTCTTTTTATCTCGTTTTTTCTTTTCAACAGCTCTTCTTTCATTTCTTGATAAATACCCTGATTGAATTCATCAAAAAAATGACTATCATCCATAAATTCAATAATAGTCACTAATACGTCATCCAATGAAACCGGATGTTGTGTACGTGCCGTTTCAGAATCCGCATAGAAAAATGCCGGTGTTTTTGTAGTCCCTTTAGTATCCTTGCTATCATTCACAGAACCAATATCGAAATCTAGTTCAGCTTCACCAAACACACCCATTTCCTTGTATCTCTGCAATATTTCCAGTAACACTGGATTGTCTATGATAATCTCTGCTGAACTGTAGCTGCTGGAGTTGGTAACGAAATTCGTTCTGATTTTCATATTACATCCTCCTTACCGAATAAATAATTAGGCTTATCATTGCAGAGGACAATTTCCGGTAATAACGGACAGCCGCCCATACAATTTTCTCGTTTCGCGCAGTCCGGACAGCGGGATCCGAGAAGGTTTCTAAATCCATTAAAAGAAGCGCTATTCCAAGTTTGCTCAATGGTATGTTCACGAAGGGAAACGCCGAACATATTTTGCTGGTCAAAGCTGCAAGGCATCATGATCATATCTGCACCGATATAACAGCTGAAGCGCCCCCCTTCGCAAGGGTCAATAGCTTCGGGGATTACATTCTCGCAGAAGTTTACAATTCCAGGAACGGAACAACTGTCCATCCCAACCTTGAACTTGTGTTTCCCCCCATCTATTAGTTTATACAATTCAGCAACCCGGACATCTTTGGTTGATAAAACATTTCTCCTGGAACCCAACCCCACGGGTTTATGTAAAAGAAATACAACGGCGTTTATTCCAATCGGGAAATCATCTTGCTTAAGCCTAGCAATCGCTTCATCTATGGAATTGTTACCCAGGACATAATGGATATTGGTTCTTATTCCCGCTTCTAGTAACAGTTGGATCGCCTTCAAGTTGTAATCATTGCGATACCAGCTCACCGCCACAGCGCCGCAGTATTGTTTGCTCAACTGCGCCAATTCTTTTGTCATGCCATATCCAGATGTCGTGAAGTTCGCCACAATGTTGTTTTGGCAGCAAATAGCAAGTATCTCCTCGAAACACTCGTGTTGATCCGGATCTCCTCGACCGCCAAGTGCGAACTGATTCACCCTTCCGTTGCATTGTTTTGCGATTTCTGAGAAATCTTCAAGCGACATATTGGGCTGTTCAACGGTCAGGCCACTCTGATAACATCCGATACCAGCTTTTACGCACAACCCAGTTTTACCGTGGATGCAATGCCCCATTATTCCAACGTCAATCAGATGGGGGAACGAAGCCATGAATGGATCAATTCCAGTATCCCTGCCTTTCTCATTAAGTATGCCTGTCCTTACATATGCACCCGTTTTGGGATTAAACATAGAAACGAAACTGAATTTATGATCAACATTTTTTTGCATCATATACCCCAGTTATTTAAATAATCACTAATTATCAATCTTTTGTTTGCGATCATGCCTCAATTTCTCTGCCCTTTTGTAGGTTTTCCAGATACTCCGAGTAAGCGAAAGTACGGTATTTACTTGTTTAATTTTTGATCAAATACACCAGCCTCTATCGGCTGCTTTTTGATCCCGTCTGTAATTTCAAATTGAAGCACATCTAGTAAATTCTCATTCTAAACCTCCACCAACCCCCCCCTGCCACGATCGTCTAGAAAGCAGATGCGATTTTGCACCTTTTTGCCCATCAACATTTCTACACCAATGGCAACC
>Ga0209777_10004580_pt1 | contig 16261 bp, 12 predicted proteins | sample FrelakmetHBP12HB_FD_187147 | JGI IMG/M metagenome (GOLD analysis project Ga0209777, IMG submission 187147) | Freshwater lake sediment microbial communities from the University of Notre Dame, USA, for methane emissions studies -HBP12 HB (SPAdes)... | ecosystem: Environmental > Aquatic >...
GATGAATGGGACGATCGCGAGCGCTCCCCATACCCCGTACACAACCGATGGGATGGCAGCCAACAGGTCAAGCAGGGGTTTCGTGATCGTTCGTAAACTTTGGCTGGCGTATTCGGAGAGATAGATTGCGGTTAGCAGGCAAGGCGGTACTGCGATAATGAGAGCCGTCAGGGTCACCCAGACCGTCCCGGTAATGAAGGGCCAGAAACCGAATAACCCATCATCAGGTTTCCAGACCTGGCCGGTCAGCAATTGCCAAAGAGAGTGCGTTTTTAGGATCGGCCAGGATTTGTATATCAGCATGATCAAAATTAATATTGCCAGGCCAACCGGAATCACTGAAAAAACGAAGAATAGCCTTCCGGCCAGTTTATCATTCCGACGGCGCGCGAGAATGGAAGGATGGGCTTCCCAACCCTCCCCGGATCGTATAGGTTTTGTTTGACTCATTTGACCTTGGTGAGTGACTCCTCGAGTTGGTCTGGTTGGAGTTGGACATAACCGTCTACTGGAACAAATTTTTGGCCATCTGTTAGTATCCAGGTAATAAAGGCTTGGACCAATCCCGAGGGTTTACCTTTCGTGACAAGATTCTCCACGCGTGCCGGAGGCGAAGGGTATTTACCGGTTGCGACAGCATCCGTGGCTTCCGCCAGGGAAGAGATAATCTCATCCGCATCCGCAACGCCATTCCCGTTGATATCGATCGGGGCTACCGTCGCTCCGATGGGCGGTTTGCCTGTGGTCTGATCGAACGCGTAACCGAGATTATTGTATCCGATTCCAAGTGGGTCGTTAATCACTGCCTCCAGCAAGCCGGGGTCTGCGTTCACACCAATGCCTACTAGATTAGCCTGTCCTGTGCCGCCTAGGAACTGCGCCCAAACATCGGCAGCGCCGGCAGAGTCGGAACGGGTATAAACATGGATCTCATCTGTGATTTCCGGCTTGCCCACCACCTCACCCCAGGTTTTGATTTCGCCGGTAATAAAAATTTTACTGAGAGTGTCTTGCGTAATCCCCTTCGCCATGATATCAGCAAGAACAGGATTACTTTTATTTACGACCAGGAAGACCGCGTCTTTGACAACGCCAATAGCGTAGGCTCCCTGGGATTCTTCTTCGGGTTTCACAGCTCGCGAAACCATGCCGATATCCACTGCACCAGAAAGAACGTCCGTCATGCCCTTGCCAGCGCCCCCGCCCGAAATATCAAATTGGACATTCGGATGGATTTTCTGAAATTCCTCTCCCCAGGTTGTCATCATCGGATAAAGGGCGAATGCACCTGAAACGCTGATTGTCCCGCTCAAGTCACTGCTTTGTGTTACCAGGCTTTGTGTTACCGGTGGTTTTTTACCGCAAGCGCTTATCAGCAGGGCGATCAGCACAACCAACAGGAAGGAACGATAACCTTTTTTCATAACCAGCCTCCGGTTTGTTAAAAAATTTATAAAGTCCATGGAACTAATAGACTTTATATCATAATAAAGATCACCATACGAAAATGGTGATTCTATTTTTCTCCTTTGATTAATCCGATCGTTCTCGTACCGTTTTTACGCGAATAGCCACATCGGCAAGGGTTGTATTATCAAGGATATTCGCGATTGCATTCCGCACATCGCCCATCACCATGCGCAGACCGCAAGTTCTTTCGTCAGGACAACCACAGGGTTCGTAAGCAATTTGGCTGATACAACGGATGGGCGCCAACGGGCCATCCAGGATACGTACAATTTGTCCCAGGTAAATTTTGGAAGCCGGTTTTGCCAGGTAGTAGCCGCCGCCGAAACCCAGTTTGCTTTGCAGCAGACCGGCGTTCTTAAGTGCAAGTAGGATTTGTTCGAGAAACTTGGTTGAGATATTCTCGTGCCGGGAGATCTCCTTAATTTGCATCATCGGGAGGGGTTTGTCCGCGTCGTTGCTATCGGCAAGAAAAATCATTGCTCGCAACCCGTATTCACCTCGTTTGGATAGTCGCATGGTTACCTCAAGGCATACTATTATGTCTATAGAAACAATAGAATTTATAGTAATATAACGTTAGTTTTTTGGTTCGTCAAGTGTTTTTGGTTTTTTTTCTTTTTTCGTATCAGTGCAAAAAAATATATGGAACAGTACTCGAATATTATGCTTTCCTGGACGCGTCTTATTTGGTAAAATATGTGCTGATTGAAATGAGTACAGATATCTTTGTTACTGTCCATTACCTATTTGAATAATAAATACGATGGTCTATAATCCGGATGGTTTGATCCAAGCCATCCGGAATTTCATTGAAACCTGGAAATTCTTTAATGGATCCAGATGTTCATCCGTATCGAAATATAGTTAGCAACGCTGACCGGATTTCGCTTAATCTCCATCGTCCGGCCTGCCTATGGTTCACCGGACTACCAGGGAGCGGCAAGTCAACCCTTGCCAACGCGGTGGAATTGCGCCTCAACCGCGAGTTTCGGGCGCATACCTATTTGTTGGACGGTGATAACATTCGCACCGGCTTGAACCGGGATCTTGGCTTCTCCCTGGCTGAACGCACCGAAAACATCCGCCGACTGGGAGAGGTAGCCCGCCTGTTCGTGGATGCCGGGTTAATCGTGCTGACAGCCTTTATCAGTCCCCTGCGAATCGACCGGGATCGTGCCCGTCAGATCATTCGCCCCGGGCGGTTCATCGAGATATTTGTGGAATGCCCACTGGAACTATGCGAGCAGCGCGACCCAAAAGGCCTCTACCGGAAAGCCCGCCAGGGATTGATCCCGGAATTTACTGGCATCAGCTCGCCTTACGAACCGCCTTTGCATCCCGAACTGGTACTGTATAGTGGAAAGGAGCCAGTAAACGCCTGCACACAGAAGGTAATAGACTATCTTTTTGAGAATGGTATCCTTGCAATATGAGTGAAAAAGCATGAATTACCTGGACGAACTTGAGAACATTAGCGTACATATCCTGCGGGAGGCCTACGCCAACTTTAAAAAACTTGGCATGCTCTGGTCAATGGGCAAGGACAGCACCGTGTTGCTGTGGTTGACCCGTAAGGCTTTCTTTGGACATGTCCCATTTCCTCTGATCCACATTGATACAAAGTTCAAGATCCCGGAAATGATTGCTTACCGCGACCAGCTGGTGCGGGAGTGGAACTTACCGATGATCATCGGTATCAACGAAGGAGCACTGGCAGCCAGGACAACATATCCGGACGGGCAGGTCGACCGCCTGACCTGCTGCCGGTTGCTTAAGACCGAAGCGTTAACCAATACCATCAACGGTAGCGGGATCCGTTACCGTTTCAATCACACCTCCGGCGAGTATGAGCGTGAAGTGAATCCGGACCCTTTCCACGGCATTATCGCTGGCGCCCGGGCGGATGAGGAAGGCTCACGTTCGAAGGAGCGTTATTTCTCGCCTCGCGATATCCGCAATGAATGGGATATCGGTGACCAGCCTCCGGAATTCTGGAACCAGTTCAAGACCGACTTTGCTCCGGGCACCAATGTGCGCATCCATCCGCTGCTGGATTGGACCGAGTTGAATATCTGGGAATACATCGAGCGTGAGAACATCCCGACCGTCTCGCTCTACTACAACCACGGCGACGGGAAACGTTACCGCTCGCTGGGTTGCTACCCGTGCACCTTCCCGGTCGAATCCGAGGCGCGGACGGTGACGGAGATTGTCGCGGAGTTGCGTTCTGGCAAGTTCTCCCGGATCGCCGAACGGTCGGGACGGGCGCAGGATGCGGAAGATGGCGGTGGTCTGGAAACACTGCGCCGGGACGGGTATATGTAATGGAATCCGAGATCACTGAGAAGTTGAGCATTGTCTTCGTGGGGCATGTGGATCACGGCAAGAGCACCGTTATTGGACGCCTCCTGGCAGATACCGGCACCCTGCCGGTTGGGAAGTTGGAGCAGATCCAAGCCTACTGCGACCTCAACAGGATGCCGTTCGAGTATGCCTTCCTGATCGATGCCCTTAAGGATGAACGGCGTCAGAACATCACCATCGACTCTGCCCGGGTATTCTTCAAGTCGGCCAAACGGTACTACATAATAATTGACGCTCCCGGGCACATCGAGTTTGTCAAGAATATGGTGACGGGGGCTGCGCGTGCTGAAGCAGCTTTGCTGGTGATCGATGCCCAGGAAGGCATCCAGGAAAATTCGCGCCGGCACGGCAACCTGCTCTCCATGCTCGGTATCCGCCAGGTGGCGGTGCTGATCAACAAAATGGATCTGGTGGACTTCAGGCAGGAGCGCTTCAATGTCCTCCAGAAAGAATACGGCGAATTCCTGGCGAAGGTTGGGCTGGAACCGGTTGGATTCATCCCGATCAGTGCCAGGTTGGGCGATAACATTAGTCACTGCAGTAAAACGATGGCTTGGTATCAAGGCCCGACGGTTCTGGAGACCCTGGATGCATTCGAGAAGGAGAAGCCGCTCGAAGACCGTCCATTCCGCATGCCGGTCCAGGATGTCTACCGCTTTACCTCCTTTGGAGATAACCGCCGAATCGTCGCCGGGACCGCTCTCAGCGGGCGGGCAAAAGTGGGGGACGAGATCGTCTTTTACCCATCTGGGAAGCGCACCAGCATTGCCAGCCTGGAAGGCTTCAGCGCTCCAAGCCGGGCCGAAATTCTTTCCAGACAGGCAGCCGGTTTTACTCTTGTGCAGCAGGTTTACGTCAACCGCGGCGAGATGGCTTCACGGGCGGACGAACCTGCTCCCCGCGTAACACGGCGTCTGCGGGTCAGTCTGTTTTGGCTGGGTAAGGATCCGCTGATGATGAATAAACCATATCTCATTAAGTTAGGCACAGCTCGGACTCATTTCCGGGTTGAGCGCCTGCTGCGGGTGATGGACGCTTCCAGCTTGGAGAACGAGAGCGGGAAAGAACAGGTTGGGCGTTATGAGATGGCTGAGTGTCTGCTGACACTTGACCACCCGCTCGCTGTTGACCGGGCGGAGTTCCTGCTGGATACCAGCCGATTTGTGGTTGTGGATGGTTACGAGATCCGCGGTGGCGGGATCGTGCTGGAAGATCTACCGGACCGGGAAACCCGGCTGCGGGAAAGCGTGTGGGAGCGGAACGCACATTGGATCCCCAGCGACGTGACTCAGGAAGAACGCGCCGGACGATACAACCAACAGCCCTGCTTGGTAATCATCTCCGGGCAAAAAGGGATCGGCAGAAAACGACTTGCACGCGCCCTGGAATCCAATTTATTCAATAATGGCAGATTCGTGTATTATCTGGGCATGGGCAGTGTGGTATATGGTGTGGATGCGGATATTCATGGCCGTTCCGGCAGTAAAAATCGCCGCGAGCATATTCGCCGGATGGCTGAAGTTGCCAATATCTTCCTTGATGCTGGAGTGATATTAATTATCACTGCAGTCGAAATAACAGCAACCGACCTGGGTTTGTTCCAGACCATCCTGGATCCGACCAGGATTCTGACGATCTGGGTGGGTTTAAATACAAGAAAGGAAAATTCATACGACATCCACTTGGAGAATAAGGATTCTGTCGAAGAATCTGCGACCCAGATTGTACAAAAACTTCAAAATAACGGCTTTATACTTTAGGAAAAGCAATACCCCCCTTCACAATGAGACTGGGCATGAATTTGAGAGTTAACTGCCTTTGTTGGCTTTTCTAGTAGTGTTATACTTTGCTTATTAATTGAATGGAATAAAGGAAATGTTAGGAAAATGCTTTCAATTTGACCATTTTTAATAATGTTGGCATTTCGTCTCGGTGGTGATTTATTGTTGGACCATTGCCAATAAAGACTTGCTGAAAACTTTGTAAGGAGCAAAAACGTAGATGGAACTGAAAAAAATATTGGCTGTGGCACGAAGATGGGCTTGGTTATTAGTGGTTGGCTTGGTAGTGGGCGCTCTCGGCGGTCTCGCAGGCAGCCTGGTCACGAAGCCAATTTATCAAGCCACTACGAAAGTTTTGGTGACACGCGCGGGGCAGGATACAAGCTCGGATGTCACTTATCTGAGTGATCAGCAACTGGCTCAGACATATATTCAACTACTGTCTTCCAAGTCCGTTTTGGATTCGGTATCGAAAAGCTTGGGTTATACCATTGAAACCGACCAAATCAAGACTCAGCAAATCGGAACCACGACGCTTCTCGAGATCATTGTGGAAAACCAGAATCCCAATCGTGCCGCCGCGATCGCCAACACGTTCGTCACGGTCCTGATCGAGAAGAGCGACGAACTACAATCCGGCCGCTTTACAACGATGGAAGAAAGCCTGCAGGCTCAGAAATCCCAAATTGAGTCTCAGATTTCAACAATCCAATCCGAAATTGATAGCACTTCTCTCCAGGCAGTTGAAGACCAGAAAACGTGGGTCGAATCACAAATTGCATCACTCCAATCGGAAAGTTCTCAACTCCAACAGGAAATCCAGGCATCTTCACCCACGACGTCGGATGAGCAGACCCAGTTGGATGATTGGAAGGCGCGCTTGGCGCAAATACAGCCAATACTGGCTTTATACCAGCAAACTCTTGTGGATCTGACGGTATACGGCCAATCGAAGGATAGCACAACAGGAGATAGCAACTCGACCCTGTCCCTGCTCAAGACAACCCAAAACACCTACCAGCAAATTTATCTCTCCGTTTTGACCAGCTTGGAGAATGTACGTTTGGCCCGGTTGCAAAACACACCTAATATTGTTCAGATTGACGCTGCAATGGCCCCCGAGAACCCGATCCGTCCACGGACTTTATTGAACATCTTGTTGGGGGGGATGGGAGGCTTACTCCTTGCGACCGGAGGAGTGTTCCTCAAAGAAGTTCTCGACGACACCTTGAAGACTCCTGAGGAAGTTGAGAATACCCTAAATTTACCTGTCATCGGCTACATCGCTGAAATGAAATACGAAAATGAAAGCGGGGAAGGTCTTTATGTCGCCCAACAGCCTCGCTCTCCCATATCCGAGGCGTTCCGTTCTCTGAGGACCAACTTGGAATTCTCGGGCGTAGATAAACCATTAAAAACAATCACTGTCACCAGTTCGGTTCCCATGGAGGGTAAAACGGTCGTGGCTGCCAATCTTGCCGCAATAATGGCGCAAGGTGGAAGGCAGGTTGTGCTTTTAGACGCTGATTTACGCAGGCCAAGCGTTCATAAGGTTCTGGGATTACTCAATAATGTTGGGCTGAGCGATGTTATTCTTGGTCACCTTGGTCTCACAGACGTAAGTCAACAAATAAAAGATGTAAAAGGAATGAGCGCGGTTACCAGTGGCAGCCTTCCACCAAATCCGTCTGAATTACTTGGATCAGCCAGGATGACAAAGGTGCTGGAAGAGCTTATTAGTCAAGCTGATATTGTGATTATTGACAGTCCCCCGTCTCTGGTTACCGACTCTCAGATCCTGGCTGCAAAAACAGATGGTGTATTGATAGTTATCCAGCCTGGCAATACCCATAGAGATTCCGCCAAGGCGGCAGTTACACAATTGAGGAGCGCAGGAGCAAATATTATTGGCGTAGTACTTAACCGTATTCCTCGCGACCGTTCCGATTATTATGGCGGTCACCAATATTATTCGCCATACGAAAAGAAATATCATTATTATTCTGAGGAAGATCGTAAGCACAATAGAAATAAGGGTGAGAAATAAGGGATTTGATTAATAGAGGTTTTCAGAATATGTGCCAACTGGCGGGAAAAAACTTGGCAGATGGCTGACTGGATCTTCCGTTGATTTCGCTGTAGAACTTGAAAGCTTGTCATGAAACCATCCAACCTACAGGTTGACGAACTCAAATTAATCCTTGATAACATTCGCACCCCCAGCCACCTGGACGACCATCCATGGACGAAAAGCCTGGCTGTTCTAGAGGAGGTTTTGAAGGATCCATCTCTTGGTAAAAAAAGTCCGGGTTATAAACTCATTGTGGTTTTAAGCCACCTCTTCTGTAAAATGATGCCGAGCACACCTCCCCGTAGGGGAAAACGGCTAGATACACGCTGGTGCCAGTTCGGCATGCTGGCCGCGCAATACTTTGCGCCTTTTTTGTTTGGAACCATGTTTCCCGTCTCCCTCAGAGACGCCTGGGGCAGGATTGATCAGGCCATCCCCTATTTTGTGTTCGGAAAACCCGGTTATGATTTGCCCGGGTCGGAAGTGGCACGGTATTGTTTATTCAATGATGATACCGAACCTGCCCCTGTCAGCACTTTGAGCGATTGGCACATTATGGGTTTGCAGAGATTGACTGATCTTTTTTTGGAGAATGAACAACAGCTGAGCCAGAGGTTATCACAGACATCGCCTGTCTTACACTCGCCTGGAATGAAAATTCACTCGGCGCAGGATAAAGAAAATGCTCCAGCTTCAGCTTTATCTGATCACGCAGGCAGTCTCAAGGTCCAAAAGAAGCGATCTAAACTTAAAAAAATCCTGATTGGTGGAACTGCTGCGATTCTCCTGATAGGGATAATCCTTCTCAGCACGAAGGCTTGGCGTATCTACCGCGAAGCAAAAACGTTCCAGAGTGACCTGGATCAGATCAATGGTCTGATAAGCGCTACGCCGGATATTGCATCATTTGGACAGGCGGAGCCATTGCTTTCGAATTCTAGGCAACACCTGGCTCTCTTGAAATCGGATGTCGGACCAATCCTCTGGATGGGTAAATATTTGGCCTGGGTTCCCCGGTATGGTGGCGACCTGACCCAGGCTGAAACCCTGATGGATATGGCCAGCGGGTTGCTTGCCACAGCAGATGAAACTGCCCAGGGAATAGCTCCGCTCTGGCAAAAGGTACAAGCTCAAGATCAACAGCCCAAGCTATCGGAAATAGTCGAACTGCTCGTTGCTGCTCAACCTCGCTTCGCTGCGGCCAATGCAGCCCTGAATGATGCGAGCGCGGCTCGCAGCAAGTTGGACATGGGCCGATTGTCTGCAGGCATTCGCAACATAATAACGAACAAGGTGGACCCCAATTTACCACTATTACAGGATGGCCTGGCATTGGCAACTGCCTTCCCCAAGCTTGCGGGTGCTTCAACTTCCGGCCCACAGACTTACCTGTTATTGATGCAAAATGAAGATGAACTCCGGGCGACAGGAGGTTTCCTCACCGAAGTAGGCACAATGGTGATAAAAGACGGTGAAATAATCAGTTACGACTTTGAGAACTCTTATAATTTGGATGATTTATCAAAATCCTATCCACCCGCTCCGTGGCAATTGGAGCACTATATGGATGCTCATATGCTTCTCTTGCGGGATTCGAATTGGTCTCCGGATTTCCCGACATCCGCTGCTTTGGCAGAATATCTATTTGCATACAAAAGTTTCCATACCTCGGATGGAATAATTGCGATCGATCAACAAGCAGTTCAAATGCTGCTCAAAGTAATTGGGCCGATCAAGATTGATACTGTTTCATACCCGATCACCTCTGAAAATGTGATTGAGTATATGCGGACGGCAAAATTTGATAGTGGGAACCAACCTTACGACCCCACTCAACGGAAGGATTTTATTGGTGAATTGGGTGGGGCAATTCTAGTGAAGCTGAAATCAGGTCAAAATATTTCCTTGGAAGAGCTTTCGAAAACCCTCATTGATGTCTTAAATCAAAAACATATCTTGTTGCAATTGGATGATCCCGAGATGACAAATGTTCTGTCAGAACGGGGTTGGGACGGCGCAGTACGGCCTGGTAAGGGGGATTATTTGATGGTGGTGGATTCGAATATTGGTTTCACCAAAAGTAATGCAGTGGTTGATTCACAAGTAAACTACTGGGTGGATCTTACCAATCTGTCCAATCCAGTTGCAGAGCTAAAGCTTATTTATGCTAATCACGCCTCTGAAAATGTGCCCTGTACCTCCATCCAGGTAAGGCTCCCTTCTGATGCAGAGGGAACCCTTTCATATCAACAGCAGATTAACCGTTGTTATTGGGATTACCTGCGTGTGTACAGCTTGGCTGGCACACAATTATTGGATGCCACTCCCCACGCTGTCCAGGGGGATTGGATGCTGGATGGCCAGGGTGTTCCTGCGCGTATTGACATTCTCGATGAAGGCATTACCGGGGTGCAAAGTTTCGGTACATTATTTGTTGTCCCGATTGGGGAGACGTTGGAAACGAGTTTCCGGTTATTATTACCATCTGGCATTATACAAGTAGATGGCCCGAACGAACGGGTATACCAACTTCATGTGCAGAAACAGCCTGGCACGCAAGCGAACCCGGTCAACATCTGTGTTAAATTACCGGACGGGTCAATCCTGTCGAACTCTTCGCCAGCCGGGGAGTTGAAGGCAGGAACATGGTGCTTGGATAAAACCTTGCTGACGGATCTAAATGTGACCCTTGCGTTTAGTATACCTTCCTCTTATGTTTCAACCGAAAAAATATATGCCACGGCTACACCCGCACCCACCGAAACTCGTCTAATCGCAACGTTGACTCCGACCATCACATCAACCGTAGCCGCGATCCATGCGCTGGAAACACCTTTCGGCGTTGACTTTAAATTTGTGATCCATCGAGTAAAGAAAGGTGAGAGCCTGGCGCTCCTTTCTTCGCATTATGGGACTACTGAAGATGCCATCAAAGCCGTTAATTTTCAGCTTCCAGCTCCATTGACAGTTAATTTTATGATTGTCATTCCGGTTGACCTTGTGGATGTACAGGGCCTGCCTTCTTTCGAAGCGTACAAGGTAAGTACTAATATTTCACTTGTTGATCTGGCGAAACAATTACAAATAGACCAAAAGGTATTGGCCTACTACAACGGAATGGATGAGGCGCGCCTGCTCAAAGCGGGAGAATGGGTACTGATCCCCCACATCACGGTAGCCACCCCTTGAAAGATGCGCTCTCCGGTGGCTTGCTTTATCTGAATCGTGGCCTTGGATCATCCAGTGATATTCAAGAGGCAATCCGGTTAAAATCCGGACAAGTTGAAAATGAACAAACGTATAATAGATTTGACACAAGAATAAAAAAGGAGAATGAGAACGCTATGAAAAACAGTGTCCGCTTTGTTTTGGCTGCTCTTATCCTGGCTAGCGTTGCTGCGTTGGGCTTCAGCCGCGGTGCCTGGGCGGGACCATTCATGCAGGGAACGGTACCCTCTTGCCCGACGTCAGGCATTATTTATGTAAATGGATCAATCGTCCTTTGCTCGTCGGATGTTGAGGTTCAGGGAATACCACCCGTCTCCCATGTTACATCAACGGAAATTGATCTTACTCCATTCGGACTGCCTCCCAGTGGTGAGTTCGCTCACGGGGTGGAGGTATTCTTTTTTGACAAAAATAACAATCCTATTCCAGAACTCTTGATTGACGTTTGTTTCCCCGATCCTACCGGAGCAGGTATAATTTATCGGTTTTGGACTAATGCTGATTGGAAGACCTATTTTAAATCCGATGAACCTGGCCGATGGGTTGTCTCACCAACCTTCAATGAGGCGGAAGATCCAGCCGGCTTCACCTGTACAGAAACTTGGGATCCGGGTGTTTACAGGATAATCTACTAATTATCGCCGACGATTAACCACGCAATATGTTTCGTGATCTATCTGCGGTGGGGAAGAGCCCGACTTTCCCCACCGCTTGTTATTAAAAATGTCGCTCTCTCGTTCATCGCTGCATTGGTTTGTTGTTGCCATCCTGATCCTTTCGCTTGGCGCTGTTTACATTGCAACTCTGGCTCCCGGTTTGAGTTGGGCTAATAATGGTGCTGATGGGGGCGATCTTATTTCCGCCGCGGCTACAGGTGGTATTCCTCACCCGACCGGATATCCCACCTATCTATTATTGGCGCGTTTTTTTCAGATGATCCCCCTTAGATCTCTAGCCTTCCGGACAAATTTGCTATCAGCGGTTTGTGCAGTGGCTGCGGCCGTTTTCGTTTATCTTGCGGTTGCGCGATTGCTTTCAGCGAAGCCGCTGAACTGGCTTGCGGGAGGCATCGCCGCCCTCGCCTATGGCTTGTCTCCCCTGGTCTGGTCCCAGGCGGTGATCACGGAAGTATATAGTCTTCAGGCGCTCTTCGTCGCCTTGATTGTCTATCTCTGGTTCTATGGATTTGATTTAAAGCCGGAGAAGCTGGTGTGCTATGATATAACAATTGGCCTTGTGGCTGGTCTCGCTTTTGGTAACCACCTGACCACCATGTTTCTTTTGCCCTTGGTGTTCTCGATGGGAGCAGCAATTAAAAAGCAGAAGCTGGAAAAGGTCGAAGGATTGCAAAGTTGGATGAAGGGGTGGAAGATCAGGTGGGCTTCGATCGGATGGAGGTCTGGCGCACTTCTGGCTAGTCTGATGGTTTACCTTGTACTGCCGTTGCGGGCTGTTTCCAGGCCGCCGATCAATTGGGGCGATCCGGTCACGTTGAAAAATTTCATCTGGCTGGTCTCGGGACAGTTATATGCCGGACGTGTCTTCGCTGTGCCACTGGATTATGTCTTTCCGCGCATTCAATATTGGGCGTATCTGCTCGGCGCTCAGTTCGGCTGGCTTGGTCTTGCCGTTGGGTTATATGGCGTACTTTTCAGCCGCGGACAGGCTATCAAAAAGATTGTTCCTGGTATGGCTTGGCTTTTTATTGTATTTTCAATATTTTCGATTGGTTATAACTCCTACGATTCGGATGTCTATCTTATCCCCGCCTTTCTGATGGGAGCTGTCTGGGTGGGTATTGGCGCTTTGGAACTTATTGATTGGTCTATTCAACGAAAACGTTGGATGGGGTTGATCACAGCCGGCGCGGTCGTGGTAGGATTGGTCATACCGGCTTTCTTTCATTATCCGGAAGTTGACGCTTCCCACGACCAAAGAGCGGAAAATTTTGGAACTGAGGTGTTCGATTCGGCTCTTCCGCACGCGATCATCTTCACTCAAGGTGATGAAGCCACATTCGCCCTCCAGTATTTTCAACTTGTGCTTCATCGTCGGCCGGATGTTGCTCTCGTCGTGGCCAATTTGATGCCTTACGGTTGGTACCGCACTACATTGAGTGCTTCTTATCCATCTCTTGTTGTTCCGGATCATGCTGTCGAGGCTTGGGACGAGGCTGTTGTCCAGGCCAATCTATCCCGTCCGGTATGTGATGCTTCTTATGATGCGAAGATGGAGTTTTCTTGTCGGTAAAAAAATCTCATTTCAAGAACGCAAAGGCAACCAGTTATGAAGAAAATAATTGCTTTCTTTGTTGTATTGATCTTGGCAGCTTGTTCTAACCCTGCCGGTTCATCCGTGACGCCTTCTTTGCCTGAAGGTACTCCCACCATAACCCCCACCTTGCCTTCCCTGGATCTGGTTCCCGTGACACCTGCGGCTGGCGACCTCATCAGTATTTCGGGTACCGGGCCGGCTACCAGCGAGCCGTTCACAATTACAGGCAAGTCCATGGTGCGGGTCAACTGGCAGCAGTCCAGCATCGACAGGTTTCTACTGGCAGTGGTCAATACTGACTCTGCTCAGGCGGGGACTCCCTATGGAAGAATTGTCTTTGAATCCGTGATCGGTCCGAGCGCTATGTCTTCTGATTATGAACTGATTGCCGGTCAATATACGATCGCTGTCGATATGGCGGATGGCCCCTGGAAAGTGTGGGTGCAGTATCTTGGCCCGGGAAAATAAACAAAACCTGAAAACTTTTTTCTTCCCCCCTTTCCTAAACCGTGACAGTTTCCGTCACGTCTTTTCCTAATTTCCGCCTCCTCTCGTCCTCCCGCATGTCGTTGCGAGGAGGGCGTTTGGGCGCATTTTGCCCGCCCGACGACATCGTCCCGATGCCTTTTCGGGAAGCAATCTCCTCCTTATCATGATATAAGAGCCGAAGGCTGAAGGAATTGGGGGAGGTGCCCCGCAGGGGCAGTGGAGACTGTAGAGGCGAGACATGTCTCGCCCGGGGTACAGAAACCGTATTTTCTGTAAGGGTGACGTTTTGTCGCTCTCCCCCAATGAAATCCTCATGTAATAACGATTGAAATGCCTCTCCCTAAACCGTGACCGTCCCCACAAGCCGAGGGGGTGTCGAGCCCCCGTTTGCAGTCCCAGCGACAAGAGTCGCTGGGATCGTCACGGTTTACCTTAATCTCCGCCTTCGCCTTTCCTCCCCTAAACCCGAAGGGTTTGGGGGAGGTGCCCCATAGGGGCGGAGGGGCTGTAGGGGCGACATATATGTCGCCCTGTCTACCCCACGCCCTCCTCCCTAAATCTTGACCGTCCCCACAAGCCGAGGCGGCTTTTGCGTAGCACCCCTGTGGGGCGAGCCGCCGTCGGCTGTTTCGGCGCCATTGGTTGAGGCAGCTTTTGCGTAGCACCCCTGTAGGGCGAGCCGCCATCAGCCACATCAATGCCACGAGGCGTCGATACTAAGCGCCGAAAATGGTTTCACTTAATTCCAGCCTTTGCCTTTCCTCCCCTAAACCCGAAGGGTTTGGGGGAGGTGCCCCGTAGGGGCAGAGGGGGCTGGTCCTTTTCACGTGTCCCAGTTCTTTGGGGATTTGTGTCTTTCCTCGTACTTGCTATTCTTTTGGGTACATCCAAAAGCCGATAAAACAACCAGTTGACTTTACCAAAATCCGACCTATAATGATGATGCAATCCATTTCACCTCGCAGGCGGAAAACCGGTCGAGAAGTTCACATTCAAGCCGCTGACATGCTGTCAGCGGCTATTTGTTTGTTCCAGACAAAGGAGGAAACTTGTATGACTAAAATCTCTTCGGGATTGAGGACACTGTTCCTGGTCCACTTCTTTTTCGCTCTTTTCTTCGGGCTGCTCTACCTGTTCATCCCAGGGATGTTTATGGGCTGGTTGGGCGTGTCACTTAAGGACGAATTTGCTTACCGGATCGTTGGCTCTGCAGTTCTCGCCTTTAGCGCCAGTTCCTGGTACTGTTATAAAGCTGCCGAATGGGAGAGAGTGAAAATTGTCGTCCTTGCAGAGATAGTCTGGACGGGCTTGGTCACGTTGTTGAGTTTGTACGGTCTGATCTTTGCCGGGTCGCCAGCAGCCTTTTGGATTAATGTGATCCTCATGGCTGGCTTTGCGGGTGCGTTTATCTATTTTTACGACAAGAAGTGACGAAAGATATCTCTAAACCTGGAATCGTATACTTCTAAATTTCAATGTATCAAATATGAAAAATCAGATTTTTACAAACTCATAGAAAAAATTAACTCTGAGTTGGGCGACTGAATAAGGAATTGATCCATATGATACCCGTGTAAAGTAATATATCCAAGATGTAATTGGGTAATATCAAGTGGAGGGCCTCATGATTTGCATCAAATGTGGAGCACAACTCCCTGACGAAGCGAATTATTGCTGGAAGTGTGGTCAGAAAATAGAATCAGATACTGATGTTGAAGACCTTCAATGGGAAAAATGTGAAATTATTTATGGTTGGCTAGATGGATTTTTCCGTGATGAATTATATCTTTGGGCAATAGCTACTGGGCCTGAAGGTGATTACTGTATTTGCCAAACCCCAGTCTGGAAACAGAAGAAAAGTCAATATTTCCCCGATGAAAATATAGCATCTGCATATCATACCGAACTAGTTGATAGGCTTATAAAGGACGGTTGGCAACCTGTTGGCAGAAATCATCTATGGTGGAATGATAAGTTTCGTCGTCGTGTTAAAAAGAATTCCTAGGTTAGGATAACGGATAAGTGTATTTGTTATATTGGTTCCTGCGCCTCCCCTCTCCCTAAACCGTGACCATCCCCACAAGCCGAGGGGGCGTTTGCGTAGCATCCCCGAAGCGTAGCGTAGGGTACAAGCCCCCCACGAGTCGAGGCAGCGTCAAGCTGCCATCGATCGGTTCGGCGAGATGACTCGCCGAACACGGCAGTCCCAGCTGCAAGACTAGCCGAGCCGGCATCAAGCCGGCACACTTGCACCGCACGCAAGTGCAGGTGTCGGCTGGTAGACGACACGAGTCGTCAAGTCGCTGGGATCGTCACGGTCTTTCTTAATTCCCGCCTCGCGCCTCTATTAATTAATACTTATAGCGAATTTCAATCCCTCAAGAACGATGATACCTGTAACGCATGGATGCTAGTGAGGAAACTTATAACTAGAATCCAGACAGCATGATGAAATGGGATAGTGCAAGGTATTTTCTGTAAGATCAAGATCAAGTGCATCCTCTGAAGAAAAGAATGAACGTGCTACTCTGAACCTTGAAAACTCAGATATGTTCTGCCGGTCAGCCATTCGTCGCTGATTTCA
>Ga0209777_10004581_pt1 | contig 16261 bp, 17 predicted proteins | sample FrelakmetHBP12HB_FD_187147 | JGI IMG/M metagenome (GOLD analysis project Ga0209777, IMG submission 187147) | Freshwater lake sediment microbial communities from the University of Notre Dame, USA, for methane emissions studies -HBP12 HB (SPAdes)... | ecosystem: Environmental > Aquatic >...
ATTGACAGCAACACCATATCGAGAAGATCACGCAGAAATGAAATTCGTTGGTGTAATCGGAGAAGTGCTAGAACAAACATCAACTCCACAAGAGTTGATGGACAGCGGCCACCTAGCTCGTGCAACATTAGAGTTCATCAACGTTCCACCAGCTCCAGGTGGAACGAATTGGAAACAATGGCAAACTGCTTACACTATGGGAATAACAGGAAACAAACTAAGAAATGAGCTGATCGCGAAGCGATCAGCTCAGTTATTGAGGGAAGGGAAATCGGTGTACATCCACGTTGAACGAATAATGCATGGACAACAACTAAGATACATGATAGGAAAAGAAGCAAAGTTCATCGAAGCGAAATCAAAAAACAGAGAACAAGTAATACAAGAATTCAAAGACGGAACACTGAGATGTATGATCAGCACGTTGTTAAAAGAAGGAGCTGACATACCTTCGATGGACGCAATAATCATGGCCGGTGGAGGAAAATCGCATGTAGCAGTAATACAAAAAGCTGGAAGAGCTTTGAGAGTGACAAAAGATAAGAAAGAAGCCTTGATCATAGATTTCATGGATCAAGGTAAATGGTTAAGAGATCATTCACAAGAACGAAGACAAATACTTGAGAAGACATTTACGTGACACTGTTATTTCTTAACCCTAACGTACACGACAGGAACAATAACGATGAGAACGAACAAAATCAAGAATATCGAAAATGCAGCAGGCATTATTTCAGTTTTTGTAATGTAACCAGATTCATAAAGACGACCTGACAACGGAAGAGCAAAACTGCCACCCAAAGGAACCGTAATAACTGCAATAATGAGTTGAACAAGAGGAGAAGAAATGAATCGTTTGAGCATACACAACGACCAATCAGCTACCACCAAACTTTTTTCGAGTGATGATATACGATCAAGTATCACATTAGTTGAACGTACAAGCTCTTCACTATCGACTAGATGCTCACGTTCGACTTTATAACTTTCACAAACTTTTTCCACTTTAGTAACCCGTTCATCAAGCAGCTTGAAATCGCTTTTGACATCGACACAATACTTATTAAAGCTATCACATCCAACAATCTCGTGAGATATTTTCTGTAATTCCGTGCGCAATTCTTTGACCTCAGTGATAGCATGACGAATATCCTCACGTAGTATATCAATAGCTTCATTATCCAAGACTTTAGTCTCCTAACCGCTCTTAATTACATAACCAAATATCATTGACATAACTTAACAACTCGAAGAGATATAAACCAATCGCATTGATGCAAAACGATGTAACTAAATCTAATAACAAAAGATTGAAATAGTAAAACATACACTATACAAAATACATGAAAACACTGATCATAAAAGATGTGGAAAACACGGAACAGATGATAAAGAACACCGATAAAGGAATACAAGCAATCGCATTCACCAGAAGACCAAAACTACTACACATGTTAATAGCAGCGAAGAACGTAAAAAGATTGAAAACGATATTCTTAGCACCGGCATACATGAAAACAACTGGGGAAAGTACGAAAAGTGTGATGGATGCTTATGGAATAAAAATAGTCAAGATGCCTGGAGATGGGTTGAGAGGGAAACGGTTCGATATTGAAGGAACAATAATCGAGATGGAATAAGTCGTCATCGCTTCGCGATGACGACTTTAGATAAGAGGAGACGAAAATGTTAGACGAGTTAGAACAAACATTGAAAGACATAGAAGAAAAGAACGAACTACTGCAACAGATGGAAGACAACGAAGAAATAATACAGATATACAACGACGAAAAACACGCATTAAGCGCACTACAAAAAAGACTAGATAGCATTACGAACGAAGTGAGTAATTCTATCGAGGATTGGAAGCCAGACACGTTCACACAAGGAAAGTATGACGTTCACAAAGAAGGACGAGTAAAGATTCTGAGAAAACCAACAACTACGCGAATCGTAGACGTAGATGCTTGTGTAGACAAATATCCACTTCACGTCAAATCGATGATAGACAGCAAGAAGATCAAGATACCTGTCACAGTGATCGAGAAAGAGTTGACACCTGAAGAGCTGGAAGAGATAATCACAAGAAAAACTACGTATCAGTACGAAGCGTCACTGATGTCGTCCGCTTCGCGAGCGACATTGGATAAGAAGACAACAACACCACCGAAAAAGAACACGAAATCAAAAGAGAAAAAGAAAAAAGTCGCCGTGTAAGCGGCGACTTAATAGAATGGAGAAGAAATAATTGAAATTTGAGGAACTATGAAAATCGGAGATAAAATAACTCTGTCGTGGGGAGAACAACAAACTGAATTAAGTGGTAGGAGACGAAAGGAAGATGAGTGAAATTTTCACAGTAATATCATATATAATACTAATTGTGTTGTATGTGATGTGGATATTTATATTCATTCAGGGGTTGCGTGAAAATATGGATTATGAAAGTTGGAAGAAAAGGATGGAGAACGAGGAAAATTGATGTTAGAACTACCGAAATACATCCAATTCGAAACTAACACAACTTGTAATGCACATTGCTCATTTTGTCCACACGATCGCATCAGTACCCACCGCCCAACAATGCCAGACGAACTAATAACCAAAATTATAAACGAACTAGCTCCAATAGCAACAGATATGTTACCTTTTTTGATGCAGGAACCATGCCTTGAACAAAGACTACCATCGATACTACAACAAATAAAAAGGAAAAACTGGAGATGCAAAACTACAATCTATACAACTGGGAGAGGATTGACAGAACCATTGATACGACATTTAGTTGACGAAGGATGTTTGGATCAAATATGTTTTAGTTACGCGGGATCTAACGAAGAAGGACGAGAAAATATCAAGAGATTAATACGATATAGAGGAAAAGAATTAGTTATACATCCAGTAGTTGAAACACATTTGATTGCAATGCCTAAAATTAATGCGACATATGAAAATTTAGTTGGTTTAGGGGATGTAACAAGATATGTGCCATTTGATACGTTTCATGGTGATATCAAATACAAGGGAAACAAACAAGCGTTGCTCAACGTCGAGCAACGCTTGTTAGGAGAACCAAATAAAAAACGAACACCATGCCCACGATTATGGAATTCGTTGAATATACACTCAAATGGAATTGTTGTGCCATGTTGTATAGATTGGAATGAGTTGATGCCAATAGGAAATATTGCAACACATTCAGCAGAAGAGATTTGGAATTGTGATACATTTGATCAGCTAAGAGAGTTGCACAAAGAAGAAAGATGGAATGAAATACCATTGTGCAAGAATTGCGAGGTCTGGAGATGGACGAAGTAATAGAAATACAATTAACACAAGGAAAAGTCGCATTGATAAACAACGAAGATAAAGACTTAGCGATGCATAAATGGTACGCGGACAATAGTAGAGGAATTTGGTATGCAAGAAGATGGGAAACGAAAAACAAAAACATAAAAACAACGCAAAGAAAAAGATTGCACATGCATGTAGTAGTGTTGGAACGAATACTAAAAAGAAAACTGATGAAAGGAGAACAAGTGGATCATATAAATCATAATGGAATAGATAATCGAAGAAATAATATAAGAATATCATCACCATCATTGAATTGTGTAAATAGAATACGAAGCAGTTCAAATCACAAAACAAGTAAATATCGAGGAGTGCATTGGGCAAAAGAAAGCAATAAATGGAAAACACAAATAGAAGCAAAAGGAAAAAAGATTTGGATAGGAAATTTCGACGACGAACTAACAGCGGCGAAAGAATATGATAAATATGCAACGAAATTATTTGGATATTATGCAATAACGAATTTCAAACAGGTGAAAAATGATGAATGACAAAATTACAATTGCAATTTTAGCACGTAACAAAAATAAATATTTGAAATTGTACTTAAATTGCATACTGAAACAAACGTACCCAAAAGAAAAAACACATATTTATATTAGAAGTAATGACAATGATGATAACACAATGCAAACATTACAAACATGGACACACAAAAATGCGTACAAATATGCATCAATACACGAAGAATATACAGACATAGGATTAGAAAAGACGGAAGAACATAATTGGGAATCTATAGACAGATTCACATCTCTTTGCAAAATACGACAGGATTCAATAAAGTATGCTGAAAATATTGGAACACATTACTTCGTGGCGGATTGTGATAACTTCATAATACCAGAAACAATTGAAACATTAGTGAACACAAACAAAGATATAATTGGACCACTGCTGAAAACACTGATACCAGGATCGTTGTACAGCAATTATCATTACAACATAGACGTAAATGGTTACAGCGATGATGGTTATAATCAAAGTAGCACAGAATACATAAAAATATTTAACATGGAAAAACGGGGATTACATGAAGTAAGAGTAGTGCATTGCACATACCTAGTAAGAAATTACGTACTAGATAAAATGAATTACATCGACGGAAGTGGAAGATTTGATTATGTTGTGTTTTCGAGCGAAGCGAGAAAACACAACATTAAGCAATACATAGATAACAGGAAATTTTATGGATTATTAGCACTTCATGATGAATACGACGAAGAAAAGTTTAGAAACGAGATGACAAAACTATGACAACATTCTGTTTAGCCATGATAGTTTCAAATGGAGAAGAAGTTTTGGAACGATGCTTGAAAGCAGTGAAACCATTGATATCTGGGTTCGTGATTAATTACAACAGGAAAAACAAAAACGAAAAATGGAAACCAGAAAACATAACTAAAACATTAAAAAAGAAAGGAATGGTAGGATGGATAATACATAGTGAATGGGAAAACTATGGAGCAAACAGATCAATGGTGTTTCAACGAATAAAAAAAGAAAACCTAGCAGATTATTCGATAGTATTGGATGCAGATGATATCATTCATTTTGATAAAAAGAAATTGCAACACCTGGATAAAGATGTGTATGACGTATTAATTAGATCGGGCGGAGTAGATTTCTACCAACGTCGCGTATTCTCGAACAAAAAAACGTGGGGATATTTCGGAGTGGTACACGAATTTCCTGATGCAATTGATAGGGTTGAAACAGCAGGAACTTTAGAGAAGGATGTAATGTGGATTGAACATAAAGGAGATGGAATATCGTGGAAGTCGGAAAAAAAGAAATATGAACAACATGTAGAAGAGTTTGAATTACTATCAAAACCGCTTTCACCGCGAGATCAATTTTATTATGCTCAATCTTTGTTCTCAGCCGAACGAATGCAAGACGCAATAGAGGCATATAAAGCACGAATAAAAATGGGTATTGGAGATTGGGCACAAGAAGTGTTCTACTCGAAATACATGATAGCAAAGATTTACCATCTATTAAACGAACTGGACAAAGCAACGATTTACTATTTAGATGCATACCAGGAAGATCCAGAACGAATTGAACCACTGTACCAACTTTGCCGATTATTAAGAATAAATAGTAAATTTGCATTAGGTTATATGCTGGGAAAAACTGCAATAGAAACACCAATGCCAGCAATCGGAGCAAAAGCGTTTATTGAAACCTGGGCTTGGGGACCAGATCTGTGGAACGAATTTGGACTATGCGCATATTACTTAGGAAAAAAAGACGAAGCAAAAGAAGCATGGACAAAGGCACTAGAGTTCAAAGACATAACACCAGCAATAAAAGAATCGGTAGAACGAAACTTAACGTTTGTTTAAAGTCGCTCGCAAAGGAGCGACTTTTAAGTTCCGCACCATACAGCAGGTAACGTATCCGTTTTTGCTTTGATAGCAGCTATATCGGCCATATCAGTTGCACCGGCTGGTGCTCCACCCAAATATTTACCGAATGAACCTATGATTGCGTGATTCGATGCAGCTTGATCAAGCGGACTACGATTCTCGATTGAGAAGTGCGCCAAGACATATGAAACTACCGAAACGCTATCGACTGTGCCTGTCGTAATTACGATAAAATAATCATGCCCAACAGCATAGAATGCATCGGTAGTGACTATCTTCAAACTCATTAGTCCTGTCCGTGAGTCAAAAGGAGCCGTCAACGTTATCCCTGCGGTGGACTCGGTGGTACTATCATCCTTGTAGATAGATACAGCAGGACTTCCTGCCGCATCTACAGGAGTGCCATCAGCCTTGTGAATATTGATCAACTTATAAACTGTCTGTTGATAGTAGAAGTCACCCAAATAATCACCCATATTTTATCACCCCACCAACCCATGCGATAATGGTCCTGCGTGTCCTGCCAAACCGTCACCAACTAGACCAACTGACGATGAAGCTGCTGCTGCTGCTGGAGCAAACGAAAGAGCGGTAATTATGTAAGTCCATCGTGATCCGTTCGCTGACATAGTATAACCAACCGTTTTAGATCCAGCCGGTGTCACTGGACCATTGGTATCAGAGAACGCTGACCAATCAAAACTGGCACTATACTGATTCGAACCACGTAGAGTTTGGTCCGAAGTAGGCGCATCAGTATACATTGTTATGGCATTAAACGCTGTGAGTACCCAACAATTATTTGCTACTGTCGTAATATTAAGCGTTTTGTGGCCAGAAGATCCAGTGTTTTGAGTCTCGGCTGCGGCATCAAGTATATATGTTTGCGAGCATCCACTAAATGACACAAGTGCAATCGACTCGGTTATTTGCATTCCACTATCACTACAGTAAAAATCATGAGTACCAGAATCGGGGTTTAGCAACATATATACATAGATGGCTGCCGACCAATAAGGACTATAATAATATGATTGTACTTTGGTCATCGTAGCACCATTGTAAGTGGGTGCAGAATCAGAATCTCCGCCGAATAAAATAGCAAACAAAATCCGATTTGAACCACTACCTACCGTAAACGATACAGTCTGCGGATGCGTCCCATTTCCATTAGTTATCGACGAATTATCTAAAGCTATAGCCATCTAAGGCACCTTTATTCTAGTCCACCATCCAGGTATTCCGGTGTCGGACACCTGACATATCTGGACTATATCGCCTGAGACTGCGCCGATTGAATCTAATGATGTAATATAATAACTGGTCAATGTCAGTTTGTGAACTCCGTTCACATAGAATCTGGCGGTGTAGGTTGTGCCTACAAAATTTGCCCAGACATTTCCATTTCCTACACCGATTCCGGTCGGTGCAGCAGGACGCAACGTAGGTGCGGGGAGTCCATTGATATCACCGCCAGGGATCGATCCTATGTAGATCAGGTCGCTAAGGAGTTGTCTGAGTTGGTTTGTCAAAAGCATTATTCCATGTCGCATCTGGACAAGTTCGATCAAAAAACCTTCAGAGGCATTATATTTTAGCCAAGGACCAATATCGTCAGATACGCTCGCATCTTTCAGCATTGGGATGAGATCATCCCTTGAATATCGATTATCGTCATTCATTACAATCACCAAATCTCTGCAATCAATGCATATGTTTTAGCATTGGTAACTGTGACATACGCCTTAGTAGAATCTGAGCTAAGACCGCTTATAGTTGTTCCAGATGGATCAGATATAGCATAAACAGTAACTTTTTTCGCAGTCGCTCCTAAACCATGTGTATATGTCTGACCTGAACCAGACCCAGTTGCGGTAACAGAATACCGAGTAATACCAGTTGCACCAGTTACACCAGTGGGACCAGTGAGAGTATTAGAAAGTCCGGTTTGACCAGTAATACCAGTTGGGCCAGTGAGCGTATTGGAAAGTCCGGTTTGCCCAGTAACACCAGTTGGACCAGTAAGTGTGTTAGAGAGTCCAGTTTGACCAGTAACACCTGTTGGACCAGTGAGCGTATTGGAAAGTCCAGTCTGCCCAGTAACACCAGTTACACCTGTAGGACCGGTCAATGTATTGGAGAGTCCAGTTTGCCCAGTAACACCTGTTGGACCAGTGAGCGTGTTGGAAAGACCAGTTTGTCCAGTGACACCAGTAGGACCAGTGAGCGTGTTGGAAAGTCCAGTTTGACCAGTAACGCCAGTTGGACCAGTAAGTGTGTTGGAGAGTCCAGTCTGCCCAGTAACACCGGTTACACCTGTAGGACCGGTCAATGTATTGGAGAGTCCAGTTTGCCCAGTAACACCTGTTGGACCAGTGAGCGTGTTGGAAAGACCAGTTTGTCCAGTGACACCAGTAGGACCAGTGAGCGTGTTGGAAAGCCCAGTTTGACCGGTAACGCCAGTTGGACCAGTGAGCGTGTTAGAGAGTCCAGTTTGACCAGTAACGCCAGTAGGACCAGTAAGCGTGTTGGAAAGTCCAGTTTGCCCAGTAACACCAGTTGGACCAGTCAATGTATTAGAGAGTCCAGTGGGACCAGTTTCACCAGTTGGACCAACACTACCAGAACCAACACCAGTTTGTCCAGTTACACCAGTTGGACCGGTAATACCGGTTGGACCAGTAAGAGTATTGGAGAGTCCTGTTTGCCCAGTGACACCAGTTGGACCAGTAAGCGTATTGGAGAGTCCGGTTTGCCCAGTAACACCAGTAGGACCAGTGAGCGTGTTAGAGAGTCCTGTTTGCCCAGTAACACCTGTTGGACCAGTGAGCGTGTTGGAGAGTCCAGTCTGACCAGTAACACCTGTTGGACCAGTGAGCGTGTTGGAGAGTCCAGTTTGTCCAGTAACACCTGTTGAACCAGTAAGCGTATTGGAAAGTCCAGTTTGTCCAGTAACGCCTGTTGGACCAGTAAGCGTATTGGAGAGTCCTGTCTGCCCAGTAACACCAGTCTGACCAGTGACACCTGTTGGACCAGTCAAAGTGTTAGAAAGTCCAGTCTGACCAGTAACACCTGTGGGACCGGTCAACGTATTGGAAAGTCCAGTTTGACCAGTGACACCAGTTTGACCAGTGGGACCGGTGAGAGTATTGGCGAGTCCTGTCTGACCAGTTACACCAGTCTGCCCAGTGACACCAGTGGGACCAGTGAGCGTGTTGGAAAGTCCAGTCTGCCCAGTAACACCAGTAGGACCAGTGAGCGTATTGGAAAGTCCTGTTTGCCCAGTTACACCAGTTGGGCCAGTGAGCGTATTGGAAAGTCCTGTTTGCCCAGTAACTCCGGTAGGACCAGTCAAAGTGTTAGAGAGTCCAGTCTGACCAGTTACACCTGTTGGACCAGTAAGCGTATTTGAGAGTCCGGTCTGCCCAGTGACACCTGTAGGACCAGTGAGCGTGTTGGAGAGTCCGGTCTGACCAGTTACACCAGTCTGCCCAGTAATACCTGTTGGACCAGTGAGAGTATTAGAAAGTCCAGTTTGCCCAGTGACACCTGTTGGACCAGTGAGAGTGTTGGAGAGTCCAGTTTGCCCAGTAACACCAGTTGAACCAGTGAGAGTGTTGGAGAGTCCAGTTTGCCCAGTAACACCAGTCTGCCCAGTTGGACCAGTAAGCGTATTAGCAAGACCAGTCTGACCAGTTACACCAGTTGGACCAGTGAGAGTGTTGGAAAGTCCAGTTTGACCAGTAACTCCAGTTGGACCAGTAAGCGTATTGGAGAGTCCGGTCTGCCCAGTTACACCAGTTTGACCAGTAATACCAGTTGGACCTGTTAAAGTATTAGACGCCCCAGTAGCTCCAGTTGGACCAGTGCCAGTAGGACCGGTAGATCCGGTGGGACCGGTTGGACCTTCACCTATGGAGTACGGAGGTTCGAACAACATTTACTGTATCACCGCTGGACAGATTAATGGTGGATTGAGTTTACTTTTAGATATTACTCCGCGCAGTTTAGTATTATAACTATCGTATGAAGGGATGGTAGGAACGGAACCTATAACCGAATTAGCATCTGACGTAAATATGATATCACCCAATGTCCAACCCACGTTAGAAGCACGCACAAATACAATAGCATCCCCTTGTTGAGAGAGAGTTTGATACACGTTGTTACTGAAAGGAAGACGCGACCATGGAATACTTACAGCAATAACATCTCTGGAATCGGCTGAAAACAAACGTTCAGACGTTTTGACGAGATCACTAGTGTAAATAGCAGCCCATCCATCATAATGTGACGATGCATTATGCTGAGATCCATAAACATATATATTTTTAGAAGCATCGATCTGTAAACCAACCCGAATATAATTAGCATGATCAGTAAGTTTTGAATTAACCCACGAACCACCAAACACTTTTTTAAAATAGTAAATAGACGCTGGAACTGAACCACCTTCGACAATGAGCCAGTGAATAGTACCAGAAAGATCGATAACACAATTAGATGCATTAAGACAGTTAGTTCCAGTAGTCGTAAGAGATTCAGTGACCCAAGCACCAGACAAGTTAGTAGCATGATCAGCAGTTGACCAATATGCGTTATCAATAAAACAAATATGAGCATATCCTTGTAGATCATAATCAAGAGATACAGAATAAGCATCATCACCATTCATATTATAGACGCATTGCCTGGAACCCCATGTTCCATTTATATCACGTTCGTTATAAAGAATGAAAGGCATACCAATATTACCAGCACAACAATTACAGCCAGCCCAAGCGATGCCAACTGACAAACCATCGTTCTTAACTTGCAAAGATGGATGAATTTGAAAACCAGGACGATAAGGAAAACCACCGTCTGCTTGACTTAGCTGAGTAATACCACTCCAAACATTAGACGGAGATTTATTTCGATAATAAATAATACCAAACCAATACGTACCTAAAGGCAAACTGGGAGGAGTTTCGGTTAATGAATACATTTCAACCCACGCGAAATGTAGAGTACCATCAGTAGTCATGACAATTTGAGGTTGATACTGATCATATGACGACGCACCAGAAATCACTTCAGAAAACCAAGTTTTACCACTGTCAGGAGAATATGAATGCCAAACTTGATTTTTGCCAGTGCCAGCATTAAGTTGAGTATAAACAATATGTAACCAATTATTAATGAAATCAATTATAATATGACGCCCAGTTGCAGCATCGAGTGTACTACCAACTCCATACGGACTATCACCCATGGAAGAACCACCTTCAGTAAAGCCTGGATGAGCAGGGCATACGCTATACCAGTTAATTATCATATTATTAATAGATACACCTGAAATAATGGTATTAATAGATGAACCAATTAAATCAGTGGTAAGAATTTTATTAGGTTCGGTAGTTGGATTGCCAGGACTACCAGGTGGATTAAGATTGTTACCAGATGCAATTTGAATTTGAATAGGCATAGAAAGAGACAATTGATTTTTAGTAAAAACACTAACATCACGTAATGCAGTATTATAACTGCTAACAAAAGTTGGACCAAAATTCTGATCTTTTGCAATCACAACAATATCTTTACCAGCAACTCCATCAGAATGAGGAGTCATGAGAACAACGGGATCAAGTTTAGTCTTGTATTGTGAAGCATTGTATTGAGATTTAACGAACGTAGTAACTATCTCGACAGGCGAACTTTGATCTGACTGAATTTTGCGAATAACATTCGTCATACTTTTAACGTCTCGATTGTACCTTGATACGGTACTGAGATAGATGCGGTTGGAGTTGAACTGAGTGTGAACACGAGTTTAGTGTCGGAATAACACAACACATCAACACTAGGATTCTTCCTCAAGTTAGCTTGTTGGAAGATCATAACATCGTCTGGACGAAGCGGATAAGAACCACTTATCTTACGATAAACTTCCATGTAGAGATAAGTACCGAACACTGCACAAGCATCAAAATCTGTTTCAGCGTCAGTGGCAATGGAGAAATACGAACCAACGGGACGACTAGAACCAAGCGATTTAATGCGTGCTCCAATCCAATATGACGCATGACCATTAAGTGTTTGAGATGTGACATTGGTAGTCCATGTAACAGTGCCATCTTGCGAAAGTTCCCTGGTAACAGCTCGAACATCATCAAGCCAAATAGTACACGCACCAATATCTACCACTTGTTTCAAGCCAATTGAAATGATTGCAATATTCAGAAGTGGTGTAGCAAGCTTGAGATTAACACGAGTCCAAGTATTTGCTGACAGAGCGGGAACATTGATAGCTTCAATGGCAGAAGCACACTGAGCTGTATCATCAGTAAGAATCTGTAAATCACCAGCATTAGTACCAACGGAACACTTAATCCAGACATCCAAGTAGGTGTAAGCTGAAATGTTTTTCGATGAAATGGAAGCAGTAGCCAGAATTTCTCCAGCAGTAGCAGCACCAGTAATAACGAATTTAGCTGATTTAGTTCCTATTTTATAATCAGCATTATCTGTCGAAGCAGTGACACCAGTTCCGTCTAGCTCTGTCCACGCTGATTCGCAGTCATGAACAACAGTTTCATTACGAGTGCCATCAGTAAGAGTATATGCACCACCTGAGATGGTATTAAGAAGTTGCCAGGCAGCTCCATCCCAATAAACCCAATCAAATACACTATCTGAGTTGAACGGACCATTTGATATAACACAATTAAGTCGGTGATGCAGAGCAGACCGACCAAAGATGATAACATCATTCGTAGCAGCACCAGACGCAGCAACCAGGGGGACATCACCAGAAGACAAATTGTTTGCAGCAAGCGTATAATCAGTGTAAGATGCGCTTGAATACAAATAACAATAATCAAGTGTGGGACCAACTATGTTAAATGAAACAATCGGACGGAAAACTGTGCCGTAGGTAGCAGCAAGAAATTCAAGTGCAACAGCAGTAGTAGATGGGAGAGAAAGAGTACCGGACACAGCAGTAAAAGTATCTCCACCACCAGTTATGGTAGACACTTTCTTATCAAGATAATCACCAAATGAACCAGGAATTACATGATCAGTTTTAAGAGCATCCCACGCAGCCGCAACATTAACACTGAGAGTAGATAGCTTAGTATCAAGATAATCGCCAAACGTGTTTGGTGTTGTATGCGAAGCCTTAAGTTCATCCCAAACACTTGCAGCAACACCATCAGGGAACTGGTCATAGATGTAACGAATAAGACCACCCAAAGTAACGAATATGGGATCATAACTATCCTGAACCTCAAAATCATCGAAGTGAACTTCAATATGCTGACCAGCACCAGTAGTGCCAGCTTCAAGGAATGCTTGGAAACCAATGAATTCAGGCCACTCAAACGACGTAGCACGAATACCATTGAGATAAAAAACAACGTCAAGACCAGTCTGAGAAATAGTAAACGTGCGAATATCGGTATCACAAATGGAGATATCGACAGCCGTGGTAGTAAGAACGCCACCTTGCATTATGCGAAGATAAGCTCGGTTGTTGATAGAGCTGCCAAAATCGCGGTAAGGACCGTATCTGATCCAATTGTTAGCATTTTTATATAAAACTAATGAAGCTTCGGCATGATTACCATCTCCGAGGACACTGCCAATAACAAGCGCGAGATCAACACTTATTCTGCTGTGTTTACCATATTCAGCATACCGAGAAGGAAGATACGATAACCCTGCTGCACCGCCAACGTTTTTGATATTGAGCACTCCACCAGCTTCAGTGATTGAAGTACCACCAACGATGACAGGAGTAGTCCACTTATAAGTAGAAATTTGGGAATCATCAAACGTATCTAAGATTTCTAGGAGCGTTGGGTTACGCATCCAGGGATCTAATACCATTGATTATTTTCCCTCCCAATCTTTAGCAATAGGCAGTTTACGTGGGCGACGACGATAAAACCGAGTGCCTATCTTAATCCTATCGAATTCGCCAACTTTATCAGTAGCATGAGGTTTATTGATAACAGTATATCGTTTCTGCATTCTCCTATTCACAGGATGTTTATGCGAGGTACTGGCGGATTCATCCAAGACTGCACACCTCCGAGGGGTAATACATCATAATTATCATACGCGCTAATTATATAATCTGCTCTGCCATCATTATTACCATCAAAGAACCAACCAGTATAAGCATAGTAATTCTCGTTGATAGAAATACCTGATACAGTAAGATCATTACCATCCCAGATATCGTAGTCATCATTCTCGGCGAAGAAATTATGATGGACATCATGACCACGAAAATCGGCTATGACATAGAAGTACACGCCAACATAGCTAGATATGAACCGGTTAGGAATATAATGACCATGACCATCTTCGTAAGGAGTGATAGCACATCGCTGGGCATCATTAAGACCGATACAATAACCAGGTTTACCAGCATCACCCCAATCAGTGAAATAATTACCTTGAATACCACAGTCTACTGACCCAGAATCGAGGAACACGCCAACAGCAAACTGACTGCTTTTACCGTTAAGATAATTATTATAAATAGAAGCAGAATCAACATCAAATCCCCATATTCCATAAGCAGTAGCACCTACTGAATTATTGACTTCAACGTAGCAATCATGAAACTGGATACCAGGACCACTAAGCTTGACAGCATGGGAATTAGTGGAAACAAACGCAAGGTTCTGGAATTCGCAGTAACCATAGAGACAGGTAAGTGAAGTACCAGATACAGGATTAATATTAACTACGGCGGGACCATCCTGCTGAGTACCAGCGAGACGGAGCGATTCACAGGGGATAACAACGTTTTCAGGATAGTTACCAGGTTTAATGTAAATAGTCATCCACGGAGCAGCATGAGCAAGTGCACCAGTTATCGATTTGAACGGAGCATCCCAGGAGTAACCATCGTTATTATCATCAGCTCCGATATAACCGTTATCTACGTAGAGTGCAGTGGAACCACCTTTGGACACATTAAGTAACGATGTTTCTTTTCGAATTCCAGTCATAACAATTGAAACCATTATGAACCACCGCCAATAATATCTGGAACATGTATTATCATGTTATCATCATACTTAAATACCCAATAATTAATAAGCAGATTAAACCAATACCAACGATTAAAATTGGTTCTGATATGGCATCGATGATGAAGCGGAAGAAGAGGCCATTTTTTACCATTACAAATACTATTTTTATTGTAATCAATGTGGTGTATATCAAGTTTTCGAACATTTTGTGACGTATGACAAATAAAACATTTATGGTCAAATGATTCACGAACTTCATCTTTTAGTATTTCATTAAATTTAGGACAATATGGTTTAAAACTGACACCACCTTGCCAATTAGGATTCTTTATTCCAATTAAATTGATACCAGAATGTGTTTTGCCTTTCCTAATATGAGACAACCTAGCTTTATATTCATCAGAGAACTTTTTGCCATCGTTCATATGCCTAAGTATATATTGTATAGCAGGAGGACGACTAATACCAGTACGTTTTATACTCATGAAATGCTTGAACTCAATGGATTGACATTTACCTTTACGCGATTCAGATGGGGCACGCATTTTAATACCAGATTTTATAAGAAGGCGTTGCATAATATCACGACGACAAAACGCAGCACTAGCACACTCTGCTATAGACAATTCAAGCGTAATATAATGATGTTCAAGCCACTCAAAATCAATTAATTGTTGAAGAAGAACGAACAGCACGATTATAGACCTCCAGTAGACATTTCAGTCAGTAATGCTTGTTTATCAAGCGTAGACAATCCAACCGTAGATAACGCAACTGGACTAGCCATGTACTGTTTTAATTCGGATGACGTCCAATCACCAGGAGTAGCTCTAAGAGAAAAAACAAGACTTGGATTAGACGCCCACAAAAGAACACCAAACATTATACAACCGTCTTCAGGCGAGTAGTTCTCTACGCTATCAGACTCAACTATGGCAGATTCGTCCCAATCAGTACCGCTCGCGGTAACTGACTGAGCTATAGCCATGTACAGGTAGTTATTCCCAGATCCTCCCCCATGGTTACGGATGGCAAGCGATTTAGCGGGCACACGGAAACCTTGTGCAGCATCATTTACGAAATCAATGATGTACACATCGCCAGGGCCACCTGTAACGAACCTGTACCGGTTCACAACGAATCTGCCATGCCGATAGTTGAGAGCCATGCTGAACTACACTATTTCTGGCATTGTTTCGTCGAGTGGTCTAACAGTTTCTCCCTCATTTATACGGATATTGGGGACGACATTTTCATCTAATCCAGGGTAGACTTGCATCGAATAGTAGCCATTGATAGCGGCAGAGTAGACACGAGTTTTATAGATTTTAACACCATCCTCGACGTCTATTCGATGTTGATAACCTACAACCGGAGAAATATAAAATCTGTCGGACCACGTATCGCCATCAGAAGAGAACTGGAAGTAGAGAGCAATAGCAGCGTTATTGACAAGAACCATGGACTGACCAGGTTTGCCAAGAGCTGTAAGCACGTCTA